>Ga0056121_1000046_pt1 | contig 62512 bp, 57 predicted proteins | sample WorMetHEROISLAND_FD_83872 | JGI IMG/M metagenome (GOLD analysis project Ga0056121, IMG submission 83872) | Marine gutless worms symbiont microbial communities from Max Planck institute for Marine Microbiology, Germany - Olavius sp. 1 HERON ISLAND ...
AAAACACCCAGCTTGAAAACTCCCGTTCGAAGCCTCAGCGGAGGGAACCAGCAGAAACTCATCATCTCCCGGTGGCTGGCCAAGGACATCCGGGTGTTTATCCTGGACGAGCCCACCCGGGGAATCGACGTCGGCACCAAGAAGGCCATCTACGATATCATGCGCGACCTGTCCAAGGCCGGAATCGCCATCTTGATGATTTCCTCGGAGCTTCCCGAGGTGCTGGGGATGAGCGACCGCATCGCCGTCATGAAGGGCGGCCGAATCCTCGACATCCTGGATCGCGAAGAGGCTTCCCAGGAGAAAATCATGACCCTGGTGACGGAAGGCTGACACTATGAAGAAAGCATTGAAACAATTCCACATTCCCGGACCCTACCTCATCATCATCGGCCTGTCGGTCCTGCTCTTTCTGCTGGTGGACATCTTCAAGATCAATAACTACAGCGGTGAGTTCCTTTTCGTGAGCCCGGGGAACCTGCTGAACGTCCTGAACCAGGCGTCCCTCTACGCCATCATCGGATTCGGGATGACCTGGGTCATCATCATAGCGGGCATCGACCTTTCGGTGGGATCCCTCATCGCTCTCTCGGGGGTTCTGGTTTCCATGTTCCTGGTGAACTTCGGGATGCCTCTCTGGCTTAGCGTCATCCTCGTCCTGACCGTCGGCGTCCTCATCGGCGCGCTCCATGGCTATCTCATCGAAAAATTCACCATTCCGGCCTTCGTCGTCACCCTCGGGGGCATGGTTTTCTACCGGGGATTGGCTCTGGTCATGGTGAACGGCGAGCCCATCTTCAACGATAATCCGGTCTTCCTGTTCATCGGCAGCGGAACCCTCCTGGGAATCCCCTTCCCGATTTTCATCCTGGCAGTGACCTTCGCCCTGTTCCATTACATCCTGCGCTTCACCCAGTTCGGGCGGTTTATCTACGCCGTCGGAGGTAACGAGGAAGCGGCCCGGCTTTCGGGAATCAGCATCTATAGGGTGAAGATTGTCATCCACGGCATGTGCTCCATGGCGGCGATGATCAGCGGCATCATCCTGGCCTCAAGGCTAGGCTCAGGCCAGCCCCTGGCAGGCAATACCTGGGAGCTGTATGTCATCACGTCGGTCATCATCGGGGGAACGAGCATGTCGGGCGGCATCGGAACCATACCCTGGACCCTGGCGGGAGCTGTCATCTTCGGGCTCATCAACAACGGCATGAATCTGCTGAACATCGTGCCTTATTACCAGTGGATCATCCGAGGGGTGGTGATTCTGGCGGCGGTCGCCATTAAAGAGACCTCTTTGCAGAAAACCGCCCATGAGCACGAGGCCCTTGGAGCAGCGTAAACTGATTCCGAAAACTCGGTCGAATCGACCGGTTTTTTTGTGCATTCTCCGCACCTCTGCCCCTTCAGCATTTAACGATTACATCCGCCGTATTATCGGGAAAAACCCGCGCTCTTTTTGAGTTTGAGCGAGCACGTAAACGTCAGCTCTTCGTAGCTAAGCAGAGTATTCAAAGCCTACACATATGTCCAAGGGAGTACAGGCGACAGGTCGGGTGCTGCTGTAGGCAGGCTCTCCCTCCCTTAGTACCCAGAGGATCGAAATCGGCTTGGCGAAATTCCGTACTTGGTGGAAAACCGCCTTGAGAAATACTTCGGATCCTCGAAACCTATAAGGGCTGCTACTCGGGCGATGTCCATGTCATTCCGCTCCAGCAGCCGCCTGGCTCTCTCCAGACGGATCGCGTCCAGGTATTTGATAGGCGTCAATCCTGTCCGTTCCTTGAAGCGTCGGTCCAGGTAAGAGGGGCTGTAGTTCGCCACTTCCGCCAGTTTGTCTACGGTAATCTTCTTCGACAGATTGTCGCGGAGAAAATGAATCACTCGGCTGATCGGGTCTTGGATGTCCCGGATGGCTTCCATGGCTTGGTTGATGTAATGGAGCAGTGTGCGGACCAAGTGGTCGAGAAGTGTGTATTTTTGCCTGTAGTTCCCGGCGGCCTGAGCGTGAATTTCCACGAAGAGCCAGCGCAGCTGGCTGCCCACATCCGACAGCCGGTGGATGCGCTTCAGACCGGAGGGCCCCGGAAGCTCTATGCCCAGGCAGATGATTTCCTGATGGTGGGATAGGTCGACGGTCTCGGAATGTGAGTAATTCTCAGGGTAGACCACTAGGTCGAACACCGAAATGGTCAGGTCGTCCCGCTCTCCGTGAATCCGGGCGCCCCCTTCCAGGAAGTACAGCAGTTCCACGAAGGAGTGCTGATGTCGTGTGAGATTCCAAATGTCGCTTTTTTCGGTGAATCGTTCACAGAAGATGAGTTTGGCATTGTCGAAGACGCCTTTTTCGAATGTGGAGTCGGTTCTCTTTGTCATGGAATGATGATAGCATCCGCTCTAGAGGAGGTCAGTAATCCTATCCGTTTTAGGAAGTATTATCTTCATCGAAACTTGCCCCCAGCAAGATATAAATCTATACCAGCGTGATCCTGACCTCTAGTTTACTTTTCGGTGTCAGCATGGACTAACCTAAAATCATCAGCACATAGGAAGCTTAGCCTATACGCGTATAACACTAAACTGCTGCGGCTAGGAAGCTCCGGTCTCCTGGGCCTTGATCTCCCTACAGTTTTGCCTGGAGGGCGATGGATTTGCTGCTGCCCCAAGTGGCGCACTCTTCAGCAGCCGGCGTCCGGCGGATCCTACACTATGGGTCAACTGAACTTCTACCGAGGCCGGATTGATACTCAAGGATTACCCTTACTTGACCTTCACAATCCGATCGTATAATCATAGTCCGAAAAGACAAGGGGGAAATGTGTTGAGCACCATATTGATAGTTATCCTTCCCCTCGGCGGCATCATCGTGGGATTTCTCGCACGCTGGATATATGCCAAAAATCGACTTTCTTCATCAGAACAAAAGGCGCTTATGCTTGAAAGATCCTCCGTTTTGGAGGCAAAAAATACCAAAAAAGAAATGATGTTAGCAGCTCAGAACGAGATTCTTGAGGATAGGCGGGAATTTGAGCGTGAAATACGAAAACAGCGCTCTGGAATTCAAAGATACGAAAAAAGGATCCAACAAAAGGAAGACAATCTGGATCTGAAAATTTCGGAGATTGATAGACGCCAGTCAGAGCAGAAAAGCGTGCTGGAGGACATTGAAAGGCGAGAAATCAAACTTTCGGATGAGGAGAAGCGTTGGAAATCGGAGTTGGAGCGAATTTCCGGTTTGAGCGCCGAGGATGCGAAGAAGTTATTGATGCAGAGCATGGAGAACGAGGCTAGGCACGATGCGCTCGCCATGATCAATAAGATAGAGCGGGAAGCGATGGCTTCCGCCGAAAAGAATGCCAGAGATATTCTCATTGCAACGATACAGCGCATTGCAACCGAGGTTACGGCCGAAATATCGGTTACTTCGGTGGATTTACCTAGTGACGAGATGAAGGGGAGGATAATCGGCAGGGAGGGCAGAAACATTCGAACTCTGGAAACCCTAACCGGAGTGGATATCATTATTGACGATACTCCCGAGGCGGTTGTGGTTTCGTGTTTCGATCCCATTCGCAAGACGATTGCGAAAATTGCACTGGAGCGGCTAATCCAGGATGGAAGAATCCATCCGGCCCGTATTGAGGAAATTGTGCAGAGGGTGACGGCTGAGATTAACCAGTTGATTTACGATGAGGGTGAGCGGGTGCTGTTCGATCTCGGCATTCATGAGATGCGGCCCGAGTGCATTTCCGCGCTTGGCAGGCTGTATTTCAGAACGAGTTACGGGCAGAATGTGCTTGCCCATTCGAAGGAGGTATCAATACTCGCGGGAATGCTGGCTAGCGAGGTAGGCGTGGATGTGGCAATAGCCAAGCGGGGAGCTCTTTTGCACGACATTGGCAAGGGCCTGGAGACCGATGGAGAGGGAGGGCATGCGGAAATTGGAGCGGATTTTGCGCGGCGAATGGGTGAGGATCCGAGGGTTGTCAATGCGATTGTTGCGCATCACGATGATGTTGAAATTTCTTCGCCCGAGGGTATGATTGTGCAGTTGGCCGATTCTATTTCGGCGGCACGGCCCGGAGCGCGCCGTGAAACTCTGGACAACTACATCAAGCGGCTTGAAAACCTGGAGAAAATCGCAATGGGTTTTGAGGGCGTCGAAAAGGTTTTTGCTATCCAAGCCGGGCGAGAATTACGAATTATGGTTAACCATGCCAGGGTTGACGATAGGCGAGCCAAGCATCTGGCAAAGGATATTGCAAGGAATATCGAGCTTCAATTGAAGTTTCCGGGGAGGATACGGGTAACTATTATCCGAGAGTCTAGGGTGGTGGAATATGCGCGATAGGGATCCGTTGAGCGACAGGGGGTCGTGCGCATGGGACGTGCGGCAAACCGCGGGTTAAGATGCCAATCCCGGACATGCCGGGGGGCTCCTGGCTCAAAAGAAATCCTCACGCCCCAACGGGCTGCCTATCCAGAAGCCCTCCCCGGCAAGATAATTGACTCGCTGCCCCTCAATCAGAAACTGGACTTTTTGAACGTCGGGGAACTCAGTTGCGGTGTAAACAACCTGCTCTATTTGGGAGCGGTGGCCTTCGATTCCCAGGGTGTTAAACCGAAATGGCTCGTTAAAGTCAAGGTACGCGACGCCAGCTTCGATACGAGCGCCTAGTATTTCCGTGCCCTCCGGAATCAGTGAGAGCAGGTGGGCGGATATTTCGCCGGGGTGAGGCCCGTCGATTAGGGCCTCTATGGACATTAGGAGGGGAGAAGCATTTGCGGGGATTGGGCGGAGCACGCTTTTGAAGCTAATCTTACCCTCGTCGTTGACTCGCACGAAAAAAAGACGGGCCATGCTCTGGGCCTGTGGGTCAGAGCCGCTTGAGGGTGTAACTGGGGGCTGCGGGCCTGGTTCCGGGAGGCTGATCGGCGGTTCCGGTAAGACATCCTGCGTATCGGGTTTTGACAGACGTTCAATGCTTATAGCCCCTTGGCTCTCTATATTTGACTGCTTGGGGAAGATACGGCTGGTTACTCCCTTGTTTAGCACGAGGATAATCAGGATCAGGATAATTAGGGCTATGAGTGTCAGCAGAATACTGATTTTATCAGGCCCGGATTTCTCCGGAGCCGCCGCTGTTCTCGGGGGAGCCGGTTTTCTGGGTCTTCGCGATTTTCTCTGTGCCTTACTCATAGGCTATTATATGCATTTTACCGGCTATCTGACCAATGAAATCGGCCCGATGACGCATGGAACTAGGGGAAGGGGTTATGCTTTCGAAACTTGGCTGGGAGATTTGATATATGAGTGCTGATGGAGCCTATCCCAGAATTGTAATTGTTGGGCGGCCCAATGTGGGGAAGTCAACCTTGTTCAACAGGCTCTATGGACAGCGGAGGGCGATTACTGATTCTGCCGCCGGTGTTACGCGGGACGTGATTGAGGAAAAATGTGTTCTGATGGGAATTCCGACCACTCTTGCGGATACCGGAGGAGTCAAAGCAGAATTCTCCGGAGACTTCGACGAGGAGGTTGCCTGCAGGGCAGTTTCCTCCGCGGGCAACGCCGATATGATTCTTTTCGTGGTTGAGCATGGAGGATTGAGCGCTGAGGATTACCTGATTGCGGAAAAAATTCGTTCAAGGGCGGATAAAGTGATTCTTGTGGTGAATAAGGCGGACACAAGGCAAAAGGAATACCTGCCAAGCGAGTTTTATTCGACAGGCTTTGGTGAGCCGATTGCGGTATCAGCCGAGCATGAGAGAAATATTGACTTCCTGCTTGAACGAATTACCCAAAGACTTGGGAAGGTGCGCATGAAGGATACGGAAACCCTAAAGGAGGCTGAAACCGGCGCATTGGAGGAATCGCAGAGAGATCAACTTACGGTGGCCCTGGTGGGAAAGCCGAATACGGGCAAATCCACCCTCTTCAATCGCCTCTCAGGGGGGGAGCTTTCACTGGTTTCCGAGCTTCCGGGCACTACTAGGGATACGGTTGTTTCAATGCTGGAATATAGGGGCAGGCGCCTTAGGCTTGTTGACACCGCGGGGCTGCGCCGAAAATCCCGAGTTGTGGAAAATGTTGAATACTACTCAGTAAACCGGGCGATTATGGCGATGCTTTCAACAGATGTCACGGTTTTATTGATTGATGTTGATGAGGGCTTATCGGATCAGGATAAGAAGATTGCGAATCAGGCTGTGAAGAAGGGATGCGCGGTGGTTATGGCGATAAATAAATGGGACGAAGAAGTGGTTGATGGAGGAGGATTGAAGAAATTTTTAAACAAAATCCACTTCCAATTCCCGGTGTTGAGCTGGGCGCCGGCTGTGCCGATTTCTGCTTTGAACGGCTATGGCATTGAGAGGCTTTTGGACACTGTGCTTAGGGTTGATAAGCAGCAGCGGCGCCGCGTAGAGACTTCGAGGCTCAATAAGGCCCTTGGCGAGTGGTTGGATTCAATTCCTATACCAACCGGAACTAAACGGCCGTACCGAGTGAAATATATCACCCAGGTTTCCACAAGACCTCCCCGCTTTGTGGGCTTCGTTAATCGAAAGAATGGGTTTCCGGAGGCTTACAGGCGGTTTCTGGTAAATCGAATTAGGCGGAGTTTTGGTTTTGATCTGGTGCCGGTGAAACTGGAGCTGAGAGAGGGAAGGGAATGATCTCCCTGCGTGCTACTCATGAGCGCAGTGCCAGCTCTCGAATGCCGCGTATAGGCCGGAAATTTTTTGGAAAGATGCTTGCCGCCATCCTCCTAATTGGCGGAATCGGTCTTGAAGCACAGGAGATGGAGCTTACGCAGTTTAGAGCTCTTTTGAGGCGTTCCTCGTTTCCCGAGAATGATGAAACTAGGCGGCTATTTATGGAAACGATTATGGCCCCAAATTTTTCTATGGTGGAGACAGAATTTGAGATAAACAGACAGCGCTCTGATGGACGCCTGGTGTGGGTTGAGATACGCCGCAAATTGCGGAGCTGGTATGTGCTTTTTCGAAACCAGCGCGGAGAGGTTCCAAGAGAGGATTATCCCACTTGGGGGCGGGGAAGTTGGATTATCAAGAAAGACCTTGCCAGCGGCAGCTTTGTTCAGGCAAAGATATTTCTTCAGGATGATGAGGACAGTTTTGTCAGAATATTCCCGAGCGGGGGCGGCAGGAGTCTTCTGGATATACACCTCTATGGGCAGCAGCTGAATGACGATGTGCTTATTCCTCTTGCGTTTGAAACTCTTGTGACTGCTCCCTTTGCCAGGATAGTGGAGTTGACCGAGCACTCGGTGGATTGGGAGGCTCTCTTCCCCAATCCTGACGCTATCGGCTACAGGTATGTCGAAAACCTGGTAAGGGAGCTGAGAAGTTATACGGCGCTGATACAGGAAATGGATGACGCCGCGGTTGATGAGGTTGGAAACAATGTCTTCATTGAATCCGGGGAGCCAATTCTTGCCGGTTTACCCACAAGTGACGGAAGGGATCTAGCGCCCGGCAATACCGGATTGAATTGCTCGGGCTTTGTCAAATGGGTTGTGGATGGGATTTATTCGGCGTGGAAGAGGGAAGCCGGCTCACTTTTTCTGGCGATTGAGGACTTACGGCAGCCCACTTTGAAATTGAATCGAAACCCCTGGGAAGAGTCCCGATCGGCCTTAGGGGGGGATGCCCGTGAAGATTTGCAGGCATTGCTGCGTGATCCGATGTTTGGATTGGATTGGAATCGGAACCTAGGACGAATTGCTGAAGAGGCCCGACTAGGAAGGGCCCTAGGGTTAGAAGAATTGCATGCCCTGGAAGGTGGTGATCTGCATGGCATCCCCTACCGGAGGGATTTGGGAGTCAGTCTGGAGGGTCTCAATGCAGCATTGCACCAGCTTGCCTCAATGCGGCCGGGCGCCATTTATCTTGCTGCCGTAAATTCGAGATTCCTTCCGGAGCCGACAGAGCTTAACCCCGAACCAATGCCCTTACTCCAATATTGGCACGTGTCCATCCTCGCTCCCTGGTTTGATGATGGCGGGGGGGGCGAGAGGGGAAGATTTCGAGTGGCTGTCCTAGATGTTGGAGATGTTTCGGAATCTCTTCTGCCCAATCCCGGCGCAGCTGCAGCACCAGCATTCCCATCTGCCATCGTGCGCAACGCCATTCGTTACGCGCGCCTAGGAAGGAACAGGGCGGGCGAGGCGCTAATCCCGGAGATAATGATGCATTTGGTAAGATTGGATGTGCCGGCCAATTTTGAGGCCTGCCCACTGCCGGGGGCAGTCGCGGCGAGTGACTTCTGATGTTGACAGAGTAAGGGACAGCGGATTTGGAAATTCCATCGATTCTCCGCCTGCGGTTTTGTGAGCGGCCGATAAGAGCCTAGGGTCTACTCTTGCTCGCTTAGTTCTGCTTTCCCCCCCGCTCTTCACCTTGCTTCACAGGGACCCCTTTGAGTAATGTAAGACATGGAGTTGAAGGCGGTCGGTTTTGATATCGATGGGACACTCTATCCGGAGTATCGAATCCGATGGCGGGTATTTCCCTATTTTCTTGGGCACATAAGGCTGCTAATGGCCTTTGCGCGAACGCGTAAGCAGATGAGATTTGCTCAGGCTGACGAGGCATATAATGAGGATCTGAATGACACTGAACTCGCCGTGTTTGCCGAAGAGCTGGGCTGTGATATCGACAAGGCCCGAAATCTTAGGGATAGACTAATATATCGTGGCTGGGAAAAATATTTTCAAGGTATGAAGATATACCCGAAAGTAGGCGTCTCTCTTAGGAAACTAAAGGATGCTGGACTGAAATTGGCCGCACTCTCGGACTTTCCTGTGGGCAGAAAGCTGGAATACTTCGGGCTTGAGGATATCTTCGACGTTGTGCTGGGATTTCCCGAGACTGGCCGGCTCAAACCGCATAGAGAGCCGTTTATCAGAATGGCCAACAGGCTGAATGTCGATCCGGGCAATATGATATATGTTGGCAATAGGCTTATCTACGATATCCGGGGCTCCGAAAATGCCGGGATGCGGGGGATCCTGATTGCCCCGGGAAGGCGCCGAATTCCACTCGAAGTGACTGCCTATAGCGGTTTCCCGCAGCTGACGGAAGGAATTCTTTCCGAGGTGACACAATGACATTCAATTTTGATGGCGGTGATGCCCTGGTTATACTTTTGGTCATCATCATTCTCATACTCTTTCGCCGCTTCGACCGCACGGGGCGAACCCTGGAGAAGGTTCGAAAATACGCGGATAAATCCAAATCCGAGCTGGACACTATAATTAAGGAGCGGGAGCTTGGTCTGAGAGACTTGTCGGTGGATATTGAAGTTCAGGAAAAGACTAACAGGGAAATTCTGACAAGAGCCGAAGCAGCGCGGGAAGAAATCATATCTCGGGCCGAAGAGCTCGAAAACAAGGTGGAGCAGATCAAGAACAATGAAAAGGCGCTGGAAGAGCTTAACGAGTTGGCTCTGCAAGTTGATGAAAACCTCTCCAGGCTGGGAGAGGAATCATCCTATGTAGACACTTTGGGTATCCGCCTTAGCGAAATTAGGGAAGAGCTCCTAACTCTTGAGCAGAGTTACACAGAGAGCTTTAAAAAAGCTCTCACCGAGGCAATGAATGAATTTCGCGATGAGTCAAGTCAGTTGAAGGTGGAGCTGCATGAGTCAGACAGGCGGCTCACCCTCCTTGGAGAGGCGCTTGAAAATCTCGATGCCGGCAGGCACAATGAAGTCGCGGCGAAACTTTCGGAATTCAGAGATGATTTGGAGCAAATTGAAGGAGATTTTCGCGGCAGACTCCAAAAGATAGTCACGGCCGGCTCTCGTCTCGAAGACGATGCGTTTATCGTGTTGAATGAAAAAATCGAATCTCGCTCCAAAGAGCTCGAGCAGGGTTGGACCGATGAAATAGAAGACCTCCGCGAACGCGTTTCATCTGTCACAGCGGAAATACGGGAATCTCTTGAAAACGCGCAGCAATCGCTCGATGGATGGGAAAACGATAGCGTCAGCAGGCTGGAAGCAGTGAGAAAGGAATATCTTGCGGTCGAAAAGAATTTGAAGGAAGGCTCGGCCAGGCTCGAAACCACCCTGGTTGATCTTGATGCCAGAATGGCCAGTATTGCGGAAAGCAAGGAAACAGACCTTCTTGAATCAGTGGAAAACCGTCAGAACGAATACCGGCAAATGGTTGAGGAGCGTTTTAACCGTATTGAAGGATTCATCAAAGATATGGACGCCCTGGCCGAGAGCCTAAGCGCATCACAGGAACAAACCGTTAAGGATGTCGAGGGCATGTATTCCGCCTTTGATGCTGAGATGCGTAAGCGCAGAGACGAAGAAAAATCCAGATTCGAGGGACAAGAGGCTGATCTTCGTCTGGATATGTCGGAGCTTGAGCGGGGGCTTGAGGAGCTAAAGGCAAGAGCATACGATAACGTTTCGGAAAAATTGCAGGTCTTTGAAGACGAATTCTTCACGGATTTGAAGAGCAGAGACAGTCAGATACGCGGCGCCTTGGACGAATGGCGCAAAAAAGCCGATCTTGAATTGGCGGAAATTGAAACGAAGGCGACACGGGATAGAGAAGAGACAGAACGCCTTTACTCGGCGGAGCTCAAACGGAAGCTCATTGAGCTGCAGAGCAGGATTTTTGCTCAGTTCGAGGCGTTTCAAGATCAAGTGGATGATTTTAAGGGATCGATTAGCGGACGCATCCTGGGCGCCGAAAATGATGTCGCAGCCTATCGGGATGAACTTGGCGCTAAAATTGCGGGTGAAAGGGAGCGCTCCGCGCGTGAGTTCGAAACAGTTTATGAGAATTTTGACAATGAAATTCTGGGAAAATTTGCAAAGGCCAACAAGATTATAAACCAGAAGTTGTCGGGTTTTTCAAAGACCATAGAATCCAATCACAGGAAAATTGCGGCCGACTATCAACTGGCCATAGAGGAGGCATCCAAGTGTAAGGAAGATGCAGATGCTCAGTTTCAGGAAGCCCAAAGAGGCGCTAATGATCGCGTCGTTTCAATAAAAAATGATATGGAGGCTATGATTGCCGAGCTCAAGGATGAATATGCTGATCGCACCGAGCAGCTGGTGCTGGAATCCGGTGAGAAACGCACAGCAGTGAGACGTGATATTGTCACAATTGAGGAATCGGTCAGGCGCTTATCCACTGATCTTACGGAAAAAACCAGGGACAGCCTCGATGCGCTGAAAGAGCAGAGCGAAAATTTCCTGCTTGAATTTCGCAAAAGCGCGCGGGAAGCTAGGGATGGAATAGAAAGAAAGATAAAAGAGCTGCGGCAGTCGGTCCAAGAAACGAAGGATAGAGCGGAAGTCAATCGCAAGGAGATGAATGCTCATACGAGCAGCGAATATTCAAGATTGGTGCGTAATCTGGATGATATCGATAAGCGGCAGCGTAAATTCATTGCAGAGACAAGGGTTTTTGAGCGTGCTGATGAAATGAAGGAAACTCTTGAGGCCGATATCGAGGAATTGAATAAGCAGATAAGAGCCGTTGGATCCGGCAGGGACGAGGTTCGGCGTATAAACGAGCAATACGAGAAGTCCATAGGTCTCTATGAGGAGGTGAGCAAAAAACTTGCGAGGTTTCTTTCCGAGCAGCAGAAAGTGGAGAATCTCGAGGGCAAAGTAGCCAAAATTGGAAGCCTCTCGGAATCGGTTGAGATAAAACTCGAGCGGATAAGCGATGCAAATGATTCACTTCAGAGTTTGCAGGTGAGACTGAATCAGCTGGAGGATCTAAACAGCGAATTGGTGAGTCGATACGACAGACTTTCCGAAAAATCGAAAATTCTGGACACCACCGCCGATGAAGTGGATAAGAATCACGAAAGAATGGCGGAAATTAAGGACCAGATGAAGGAGCTCTTCGGAAGAATTACTCCCTTATATGAAGAACTGGACGCTATCGAAAAAAGACATACGCGGCTTGGGGAAGATTCCGCGAAGATTGATTCTGTTGTGGAAAAAGTTGACTCAATTGACTCCACCGTCGCTGAGCTTGACAAAAAAATGGAAGAGCTTGGCAGGGCGAGAGAGTGGCTTGCAAAGACGGAAACGAGGTTGGAAGAGCTCAGCAGAGATACTCAGCAGCGGATAAAACTTTTCGGAACTCTGTCAAAGCGTGCGGCCAGCGACAAGAAATCCAGCAGCTCACCGGATATGAGCACCAGGGAAATGGTGGCGCGACTGGCTCGTGAAGGATGGAATAGCGAGGAAATAGCTACTAACCTAAGACTCAGCAGGGGTGAGGTTGAGCTGATTCTGGAACTGCAGCCAAGGAACTAAATCGAATTACTGGAATTCCAAACCTTCCCGCGCTCGGGCCGCAAGGAGCCCGCAGATGTTTCTGTGTAAAGCCCAGAGTCATAAGTTAAACCGCCCTCCGTATTCGATTCAGATTCATAGCAGGCCTCCATTCTCAGGATGGGCAGGAGGGCTGGGTTTGAGCCCGCGCGCTTTTAAGCCAAGTCCGATTCACCTTCAGGACTGATCGGGTATTTCATCTGTCTCCGCGCTGCCTTCCAGACGCTCTATGGCCTTAAGGCCGCGGGACATGAGCACGCCGGTTTGAGTGGTTACTTCCACTAGGAATTCGAGGAGCCTCTCTTGCTTCATCAATTCTTGGTTCTGCTCTTCGAGGCTTTCTATGCGTTCTGCCTGTTCTTTGAGCGCTTCCAGCACCGGATTAAAACTCGGCTCATTGGTGCGGTCGCCGAATACGAGGAACGTGCCAACTTGGCCGTTCGTATAAACTTTTCGAATCATTGCTTATATTCTACCACATTGATGGCATTAAGACAACCTGTTTCGCTTTTTTGGAGAGGAAGCAGATTTATTCTAGTTTTCCTTGACCCCATTTCTTGGCCGTGAGTATTTTATCCCAGCAAGAAGTACACTCCACGAGGATGTTATGAGTCACGACGGCACTCAACAAGATGAAAGAGAGGATGTCACCTCGGAAGAGGAGGTGATTGAGAAGCAAGAGGCTCAAGCTGAAGATAAGGCGGAAATCCAGGTCTCGGAGGAATCGGAGGAATCGGAGGATGAGCAGGATATCTTAAAGGCTGAAAACTCCGACTTGAAAGAGCAAATTCTCAGAATGGCGGCTGAAAACCAGAATACTCGAAAGCGATTGGTCAAACAGCAGCAGGATGCGTATAAGTATCGCCACCAGGATATACTTCGAGACTTGGCTGAGATAATCGATAATTTTGAGCGGGCCATTGAGTCTTCAGTTGATTCAAAGGATTTTGACTCCTTTCGCGAAGGCATTGTGATGATTGAAAAGCAGTTCAAAGGGATGCTGAACGATAGCTATGGCCTTGAAAGGGTAGGATTCGAAGGCGATATCTACAACCCGGCCATCCATGAGGCCGTGTCGCTTGAGGAAAGTTCCGAAGTGTCGGAAGATACGGTGAAGCAGGTTTTTCAACCCGGTTATCGGCTATATGAGAGGGTTTTACGTCCCGCAAAGGTTTTGGTTTTGAAACCGGCCAACACTGCAGCAGAAGAGAATAAAGACTAGACAATATGAGGACAACAATTAGAGGAGATATTTAATGGGCAAGATAATTGGAATTGACCTGGGAACCACTAACTCCTGCGTCGCGGTGATGGAAGGCAGCGATTCTATCGTGATTCAAAACGAGGAAGGCGCTCGAACTACCCCCTCAGTTGTGGGTTTTACTGATAAGAATGATAGATTGGTTGGTCAGACAGCGAAAAACCAGATGGTAACCAGCCCTGAAAACACCGTCTATTCAATCAAGAGGTTTATGGGCAGGCGTTTTGACGAGGTTAATGAGGAGATGACGATGGTGCCGTACAATGTTACCAGGGGCTCTGGTGACATGGTGCAGGTTAAAATCAAGGATAAGTCGTACTCTCCTCCTGAAATCTCGGCAGCCATTCTCCAGAAGATGAGAAAGACGGCGGAAGACTATCTCGGAGAGACGGTAAAGGAGGCCATCGTTACGGTTCCCGCTTACTTCAACGATTCCCAGCGCCAGGCAACCAAGGATGCAGGCAGAATCGCCGGCTTGGAGGTAAAGCGCATTATCAATGAGCCAACAGCGGCTGCGTTGGCATATGGCATTGATAAGTCGGACAAAGAAGAAAAAATCGCAGTGTACGACCTTGGCGGAGGAACCTTTGATGTCTCGATTCTGGACTTGGGCGACGGCGTTTTTGAAGTCCGTTCCACTAACGGAAATACACACCTTGGCGGCGATGATTTCGATAAGAGAATCATCGATTGGCTGGTGGATGAGTTCAAAAAAGATCAGGGCATTGATCTCTCCAAGGATCGAATGGCGCTTCAGCGGCTGAAGGAAACCGCCGAAAGAGCCAAGAAGGAGCTCTCCGGCACCCAGACCGCGGATATCAATTTGCCTTTTATAACGGCAGACGCCTCGGGGCCAAAGCATCTTCAATATAACCTTACCAGAGCCAAGTTCGAACAGATGACCGCGGACCTAGTCGCCCGCACTAAGGATCCCTGCCTGCAGGCCCTCAAAGATGCAGGTTACTCTCCCTCTGATATTGACGAGGTGATTTTGGTTGGAGGTTCAACCAGGATCCCCGCTGTTCAGGAGGTGGTTAAGAAGCTCTTTGGGAAGGATCCTCATCGCGGCGTCAACCCCGACGAGGTAGTTGCTATGGGGGCGGCTATTCAGGGAGGTGTTCTTGGCGGAGATGTTAACGATGTTTTGCTTCTGGATGTTACGCCGCTTTCTCTGGGCATTGAGACACTGGGAGGCGTTTTCACAAAGCTAATCGAGAAGAATACAACCATCCCTACCAAGAAAAGTCAGGTATTCTCAACCGCGGCCGATAATCAGCCGGCGGTCTCGATACATGTCCTTCAGGGTGAGCGGGAAATGGCGGCCAATAACAGAACCTTGGGCAGATTCGAGTTGACTGGCATTCCTCCCGCGCCCCGTGGAGTTCCCCAAATAGAGGTTACCTTCGATATTGACGCCAATGGCATTGTACATGTTTCGGCCAAGGATATGGGCACCGGCAAGGAGCAGAAAATACGGATCGAGTCGTCTAGCGGCCTCTCTGAGGACGAGATTAATCGGATGGTAAAAGAAGCGGAAACCAATGCCGAAATGGACAGAAGGGCAAGAGAAATGGCGGAGCTTAGAAATAAGGCCGACTCACTGATTTACCAATCGGAGAAGGCAATCAAGGATTATGGAGACAAAGTAAAGGCCGATGAAAAAGGAGCCGTCGAGCTTGCCATTGCGGATTTAAAGAAAGCATTGGAATCGGATAACAGCGAAGAAATAAAATCAAAAACTGACGCGCTTGTAAAGGTTTCCTCAGCGCTTGCTGAGGAAATGTATAAAACCCAGGCTGAGGATGCAAAGACTGGCGCCGAAACCGCGGGAAGTTCGGAAACCGAGGGGAAAGGCGGCGGAAGCTCCGGAGAGGCGGGTGATGTCGAAGATGCGGATTACGAAGTTGTAGATGAGGATAAGTAGAGCCTCGTGTCTAGGCGGGACTATTATGAAGTTTTGGGCGTAGGGAAGAGCTCTTCCGATGAGGAGATAAAGAAGGCGTATCGCAGGCTGGCGGTGAAATACCATCCCGACCGCAACCAGAATAATCGTGAGGCTGAGCGGAGATTCAAGGAAGCTACGGAAGCTTACGAGGTGCTCTCCGATAGGAAAAAACGCCAGGCTTACGATCAGTTTGGATTCGCTGGGGTGGAGAATATGGGGGGTCCTACCTTCAACGCGAGCGCTTTTCGGGATTTTGAAGACATTTTTGGGGATTTTTCCGGAATTTTCGATTCTTTCTTCGGAGGCGGTATCCGCACTGGCAGGCGCGGCCGTTCAAGGGGAAATGATATCCGCCACGATGTGGAATGCGATTTTGAATCGGCGGTTTTCGGCAAGGATGTTGAAATAGAATACGAGCGGCTGAAAAGCTGCTCTGCCTGCGGCGGCGCGGGTGGAGAGGGCATTAAGGTTTGCTCACAGTGTGAGGGAACGGGTCAGCTTCGGAGAAGTTCGGGATTTTTCTCCGTTGCAACTACCTGTGATTCCTGCGGCGGAGTGGGAACCGTCATAGATAACCCCTGTAAAAAATGCAGGGGTAAGGGAACTGTCCGCGCATATCAGGTGATTAAGGTTAGCATTCCGCCGGGCATGAACCCTGATAGGCGAATTAGGCTTGAGGGTCAGGGTAACTATGGCTCAAGCGGCGCGCCTCCGGGTGACTTGTACGTGTACGTCCATGTGTATCCGCATGCATATTTCGAGCGGCATGACTATGATTTGTATTGTGCGCTTCCAATCTCGATGACACAGGCGGCGCTGGGCGCCGATATCTGGGTGAGGGCGCTGGATGGGAAACGAATCAAATTGAAAGTGCCGGCGGGCACGCAGGATTCAAAGCTGCTGCGCATTAGGGGCGAGGGAGTTCCGATTTTGAACGCCGGGGGCAGACGGGGCAATTTATATGTGAAGCTCAAGGTTGAGATTCCAACTAGGCTTTCCGGCAAGGAAAAGGATATTCTTAGGCGGTTCTCGATGCAGCGGGGAGAGTCGGAGGAACCAGCCCCAGTTCCCCTGAAAAATCTATAGATATATAGTTGTCTACATTGCTTCCAACAGTTTAAGATGAGGACGGCCAACGAAATCGGCCGGATTGGGGCAGACCGCGAAGGCATTCCTGGCTCTAGTCTGAGGTTTGATCCCCGCACGCCAAACCTGCGAAAAGGAATCCTACCCCTTCCTTAAATCGTACAATGTTTGGGCGAACGCCAAGAGGCCGCTCATATTAAACCGAAACTGTGGGAATCGGGTGTTAGGGGGAGATATGGCAATACTGAACTTATGAAAAAAAATGAGCTGGATGCTGTATTCGATAAGCTCAAGCACGATGAGAATTCCTTCCATGAATTGATGAGATGGCGAATTCGGCAAGTGCTGCTGATACTGCCTCACTATGATGCCTGGATTTTGGAGCATGATGCGAAATTATCGGATCAAATTGTCGGAGAATATCACCAACTAAATCTTACCACTGTTCCTCGTTTGGTGACTGTTCCAGATTGCATGGAGGCTCTGGAATTGCTAGCAGCGCAGCACTTTGATTTGATGATTATCGGGATGAGGGTTGGGGAGCTCTCACCGGCTGAATTTGCGCATGAGGCGAAGCTGTTGCAATCCGACTTGGCTGTGCTGATGCTTCTTTCATCAAGGAGTGATCTTGCAATGGTGGAGGGAGTCGGGCTCGAAAATGCCATGAGTGGCATGAACGAGAGCGCTGCCGGAGAAGAGGGAAATAGATGGACGGGGAAATCGTTGAGAACGGATATCGACGCCCAATTTCTATGGACAGGTGACTCACGGCTTTTTTTGGCAATGATCAAGTATGTTGAAGATCTGCGGAACGCGCCGGTTGACACCAGGGATGGGCGGGTTGGAATTCTGCTGGTAGTGGAGGATTCGATCACCTTTTATTCGGCATACCTGCCGCTCCTTTATGGGGAAATAATGACTCAGACGCAGCGGCTCATTGCGGAAGAGATGAACGATAATGATAAGTATTGGAGAATGAGAACGCGGCCAAAGATTGTGCTGGCTAGGGATTGGGAGGAAGCGGTTTTTCTAGGTGATAAATTTCGCGGAAGTTTGATAGGTCTTATTTCGGATATCGCATTCGAGCGCGACGGGAAACTTGATGAGCATGCGGGATTTGCGCTGATTGAACGCTTTAGGGGGAACGGGGTGGATGTGCCGGTGCTGTTTCAATCCTCAAACAAGGGTATGGCCGGTGAGGCTCGCAAGAGGGGGGCTAGGTTTCAGAATAAGCACTCCGATAATCTTCACGGGGGAATCAGGCGTTTCATACTTGAGAAATTGGGATTTGGAGACTTTGTCTTCCGGAATCCGGATGGATCGTACCTGAGCCGGGTGCGCACATTGCGGGAGTTTGCGCTGGCAATTGAAACCGTGCCAGCCAAAACACTTCTCTTTCATTCTGATAGGAGTGATTATTCAAGGTGGATGACAGCGCATGGGGAGTATCAAATTGCGCGGCGTATCGGGGAGGTGAAAACAGAGGATTTCCCTACCCCTGAGTTGCTGCGAAACTTTCTGGTTCGATCTTTTCGGGAAGTGAGAGAGAACCGTCACAGGGGTCGTCTGGTGGAATTCAGCCGTGATAACCCAGGAGCAATTGGCTCCGTGGCGCGATTTGGGAGCGGGTCGTTGGGAGGAAAGGGTCGAGGGCTCGCTTTCTTCAATGCCCTTCTCAGCAGCTCTCCCTGGAGCGACAATTTTGCGCCCCTATCCATAGAGATACCCCGCACCCTGATTATTGCAACCGGTGAGTTTGACCTTTTCCTGGGAAATACGGATTTGTTGTCGGAGCTTGAAAATGATAAGGATCTGGACGATTTGGAATTTCGGAAATTCTTCCTCAGCCGACCGCTCAGAAAGGAGCTGATGGAGGTTCTTGACGCCTTTGCCGAGTCTGAGCCGTTCGCGGTTCGCTCATCCGCCCTGCTGGAAGATTCGCAGTCGATTCCATGCGCAGGCATATATGACACCTTCATGCTGCCTGCTGTTAGCTCGCCACAAAAACGTGTTGAAATGATTGCGCAGGCCGTAAGACTCGTATGGGCAAGCACATTCTCTGCCGCTGCTACGGCATACCGAAATGCGTTGGGCATTGGCCGTGAAGAGGAGAAGATGGCTGTTGTAATCCAGCGAATGAGCGGCAGCAAACACGGCAGCTATTGGTTTCCTCGGTTTTCGGGTGTGGCGCAATCGTCCAATTACTATCCCATAGATCCAATGAGCCGTGAAGATGGTGTTGCAAGGATAGCAATGGGCCTTGGACGTTCTGTGGTTGAGGGTGAGAAGGCCTATTTGTTCTGTCCAAGATTCCCTTCGATTTCGTGGGGGATGCCGGAGGACAAATGGCGTGAGAGCCAAACTCATTTCTGGGCGCTCAAGGAAGGCGGGGTGGATTTGCAAAAAGGCGAGAGCAGCTCGCTCGAACGTCTTACAATTCGGGATGCCGAGAATTTGAAGGTGCTGCCGCACATGGCCTCAACCTGGGATTCGGTGGGTCAAAGATTAGTCGATGGAACTCAGACGCCTGGGATAAGGGTGGTGGACTTTCGCGATATACTGGAGTACGAGTGGCTGCCCCTCTCCTCAGTTCTGGATCAGCTCCTGCGCATATCCAGGAGCGCCATGGGCATACCCGTGGAGCTTGAGTTTTCAGTGGATTGGAGTGGTGATATGCCCGAAAATTCGGTTTTTTCCCTGCTGCAGGTCAGACCCCTGATTTCCGATGTCGGGGCAATGCTTCGACTACCCTCGCAGCCAGGTGACGAGAGATTGCTTCTCAGATCGAAAAAAGCTTTAGGCCATGGGCTGGTAGAGGATATTCGGGACATAGTTTGGGTTGATCCCGAGCTTTATGATCCGGGGAATACTGAATTCTTGAGGGCAGGTATCGTATCACTCATCGACGACTTGGCGAAGGAAGGCCGCTGCGCCATATTGATCGGCCCAGGACGATGGGGCAGCAGGGATAGATTCTTAGGAATACCAGTAACCTGGGCCGAGGTGCGGCAGGTAAAACTGATAGTGGAAATCCATCGCGGCCCGGGCGATCCCGAGCCCTCTCAAGGGTCACATTTCTTTTACAACCTTGTAGCTCTCGGTGTGGGCTATGCGCACATCAGTTATTCGAACGTCGATGAATTCGTGAACTGGGAAATCCTGCGCAGCCGTTGCAGGATGGAAGGCCCCGTATGCCTCTCAAGATTCGAAGAGGCGGTGAAAATTGTAATGGATGGTAAAAAAGGACTAATCTGGGTTGCATTATGATAGGGATATCAAAGACAATAGCCAAACATTTTTTTTGATGGGAGGGATTATGCGCGGCTATGTAAAAGAGCTTTATGATAGGTTGGCTGGAAAGTATCCATGGGAACATGAATTCTTGCAGGCGGTTCAAGAGGTGTTGGAATCACTCTCTCCTCTAATGGATCGTGAACCGAGATATCGAAAATATCGTGTTCTTGAACGTCTGGTTGAGCCCGAACGTACAATTATCTTCAGGATTCCGTGGGTCGACGATCACGGGGAAATTCAGGTTAACGTTGGCTATAGAGTGGAATTTAACAGCGCTCTGGGGCCATACAAGGGCGGAATGAGGTTTCATCCCTCGGTTACCCTGGGCATTCTGAAGTTTCTTGGTTTCGAACAGATTTTTAAGAACAGTTTAACCGCTTTGCCCCTGGGGGGAGGCAAGGGTGGCAGTGACTTTGATCCCAAGGGAAAGAGTGATAATGAGGTGATGCGTTTTTGTGGATCCCTGATGGATGAGTTGTATCGCCATATAGGGCCGAATACGGATGTTCCGGCCGGGGATATAGGAGTGGGAGGCAGGGAAATTGGCTACCTGTTTGGGCGATACAAAAAAATAAAAAACGCCTTCGAGGGAACACTTACCGGTAAGGGCTTGGATTGGGGCGGGAGCCTGATTCGGCCGGAGGCAACTGGATATGGGACTGTCTATTTCGCCTCTGCGATGCTCTCCACTCATGGAAACAGTATTGAGGGGAAGAAAGTGCTTATTTCGGGATCCGGAAATGTAGCCCAGTTTGCTGCCGAAAAGGTTCTTGATTTGGGCGGAAAACCAGTGTCGTTTTCCGACTCGAGCGGGTCGATCATTGATACGGATGGGATTACCCGCGAAAAACTGCGCTGGGTGATGGAGCTAAAAAATCAGCTCCGTGGCCGAATCAGCGAGTATTCAGATGAGTTTGGGGGCGAGTACTATGAGGGAAAACAGCCATGGGGTTTAACGGCGGCAGAAATAGCTCTCCCATGTGCTACTCAAAACGAGATAGGAAAAGATGAGGCTGTGGGTCTGATTGATAATGGGTGCATCTGCGTCGCGGAGGGAGCCAATATGCCCACCGACCCAGCCGCCGTCGAGGCGCTTCAGGGCGCGAAGGTTCTCTTCGGACCGGGAAAGGCGGCCAATGCGGGCGGTGTCGCGGTATCCGGTTTGGAAATGAGCCAGAACAACATGCGCCTCTCATGGACAAGGGAAGAAGTGGATAGGCGTCTTCAAACCATAATGAACGATATCCATGCAAGCTGCCTTGGCGCCGCAAAGGATATGGGCGCGGAAAATGATTATGTAATTGGAGCCAACATCGCGGGCTTCCGCAAGGTGGCCAATGCGATGATAGACCAGGGGGTGGTATAAAGAAGCTGCAAAATTAGGATAAAAACAATGCAGGGATGACTTTTTGGCCCTGCCAGCGAGCTAATCTTTGCTATCGATGATGACGGTAAATGGCCCATCATTGACAAGAGAAACTCTCATTGATGCACCAAACTCACCACTTAGAACTTTGCCGTGGAATGCCCTCTTCAGTTCCGATATGAATGCCCTGTACAGCGGTATTGCCGCCTCATTGGGAGCCGCGGCTCCCAATGAGGGGCGATTTCCTTTTTTCATATCCGCAAGCAGGGTGAATTGGCTCACGACCAGCATGTCTCCTTCAACGTCCGCCGTCGATAGATTGGTTTTATTCTCACTGTCCTTGAAAATGCGCATATTGGCGATTTTGCGGGCGAGCCAAAGTGAGTCGCCAAGGCGATCTTCTCGGCTAACTCCAAGCAATACCAGCAATCCAGTCCCAATGCTGCAGAGTTCCTTGCCGCCAACCTCAACCGATGCCTCGCTAACCAACTGAATCACTGCTCTCATTTACAATCCGAATCCGTAATTTTTGAGTATATACCGGGTCTTCGATATAGGCCACATGCGGTCATTTGATTGCGAGCCGCGCCAAATGATAGCATAACCTTAAAAAGTGAAAATTTTTCTAACCAGCGCGAATGGGGTGGCAGAGGCAATAAAACACGGCCGTGGAACACTCCTTGTCTCAAGAAAATCTGTCCGGGCTAAGGGCTTGGAGAGATTGGCGGAAGAGCATGGAGTCCCCATACGCCGAGTTTCCGGAAACACCCTCGCCAGACTGACAGGCAGCATGGGGCATCGCGGATATGCAATGGAAACCGGCGAGCAGAGTGAAAACAGCGCAATCAAATCGCTCAAGGATATTGAATCTGCAATCGGAGATAGCAGTTTGGTGTTATTGCTGGACGGGATAACCGATCCGCAAAATTTGGGAGCTGTTATCAGGGCGGCCGAGCAGTTCCGTGTTTTGGCCGTTATAGTTCCGAGAAGGCGTTCGGCCGGTGAAGATGCAAACAGCCTTAGCCGAACTTCCGCGGGCGCCATCGAGTGGGTTCCATTGCTGGAGGTGCCAAACATAGCGCGGGCGATTGATGAGCTAAAGAACATGGGGTTTTGGGTATGGGGCTCGGACATGAGTGGAGCAGACGTCCGGGAAATTAATCTAACAGGTCAGATAGCGCTCGTCATGGGCCGAGAAGGAAGGGGGCTGCACCGGTTAGTGAGGGAGAGCTGTGATGGCTTACTTAGGATACCGGTCGGCGGGAGACTGGATTCGCTCAATGTCGCAACCGCGGCTGGCATACTGATGTACGAAGTGCGGCGGCAGCAGGAAATGCATGAGGGTTAGCTTAAGCGCCGAAACACTGCGCACTCTTTGCGCCTTGGTTGGGAAAAAATCTACATGAGCCAGCGGCGGTTTCTCAAAAATCAATCGAACAGCTTACTCTTGAGCAGATCCGCGCCTAGAGTGAAACTCAGAGATTGGGGTCGGAGCCAAAAAGCCTACAGGCGTTGTTCCAGAGAGCTTCCGCGGTCTCAGCCTCTTCCATATCTTTTATTGCGGCAATAAAGGCCGATGTGGTTGGCAGGTATACGGGCTTATTCCGCCTGCCGCGATAATCCGCGGGCACCATGAACGGGCTTTCACTCTCAATCACAATGCGGTCCATCGGCAGGTTATAAACCGTTTCATGCAGATTTCGAGCATTTCGGTAAGTGACATTTCCGGCAAACGAGAAGTAGATGTTGTCGTGATTCTCAAGCATTTCCGAAGCATATCCCCAGTCCTCCGAATAACAGTGAAGCACTCCCCCTTTGGAAGGAAGATTGGATTTGAGTATCTCCTTGATATCGTGTCCCGCTCTGCGATTGTGAATGATTACCGGCAAGTTGTAACTCTCCGCCAGCTCCAGCTGCGCGATAAACAGCTCCACTTGCGAGCTCTTATCACCAAATTTTCGGAAATAATCCAACCCGATTTCTCCGATAGCCACCACGCGGTCTTTTCGCACGCCTTCACCAATTCTCTGCTGCCAATCAGCGCCCGGATTTTGAACTTCCGACGGGGATATTCCGATACTGAATATGACATTGGAGGCAGTGAATAAATTTTGATACACCTCGTCAAAATCCCGCAAGTTATTCGTCACGCTTACTATCTTGAATACGTTGGCCTGCTTCGCCTCCTGGGCAATGATTAATTGCTCAATAGGATCCTTATGGATTAGGGCAATGTGTGCGTGGGTATCAAAATAACGCATGAGCAAACTCACTTTCCCGGGAATCCTGAGTCACTCCGGGCCTGAAGGTTCGGATAATCAGCCCAAGCCGGAGGTTAAGCTATCGCTAACAGTTAACAATGCTCATGACAGCATGTCAATATAAATCGTATTTAACCGACAATTCCGACAGCTTGCAGTTTCTTGCAATCGCAGTTATGATGCCCTAGGCTGTCTTGATTTAGCTTACTTCTTGAGGAGATAGAGTGCCAAACCTGAAATCGGAAAGGAATAGGAAGAACCGGCGATCCGGGAAGGGCTTTTTCGGGGCGATCGGGAACATTGGCAGACAGAAATATACAATCATGCTCATTCCCCATTCGGAAAAACAGCCAATCCACTTCCAGGTTTCTTTTTTCACAGTGTTTTTTGTTGGAATTATCCTCCTAGGTCTCCTAACCGGCTTTTTTTGGATCTCGCTTGATTTCTCGGACAAAGAGATTGTCATGGCCACCCAATCAAGAGATTTATCAAAGACAGAGGCCAGTCTTGATTCAATCAGAGATGAAGTTGGACAGCTGATTGTATCCGCGGATATGTTCAGAGATAGCGTGAATAATACGATGGGCATATTGGGGCTCAATGAAAATACGGATAATCCAACTTCTCACGGTGGAGATTTGTCATCACTGTTTTCGATCGAGCAGGGTGATCGGGATACTCTTGCCGAAATTACCAATCTTAAGACACTTCGGACAAACTTGGAGAATTTCACCTCGACATTGGATGATATGGGTTTGATATTGGCAGGGCAAAAGAGCTTGTTATCGGATATACCCACCGGTTGGCCTCTTAAGGATACCAATGGATGGGTGACTCAAGTCTTCGGGCCCTCAGTACATCCCTTCGGCGGATACTGGTATCTCCATAGAGGCCTTGATCTTGCCTTCCTCTACGGTACGCCGATTGTATCTACCGCCAACGGCAAGGTAGTAAAAATAGACTACGACCCGGGGGGCTTTGGCCTGTATATTGATATTCAGCACAAGTATGGATTCAAAACCCGCTATGCACATCTGCAGCGGCAGCTGGTTGAACTAGGCGAGGTTGTGTCTCAGGGTGATATGATTGGAACTATGGGAAGCTCAGGCCAATCCACGGGGTCGCACCTGCATTATGAAGTGATGATTGGAACCCAGCTAGTGGATCCGGTTAAATTTCTTAACATGGCAAATTCAGGCGCGCAAATACAAAACGTTATATCGAATCTTCAGCGATACCAATAGGGCCTCTTTGGATATGAATAATAATTACTTGGAGAATCAGACTCTCGTTAATACAATTATCGGAAACGGCACCAAATTTCGCGGAGACTTGGATTTACAAGGCCTGCTGCGAATAGATGGCGACTTTGAGGGCAATATTGAAACAAACGGCCGCATATTGGTGGGCAAAAAGGGCAGGGCGCAGTGTGTTTTTGAGGCTGAGACGGTTGTAGTTGGCGGGGTTGTCAAGGGCAATATCAAAGCGAAAAGAAAGGTTGTTCTTTTATCCACCTGTGTTATGATCGGCAATATAAACACACCCGAATTGATTGTCGAAGAGGGTGTTTTACTGCACGGGCACTGCAATGTATCGAAGGATGCCAATGTGCTGGCCAGCGCGCCTTCAAGGGAGGAAACCCGGTTCATAGTAGACTGGGGAAATCGCCAGCGGAAGTCCCCCGCGCCCCTGGATTGATCGTGGACATAGGAAAACTTGGCCAAGTTGATTCATCATTCGAGCCGCGAATGAAAAAGAAAAGGGAGGGTAAAAAGTCCGGAATGACTAAGGGATCCTTTCTTTCCACTGTTGAGAAGGCAGCAGAAGATTTCAAGGCGGCGCCCTTGGGATTGATGCCCGAACTGGATGGTACGGAATCGATTGAAGAGCTTCTTGATGATGTGCACCAGGCGGGCGGCGAGTTGATCAGGGATCCGGTGTTCGGGCCCGTGGGCGCGTACAAGAAGGCGGTGAGAAAATTCTTGCGGTACATCCTTGAAAACAGTCTCGAAGTTGAGGAAACCACGGGCTTAAGAAATTCAAAAAACATGCGGCAGAAGAAGTATCTGATTATTCGAGTGGTTGACGAGAAACTCGAACGTTTAGCCTCTCATGTGATTAAAAACCAGGGGGGACAACTGGAGATTTTACGGCGCATAGATGAAATATACGGGATGCTTGTAGATTTAAGTGGATAAGGTTCCTGACCTCTGATGGGGAAAAACAAAAAAAAATCGAACTTTTCCGACAAATCCACTCTTCAGACCAGAGGCCTATGGAGGGCAAGGGTGGTTTCGATTAGTGACTTCGAATTCTGCTCCCCACCCGAAAAAATGGAGATAAACCGAGGTGATTTTGCTGTTATATCCACACGATATGGAAAGGACTTAGCGCAGATACTGGGCCCCGTTTCAAACCTGGATTCGGTAGGGAATGCAAGAGTCAGACGGATTATCCGCATTGCAACGGAGAAAGACCTATCTAAGCGCAGATCTTTGGAGAAGCTGGAAGGGGAAGCATTCGAAACATGCCGCGCAAAAATTTCCGAGCTGGGGCTCGCAATGAAACTGGTGTCCAGTCATTTCACATTCGACAAGCAGAAGTTATTGTTTTTCTTCACAGCCGACAATAGAGTTGATTTTAGGGAATTGGTTAAGCTGCTGGTAGTTTGCTTCAAGAAGCGTATTGAATTGCGGCAGATTGGAGCTAGAGACGAGACAAGGGTGGTTGGCGGCGTGGGGGTTTGCGGAAGGTTGTTTTGCTGTCACAGTATCACGGACCGGCTTGCCGCTGTTTCCATCAAGACGGCCAAAGATAAAAACCTTCCCCTTGGCTTGTTGAAAACCTCAGGGCCATGCAGCAGATTACTCTGCTGCATGTCATACGAGCTTAAGAACCACGCCGACAGGGAAAAACTGCTGCCTCGAAAGGGAGCCGGGGCTGCTGACGAAGGGAAAGTATACGGGATAAGCGAGGTGGATATGCTTTCCGATTCCGGGGATTGAAACATGCGTCCCTAAGTACATTTGACATTGCCCGCAGCACCGGGGAAGATGGGGAAATAGGATCCGATAAGGAGAATGAGCCGAATGCCGAGAGTGAAGAAACGTAGATTGTTTATTATTGACATATGCTTAGCGGCTACATTAGTATCAGCCTGCGGATATTGCAGGAGACCAGGAGTACAAAATGAATTGGACTAATAAAAATGCGCGAGTAATATCGGGAACTCATAAGTTTTCCTGCGCATGCGGTGGTGAGTTAAGGATGCGCTCAGTTTTTTCGAATGGGCGTATGAGGCATCTCGCCTACTGCGAGAAATGTAAGCGTGAAGAGAGACGTCCGAGAGATTTCAATTAGAGAATCTGATTTGATGGGCTGTTTATTGTGCGCCTCAAAGGGGTGCAGATTACCCGTGAAATACCTCATAATAGCTCTTGACCATAGAAGTTTTTGCCGCCTATGATGGCTTTTGGTGTTTCCTATTTTTAAGAATCTATGAAATAGATGAGGTTTGCAATATTGTCTAATTCCAAGGCTGCCATGAAGAGGCATCATCAGAACTTGAAACGGCGTGCACGCAACCGTTCGGCAAAAAGCCGCGTGAGAACCAGTATAAAGGCCTTTGAGGCTGCCGTTATCGGAAATGAGAGGTCTGCCGCTGAGACTCGATTCTCCGAATTTGTCAAATTGATTGACACCGCTGCCGGTAAGGGTCTCTATCACCGCAACACCGCAGCAAGAAAGAAATCCCGCCTTCACAAGAAACTTGCGGTGTTGACTTAGCCCAAAAAGAACAGGTGTAGCGAAAAGAAGATGAATAAGAATCGTAATCGGATAAAAATGACTAAGGCCAATATTATAGACAACATCCGTGACGGAGAATCCAAAATCGCCCATGAGGATATTCATGCCGTGCTGGGCTCCTTTTTTGAGGAGATTAAAAGAGCGCTTAGCGATGACAGAGTTGTGGAGCTGCGCGGTTTTGGGACCTTCGAAATACGCACGCGAAAGGGCCGTGAGAAGGCACGCAATCCAAAAACTGGCGAGCTTGTGCCAGTGGAAACGCATGGAGTTACAATCTTCCGGCCTGGTAAAGAGTTGAAGGAGATAGCTTGGGATCTTCGCGGTTAAAACCAACTAAGCAGCTCCCAATCTAGAACTAGTTATTGACTGAGCCTGATAAGGCATATGACAATGAGCTTGGAAATGAGCAAGAAGAAAATTCTGATTATTGACGATGAGCAAATCAATCTCGACTTCTTCGATGTAATGCTAACCCGCCTTGGCTTTGAAGTCATTATGGCCTCGGATGGAAATGAGGGCCTTGAGAAAATCAGGGCTCATAGCCCGGATCTCATCATCCTAGATAACATAATGCCGCGGCTGTCCGGTTGGGAGCTTACGAAAATGCTCAAGCAGGAGGATGAGTTTTCGGATTATAGAGAAATCCCAATTATTATGTTCTCCGCGATGGACACTGTCAAAGATAAAATAGAAGGCTTTGAGCTCGGGATTGATGATTACATTATCAAGCCTTTCAACTTCTCGGAGGTGCTCGCTCGGATAAGGGCAGTCCTGCGTAACCATGAGCTCTCAAGGCAGGTGATTCTCAGAGAAAAACGTCTGGCCTTGACGGATTCCTTGAACAAATCGCTGATATATCTTTCTGAGCATCTGAAAACGCCGGTGCTTAGGCTTGTTGAAACATCCAGGGCGCTGGATACTTCCAATGCCGAGGCGGTGGACTCTTTCAGAAAGCAGGTGATGGTTGAAGCGGAGCAGACACTTGCGGCTTTCGAAGGTCTTGAAGATGCTGTGAAAAAACTTCAGGAAAGCGAGGGGAGCATGAGAGAGTCTGAATTGTCGCTAAGAGAGCTTGAGGAGAGATTCAAGGAGCATTTCAGGGAGCTCCATAGCCATATAGAGGAGTCAGTATGATTAGCGAAACGAAGAGAAAGGTGCTGCGCCTATTTGCCGAGGGCAGAGAGCAGTACAAGGGCAGGAATTTCAAAGCGGCGCTGGAAAAATTTAAGGGAGCCTATGATTTGGATCCAAAAGATGAGCCCTCGAAGATATTTGGAGCTAGGTGTAAGGCCTATATGGAGAATCCGCCCGGTGATGGCTGGGACGGCGTATTCCAGATGACGACAAAGTAGCCAAAATGCCTTATAAAGCCGAAAATTCGGGCGCTATTACGGTTCTGGGCGAAGAGACCAATTTCAATGGTATATTGAAATTCCAGGATGCATTGGAAATTGACGGCAAATTTAGGGGAAGCATCGAGTCCCCTGGTTTCTTGTTGGTTGAGGCAGGCGCCGAAGTGGTTGCAACTATCAATGTCGGCACCCTGGTGGTGAGAGGGCTTATTAGAGGTGATGTGATCGCCGGGGAGAGGCTGGAAATTCTCACTGGCGGAGAGGTCATAGGCAATATAAAATGCGCCAATTTGATTATGGCCGGGGGCAGCGGTTATCGGGGGCGCTGTGAGATGCTGGCAGATTCGGCTGGGGTGGATGTTTTCTCAATGTCACAGGAAATACTGAAAAAAACGATCGGTTATGCCAAATGACCTTGCATATGAGCTGGTAAATTTGCTGCTGGAAAGAAGGGAAAAGATAGCGGTTGCGGAGTCATGTACGGGCGGCAGGGTGCTGGCCCTACTGACGGAGATACCTGGAAGCTCCGCGGTTCTCTGGGGCGGGGTTGTTTCTTATTCCAATGAATCAAAGATTGCCCTGCTGGGTGTGGAAGCCGATCTAGTTAGAAGGTATGGAGCTGTTTCGCCGGAAGTGGCAAAGACAATGGCTTATTGTATGCAAAAAAAGAGCGGGGTGGATTGGGCCGCTGCCGTTACCGGCATTGCCGGCCCCGGCGGAGGCAGCGCTGTAAAACCGGTGGGTACGGTTTGGATAGGGTGCTATGATTCCAGCGGAAATAATTCGGTTCAATTTCGGCATATCGATGGGGATAGAAAACTAGTGCAAAGACGAGCCGCGGATGCGGTTCTTAAAATGCTTTTAGGGATGGTTGACAATGGCCAGTAGAATGCTTTTATTGACGGCTTGCGATTCTTGTCTCTATACTGTTCTCCAGCGAGTCGCGAGATTTCGCCTTTGTCTTTGAGGCCTGTGTATACGCATAAGAAACAGGCATTGGAATTCAGAACAGATTGCTTGTGTGTGGAACGCGGATATCGCTGACGAAAAGTGAATAATGAGGGATTAACCAGTGTCCGATAAGCTCAAAGAACGAGATGAGCTTGATTCAAAGCAAGTTGACAAGCCTCCTCGAAAAAAGGCGATCGTCATAAAGGTTGGCAGCAATGAGTCGGGGGGGGCCACCCCGGAGTTTGGAGATAGGGGGGATAAAATAATGGAAGAGCCAGCTGAGAAAGGTGTGAACGAAGCAACTCCGGTAAAAATCAGAATTCGAAGAGGCAGCGCCGAGGACAGGGAAGGGCATGCCAGAGATGCCGCTTATCCTATTCCGGAGTCTAAACCTAAAGACGAGAAGGAAGCGAAGGAGAACGCGAAATCCCTTGATGAACATGAGGGAGAAGAGGCGGCAAGTTCAAACACATCAAAGACTCGGCGCAGGGGGAAAAAGGGGCAGAATCGGCACCTAAAAGGCCCCCAGCACAGCCCCGACGCCCCAAAACTGCTGATTAACGATCTGTCAAAAACTTCCATGCCGGATTTGAGGAAGATGGCCGAGGACTTGGGTCTTAGAAAAGAAAATCTGATACTTCTGAAAAAGCAGGAGTTGATTTTTCAGGTATTGACCTCTCACATCAACAAGGGCGGGGTAATCTATGCCTATGGCTCTCTTGAAATTTTGCCGGATGGATATGGCTTTCTTCGATCGCCCGAGAATTCCTATCTTCCCGGCACAGATGACATATATATTTCTCCGAGCCAGATAAGGCTGTTCAATCTGAAAACTGGCGATACCGTATATGGACAAATTAGATCACCCAAGGAGGGTGAGCGCTTTTTTGCTATGCTGCGCGTTGTAAATGTCAATTTCGACGATCCTGAAGTTGCCCAAGTGCGGGTATCGTTTGAGAATCTTACACCGCTTTTTCCCACCATACGGCTCGACACGGAAACCAGGGTTGGAGACCCCTCGACACGAATCATCAACCTCTTTTGTCCAATCGGCAAGGGGCAAAGAGGGCTCATTGTCTCGCCGCCGAAATCAGGCAAAACAATAATTCTCCAGAAAATTGCGAATGCTATAACCGAAAACCATTCCGATGTCTATCTGATAGTCCTTCTGATTGACGAACGTCCCGAAGAGGTAACCGACATGCAGCGCGGCGTTCAGGGCGAGGTGATATCCTCCACCTTCGATGAGCCAGCGACACGCCATGTTCAGGTTGCCGAAATGGTTTTGGAAAAGGCCAGGCGCCTTGTTGAGCACAAGAGAGATGTTGTCATACTGCTTGATTCCATAACGCGGTTGGCGCGTGCGTACAACCAAACAGTTCCCACAAGTGGGAAAATACTTTCCGGAGGAGTCGATTCCAATGCTCTTCACAAACCCAAACGCTTTTTCGGTGCTGCCCGCAACATTGAGCATGGCGGAAGCTTAACCATCGTCGCCACTGCCCTAATTGAAACCGGCAGCCGAATGGATGAGGTTATTTTCGAAGAATTCAAGGGCACCGGAAACATGGAGCTGGTATTGGACCGCCGTTTGGCGGATAAGAGAGTCTATCCCGCATTCAATGTGAAAAAGTCAAGCACCAGGAAGGAGGATTTACTCCTAACGGATATGGAGCTCAACAAAATGTGGATTCTCAGAAAGGTTCTAAGCCCAATGGATGACATGGAATCGACTGAAATGATAGTTGACAAGATGCGTAAAACCAAGAATAATGAAGCCTTTCTTAAGGGAATGAATACCGTGGGAGTGGCGCGGGACTTTTAGCCTTGAGGTGGAGAGTGAAAAAGAACGTACACCCAAAGTATATCGCCTCGAAGGTTACCTGTGCCTGCGGCAATTCATTTGAGACTTTCTCGACCGTCGGAGATATTCAAATAGAGATATGCTCCAGCTGCCATCCTTTCTTCACCGGCAAGCAAAAATTGGTGGATACCACGGGGCGGGTTGAGCGCTTCAACAGGAAATACGGTATCAGCTCTTCATAGCTGGCCAGGGCCCCAATCCTCTCATCGCCAAAACCTTCCCAGTGGCTTCTTGCGCCCAATACATCATTGGCTGCGATTCCAGGCAGCCCCGCACGGATAAGCGCCCGAATTCTCGGGCTGCAAGTGTTTTACTACTTTTAATTGCGCCTTAATGCGCGCACTTTGTGATACGATGAAATAGGAGGGCGGTATGAGCGCGGATCACAGGGAGGATGGCAGGCTCCTTTACAGGGAAGGGCAGTATTTGGCCGCCCTAGAAGCCTTTTCCGCCGCGGAGACTGGGCCCTCTGAGGATTTGGATATTGCATATTTTATGAGCCTCTGTTACGCACGGGTGGGCAAAATTGATGAGGCCATAGAGCTGCTAAAACAGGTTTCACGCAAAGAGAAGAATCTGATTCGGCTATACCAGGTGTCCATGCTTCTCTCGTGGCTATTTGTTGAGACGGGCAGCATAGGGGAGGCGGAGAAACAGCTGAAAGAAATTCTAACCACGGGTTTTGAATCACCACAAATCTGGTCCGCTCTGGCATACTGTCAATGGAAACAGGACAATATCGAGCTCGCCCTAAAGAGTTATCAGGAAGCGCTCAAGCTTGATGAGAAAAACTACAATGCCGTCAATGGGCTTGGCTACATATTGGCGGAGAGCGGGAAGGATGCCGAGAGAGGGGTTGAACTGTGCCGCAGGGCGGTAAAAAACAACCCCCAAAATATGGCGTATAGGGATTCGCTGGGCTGGGCCTTATTCCACGCCGGGAAAACTGCCGAGGCCGCCTTTCATCTTACCGAGGCATACTCAAGCTGCCCGGAAGACAGCACGATAAGGAGCCATTTGAAGACCGTTAAAACCCATGCAAGCTGGGACGGGGGGGAAAATCATTGAAACTCACGGCTTTGTTATTTGCGCCGTTGTCACTGATACTTCTTACTCAAACTGTCGGCGCGCAGAGCGCCGAAACCGCGCGGGCGCTGGATGAATGGCGTTGGGGAGTGCTCTCGTACAACGATGGAAAGCTCGGTAAGGCCCTTCAGGCCTTTGAAAGGGCAATCTCCCTGAATCCAGCCGATCCCACCATGCGGGAATGGCTTGGCAAATCATATTTGAGATCCGGAATGGAGCGCGCGGCTCTCAATCAGTGGGACCAATTAGTAAATAAAAACCAGGCATCAATCGTGCTGCAGAGTAAGACTGAGCAGCTGCGGCACCGCATATCAGAAGGGCAAGAAGCTCCGGATGACGATTGGATATCCCTCACGTCATTTCACGGAACCGAAGGTGACATAAGCTTTTTTGAAAGACCGCTGGTTGCGCGCAGCAGCGGCGACGGATCGGGTTCGCTCCTTGTAACCTCCTATGCCGGCGGTGATTTAGTTAGAATTGATGCGAATGGCAATCTGGTGGAACGATTCACGGGAGGGCTGAAGGGCTTCGACAGGCCATTCGATGTACTTCCAATTCCCGGTGACCGTCTAATTCTCAGCGAATTCCAGGCAGACAGAATATCGGTGCTCTCACTTGCCAAATACAGTCGGGGAAACCGAATCGAAACATGGGGCGAAAGCGGCAAAGATAGAGGCCAGTTTCTGGGCCCGCAGTACATGGCTCTCTCTCAGGATAAGAAATTTGTGTACATAGGCGACTGGGGAAATCGGCGCGTATCGAAATGGAGCCTCAATGGGCAGCACATACTGTCCCTGGAGAGCGGGAGTGATTTTGGGGGCTTCGAGGGCCCGTCGGGCATTGCCTGTGTCGGGGAGCGGGTATATGTTGCGGACTCTCTTAGGGGCGCCGTGGAGGCCTTCGATTCCTCCGGGAATTACCTAGGCGTGCTGATTGATCAGGGTCTAACCGCTCCTGAGGGCCTTTCCATATACAAAGGCGATCTTCTAATCGCTGATATGAACAGAATTTTCAGAGTGAATCTCCTATCGGGCGAGATGGTTGAGGAAGCGCATCTTGGTGCTGGAAAGCATCGGATTACATCAGTAACTCCCGATGACAATGGCAATCTTGCAATCTGTGATTTTGACGCGGATAGAATAACATTGCTAACCCCCCTTTCGACTCTCTACGGGGGGCTTGAAGTCACTCTGGATAGAGTGCGGGGAGATGCCTACCCCGAAATGGTTGTGGATATGACAGTCCGCGATAGGTTGGGCCAACCTATTTCCGGCCTCAAGGCGATAAATTTCCATGTGTTCGATGGGGAAACCTCCGTTGGCATACCGGAGCTTGATTGGGCCTCCTCCGAAGACGATTCAGTATCCATTGTGGTGGTGACGGATCCTTCGGGAACGAACGAGGATGTTGGAATAATACTTGAAGGGGTGGAAGACATGGCAAGAGCTCTTGGGAAGGGAGATACACTCTCTTTGATAGGAGCTGGCCAGGTGCTGCACGAAATCGCCCCAGGCGGGCCTTCGTTTAGTGATTTGGCAGGGAACGCGGTTGGAACCCGCCCGATACCCTGGGACAAATACCTAAGGCTTGCTGCATCCAGTCTGGTGCCCGAGAGGCGCAAAAAGGCGATCTTCGCGTTTATAAACCTCCCACCCGGAATGAGGGCATTCGACCGTTACGGTCTATATGAAACCGCCCGGCTAATGGCGAATAACGGGATAGCCTTTTATCCGATTTATCGGGATTCCAGCGTCTCAAGCAGCGAGCTGGATTACATAGCCTCTCAAACAGGCGGACATCCCTCTTTGATATTCCGGGCGGAGGGAAGCGGCGCCCTGGTTGAAGAGCTGCGAAACACCGGGGTTGGGAGATATACTATCACCTGGCCCACCGAAAACACATCCGAATATGGCAGAAAATTCCTGACGGTATCGGTGGAAGTTACCTACATCAAGAAGAGTGGGCGAGACGAATCAGGCACCTTTGCCCCCTTGAGCTAGGCAGCAACCCCTTAAGCGGCTGCAGGCTTAAGCCACCGGCCCTATGGCAGCCAGCCTCCAGCCCTGCGGGAATTTGCGGAAGTAAAAACCCATCTTTCCGGACCAGAAAGTTATCTCCTCAAGGGCTCCGGCAAATTGCGGCCAAGTTTCGATATCCAGCCGCCAAAAACCATTCGCGAGGGCTATGACATCTATGCTCTCCAGTTGAAAAACATCGCCAGCCTCGTAAGAATCAATCTCGTACTTCGCAAAGATCCGCTCCATTTCCACCCCTACATCGCGCCTCGTAATGCCATCAGCGTAGAGAGGAAGGAATAGCCTATCCGCGATTACTGAAAGAGAGAGAGTCAAATTTTCGCTAAAAACCCCCCGCAGCAGCTTGCCAAAATAATACTCCGAAGCCTCCTGCCCAACTATACCTTCCAATCTCTCCTCGGACGGAATCGGCGCCGCGGCTTCCACCGCCTCTGCAGGGCGCTCCGCCTCATAGAAACCAGGGAAGATGAGCTCAGCCATGGCCCGAAAGTTCTCGGCGCGCGAAACATCACCCAACTCATCGAAACGCTCAGCCACCTGATCGTATGCATCGGCAAGATCGTAGCGCTGCGTATCGGACATATCCTCATAGAACCTCGTCGATGCGCCAATCACGCCTACAGTGATCAGAAGAGCAAACGCGAGGAAAACGACACGTTTCATAGCAAGCCTCCAGAAGAAAGTTGACTTGCACATGATAGCTTAGAATGCCATTCTTGTAAAACTACCGATGCCGAGAAAAAGCATCAAATGCAATTAGTCATTGATAGTATCACGCTAAAGTCGTAAATTCTCAATATGAATCCTAAGGAATCTAACGATGGTGAATTACTTGAGGATATCAGGGAAGAGTTAAAGGAACCTGAGATGTGGAAGGTAGTTTTGCTCAACGATGATTACACCCCGAGGGATTTTGTGGTGGAAGTGCTGGTTTCGGTGTTTCATAAGCTGCCGATTGAGGCCACGAGAATAATGCTTGATGTGCATAACAGGGGTAGAGGAACAGTGGGAATCTACCCCTACGACATAGGCCGCACAAAGGTTGTCCAGGTAACCTATTTGGCTCGTGAACGTGAATACCCTTTAAAAAGCATTTTGGAGAAGGCATGAGGCCGACAGAAGAAGTACAGGGAATATTGAACGCTGCTTACAGCGAAGCCAAGGCGTCGGGACATGAATTTATCACCCCAGAGCACATACTGCACACGGCTCTGACATTCGACAACCCACGTGAAATTCTGATGAATTGCGGCGCTAACCCCGATGAAATACGTGGGAATTTGGAGTCGTATTTTGCTAAATACATAGGAAAAAGCGGCGATGCGGAGCCAACCCTAACCGAGGGCTGGCAGGATGTGATTGAACAAACGATGATTCGCATGACCAGCGCCGGAAAAGACGAAATAGCCTCGTCGGATCTTCTAGTAGCGCTTTTTGATTTGAAAGGGTCTTTTGCCTCATATTACCTGAAGAAAGCGGGGGTTAAGCGCCTAAGACTGCTGGAGATAGTTTCCCATGGCATCCCGCCCCAAGAAGAGGAAAATGAGACGGAGGGCAGCGCCGCGAATATCCAAGACGAGCATGAGGAAACCGGGGAGAATATCAAGCAGGGGAAGGATAGCGCCCTGGGGCGATTTGTCACCGATTTGACGGCCAGGGCGGAGAGGGGGGAGCTGGAACCACTGATCGGCCGCGAGGATGTTATTGAGCGAACCCTGCAAGTGCTTAGCCGCCGGCTCAAAAACAACCCCATACATGTTGGTGATCCTGGAGTGGGAAAGACTGCAATTACCGAGGGTTTGGCCCATCTCATTGTCAAGGAGGAGGCGCCGGATTTTCTCAAAGGTTTTAGAATCTGGACCCTGGATATGGGATCAATTCTCGCTGGCACACGTTATCGCGGTGACTTCGAAGAGCGGATAAAAAAGGTGCTTAGCGAGCTCAAGAAGCGTGACAACATAATTCTGTTCATCGATGAAATCCACACCATCATAGGAGCTGGCGCAACTTCGGGGGGCAGTATGGACGCATCGAATTTACTAAAGCCGGCTCTGATGTCCGGAAAGCTTCGCTGCATTGGCTCCACTACCCATGAAGAGTTCAAAAAATTCTTCGAAAAAGACCATGCCCTGGCAAGACGGTTTCAGAGAATCGATATACTTGAGCCGTCGAAAGAGGAAACATATCAGATACTGCTTGGGCTCAAGGGCGCATACGAGCTGCACCATGGTGTGGTTTACGAGAATGAAGCCCTTAGGGCAGCGGTAGACCTCTCGGATCAGTTTATCAACGAGAAAAAACTGCCTGATAAGGCAATAGATCTTATTGATGAGGCAGGAGCCTGGAAAAGGCTGCACGAGGAGAGGGTTTTCCCTAATCGAAAGGAGCTGCCTAGGCCCGATGAGCCCAAAGAGACTAAAGGGGCTGAAACAATTGGGATGAGAGCAGAAATACCCGAACGGCAAACCAATTTTTCGGACGCGGATAAGCCGCTCGTACGGCAGGCAGGGGAGATTGAGGAGGCAGGTGAAAATTTTCTCCCCCGAATTGCGGTATCGGATATAGAAAGAGTGGTCGCCAAAATTGCCAGAATTCCGGAGAAAACCGTATCCGCAGGCGAAACCGATCAGCTTATGACCCTTGGCGCCCGCCTTAAAACGATGATTTTTGGTCAGGATGGGGCTGTTGACGATGTAACAACGGCAATCAAGCGCTCCAGGGCGGGCTTCCGTAAATTCGATAAACCGGTTGCCAGCTTTCTCTTCGTCGGCCCGACCGGTGTTGGCAAAACTGAATTAGCCCGCAGCCTGGCCAGGGAATTGGGAGTTCCGCTGCACCGCTTTGATATGAGTGAGTATCAGGAGAAGCACACGGTAAGCCGCCTCATTGGCTCACCTCCGGGCTATGTGGGCTATGAGGAGGGCGGAATTCTGACTGACGCGATAAGAAAGACTCCACACGCGGTGTTACTTCTTGATGAAATAGAAAAGGCACATCCGGATATCTATAACGTACTCCTTCAGATGATGGACTATGCCACCATAACGGACAACATGGGGCGCAAGGCAGATTTCAGGAATGTCGTAATTATTATGACATCCAATGCAGGCGCTCGGGAGATTGGAAAGCAAAGGCTCGGCTTCGGCGCGAGCGAGCATGACTCCGGCGCTCTCACTGACGCAGTTCAGAGAATCTTCTCTCCGGAATTTAGAAATCGCTTGGATAAGGTTGTGAAATTCGAACGCCTGGATATTGAGATTGTGGCGAGAATTGTGAGAAAGGAAATAGACGATTTTAGAAGCATGCTCAATCCCAAGGGAGTTAGCCTAGAGGTTTCCGATACCGCAATCACTTGGATTGCCAAGAAGGGGTATTCTTCCGAATTTGGGGCACGCAATGTGGCTCGCATTGTTGAAGATAAGATAAAGGGCTTTTTTGTGGATGAGGTTCTCTTCGGATCGCTTTCGGCAGGGGGTCTTGCGATTGCCGATATTGAGGAAGGCGATATACATATCCGAACGGAGGCCAGCGATCGATAGCGAAACACGTGATCCGCTCGGGGAGAGGGTAATGCTGCCGGACCCGTCGACGATTGATGGGGAGATTGTGGCAATTGGCGGGGATCTCTCCCCCGAAACCCTTCTATCGGCATATAGCAGAGGAATATTCCCCTGGTTCACAGACGAGGAGCCGATACTCTGGTGGAGCCTGGATCCGCGCTTCATACTCTATCCCAGACAAATTCACCTCTCAAAGAAACTGCGCAGGCGTATCGGAAAAAGTCCCTATAAGCTTACCCTGGATAGAGCATTTTCGCTGGTGATTGGCAATTGCCGCGAAGTTAAGCGGCCAAATCAGAGGGGCACCTGGATCACGGCCGATATGGTGAAGGCCTATACGAGGCTCAATGAGCTAGGATATGCGCATTCGGTGGAGGTATGGGATGGTGATGAGCTGGCAGGGGGGCTCTATGGGGTGGCTCTAGGGGGATGTTTCTATGGTGAGTCCATGTTTTCTTTGCGGCCTGATGCTTCCAAGATGGCCTTTGCAGCCCTTGTTGGAACCCTGATTGATGCCGATATAGGCCTGATTGACTGCCAACAGCGCTCCCGGCTTTTCTCTCTGTTTGGAGCCATTGATGTCTCCCGAAAAAAATTTCTTAGAATACTTGCCATGGAGCTGAAGAAGTCGACATATAGGGGGGATTGGAAGAATTTCTTTCCGAAATTCCCGGAATCGGCCTTATGGAATTCCCTTGAAATCAACTAGTTGCTTCGCCTTAATTTGTTTACTTGGCTCAATAGGGCGGCTTTTTGCCCAAAGCGGGGATTACCATGAGGTGGAGGTCTCTGAGTCCGAGCTGAACGAATTACTCGATTTAGCCCTTTCATTGGCGGAGAAAGGGCTGTGGGAAGAAGCATTTCAGGCCCTTGATGATGCGGAAAAGCTTGATCCTGCGGATTCGAGAATTGAATCTTACAGGATTTCCTTCCAAGAGCTGTCCGCTGTGGATGAGGCGCAAAGGAGTTGGGCATCCGGAGAGGCAGCCGAGGTGGAATTACCCGAAGACGAAGCCACGCCGCCGTCTCAACCCAAATTCGTCATCGATAGGGGGGAAAGAGATGAAAAAAAAGATCCGGTCGAGATGAGGGACAATCTTCGGGTGGATTTTTCACTGAAGCTGTTTGCGCTGGATCCCAAATCATCGGAATTGAGAAATGTATGGCTAACCGGAAACGAGCTCATTTTTTCGTCTCTTGGTTTGGATGCCAGGTATTGGATGCCATTTCTGGGAAAGGCCGGAGGTTTTAGCCTTCGAAGCAGTGGATACTCCTGGCCGCCGGGCAGACCGAGCTACCTGCTTAATTCATTGGACCTAGGAGTCAATCTTAGGGGATTCGTTCTTGAGAGCGCCTTATCAAGGCTGGAGATTGGGATTGACTTCGGGATTTCACTCCACACAAGGAAGGAGATTGGCGCAAAATCCAATCCAGTTCTCTTCCTTGGCTTCTGGTTGCAGGACCCGGTGCTGTATCATGTGCTAAAAATCGATTCCCTGGAGAATTTGGTATTCGGAGGAGGGCTGCGTATCTATTCATCGGCAAGAGAGGAGATAGTCGACATGGTTGATTACAGAATTGAGGGCTCATGGTATTTTAAGCATGCCTATCTGGGGCTTCGTCTCGAATGGTGGGTTTTTGGCGCCGCTCTTGATCGGTCAAATGTTTTTTCCTCCTCTTTCTTCGGTGGGATTAGATACTGACCGCGGCAATCTTAGATGTTAGCCCCCCTTAGCCGATGGGCCGGATATCCCAGGCAGCAGGAAGGAGTTGCGGCGCAATGCTCCAGAGACTTCGAGCGCTATGGGATATCACTACCGCACTTCAATCTGCAGGCCTTGCAGACTCGGTTCAAAAATCGATGCCGCCCCGGATGTGATTAGCATGCTGCCGTCTGTGCCGACTAGGGCGGCCTCAATGCCCTTGAGGCTGCGCACAAGTCTCAGACCCTCGTCGATACCCAGCGCAAAGACCGCGGTGGACAGGGCGTCGCCGTCAACCGAATGCTCGGACAAAATAGTGACTCCCGCAAGCCCATTGTCGACAGGATATCCGCTGCTGGTGCTCAGGATGTGGTGATAGCGTTTGCCGTCTAATTCGGAAAAACGTTCGTATATGCCTGAGGATACTACCGATCCGCCTTCCAGCCTAAAGACGCCCAGGTACTCCCCCCGGTCGCCATAGGGGTTCTGCACGCCTATCTTGTAAGCTTCCCCGTCCGGTTTTGAGCCTGAGAGAAGTATGTTCCCACCCAGATTGAGGAGGAAATTTTCTTCGCCATTGTTCCGTAGAAATTCCCCGACGCGATCGGCTATCCAGCCCTTGGCTATTCCGCCAAGGTCGAGCTTCATCCGGTCGGAGCCTGATATTGTCGATTGCCGCCCAAGGGTTACTGTTTCTGATCCTATCGATACGGCCCGGTAGTCCACAAGAGGCAGCGTGGCCTGTATTTCAGAGGGGGTGGGGAGCCGCGCGTCCTCGGTTCCGATGCCCCATAGGCTAACTAGGGCTCCGATTGTGGGATCGAAGGCTCCGCCTGAGAGGCGGGCATAGCGCAGCCCAACCTCAATCAGCTCCTTCGCGGCATCCGAAACAGGAACCGCGGTGTCCCTAGGGGCGGAATTTATCCGCGAAATTTCACTTGAAGCCCTATAGCTGCTCAGTTGGTTTTCCAGCTCCTTTATAAGCTCAAAGGCGCCGTTTAAAATTTCCTGCCTATCGCTCTGGTATACCCGGATCAAAACAAGCGTGTCGAGAAGAAACCTGCTATCCTCGATTGTGCCGGCTCCCCTGCCCTTCCTGTATATGAGGCGCAGCGCCAGGCTTAATCCAATTGCGAGCCCTAGCACGAGCGCAAGGAGGAATACCTTTCTGAGCGATTTTCTTTTTGCCATGGTGCAAGTATATTGTAACGGAGCTAAATATGGAGGGATCTTCTGATGAGTGAAATGAAGCGGATTCTGATAGTTGGCGGGGGTTATGCGGGTTTAAGCGCAGCCAAGTTCCTACACAAAAAGTATAAGAGACAGAAGGCCGTCCGCATTACCCTTGTTGATCGAAATCGCTTTCACACCCTGATGACGGAACTCCACGAGGTCGCGGGCGATCGGGTGCCGCAGGAATCCGTAAAAGTGAGCTATGATAGAATATTTTCGGGAACCAATGTGAATGTGGTTTTCGACGAAGTTGTAGAAGTGGATTTTGAGGAAAAAAGGGCGATTGGCAAAATAGGCGAGTACAGGTGGGAGAGGATTTTGTTTGCCTACGGCGGAGTTCCGGCGGATTTCAATATCGCTGGAGTGAGGGACAATACTTTTTCGCTTTGGTCCATCGACGATGCGCTGCTGATTAAAAATCACCTTGAAACGATTTATCGTAGGGCTGCTCTTGAGAGCGATGAAAGAGTACGCCGTGAGCTTATGAGAGTTGTCGTGGCGGGCGGGGGCTTTACGGGAGTGGAGCTGATCGGGGAGTTGGTGGAGTATTTACCGGTCCTATGCGAGAGGTATGCGCTGCCCCGGAAAGACGCAAGACTGATCAATCTTGAGGCCATGGGGGATATTCTTCAGATTTTCCCTGATGCGCTGAGGGCCAAAGCAAGAGCGTATATGGAAAAGAAGGGTGTGGAGGTTCGGGTTAACGCCCTCGTAACGAGGGCTACTCCAACGGCCTTCCATATGAAAAGCGGTGAAATAATCAAGGCCGGCACAAAGGTGTGGACCTGCGGTGTGAGGGGCAACTGCTTCACTGACAGCCCTGCATTGAAGGAGGGCAAGGCGGGGCGGAAAGAAGTCGATGACTTCATGCGCTGCAGCGGCCATGAGGATGCTTACATGGCCGGCGATGGGATTTGGTTCCTTGAAGACGGGAAACCTATTCCACAGACAGTTGAAGCGGCAGAACAAACCGCCAAGACCGCGGCTTACAATATTTCTGTTGACATAGACAGGATGCTTTGCAGGAAGGCGGGCTCTTATCGGCGATATCGAGGTAAGTATCATGGGTATATGGTTTCCATTGGCAGCAAATTCGCGTTTTCCCACACTGGCGGTATTGCGATGGCTGGCTTCTTCGCCATGGCGATGAAGCATGTGGTAAATTTGTATTACCTATACACCCTTGCGGGATTCAATGCCCTTTGGGACTATTTGAAACACGAAATATTGGATATTCGCCACGGCCGTTCTCTGATTGGGTCCTTCCTTGTGTGGAAGACACCCGCATATTGGCTTTTTCCTCTTCGAGTGTTTGTTGGAGTGCAGTGGCTAATCCAGGGGCTGGAAAAAATTTCGGGCGCCTGGTTGGATAGGTCGAACGATTTTGTATCGGTGGCAGGTGCTGGAGCGGATGCCGTGACAGCGGCTACTGATGCGGCCGCTAATGCGGGCGCGGCCGCCGAGTATGGATCGACACTGCTTTCGGAGCCCTGGGGCCCTTATACCTGGATTGCGCAGTGGACCGTAAACCGGGCGCCCTTCTTTTTTCAAGCAGGCATTGTTGTTTTCGAAATACTAATAGGCCTGGCGCTGGTAGGGGGCGCTTTTACCTGGCTTTCCGCTGCAGCATCTTTTCTTTTTTGCATCATACTTATAGTGGGAGCGATGGCGGATTCTTCAATTTTTTGGTATATGTTCGCCGCCCTGGCCCTGATGGGGGGGGCGGGCCGGATATTCGGCTTGGATTACTGGATAATTCCCTTCGTCAAGAAATGGTGGAACGGCACCCGCCTTGCACGGAGAACCCATCTCTATCTAGGCGAGCCCAAGACTAAAATGAGGATAGGGGCAGCGGGATTACCTCGGAAGCTGGGGAATGTCGATGAGTGATAAGAGCCTCATATCCCTAAAAAATCAGTTTCCGGCCGCGCCTTCAAGTATCTTGCTCAGATTTTCTTCATCGAACGCGATAAGGGTATTGTTCCGAATTCAAATTTAACGGCCAGACTCAAGGTGTCCCGACCGGCAGTATCGCAGGCCGTAAGACGTTTGAAAAAATTGGGCCTGGTGATCCAAGAGGGCTATGGCGCTATTGATTTGACAACCAAGGGGCGCGCGCCTTGGCGGAAAAAATCGTAACGCGTCATTTCCTACTTAAGCATCTGCTGGTCCAGGCGCTAGGCTATCCCTGGGATAAGTCGGATACTGAGGCAGTGCATTTGCAGGCCTCATTCTCTGACGAGCTAACTTCCTATCTGCTGCGGCACTTTGGTAATCCGAGCACCTGCCCGCATGGGAATCCGCTGCCCGGCTCCAGGGTGGAGCGGGAATATCTGGCAGCGCCACCCTTGGTAGAGGCCGAAGCGGGAGCGAGTGTAAGGATTATTAGAATAACCGAAGAGGGCGAGCTGATTAATGGCATACTCTCTTTCTGTCAGAAGAACGGACTTGCGCCGGGCGCGAGGGTTGAAATAGTTTCGCAATCCGAAGGGGAAACAGTTTGCCTCGGCAAAGCAGGCAGGCTGGCGATTCCAGTGGGGTTTTCAACCCATATCAGGTGGCAGACCTGCGACTAGAGAGATTACGGCAGCGCACCAAGCCCGCCCCGGAGGGAAGAGGCGGGAGCAGCGGCAGCATGGGCCGCGGCTTTTCAGGAAGAATTGCCGCGAAGGATGGGCATGCTCATGCAGCGGGGCCCTCCCCTGCCCCTAACTAACTCCGAGCCATCAATTCCCAAAACCTCAATACCAGCCTTTTCAAGCAGCTCATTTGCAGAGCTGTTGCGGTTGTAGGTGACAACCCTGCCCGGCGCGATGGCCAGCGTGTTTGCGCTGCTATTCCACTGCTCTCTCACCGTGACGCCCCAATCTTTAATTCCACTAGCGATGATTCGCACCCGGCTCACGCCAAGCACCTCAGCCAAGCCCCTTTCCAGGCTGGGCATCTCTCTGATGCTAAGCGCTCCGGCGCGCCCGGGAACTAATTTAAACACGTGAATCGAATCGGATATACCCGGGAACAGAACGAAACTATCCCAATCCACCATGGTGAAAACGGTATCCAGGTGCATATAGGCCCGTGCCGCCGGAATCTTTATAACCAGAATTTCGCGAATGCCGGAATCACCGCGAAAGAGGCGCTCTGCAAGTGTTTCAACCGCGCCAACGCTGCTGCGCATACTCACTCCCAAGGCAAGCGCCGTATCCGAAAGCACCAGAACATCTCCTCCTTCCAAAGAATCTCCTGATTCATGCCACAGCATCGCAGAAGCCTGCCAACCCCTGCCGTTGTTCGGTCCGTACCACAGCCTGTTTCGAAGAGGGATAAATAGCTCATGATGACGGAGAATCAGATTAAGAAGGTGAACCTCCCTGCGCCTGGCCTGGGTTTGCATCAGACCCAAGGCCATGCCGGTTCCGATAATCACCCCGGGGTCGCGCGTGAAATAGAGATTAGGCAGCGGCTCAATGTAAAAAGGGAAATCTTCCTGAATCCACCGCGACAGCCCCCTCCCCTTCTTGCTGTGCGGAATCGCATCCTTCCTTAAACCAGCAATCATAACCTCGGCTAGGGCATCCGCATCCATAGACAAAAGGAAATCCAAAATCTCTTTCCGCAAATTCGTCTGCGGGAGTCTTCCGGTTGAAACCAGATACCTGGCAACCTCCTCTGCAAGCCCAGTCTCACAAAGCACTTCCCTTAGCAAATCGGCGTAGTAATAAACCTCACAGCCATGCGCCCTAAGTAAATTTGCAAACCCATCGTGCTCTTCACGCAGTTTTTTCAGCCAGGGAATATCCTCGAAGAGAAGGTTTTCCAGCATTGAGGGCATTAAGGTTTCCACCTCTCTGCCCGGCCTGTGCAGCAGCACCCGCTGCAGCTCTCCCACCTCCGAAGTTATACTCAGAACAGTTCTCATGGGCCGCTTCGGATTAGATCCAGTATCCGCTCGCGCATTCTCCAATCGGACAGCTTATCAACCATGCAGATTCGACCGCGTCAAGGTATCCATCTCGCGGTCTTGCCAAGGTTTAAATCCAATACCACCCGCGGCAGTTCTGCCGAAAGCCAGTCCCGGCCTCTGATTCCCAGTTTCGAATGGAGTAAATTCATCAAGCATCGGCCAATTGTTTTGAACGATTTCTCAGGAGCAGCTCCTGATAATTTCCGGCGTGGTAACTGGATCTAACCATCGGGCCCGCTTCAACATAGGTAAACCCCATATCAAGAGCCTCACCTTTGAATTCGAGAAAATCATCCGGGCTCCAATAATACGCTACCGGCAGGTGTCTTCTGTCCTTGGATGGCCGCAAATACTGCCCCATGCAAAGAGCGTCGCACCCTGTTTCCCTAATATCCGATATGGTTTCCAAAATCTCGCGTTTTTCCTCGCCAAGCCCCAGCATGATGCCGCTCTTAATCAGTATATTGGGGGCCATTTCCCCGGCAGCTCTCAGGAAATCCAGGGAGCGATCGTAATCACTCTTCGACCGGGCAAGGGGAGTTAGACGCCGCACAGTCTCAACGTTATGACCAATCACATCCGGAGTCGAGTCAACAAGCCTTGCTATGCTTTCCCTGCTTCCCTTCATATCAGAGGAGAGATATTCAACTGTAATCGCGGAATCTATGGCGCCTATGGCCATTCGGGTTGCCGCCAGCTGGCTGGCGCCTCCATCTTCCAGATCGTCCCTGCTCACCATGGTGACTACCGCATGCCTGATGCCAAGCCTCTTAACCGCTAAGGCTACTTGCCGCGGCTCGCCCTCATCCGGGGGCTCCGGCGCCCTTCCCCCCTCCACCGCACAGAATCGGCAGCTTCGGGTGCAGATGGATCCGAGTATCATAAAAGTGGCGGTTTTGAGCTCGTTCCAGCACTCATGGAGGTTGGGGCACCTTGCTTCCCTGCACACCGTGTTCAGATTCCTGGCGCGCAGCTCCCGCCCAATTATGCCTCCCGCGGTATTGATTTTCACCCTCAGCCACTCGGGTTTTCTTTCTATCACCTTATATTAAGGTAGCTTAGGCCGCCCTCCTTGACAAGCAAGGCCGCCGCCCTTGCCTCAATCCCTCGAAAGAAGGAAAATCGGGCGATGAAATACATGGTGCTGCCTTTCGGCTGCCAGATGAACCGCTCTGATACCGAGAGAATTCGCACAGTTCTGAACTCCATGGGCCTCGAGGAAGGTGAGTTGGAAGACGATCCCGACCTGGCAATCAAGGGAATAATCGCCTGCTCCGTAAGGCAAAAGGCGGTAGACCGGGTATACGGGAGAATACGGAATTGGAACGCATCGGAGAGGAAGGCGCTAACCTTTCTTACGGGCTGCATTCTGCCCGCCGACGGAGAGAAATTCGAGGATTTGTTCGACTTCGTGTTTCCCATTGATATGATTTCAAAACTCCCTGAGATGATACACGAAAAAATGGGCGGCACGAGCCTTCTCTCACCGCCTTCAGGCGAATTCGCTGACATCTCCGTGACGCAGAGGGGGATGGAGGGCTTTTGGCAGCTTCGGCCCACCTATTCATCGGGCACAGAGGCATTCATCCCGATACAGAATGGTTGCAACAGGTTTTGCACCTTCTGCGCGGTTCCTTATACAAGAGGCCGCGAGGTTTCCCGGCTCCCGGCGGGTATATTGGCCGAATTACGTCACCTAGTTGGAAGAAATCATCGCTCGTTTACCTTGCTCGGGCAGAATGTTAACTCCTACGGTTCTGATAGGGAGGATTCCAATCTGAACTTTGCCGCACTGATGAAATCAATCGGGGAAATCGGCCTTGAGACCGGCAGGGATTTTTGGACCTATTTTACATCGCCCCATCCGCGAGATATGAACATGGCCTTACTTGATGTGATAGCGGAATACGATGTGCTGGCAAAGCAGATTCACTTACCCCTCCAATCGGGTGACGATGAGGTGCTTCATAGAATGAATCGTAATTATTCCGTGGCGGATTATCGACATGTGGTGCATGAGATACGAAGCGTCCTGCCCGGGGCAGCGCTTTTTACCGACATCATTGTGGGGTTCTGCGGCGAAACTGATGCGCAGTTTGAGCGAACCCTAGAGGCAATGAGGGAAATTAAATTTGACATGGCGTATATCGCAAAATACAGCCCAAGACCGGGCGCGGTGAGTGCTCGTTGGGCGGATGATGTTAGCAGGGAGGTGAAGGAGCGGCGTTTTGCTGAGGCAGGCGAGGTGTTAAGGGAGGTTGCCGCCAGTAAGAACAGGGAGATGCTGGCAAGCGAACGGAAGGTGCTGCTTTGCGGCAGGGATGACCAAAGGGGTTACCTTTCCGGCCATACAGAGGGAAGAATTCCGGTGCGTCTCGACCTGGATGCAGTTACCGAGAAATCGGCCGGCGAAAATGCCGAGAATAGGATTAGGGTGGGAGATTTTATCATGGCGCGAATCATTTCAACCGGGCCCCTAAGTGTTGAAGGGAGGATTCTATGAATGTGGCGCAAAAGCGCAGGGTTGCCTTCAAAACTCTGGGCTGCAAGCTTAATCAGGCGGAAACCGAGTCCATAGCAAGGGTTTTTTCGGCAAGGGGTTGGGACTTGGTTGGCTTTGGAGAAAGAGCCGATGTGATTGTGCTTAACAGCTGCACGGTTACAAACCGGGCTGACAGAAAGAGCCGCTTGGAGATGAACCGAGCGGCGCGGATGGCCGCAGCTGCCTTGCCGCCGCCATTGCTGGTTTTCACCGGCTGCCATGTTGATGCGTATTTTAGAAAATCCGAGCCCATTGAGGATCGGGGGGATGTCTATTTTCAGGATGATGACAACATCCTTCTGGTTGGCAACATGGACAAGGCCCGTATTCCGGGGCTTGTGGACGCGCATTTTAGGGGTAAGGCTGCAGATATCGGGCCGGAAAGCGCAATGCGAACAGCCCGAACAAGGGCGCTGATCAAGGTTCAAGATGGATGTGACAGTTTTTGCAGTTTTTGCATTGTTCCATTTGTCCGCGGCCCCGGGTTTAGCAGGAGGTTAGATGACTGTGTCTCTGCTGTCAAAGAGGCTGCGGGGCTTGGCTTTCGGGAGATGGTGCTCACCGGAATAAACATGGGCCGTTGGGAACAGGTGAACCAAGGCTTTACGGATTTACTGGATGCCATCCTTGTTTGTTCGGGGGATTTTCGGCTCCGATTGAGTTCCATTGAGCCTGATGGGGTTGACGACAGATTCATAGAATTGATGGCGCACCCGAAGATGGCTAATCATCTGCACCTGTGCCTGCAATCCGGCTCGGAAAAAATGCTTCGTTTGATGGGGCGGCGCTATGCGGTGGGTGATTTTGAGGGTATTGTCGGGCGGCTTCGGGAGAGGGTGCCGGGAATCAATATCACGACGGATGTAATCGTTGGATTTCCCGGTGAAACCGAGGTGGACTTTGAAGATACTTTTGATTTCTGCGAGCGCCTGGGTTTTGGTCATATCCATACCTTTCCATATTCACTAAAAGATGGGACTCTCGCGGCTTCAATGGGGGGGCAGGTTCCGGAGAATGAGAAGACAGATCGGGCAGCCCGAATTCGAGAGGTTTCGGAGTCCACAAAGCGCTCTTTTAGAAATTCCTTGATTGGAAGCAGCCAAAGAGTGCTTGTGGAAAGGTTTTCACGGCAGGGCAGCGGTGAAGTCATTGCCTCTGGGCTTTCAGGCCCATATGTTCCGGTTCGTTTTGCGATTTCCGGGGATGAGATTGACAGCAAAGGGCCGACGCAAGGCAAGAATGAATTAAATGTGGGCCTCGGATTCAATGCTGGCCGGCTCCGGAATGACGCGGAGATAAGAAATCGCTTTTTCACTGTCAGAATTGTGGGTATCGAGGCTGGGAATAATCCGGCATTGTTGGGAGAATTGGCATAGAGTCCGCGCGGTTATGAGGCTCGTAACGGGACCGTGGAGTTGACATGGGAGCTGAGGGCTCTCTCAATGCGGTGCTTATGGTTTACTGCGATCAATGGGAGGCGCTAGATGAGGGAAAGGAAGCGCTTCATGGAATTAAGACATGGCGCCTAATCTGCATTTAGTGGGCGCTGTTTAGGCTGACTCCGCGTATGCTGGAAGCTTAAGCAAATTATCGCTTAACTACCAGGCTCATTTTTCTCCAGCCTCCCAAACGGTAGCGCAGCAGCATTCCCACACTCAAAATCAAGACAAAGAAGATAAAAATCACCCATATTGAAACTGCCGATATACCTAATATCCTGATAGAGAACCAGGCGATTCCAGCAAAAAACCAATGTGTGCCAACGGATATCCACATGACAAACCTGGTGTCCCCGGCGCCTCGCAGCGCACCGGCATAGATTAGTTGTGTGGCATCTCCCAGGGTGTACAGCGCAGCCAAACGGAGCATCGTGCTGGCCAGAGAAGCGACATTGGATCCCCCCCCCTCCAAGCCTGAGGTGAACACTCTGACTAGCTTGTTCGCCCAGATGATAAATATAAGCATCATGAGGGCGGCGTATATCCAAGTGATTAACAGTGTGAGCCGTGTGGAGTGTTCAGCCCCGTCAATATCCTCCCCTCCTACATATCTCCCTGCCAGAGTGGTGGCAGCGAAGCCAAGACCCAGCATTGGAATAAATGCCAACATGTCATAATTAAAAACTATTGTTACGGCCGCTGCCGTGTTTGGTCCGTATGAATGCATCAGTTGAACAAAGAAGTTAAAGGCTGCAATGTTGAAGAAGGTTTCGAGACCTGCCGGAGTTCCATATCGAATCAACATCCTCATGAGCGATCGATTGAAGCCCAATTCGACTGCGGTTCCGTATTCCTCTCTGTACGGCCGGGAAAGATAGACCCCAAGCAGAATGAACATAATTGCCGCCGAGCCAAGCAGTGTTCCGTATGCCGCGCCGGCAATGCCCAGCGCGGGCATTCCAAGCTTTCCAAATATGAGTATCCAGTTGGCAGGAATGTTCACGAGCATGCCTAACGCGTTCGCTGCCATCACCACGCGGGTACGCCCCAAACCTATGAAGAAACTCGCCAGAGAGTATCTGACAAGGCCGAATATCGAGCCAAATATGAGTATGCGGAAATAGGACATCTCCAGGTTTATCTGTTCGGGAAGGTGCCCCATGGAACTGAAGAACAGACTCACTAGCGGAATCATCAACATAAGAATTGGCCATCCGACAAAGGCAAGGAGGAAGGACTGAGCCGTTGCACGCGCGCAGTTCTTCCTAATGCCAGCCCCGTCGTTTTGGGCGACAATGGCGTTGACATATCCGATTACCCCGATGAAAAACGACATGACATTGAACGCCGTGAGCCCTCCACTCATCGCTCCGGCGATGTGCAATTTGCCTAACCTGGACAGAAAAAGGCGATCGACAAAGAGATTGACTGTTTCCGATGCCTGGCTTAACACCATCGGAAGCGCAATGGTGATTATATCTTGCAGTCTGGGACGCCGGAAAACAGCGCTGTCGCTAGTCATTGAATTGACTATATCTTAGTTCCATGGCAGTGAGTAGGCGATGAAGCGGCATGGAAGCGCTTATCAAGCCATCCTGAAATCTGCTAACAGGAGCCCTCATGTCAATTTTCGACACCTACCAATCTTCGCATCAATGGCGCATTAAACTGATTGAAGAGGCGGAAAATGGGAGGGAAAGATCTTCAGACAGTCTGACTGATGGGTAGGCTGCTGCCCCGGAAGATCTTTGATCCGGATTGGGCATTCCCGCGACGGGAAAGAGCTCATGGCGCTCCTTCCTTCTTCCGCCCCCTGTATTCCAACTTGAGCTTAGCTGGGCTGAAATTGAGGCAACTTGCTGGGAGGGATAGATTAGGGATATGTTCTGATAATGCCGCTGCCAAAAAAATTTGAGGGTGTCGCTGTCCACCTTGTTGGGGTGAAGGGCACAGGGATGTGCGCATTAGCGGAGCTGCTTGTGAAGCTTGGGGCGCGGGTTTCGGGGTCGGATGTTGAAGAGGAGTTTTACACGGATGCTATTTTGGCGGAGATAGGGGTGGGCGTTGAAGTTTTTAATTCGGATGAGACAGCGAATGACACCGCCGCGGCAATGCCCTCTGATAAAGCGCCGCCCCTTGAAGCTGGCGGGCCGATCCTATTAGGAGATGATGTTGAGTTAGTAATAAGATCGGCCGCGTATGACGAGTCCAATGTGGTTGTGGCTGAAGCGCATAGGCGAGGGCTGCCGATTCTGAGTTATCCGGAGGCGCTTGGCGAGCTATCACGCGGATATGAGGTGGCTGCTATTGCCGGGGTGCACGGCAAGACTACCATCGCGGCCATGGCTGGAATTCTGATTCGGGCGCTCGAATTACCGGCCACAGTCGTGGTTGGAAGCGCAGTTGGCGGCTTTGGGGAGGTTTTAAGCAGTCTTTCGGATACAGCTCCCAAGGATGATGAAATTGATTTCTATGAAAAGAGCAGGACCGGCAATGCTTATCGGTCGGTTTGGAGGGGGGGGGATCGATTCTTGGTGGCGGAAACCTGCGAGTATAGACGCCATTTTTTGCACTTCCATCCGAAGATAGTTCTGCTAAGCAGTGTTGAATCAGACCACCAAGATTATTTTCCGAACTATGCTTCAATTAGCCTGGCCTTTTTGGAACTATGCGAGCGTTTACCTGAGGGCGGAAGGTTGATTTACTGCTTTGACAACGATGGCGCGAGAGATGTGGCTGCCCAGGTTGGCCGGAAGCGGCCTGATATACGGATGATTCCCTATGGAACACAGGCCGCAGGGGCGTGGCGAGTTAGGATTGGGAATACTGGAGCGGGAGCCGCGGGCGGAAATCTGTTTTGGCTTGATGCATCCGATTGCGGCCTTCGGCTCAGGCTCCCCGGCAGGCATTCTGTTTTGGACGCTGCTGCTGCTTTGGCCCTTGTCCACTCGCTTTGCGAATGGGAACTTAGAGACCTTGATTGGGCAGCGGCGAAAGAGGCCCTGGCCGAATTTCGAGGAAGCAGGCGGCGCAGCGAGATTATTGGCGAGAAAAATGGGCTTCTGGTGATTGACGACTATGCCCATCATCCAACATCTATCGAGAGCTTCCTTGATGGGCTTCGAGATTTCTATCCTAACCGGCGCCTGATAGTTGACTTCATGCCGCATACTTACAGCCGGACAGCAGCGCTGATCGAGGATTTTGTAAAGTGCTTTGACGGTGTTGATATACTCCTTCTTCACCCAATTTACTCTTCAGCCAGAGAAAAATACAATGGCGGCATTGATGGCCTTGAGCTGTGGAGAAGAGTTTCCGCAAGGCGAGAAGAATTCGAGCGCAGAGAGCACAGGCAGCGTGAAACCCTTTACTGCGAATCTTTGAACCAAGCTGCTAAGATACTAGGCCCCATTTTTCGTGCTGGCGATTTATTCGTCACTCTGGGCGCCGGGAATAATCGGCCTCTCGGCTCACGGGTCTTAAGGGAGTATGGAGGGCTCTAATGTGCAATGCATATCCGGGCTGCCCGGCGACAATCTGCCGAAACCGCGAGATCGGAATTGTGCCGAGCGATGGGCTGCTAACGCATACAGGAGCATGTCTTCACACACTGTAAGGATTCTGAGGAGAGATTGGGAGCACGCATAGGTGATAAGCAGTATGACGGGTTTTGGCTGCGCCGAAAAAGAGAATTTGGGCGTGTGGATTGTGGTGGAAATCAAGTCTCTTAATGCCCGTTATCTTGATATTGCAGTCTCCCTTCCCCCCTCTCTCTCCGTTCTGGAAGGAAGAATCCGAGAAAAACTGAGATTTCTAAACCGCGGCAGGGTGGAAGTGAATGTTCGAATGAAGGGCATTGAAGATAAACTATCGATTGAGGTTGATTGGGACGCCGCGGCTGCATGGAAAAGCGCCCTACAGGAGCTTGAATATTTTTTAGGCAACGCCCAAGAAGTATCTATAGACTTGCTAGCTAATCAGGATGGAGTGTTCAAGGTGGAACGTGAAGGGGATGCGGAGGCTTATTGGACTATGCTCGAGCCGCTGCTCTTTACGGCTGCCGCTCAGGTTACGGGCATGCGTGAACGAGAGGGTGAGCAGCTCTCCAAGGACATCGAAGAGCAGCTGCTGGCTATTGAGGAGATTATTGAGAAAATTTCCGTTCAAGCGCCTGTGATTCGCAGCGAGGTTGAAATGAAGCTGAAACGCGGCTTTACCGAGATTTTGGGAGAATACGCTGATGAGCAGCGTATTCTCTTGGAGATTGCATCCTGGATTGCAAAAACGGATATCAACGAGGAGCTAGTCCGCCTAAGCACGCATGTTTCCGCATTTAGGGGAGAAATTAACCTGGTGGGAGCAAAGGGCAAGAAACTGGACTTCCTTGCCCAGGAGATGGGAAGGGAGATAAACACAATAGGCTCAAAATCTTCCCAGGCTGAGGTTAGCATGGAGGTTGTGAACATGAAGGACGCGCTTGAGAAACTTCGAGAACAGCTGCGCAATGTCGTATAAAAACGGGCTGCAGATTGCAATTTCGGGCCGCAGCGGCTGCGGCAATTCCACCGTAAGCCGCATTCTTGCAAAGCGCCTGAATTTGAATTTAGTCAATTACACTTTTCGAAGCATCGCGCTGGAGGATGGCATTAGCTTTGAAGAAGTTTGCAGGCGTGCGGAAACTGAGGATAAGTACGATCTTCGAGTCGATCAAAACCAGGTAATTCTTGCAAGAGAATCGCCATCTGTTTTGGGCTCGCGCCTTGCAATTTGGCTGCTTGAAGAGGCCGATATCAAGGTGTTCCTAAAAGGATCGCTGGAAACTCGGGCCAGGCGAATTCAGCAGCGGGAGGGAGGCTCAATGGAGAGTCTGCTTAAGGCAACCGCACTGAGGGATAGGCGCGACCACGAAAGATATCGGAGGCTCTATGGTATCGATAATTATGACTATTCGAAGGCGGATCTAATTGTCGAGACCGACGGCCTAGATGCGCCCCAGGTGGCCGACATGATAGAAGAAGCAGTTAAGAAGCTTGGGCAGTGAGCCTGTAGATTTTTCTGTGTAAAGCCCAGGGTCATAGGTTAAATCGCCCTCCGTATTCGATCCGATTCATAGCAGGCCCCCATTCCCGGATGGGCATCGTCCTTTTCCTATGAGGGCCTGCTTGAGTTGCCGGGTGGATAATCTTAAACATCAAAGTTGTCATTGGGAAAGATCTTTCAATTCTTGATGGATTTTCGGATCACTGAATTAAGGGATTCTACCCGCGTTTGACCTTCCCCCCAAAATCATTCATTAAATCATTCATTAAAAGTAGAAAATGATATAAGAAAGGAACATGGATTGCCGATACGTCCATCGTATTATTGAGATGAAATAGTAAGGGAGAGAGTATGAAATATCTAAACGTTCAGATTACTATCTTTACAGGATTGATTTTGCTTTTTTTGAGTATACATAGTGTTTCGGCGGAGGACGAAAGGATATCAGACAAAGTATATTTTTCTTTTGAAAAAGAGCAAAAAATATGGGATAAATGGTACGAAGAGAATATGAATATATATCGTTTAGAACCGTTATATCTTGTTAGAGATTGTGTGTACCATAATGAGGTTGAGAGGAGACTTGCAACATATTATCAAGATGCAGATTTTTTTCTTATTTATTTTGAGCGCAACATAGATAATGGAATTTTGCAGACTACTTTATTCATCGAGGATTCTAATCGGTGGAACCGGATAGATTGGGTAGAAGATAGAGATACAAGACAACCTTTGGTCGTGGAAACAAAACATGAAATTGCGAATTTTGATAGGGAAGTATGCGAACGCGCCATGGTTCGCCGCTTCTATCTTGGAGTAGAAAACTATTTGTTATTAGGTGGAACAACAATTTACATTTATATTTTTAATGAGAGTGAAATTGGAAGATTTGCATTTTACGGATTTGAAGGTTTTGATGGTATTAGTTCTGATCAATTTGATGTTGTTAAACAGCTTTTAAGTGAAGTACGATGAGATTGAAGACTGTAGAGACTGTTCGCTCTTAGGCCGCATCTCGCCCTAAAGGCGGATTGAGAGGGGGAAACCAGAACGCATACTTTGTGACAATGGCCCGGAGTTCACAAGTAAGGCACTTGATCAATGGCGCTATCTAAACGAAATCAAGCTTTTCTTTATCCCGCCAGGGAAGCCCATTAAAAACTGCTTCATCGAAAGCTTCAATGGTCGATTCCGAGATGAGCGCTTGAATCTTAACTGGTTCCAGTCGCTCCCGAGATGCCAGAGAAACGATTGAAAGATGGAGGCTCAGAATACAACGAAATTCGGCCTCACAGTGCGCTGGATGATATGAATCTTACCTAGAGTTTTTCCAGCTATATGACGAAGGAGAAGAAAAGGCAGAATACCCTTAAGAGAGTTAGTGGATGATTTGGGAGGAAAGGTCAATGTCACGCTCCATCGTGAGTTCCGCGTTCTCTTTTTTCAGGCGGGCTATCAAATCCGGACGTATACCAAAATCTCTTGCCACTTCTGATGCTGTCTTATCACTGCTGTTAAGCAAATTCACTGCATCAATCTTAAATTGTTTGTCGTATTTTCCTCTTGTATTCATCGCTAACTCCATTTTATTTACTATAGGATATTAGCCTAACTGAGTGTCCTATTTTTATGGGCAATGCCAATGGGACTCCGTACAGAAAATTCGGACAATTGACCAAAAAGACTGGCGGTTAAACACAAATGCCATCTAACCGCCGTAAAGAAAACGCTTGTTGCGCGGAGAAGATAATGTCATGAATGACAAGAAAAATCACTAAAACCAGACGCCGCCTTTTTGGGCGAGAATAAATCCGCCTAGCGTGCCCCCTATGATTGTAGCGATTATAGTCGGAATGGATTTCGTAAAGCTTGCCTTTGAACCGATTCCGAAGAAGATACCACCGACACCAACTGCCCATGCCTGATCGACCCATGGGGAGTTTGCGCCCTGTACGAGATATCCGGCTCCATGATTAAGTATCCAGCATCCCCCGACAATAAACGCACCTGCTATCATTCCGCCAAAAATACTTCCTTTTTCAACAAGATGTCCCCAGACTAAAAAAAGCAAAAAAGCAAAAATAAATCCTGTAGAAAACGTTGTGATAATTGCCTGTATCATGTTTACCTCCACTACTTCTTGTTTTTTGCGACTTCTTTTGAAACCAAAGCAGCGACAAAGCCGCCAGCTGCACCGCCTGCACATAAGGTTGCCCATGTTGGCAGGGCATTAATTACGTTTTGTCCCATAAACATTCCCATGGTTGTTCCGGCTACTCCAATCCCAAGAGCCATGTCGACCCAGCAACCGTTAGGGTCGTTGTACGCTGCGCCTGCATAGTGGTTCAGACACCATGCGATTGAGATTGTAATCATAGCAGCCAGCCAGCCGCCAATTAATCCGTAGGCTTCTGCCAGTGGTCCCCACATTGAAAATACGAGTATTCCGGCAATTGCACTACCAATTACAGTTCCAATATGTTTCATTGTTCCTCCTTTTATGCGGCAAAGAATGAAGTTGTTATGAACATAATGCCACAATGGCATTGAGTATGTATGTTATCATGAACAAGAGTCAATAGAAAAATTACATATGTCCATAGAAAGTTATGTCTATGTGTAAAAACAGAAAAACATTGGGAGTTTGGCTGGGGGGATTAATTTTGCAGGGCATGAAGATCCCGGGCGGTTATCTCGTCAATGATGAGATTGTTTATGTATCCGGCATTTAATGCCGCATTTAGAGGCTCAATCAGGTGTAGTCCTGAGGCAATGCAGATTGAGTGTTTGACCTGCTTGAAAATGTCCAGTGATGGGCCTGAAGAGCGTGCGTTAAGGGCTATGTCAGCGTAACTTCCATTTGACCGGTACAGTATTGATGATATTTCACCAATTATGTTCTGCTCGGACATTATCGAACGGTCTCTGTCAGTCAGAAATTGTTCATCAAATAGCAGGTGTTTTGATGATATGTCGGTTATATTGTTTACGCCAAAGATTAAAACACTGGCTTTCTGCAGTTTTTCTAGCACTTTCTTGATTGTTTGCTCTTGCCAGAGGGCTGTTTTTGTCTCTGGGTAGTCAAAAAAAACAGGAACAGGTAAAATCGTCATCTTTGCGGAGTAATTCCGTGTAAAATTATATAATATCCTGGAGTAGAATCCGGATTTATTACTAATGTAGTTGCCATGCAGCTGTACAAAGTTCAATCCATGTATTCTTTTCGGAATCAGGTGTTTGCTTACTTCAACGAGCTCCCGACTCCAGGAGATGCCGCATATCTGTTCTGGAGTCAGGAAACTGTTTAGATAATTCGCGGCAAATTTGCTGACCCTCTGAAGGCATTCGTATTCATTGAGGTTTTCTGGCGCAGTTACAATTGAAGTAACGTCAAGGGCTCTGTATTTTTCGAGTATCTGTCGTTCGAGGGGTTGTAGTGCGTCATGTTTATCGATAATTTTTATTTCCACAAGCCCTTCATCACGGGCGAAGCTAAGCAGGCGGGAGACTTTTGGGCGTGAAAAATTTATCTCCTGGGCGATCTTTTCCGTCGTAAGCCCATGATAATAATAAAGATGTGCGACTTTTAGTGCATTTTCGTATATTTCATCATTCTGTTTCATAAGTGTACCAAATTTCTCTGATATAAGAATTAAATTTCAGGGAAATCTAACAAAATTATGATAAATGTATAGAAAAAAATCTATTTGGCAGGCAAAATAATTAAAAATATGAAATAGTGTTATTTGCCAATTGACAAATGTTCATTGCTATAATAAAATGTATAACTCATAAAGCCATATGTGCATTAGCACTGGCATAAGAATGATGTTAGGGGGAAACTATGAAAAAACTAATTAACACTCCGGATGATGTAGTAAAAGAAGCTTTAGCAGGAATGGAGCTGGCGCATGCTGATTTGCTGAAAGTGAACTATTCACCAGATTTCGTCATGAGAGCGGATTCTCCAAAGAAGGGTAAGGTTTCTGTTGTCTCAGGCGGTGGAAGCGGACACGAACCGCTTCACGGTGGTTTTGTTGGCCTTGGAATGCTGGATGCCGCATGTCCAGGTGCAGTCTTTACTTCTCCAACTCCAGACCAGATGGAGGAGGCAACTAAAGCTGTTAATGGCGGAAATGGTGTTCTTCACATTGTTAAAAACTATTCCGGTGACGTCATGAATTTTGAAATGGCGGCTGATATTTGCAAGGAAGAGGGAATTGATGTTGAGGCTGTTGTTATTGATGATGATGTGGCTGTTAAAGACAGTCTGTATACTGAAGGCCGGCGTGGAGTTGGCTGCACTGTCTTTGCTGAGAAAATATGCGGTGCTGCCGCTGAAAAAGGTACTGACCTTGAAGGTGTTGCTGATCTATGCCGTAAAGTCAACTCAAATGGACGTTCGATGGGCATGGCTCTGACTTCGTGTACAGTCCCTGCTGCCGGTAAACCAACATTTGATATCGGAGACAGCGAGATAGAAATGGGTGTTGGTATTCATGGCGAACCGGGTCGCGAGAGAATGGCTCAAAAAACTGCGAAGGAGTATGTTACCGCGATGGGAAAGGCCGTAATATCAGACATACCTTTTAAAAGTGGAGATGAATTGATTGTAATGCTCAATGGTATGGGCGGTACTCCATTGATTGAGCTTTATCTTCTATATAATGAGTTTGAAATTCTGTGTAAGTCACATGGAATTAAAATTGTTAGAAGGCTTGTAGGCAATTACATAACTTCGCTTGAAATGCAGGGTTTTTCTATATCTGCTTTAAAAGCGGACAGTGAGCTTATTGGGTTATGGGATGAGCCGGTGCATACTCCCGCATTACGCTGGGGAGTATAGTATCAAGTAGCGGAGGATGAATTGTGCTGACACTGGAAAGCACTGTGAAATGGATAAAATCATTACAACAGGTTTATGCTGAACATAAGGATTATCTTACACAATTGGACTCAAGTATTGGAGATGCTGATCATGGAATAAATATGGACAGGGGTTTTACAATGGTCAGTAAAGAGCTTGATAATCAGCCTCCGAAATCCATTTATACGACCTTGATGACAACGTCCCGGACACTGATAAAAACAATCGGTGGGGCTTCCGGGCCGTTGTATGGAACATTTTTTCTGGAACTTGCTAAAGCTTTGAAAGGTATTGATGAAGTCTCACTCCCCGAGGTTGCGGACGCTTTTAAGGCAGGTGTGGATGGTGTTATCAAGCGTGGTAAGGCTGGCCCTGGAGATAAAACAATGCTGGATGTGCTGTTACCGGCTGTGGAGACAATGCAGAAGAACTCACAGAAGGAAGGCGTTACTAATTCCGAAGTTATGAGAGAAGTAGTGGCCGTAGCGGAAAAAGGTGTTGAAAATACAATTGAAATGGTTGCCAAAAAAGGACGGGCAAGTTATCTGGGAAAACGGAGCAGGGGGCATCAGGATCCTGGTGCAACTTCAAGTTACTACATGCTGAAGGCTGCACTGGAAAACTGGTAACAGACGAGCGCTTTGCGGTTTGCTCGTTCGGAAACCGCAGAGTCTTTTATAAAAAAGTTTTTACAGGGTAGTGGACTATAATACTGGAGGTTTGTTTTTAAGGCTTAGGTTTTTTCAGTTATAAATGGTTGGATTGGTAATCGTATCACATAGCAGAGCGCTCGGTAATGCTGTGGTAGATTTTATTAAGCGGACGAATGATAAGGACATTCCTGTCGTAGCCGCTGGTGGAGTTGGAGAACAGAACGAACTTCTAGGGACGGACGCGCATGATATTATGGATGCGATAAATGCTGTCTACTCAAAGGACGGCGTACTTGTCCTCATGGATTTGGGAAGCGCCATTTTAAGTACAGAGGTTGCAATTGATTTTCTTGAAGAAGATAAACAGAACAATGTCCGTATATGCTCGGCTCCGATAGTTGAAGGCGCTGTCGTAGCAGCAGTGCAAATTGCTATCGGATCTTCACTAGATGATGTGACAAGTGAAGCGCTTGAAGGACTCATCGCGAAACAAGAACACCTGGACGAAACACACAATGCTGCTTTGAAATTCGATAAAGAGTCTCTCAATAACACTAAAGCAGATATGTTGCAGAGGGTATTCACAATCAGGAATGCACTCGGTTTGCATGCCAGACCGGCCATGAAACTTGTTCAGCTTATCGGAAAATATGACGCTTCTGTAGAGGTATCAAATATATCAAAAGGTCGCGGACCTGTTGCGGGTAGAAGCCTGAATAAGCTTTCGTCACTCAATGTTCATAAGGATGATCAGTTGCTATTTGAAGTCAGTGGAAAGGATGGTGATCGTCTGCTTAACGCGATCGAAATGATTGTCCAGGACAATTTTGGTGAACCAATGATCCCGACTGCAACAGTATCGGTACACAGGAAGAGACCTGATGGTGCAGTTGGTGTGTCCGATGGAATCGCGATTGGAAAAGCGTTTCATCTCAAAAAAAAGGAATTTAAAATAGAAAAAAGAGAGATAATTGATGTAGCCGCCGAGAAGGAGAAGTTGCGGGAAGCGGTTCGGCTGGTTAATGGTGAGATTTCTCAGAGAATCAATAATCTTTCCACAAGAGTATCTGATGACGAGATTGAAATTTTTGAGGCACATAAGGTTTTGCTAACTGACCCGGAATTATATGATGATACATTGAAAGACATTGAGAAAGACAAGATTTCCGTGGAATATGCATGGAACAATAATATTCAAAAAGTAAAAGATCAGTATACATCCCTTGACAATGAATACCTTCAACTACGGGCGAACGATGTGCAGGACGTTGGTACACAGGTCACTGCGGCTTTGCTGGGGCAGTCGCCCCTCAACAGTACAGATTTCCAGGATGTCGATTCCGATGAGCAGTTGATTCTTGTTGCTGAGGATCTGACACCTTCGGAGACTGCCATGTTAGATTTCCATCGGGTCAGAGGCATAATTATTGAGTACGGAGGGCCTACTTCCCATACTGCTATCCTTTCGCGTGCGATGGGAATCCCTGCGGTGTGCGGTTACAGCAATGTTAATGATATCACAAATGGTGAACTCCTGATTATGAACGGTTCGAACGGAGAAATCAATACGAAACCGTCAGAGCAGGATATTGACCGTGCCACGGAACAGATTGCTAAATGGCAGGAACATCTTGATGCACTGCGCAAGAAAAGCATAATGCCAGCTGTAACAGTTGATGGATTCACATTCAACATCTATGCGAATATAAGCTCCGGTAAGGAGGCTCTGTCCGCACTGAATAGTGGCGCGGAGGGAATTGGATTGCTGCGTACAGAATTCATGTTTTTGAATAAGCAGAGTGCTCCCAGTGAAGATGAACAGTATGAAGAGCTGGTCAATATCGGTGAGGTTATGAAAGGAAAACCGGTTGTCGTCAGGACGCTTGATATTGGCGGCGATAAGATGATTCCTTATATAAGCATGAATAAAGAAGATAATCCCTTTCTCGGTGTGCGCGGGATCCGATTATATGAGAAGAATACTGAACTTATGACGATTCATTTTAGCGCGATCTTGCGTGCCGCGTTGGATTATGATTTCAGGATCATGTTTCCCATGATAGCGGAAGCTGATGAATTTATCAGAATCAGTAAGTCAATTGCTAATCTGCATTATCAGCTTGAAAAAAGGAAGATCAAACATAAATGGCCCATTCCCATGGGCGCAATGATAGAAACACCTTCTGCGGTTGTTATGGCTGAAGTTCTTGCCAAGCATGCTGATTTTTTTAGTATTGGATCTAATGATCTGACTCAATATGTAATGGCTGCTGAAAGGGGTAATTCGTCATTAATCAATTTTTCCGATCCGTTGAATCCGGCTGTGCTGCGTTCCATCCATATGGCAATACAGGAGGCACATAAAAATGGAATCGAAATTAGTGTTTGTGGTGAGATTGGATCTGATCCGCATGGGATAGCAGTATTAATTGGAATGGGGATTGACAAAATCAGTCTTAACTCTGGAAAAATACCTGAGATTAAAGCACTGATAAGGAAACTGGACAAGAAGAAAATTACTGATATTCTCCCCGATCTGTTTCTGAAGGAAAACGTTGCTGATGTTAGGGAAGATGTCGCTCAGTTGCTAAAAGAATCCGAATCTTAAAAATTAAAACTGCATCTATCGCGCAAAAAACCTTCTTCGAGACTGTCCGCTTAGATTGGATTACGCCTTAAAGGCGGATTGAGAGGGGAGAGACTGTTCGCTTAGGCTGTGTCACACTGACCTTACCCCCCAAATCATCCACTAGCTCTCAGGGTATTCTGCCTTTTCTTCTCCTTCGTCATATAGCTGGAAAAACTCTAAGTAAGAGTCATATCATCCAACGCACTGTGAGGCCGAATTTCGTTGTATTCTGA
>Ga0056121_1000047_pt1 | contig 62391 bp, 55 predicted proteins | sample WorMetHEROISLAND_FD_83872 | JGI IMG/M metagenome (GOLD analysis project Ga0056121, IMG submission 83872) | Marine gutless worms symbiont microbial communities from Max Planck institute for Marine Microbiology, Germany - Olavius sp. 1 HERON ISLAND ...
CGGTATGCCATTTATAACCTCCTAATATTATGGAGATTATACTACATACTGCCGCTTTTGTCCCTAAATTTGTTTAGGTTTTGTGATCAATAAAATTATAATTACGACACAGCCTCTCTGGGCCAGGATTCTTAATTTCAATCAAGGTTTAACTTCTTGACCCTTTAGGCGGCATGTTTTAATAAATCTTAGCCTCAATCAGCTGGCTTATATATGACCCAGCATTGCCATGTCAGCGGGTTTGGAGTTTTAATGAACCAAGACCCCCAAAATATAGACAAGCGCCACTTGTTTCGGTTGCGGCGCAATATCATTGAATTGCTCTATACCCATTTCAGGGAATTTCCCTACGCCCCACTTGAAATGCAAATGGTTGCCGATCATTGTCAGGTGGCACCAAAATCATTGAACTGGAACATTGTCTACCTCGAAAAATGCGGGTTCGTTGAGTTGGGTAAATCCATTGAGGCGCCCCCGTTCGTGGCCTGCACCGCTTCAATCAGCGAGAAGGGAATCGATTTGATTGAAGATGCTGAACGGTTTGACCGCAAGTTTCCGCCGGATGCGGACCGCTAAGCGATCGCCTGGCAAATATGCCTTGAGCACGCCAATGGGCAGGGGTATCCATACGACTTAAATAAAACTCAACTTTCGGGTATCGTGAAAGTTCGGGCCCGATACCGATAGCGATTCCGATTTAGGCTAAACCCCGAAAGTTAAATTAAAAGATACTTTACACTGGGGTTGCCGGCCTCGGGCTGAAGGGGAATATTGGATGCCGGTGTTGAATGAGCAGTGGAGAGCTGCCATATGACGGATCTGCAAAAATTACCGGAGATACCGGAAGATCGGGCCGATGATCTGCATCACCTTGAAATTATTGATGAAGCGGATTTAACCCTGTTTATGGCCGGGAACCAGTTCATGGTCATGCCGGCTTTGCTCAAGGCCTTTCAGCAGCGGCACACTGAAATCGAACGCATCTATTACCAGACGCTGCCGCCGGGGCTTTCCCTGAAACAGATTGTGGCCGGCGGCGCCCGTTTCAAGGAGCAGCACCTGAATGTCCGGGCAGATGTGTATGCCTCCGTAAACCGGGCGGCCATGGAGAAGCTGGTGGCCGCGGGACACCTGGAACCCGGTGAGTATAGCTGCTACCTGCACAACCGGTTGAGCCTGATGGTTCCGGCCGGCAATCCAGCGAATATTGAGACCGTAAAGGATCTAGCGCGGGAGAACATACGAATATCGCAGCCGGACCCGGCCAACGAAGATATTGGATTCCATATTATGGATATGTACAAGGCGGCTGGAGGAGAAGCCCTGGTCCACAGGATAATGGAGCAAAAAAGGGATGCCGGCACGGCGGTATTTACCCGGGTGCACCACCGCGAAACACCCTTGCGCATCGAACTGGGCAATGCGGATGTCGGCCCGGTCTGGGCCACCGAAGTTCAGCATGCCCGAGCGGCCGGCCGGCCAATCGACGCAGTGGAACCCGGGGCAGCTTTAGATCAGCGCGACCGGGTCAACTATTACATTGCCCTTCTGAAAGCGGCGCCGCACCCCGAGAATGCCAAGAAGTTCATTGAATTTATAACCAGCCCGGCGGCAGGCGACATTTACCGCGGGTATGGCTTTGTGCCGCCGGACAAATAGAAGCCATCTCAAAAAGGTCCTTTGGTCCAATCTCGGCGTCGGGCGCTCATATCAAACCCTCGAAATACTCGATGTATGCCTGCGGGTTGATATTCACGGCCGCCTTGCCTGTCGGGCGAAGCTCGCAGAGCGAAGACTGGACCTTGTCGAAGATCCCGCGCTTTTCAACGGGGAACCAAACACCTCTTTTTGAGATGGCTTCGAAGAGACAGCATGCAAAAATTGACTGATGTTAACTTGCAGAATGACCAGCCCATGATTGTCGTAGCCGGCATCTGTTATGACGGGCAATCCTCTTTCATACCGGGTGCCGCCGGTGCACCGGACCGTATCCGGGAGGCCTATTACTCAGACTCGACCAACCAATGTTGCGAAAACGGTCTTGATCTGGCAGGCGTCGATTGGTTCTTCGATGCCGGCAACCGGCGGCCCGATCCCGGGGGCAACTGGCGGGCGCAGATCGAGGGCTTCGCCGCAGAACTACTCTCCCGGCGGATGCGAACCATATTTTTAGGCGGGGACCATTCCATCTCCTATCCCCTGGTGCGCGCCCATGCGGAGCGCTATCGCAACCTGGCAATCCTGCATCTGGATGCCCACGCCGATCTATATGACACGTTTGAGGGCGAGCGCTATTCAAATGCCTGCCCCTTTGCCCGGATCATGGAGGAGCGTTTGGCCCAAAAATTAATCCAGGCCGGTATACGGACCCTGACGCCCCACCAGCGCGAACAGGCGGCCCGGTGGGATGTAGAGGTGTGCGAGATGAGAGACCGCCGGAGCTTTAATCCGCCGCAATCCGAGACCCCCCTCTACCTGTCGCTGGACCTGGATGTGCTGGACCCCGCTTTTGCTCCGGGCGTTTCGCATCCCGAACCGGGCGGTCTCACCACCCGCGAGGTACTGGATATCATTCAGGCGATCGACGCCCCGATCATCGGCGCCGATATCGTAGAATACAATCCCCTCAAAGACCCCACCGGCATCACCGCCCTGGTCGCGGTCAAACTCCTCAAAGAAATCGCCGCCAAAATGATAGAGACTGAATAGAAGCCCTTCCGTTATCCTCAAAGAGACTATGGTTTACTTCATTGGATGGCGACGAAACCTATCCAGAAGCAATGGCGCACGATTTTAATTCTATCCAATTGATTAGTTGAATTGGAATGAGTGTCTATAATGGAAATAGAAGCGGTTTCAGGCCCCCCCACAGGTTCAAGGCCAAGGCGGATGCGAACATTAAACCGGAGGAATACATCGAGTATTTCGAGGATTTGATGTTTGCGTCCAACGCAGGGATTGAGCCTGTGGGGGGGCCTGAAACCGTTTCTAATAGCGGCCAAGGAATAGCTTCCCCTGCCCCAGCACCTCAGCTTCCATCTCCGGCGACTCCGGAATCCAGATGGCTTTCACCAGCAGGTAATACAGGTCGCCCCGGCCACCTGAACAGGGGGGCAGGTAAGCGCCGGGTTGACTCTGGAAAGGCTTGCGGTGCGCCGCTATTACAAAGAAGGGTTTCGGCAGATCGAAGGTGTTGCCGGGAACCGACGGCAGGGTGAGGGTTTCGGTTCCAGGTGCAAACCGGTAGCCGATGCGGCCCTGGCCGCCCTGGTCCAGGGGGATGTGGCTTTTGTTGCTGAACACGAGGATCAGGGCATTGGCCCTGGGGGGAATATTCTGCACTATCAGGGCCGGGGTGGCGCCCTGGCCGCCAAAATCAGAACATTGTTGTCCTGCCGGAATATTTTTCCCGTCCCAGGCCGGGTCTGCGAAGTTGACCGTCAGATCGTACAGGATTCTGAAAGGACGGTAGACCGGTTCTCCGGCGCATCCGATTAAAACCAGACAAAGAGCCAGGGCAAAAGCTGTTTTTATATAGGGTCTCATAGCGGCCGTATCATGTTCCCGATTATGCCGGTTGGAGGCACGGCTTAAACATCTATGGACTGTATAAATGAAAGGCGGCCACCCTGTCAAGATTGACTGTTTCCGGCATTCTGCTTAGCAATCTTTTTTACATAGGATTCCAGTTTTAGGCCACTGACGGCCGCCCGGATGGTAGTGAGAATCCCGCGCGAGTAAATCTGGGTCGTTAAATCGGTAAACAGCTTGAATTTCTTTTGGGTGTAAGGAAACCAGTTGGCTTCCATCTTGTTGCTGTTGCTATCGATGAGGATTGACTTGATATTGGCGAAACAGTAAAACCCAAATTCGCCTTTGTAGCGGCCGATCCCGCTTTTTTTAGCCCCGCCGAAAGGCAGGGCATGGTTGCCTTCCGTCAACATGACATTATTGATGGAGACATTTCCGGTCACAATGGCCCGGGCAACCCGCTCCGCGCGTTCCAGATCATCCGACCAGACACTGGCAGACAGCCCAAACTCGCCGGCGTTCGCCATGGCCACTACCTCAGTTTCTTCGGCAAATGGGATAACCGGCAGAATCGGGCCAAATGTCTCCTCCTGATCAAGCTGCATCTCTTCCGTAATTTGATCCACGACCATGGGCGGGATAGAGGCCGACCGGCTATCCCAGTCGGCGCCGGTAAGAAACCGGGCACCCTTTGCTTTGGCATCGGCGACCTGCTCAGCGATAAGGGCAATCTGGGAAGGGGTGGTCATCGGGCCGATGTCGGCGCCGCCCGCGGGGTCCGTTCCCAGGGTCAGCCGGGAGGTTTCGCGAGCCAAAGCATCCACAAAACGCTCATAGATGCTTTGATGGACAAACAGCTTTTCAACCGACGTGCAGGACTGGCCCGTGTTGGTAAAGGCGCCCCAGACAGCCCCGGCCGCGGCCCTGGGCAGGTCCACATCTTCAAAAACGATCATGGGATCTTTGCCGCCCAGTTCCAGTTCAACCGGAATAAGGTGTTCGGCGGCCCGGCGCATGATATGCTGACCAACGGTCTGGCTGCCGATGAAAAAGATCTTGTCCGGGCGCTGATCGATGAGCTGGTCGCCGACCTGACGGCCGGGACCGTACACCACCTGGATCCAATCCGGCCCGAATCCAGCCTCGGCTAAAAGTTCTTCGACCAGACCTTTCAGGGGGGTGGCGCTGGCCGGTTTGTATACCACCGCATTGCCCACGGTAAAAGAGAGGGTGATGGGGACGATGGCCTGATAAAACGGATAGTTCCACGGTGATATAATGAGGGTGATTCCCATGGGTTCAAAGTAGATACGGGACTTCTTGCCCATCAGGGCCAAGGGCGTCGGCACCTTGCGATCAGCCAGGATTTTGCGGGCCTTTTTTTCCAGATAGTCCAGATGGTCCAGTGTTCCGAAAATCTCCGCCGTCAGGGCATCCGTGCGCGACTTGCCGGTATCCTGCTGGATGCGATCCAGGATGTAAGCCTGGCGGGCAATGATGATTTCCTTCAGTCGGGAGACAAATTCCAACCGCTTGGCAACACCCCATGAGGCGATATCCGGCTGGGCCTGCCGCGCGCGGGTGTAGATGGCGGCGACATCATCCTCAGTCGGGTTGTCGTAATCTACAGCCGGCCCGGTGGGCGCCTCTGGAGCCAAATCACCTTCACGCAGCACAATTTGAGGGTTCCATCCGATTACTTCGAAGACTTTTTTATCCTGATAGTCGGGGTGGGTCAGGTTGGCGTAGTAAAGGCTCATGGTCGCGCCTTTCAGGCCGATTTCAAGCATCCTGAGCCCGGCGCCGATAAAACCGGGGTATGACCGATTGTGGGTGCACATCCGCATCAGCAACCGAATCAGCCACCGCGGGGACCAGCGGAAAACGGAAAACAGGATCCGCAACCCTGACAGATCATCGGCGCTCAAATAGGCCGCCATCCGGTCGATATGCTCGATGCAGCCGGTTTGTGAAAAGGAAGGTGACTGCTCGGTACCGGGTAGGATGACATCGCCCGTTTTGAGAAGTCCCAGGAGCTGGTTGCGGGTAAAATAGCGCGATATTTTCATGATTGCACATTCCTCAAAATTCGGTCGGCGGCCATCTTGGAAAGGGCCATGATGGTGAGTGACGGATTGATGCCGGGCGCATTCGGAAAAATACTTGAATCGGCAATATAGATATTCTTTTTCCCGTGCAGGCGAAACTCGGGGTTGACCACGCTGCGGGCCGGATCGGTCCCCATGGCACAGCCGCCCATCAGATGCAGGCCGATGCCGAACGAGCCGTGTACTATTTCCAGGGCCCCGGTTGAACGGAAAATTTCATCGATGACCCGGGTGCCGTTTGCAAAGCGTTCCATGTCCGCCTGATTGCGCTCTTTGTGGATGATTACTTTGCCTTTACGGTTAACCCTGATGCGGCCGGGCTGGGTGTCCCGGGTACACACTTCGATACAGGCAAAATGGGACAGCTTTTCCATGAACCGGTGATGCATATTGCCAAAGCCGCTGACCAGCATGGCAATCGCCGCGGGACCGGCATATACATTTTCCAGCTTGAAGCCTTCCTGCCGGAATCCGGGGTCGTCAGATTTAAAGGCCTGGAATGCCCCGATGTGGGCATTTACCGGTTCGGCGTATATCCCGAAATTCATGTACTGGGGGTGACAGTAGAAATCGTGCCCGATACGGGGCAGGCCCCGGCTGTATCCAGAGTTGAGCAATAGGCGGGAATTGCCGATGGCCCCGCCGGCCAACACCAAGCGGCGGCCCCGGTAAAGCACCTGGCGTCCCCGATGATCACGGCACTGTACTTCCAGACCACCGTCAATTTCGATGATCTGCACCGCTTCCATTTCGGCAACCAGCTGCAGCCCATGCTCCAGGGCCTTTTTTAAAACGGTTTCCGGAGTGCTCTGTTTGCTGCCGATGCGGCAGCCGTTGAGGCATTCGATGCAGCAGTTGCCGTCGCCGTAGCGGCAGTCTTTCTGGGCCCGATGCAGGGGGGCCAGATGATAGCCCAGCTTCTCGAAACCTTCCTGAAAAATCCTGGCATTCTGGTTGCGGACTTCTGCCGGTATCTCCTGGATGGCGATTTCGCCCTCCGCTTTTTCGTACCAGGGATCCATGGCTTCAACGTTGAAATAGTCCACACCGGAAGCGGCCCGCCAGGCATTGAAGGCCTCGGCATCAAATCGGTCGACCAGGGCCTGGTTGACGATCGACCCGCCGCCGACCACCTTGGGGCGCAGGAATACAAGTTTGGCATCGGTTGACAGTTCGAGACCGCCGGACCAGTACATCTGTGAGGTGCCGTCCAGTTCATTTTTCGGGTACGTGTGGCGCGTATAGTGCCGGCCGGCTTCGATCATCAGGCAATTGCTTCCCGCCCGGCACAGCTCGTGGGCAATGAAGGGGCCCGATATCCCGGCGCCGATAAACATGAAATCATAGGTCTGGGGTTGGACAGGTTGCACGGCAGTTCTCCTTTTTATTCCGTCTTTAAAAACCCGGTCCTCAGGGTGTGGTCGCCGACTTCGCCATAGTAGCCTTTGGCTACGACGGCTGAAAGAACTCGTTGGCTATGCCGGGGTAACCGCTTCCAGGCGTTTAGGCTCTAGGCCAGTCTACGCCAAGGCTACGCCCGGCAGGCATGAAGACTATTAGGTACTTCCTCCCCATGCTTGGACATCATGGGTGGGGCTGTTCGCTATCAGCCATTAGCTTTTAGCTGGAATGCAAAAACGGATCGCTATTCGCTTACTGCTGAAAGTTATATCCCGAGGTTTTCCTATAGCCTAAATGCCTATAGCCTATCAGCCTGAATCCGGCCGCGCCATGGATGCGTTTTTCAGATGCACGCCGCTGCAAGCGTCTATCCAGAGCCTGGTCCTTAGGCCAGGATTCATTACAAAAACGCTTTGCCAGCGCCGCGATAGGTCGCCACTTCGCCGGAGCGGCGTCCATCCTGGACCAGGTGCAGGCTGTTGAAACGTTCGCATAATTCTCCGGCCTTGGCATGCTGAAAAAATACCGGGTCTCCCACGGACAACGCCGGGCAAGACGGCGGAATGATCAGCGGGGTCTGCACTTCGCCGGCGCCTTCGATGCCAATGTAGGTGAGCCCGGAGGGCATCACCGGCCAGGGGCGTTTGTTCAAATCGGTTTCACCTGAAGCGATATACCCCCCGCCCTGACAGGTTACCATGCCCGGCGCCGGTATCCGGGCGATCTGCAGGGCGAAAAAGGCCGCCGGCTGAAAGCTGACTTCGTGAAAGTGCCGGAAGAGCCCTGGGGCGAAAAAAGCCGAGCCGGCGGTTACTTCCGTGACCGAGGGGTCCCGGCCGGTGGCAGCCAGGCTGCCGCTGCCGCCCCCGTTGATCACCCTGATATCAAAGCCGGCCGTGCGGAGCGCAGCTACAATTCGTGCGCGCCGGCGGGCCAGTTCCCGCATAGAGCGCTGTTTGACCACTCGCAGGAGGGCATTCATCAAACGTTTGCCGGGAACGGCATCATTGACCGAGGCAATCTGGGCCTCGTATCCCATGACCGCCGCGATGGTTACGTTCTGTAATTCGGCCGCATACCGGACCAGGTTCACGGCCTCGTCGGCCTGGCGCACCGGGCTGCGGCGAACACCCAGGTTGGGCCAGCTTGCCCAGCGGCCGCCAGGACATGTCGATGTCGAGGCAGGCCGCAAGGGTGATATCCGCCTCACGGCCGTACCGGGACATGTGTTCCAGTTGTTCGCGGGAATCGATGACCAGCGAAAGCCGGATGCCTGCACGGGTCAGGCTGACCATGAGTTCCAGATCAGACGGTTGGACAGACGGGTAGGCCACGATGATGTCGTCAAATCCGTTTTCCACCAAAAAAGCCGCTTCTTCCACCGTAAAAGCGAGGATACCCTGATAAGCCGGTCCGCCGATATCAAAAACCCGTCGGAGCAGGTCGATACTGCGGATCGATTTGGAGGCAACCCGGACGGTTTTACCGGACGTCTTTTGCGTCGCGGCCACATAAGCGATGTTGGCGTCAAACGCATCCAGGTCCACAAAAGCCAGGGGCAGGCGCAGGCCTTCGATGGCCTCGCGATAATCTGTGTAGGCGTCGTTGTTATTTTCAGCCATGGGGACCTCGCTGTTCAAATTTTAAGGAAAGGCCTCGATGCCGGTAGCGGGTATTACTGCAGGAGCAGAGTGAGTGAATGCTCACTCGTTTTGGATACCATGTTCGATATTCTCCAAAATGTCAAGAGATAATTTTGCTTGTTTTATAAGATTGTGATTTGTAAACCAATGTTTTTTATTGACAAAACCAATATGAGTGAGTTATCACTCACCAAAATCCATTGCCCCGGAATGTGATCCGCCGGCAGAAAGGTACCTATGGGAAAGCGCTATAAGGAAGCATTTACAAAGATTTCGGAAGAGAAACAGGCCCGCATTCTGGATGCCGCCACGGCAGAATTTGCCGACAAGGGATTTCCCGGTGCCAACATTAATACCATTGCCAACAGGGCCGGGATCAGCATCGGGGCTATGTACAACTATTTCGGTTCCAAGGATGACCTGTTTCTCACGATCATTGACCGGGCCCACGCCCTTCTGGAAAGTGTCATCAGTGAGGTAGAGCAGGCGGAAGATGATATTTTTGCAAGCATTGAGAAATTGCTGCGGGCTGCGCAGTCGTACTCCAAACAGTACCCGGAATTGACCCAGATCTACCTGGATATGACGTCGGAGGGGTTGTCGCACCTGTCGCGACAGCTTTCCGGCCAGATGGAAACCATCTCATCACGCTTCTATCGGGCCCTCATTGAAAAAGCGGCTGCGGCCGGGCAACTGGACCCGGCCCTTGACGTCCGGGTGGCCTCCTTTTGCCTCGACAACATGATCATGATGCTCCAGTATTCCTATGCATCCGACTATTTCAAGGAGCGGATGAAGATTTTCATCGGGCCGGAGGCGGCCCAGGATGATGAACGGTTAATCCGGGAGATGATGCGTTTTATTCGTGGGGCCTTTGCCGGTCATGGGCGTTTTTGAAACCGCTCCCAGTATTGCGTCCTATAGTTTCTTACAAAATAATACTGCCGCAATGGCGATATTGAGCACTCTAAATATTCTAAATCCGGAATGTTCTCAAGGCCACGCCGCAATATCTAAATTCGAAACAAAAGGGCAAATCATAATGACCGAAAGAAACAAACGAAACTGGTCATTACAAACTGAAATGATTGTCCTGAAAAAAGGGCGGTTGTGAATCGCATGACGCTTGGTTCTTATGCTTTCACCTTCAGTCTTCAGCCTTCAACCTTTAAACCTGAGCAACTTTTCAATCTTTTACGGCATAGCCAACGAGCTCTTTCAGCCGTCGTAGCCAAAGGCTACTATGGCGAAGTCGGCGACCAGGTCCTGAGGACCAGGTTTGTAATGACTGCATTAACGCTGCGGCCAGCGATCCAGCCTTTTATGAATCCGGTCCGCAAAGCGGTCAACCTTGCCGGACGGCAGGTTTTCGGCTTTGTAAAGCGACAGCATCTCGAACTTGCAACCGGGGGCACAGGTGCTCAGCAGGGCGATTTTCACGACCTTTTTTACTGGTTGGCGCATGATGAGCCGGTCCACCCACCAGGGTGCGCCCAGGGTGGTGACCACCAGCACCCTTTTTAATTTTTTCAGCCGGGGCCTGATAGGACCGAAGTTGCGCGCGTGGTCATAGGCAATTCCGGGGGCCCAGACCCGGTCGAACCAGCCCTTCAGCACCGCCGGAAAGCCGAACCACCAGGTGGGAAAGAGCAGCACCAGGGCTTCCGCTGCCAACAGCCGTTCTACCTGGCCGGTAACCTGAGCGGCGTCATATGCGGAACCGTAATAACTGGCCCTTTCGGCGGCGGACAGGCAAGGATCGAAATTGTGGGCACATAGGTCCTCTAAAACGACCGTATGTCCGGCTGCTTTCAGCTGGATCACCACCCGTTGGGTGAGTGCCATGCAAAGACTTTCGGGCTGGGGGTGTGCGGTAACGACCAGGCAATTCATAAAAGAATCAGATACCTCAATGTCATAATGTGGGTATAACGAAACTGATTCCCTTCAAAGGGCACATGACGATGAACCATAGAAAATTAGTCCTATGATTGTCAATATTCTATAAGTATCAAATTATCAGCACGTTAAATGCGCTTAATTTCTTAATGAAAAACGGTTGAGAAAAGGGAGCTAACATCAATTCAAGTGGGCTCCCATTTCAAATAGAATTGATTTTTTAAAATATATTATAAAATATTTTAAAAAACAAATTGACACTCGAGACATTTCCAGTTTATGAGCACCTAAGCTACCCTATGAAGAGAAGTCTCACTACCAGGTACAAACATCATACTTAAAAAATAATCATGGACACAATTTTGGCTGCTTACATACCCGCTCTGTCCAATCGCGTCCGCCCCGAGCATTCCTTAGAATGTCGCTTTTAATCACGGCACATGACGATTCGTCATGTGCCGTTTGTTATATATTCCATCCTACTTTTTCTGCAAAAGGGCATGCCGTTGCCACTGCTGACAGAAGATTATTAACCAATTTCAATCAAGGAGGAAGCATGAAACGATTTTTAATTATGAGTCTATTGTTGGTTTTTGTAGCGACCTTGATGCTGCCGGTATCTGCATTTGCGGCAAAAACATTGAAAATCGGTCTGGGGGATCCCATCGATTCCGATCAAGGCGTTCTTGCACTCCGCTTTAAAGAGATCGTGGAGAAAACCAGCGGCGGAAATTACAAGATTGATATTTTCCCGGCCGGCCAGCTCGGTGATGAGCAGAAAATGGTTAAAGACGCCCGCCGGGGGTCCATCGACGGAGCCGTTGTCGCGGTCAACAACATCACCCCGTTTGCAAAATCTGTGGGTATTTTAACCCTTCCCTATCTGATGAAGAGCTTTGATGATGCGGTGAAGGCCACCACCGGTGAGCTGGGTGACAAGTGGCGTGCCGTTCTGATTAAAGAAGCCGGCGTCCGCGTGCTTGGATGGGCATACTCCAATTTCCGCGTCCTGACCAACTCAAAGAAGCCCGTGACCAATCTCGCCGAACTCAAAGGCCTGAAGATTCGGGTCCCTAAAAACGCCATCATGATCGGCACCTGGAAAGCACTTGGCGCCGAGCCAATTCCAATGGCATGGCCGGAAACTTTTACCGCCCTGCAACAGCGTGTGGTGGACGGACAGGACAACCCTCACATCACCAACTACGCCATGAAATTCTATGAGGTCCAGAAATATACCTCCGAGGTCCACTATCTGTTCTCCCTGCAGCCGCTGGTTGTGGGCGAAAAATTTTTCCGGAAATTATCTGCCGAAGACCAGGCCCTGCTCACCCGCGCCGGCATTGAGGCCCAGCAGTACAACCTGCTCTTCAGCGTCACCCAGTCGGAAAACGCACGTCAGAACATGATGAAAAAAGGCGTGAAATACATGGAAATCGAAGATGAAGACCAGTGGGCCAAGATCGCTATGGACAAGGTCTGGCCGGATTTCTACAAGAGCGTCGGTGGGAAAGGTGAAGTCGACGCCGTACTGAAAGCGCTTGGACAGTAACATCTTGGTACATCTGCCCGGCAGCCGCCGGGCAGATGTATTCCTGAAACTGGAGCTACTATATGCGATCCAAATTGATTCTGAAACTTCTGGATAATATCGAGAGCTATCTGTGCCAGATTCTGCTGGTATTTTTCGTGTGCCTGCTGTTTCTCCAGATTGTCCTCCGACTGGTGTTCGGCTTCTTTCACTGGCTGTCCCAGTACATTGCCGTCTTTGCACAATACCCGCTGCCGGCCTCCATCGCCTGGGGCGAGGAACTCTCCCGCATGGCATTCGTGTGGTTTGTTTTTCTAGGGGCAACGTATGCAGCACGGCTTGCCGCCCACAACCGGGTGACCTTCCAGTTTCGGATTTTTCCCGAGATTGTCGGAGATATTTCTATGTTTATCTCCGATCTTATCTGGATCGCCTTCAATTGCACCATGATTTATTACAGCATCAGCGTGATCAAGGAAGGGTTTGAGTATCCCGAGTATTCTCCGACCCTGGACTGGGTCATGGCCTATATATTCATGATTTTTCCCATCGCTTTCTCGCTCATGACCATTCGCATCATACAAGTCAATATCATGCGGCATATATTGAAAATTGAGATTGCTGATGTAGACGCCATAGACACGGGTGACGATGAAGAGGACGACACGCTTCCGGAAAGCGAGGTGACATCATGAGTGTTACCGCTGTCATCTTCATCACCTTTATCGGTCTGTTGATTCTCGGCGCGCCCATTACGCTTTCCCTGGGCGCCGCTGCCCTGGGCGGTATGATCGTCAGCGGGAAGCCGCTCGAAGGGCTCGTTGAAATTGCCTACACGTCGGTCAACTCCTTTCCAATTATGGCCCTGCCGGCGTTTATCCTATCCGGCGCCCTGATGGAGTCCGCAGGCATATCCAGGCGACTGGTGGCTGTTGCTGAATCCCTGGCCGGCCCATTCACCGGCGGTATGGCCGCTTCCACAATTTTGTCGTGTCTGTTTTTCGGAGCGATCTCCGGCTCCGGACCGGCAACCACCGCTGCCGTAGGTATGCTGATGATCCCGGCCATGACTCGGCACGGGTATGACCGTGGGTACGCCGGCGCCGTTACCTCTTCGTCCGGCGGACTGGGTGTGGTAATTCCGCCAAGTATTCCAATGGTTATTTATGGTGTTGCCGCCTCCCAATCTATCGCGGATCTCTTCATCGCCGGATTCATTCCCGGTATCATGCTGGCGGTGGGCCTCATGGCCATGAATTTCCTCCTGTCCAAAAGAAAAAAATACAAAGGAGACGGTAAGCGGCTGTCCCCCAAAACGGTATGGGTGACCATGAAGGAAGGGTTCTGGGCGTTATTGACCCCGGTAATTATCCTGGGCGGTATCTACACCGGATTCTTCACTCCCACCGAGGCGGCCATCGTCTCCATCTTTTATACCCTTTTTGTCGGCATCTTTATCTATAAAGAAATCGAACTCCAGGGGGTCATGAAGGCCCTTGAAAGCACCACCTGGATCACCGGCCGCGTGTTGATTATCATGTTTACCGCCCTGGCGTTCGGTCAACTGCTGACCATAAACAAAATTCCGGATCTGATCGCCCAGGGGCTATTGGACCTCACCGGGAACCTTTATCTCATCTGGGTGCTGATCATCCTCTTTCTGCTGTTCATGGGAATGTTCATGGAGACGCTGGCCACCATCATGCTGGTGACCCCGGTTCTTCTGCCGGTAATGGTTTCCCTCGGTGTTGACCCCATCCATTTTGGCATCGTGCTGGTCTGTTGCTGCGAAATCGGATTTGCCACCCCACCTCTCGGGGAAAACATGTTTATTGCCTCGGGCGTGGCCAGGACTTCGCTGGAGGACATATCCGTAAATGCGTTGCCGTTCGTATTTGTCAGTGTGCTGGTCGTGTTTCTAATCGCCTACTTTCCAACGCTGACCCTGTGGCTGCCTGATCTGCTGAACTCGATTTTTCAATAAACGCAACGCCGGTATTCAAGTCATTCGTGACGGAGCGTTTGACTACCGCCCGATCCACACACGGTGTATTTGATAAGATATGAGAAAGCAGGCGGCAATCTTTGTATGACAAGGTTTATTTTATAAAATATTTAATAAAATGAGGGTGGAGATGGAGTACATCAAAAAAGCCGAGAAAACGGCCGAGTCCAATACCAAAAAAATTCGCGGCATCGTGAAAGATATTCTTGCTCAAATAGAGGAAAACGGTGAGCAGGCCGTTGCCGACCTGGCGAAGAAGTTTGACGGCTGGGAGGGAGACTTTATTCTCAGCGAAGAAAAGAAACAGAGCCTCATTGCCACGGTTCCCGAAGACATCAAGCAGGATATCCGGTTTGCCCACGAGCAGGTGCACGGGTTTGCCACGGCCCAAAAGGAAAGCCTGCGTGAATTCGAAATAGAGACCATGCCCGGCGTCCGCCTGGGCCAGCGCATAATTCCCATGGATGTCGCCGGATGTTATATTCCCGGCGGACGTTTTGCGCATGCCTGCTCAGCTCTCATGAGTGTGGCCACAGCCAAAGCAGCCGGCGTGCAAACCGTCATTGCCGCATCTCCACCACGCGGCGACAGCATTGCCCCTGCTGTTGTCTATGCGCTGGATGTGGCCGGTGCCGACATCATTCTTGAAATGGGCGGTGTGCAGGCCATTGCCACCATGGCCTTGGGCCTGTTTACCGGCAAACCCGCCAATATTTTGGCCGGTCCCGGAAACGCTTACGTGGCGGAAGCCAAAAGTATCCTCTCTTCCGATGGGAAGTGCACCATCGATGTGTTTGCCGGCCCCACGGAATCGGCCATCATCGCAGATAAGACGGCAGACTATATGACTGTCGCCATTGACTTGGTATCCCAGGCCGAACACGGCTATGACTCTCCGGTGTGGCTTTTCACTGATTCGAGGGAGCTTGGCGAAAAGGTGCTGGAAGTGATGCCCAGGGTCATCGCCGACATGCCGAACCCCGAAGTTCCGGAATCTTCCTGGAGAGATTTTGGTGAAATCGTCCTGTGCCGTGACAGGGAGGAGCTTTGCAAAGTCAACGATGCGTATGCCGCCGAGCATGTCCAGGTCATGGCCGAGGATTTGGACTGGTGGGTCAAGCATCTGACATCCTATGGATCCTTGTTTCTCGGTGAAGGCAGCACGGTGCCCCATGGTGACAAGTGCTCGGGAACCAACCACATCCTCCCCACCAAAAAAGCCGGGCATTACTCGGGTGGGCTCAATGTCCTGAAATTCTTAAAGGTATACACGTACCAGAAGATCAGCCAGGAGGCTAACCAGGTGATCAGCAGCGCGGCATCCCGGTTGTCACGCGTCGAGGGCATGGAAGGACATGCACGCGCGTGCGATTGGCGGCTCAGGAAATATTTCCCTGAAAGGGACTGGGATTTCGACGTTTATAAACAAAGCAAATACTAGCCGACAACCGCCGGATGGTTGTAAGCTGCTAAAGATCGGGGTTTCAGACCGCTGACGCTGCAGGAGTATAAACATGTCTGCAACAAAGACGAAACGGTTCACCAAGGATTTTACCCTACAGGAGCCCATTGGCGACCAGGCAATTGAAAAAGCCCTGGCCATTCTAAAGTCCGGCAAGCTTCACCGCTACAATGTTGCTCCCGGGGAAAAGGGCGAAGCGGCGCTATTGGAAGAAGAATTTGCAGCGTACATGGGCAAAAAATATTGTCTTGCCTGCGCATCCTGCGGGAGCGCCATGTACCTGGCACTCAAAAGCGCCGGGGTACAGTCCGGCGACAAGGTGTTGTGTAACGCGTACACCCTGGCACCGGTTCCCGGGGCGATTGAAAACGCCGGTGCTACCATCGAACTGGTTGATATCGTAGATGATTACACCATCGACCTCAATGATCTCGAAAAAAAGGCAGCGGTCCCGGACGCCAAATGGTTCATGCTCTCCCACATGCGCGGGCATATCACCGATATGGACCGGCTTATGGACATCTGCACGACTCACGGCATTGTCCTGATTGAGGATTGCGCCCACACCATGGGCGCCACCTGGGACGGCAAGAAATCCGGCACCTTCGGCAAGGTCGCCTGCTTCAGCACCCAGACGTACAAACACATGAATTCCGGAGAAGGGGGGCTGCTGGTGACCGACGATCCCGACCTGATCGCACGCGCAATTATCTATTCGGGGTCCTACATGCTTTATGAACGCCATGCCTCACGGCCGGGCATGGAGGTGTTTGAAACCATCAAAACCTTGGTTCCCAATTATTCCTGCCGCATGGACAATCTTCGCGCGGCCATTTTGCGGCCCCAATTGCGGGACCTGGATGTTCAGTGTCGGCGCTGGAACGAGCGCTACCGAATTCTGGAGCGGGGGCTGAACCTGATCGAAGGGATTACCTGTCCCCGGCGGGATCCCCGCGAAAATTACGTGGGCAGCTCCATCCAGTTTTCCCTGACCGGTCAGGATGAGGCCACCATCAGAGAATTTCTGGCCGCATGTCTGAATCGGGGAGTCGAACTTAAATGGTTCGGTGACAAAGAGCCGGTGGGGTTTACCAGTACCTATGAAAGCTGGCGCTATTTTGGGCAGTTGCCGCACCTGGCCAACACAAAGCGCATCCTGGCCGTTATGTGCGACATGCGTATTCCATTGACGTTTACCAAAGATGACTGCCGGTTTATCCTGGAAATCATTCATGAAGTTTCAGCTACGGTTTTAAAATAATGAGAAAGAACCATGAATAAAAAGGAAATCATAATCGAGCGTGCACCGGCGGCCATTAGCCCCAATTCCAGGCCGTCAACCAGGTACGCCCTTTACCTCAAAGAGCCCTATCCTGCGCGCAGCGCCTTTCAGGTGGCAGCGCTGCCATTGACTGCGAAGATAGAAGTGAAGCTGTCCTTGAACTCTAATAGAACCAGTGTTTGCTGAAAGGATAATCGATGAATTTTACCAAATTTCCCCGTAGAAACTATCTTCAAGGCCCGACTCCTATTGAGAGTATGCCTTCTTTGAGCGATGCCCTGGGCGGTGGGGTGAAGCTGTATATCAAACGTGACGACCTTCTGCCAGGATCCGGCGGCGGTAATAAAACCAGAAAGCTGGAGTTCTGCATCGCCGATGCAATTGATCAAGGTAAGAATGCCATTATCACCTGCGGTGCCGTCCAGTCCAATCATTGCCGGCTAACGGCTGCCTGGTCCGCCAAGGAAGGCCTGGATTGTCACCTAATACTCGAAGAACGCGTGGCCGGCTCCTACAAGGCGGATGCCAGCGGGAACAATTTTCTCTTTGAATTGCTTGACGTCAAAAGCATCGATGTCGTATCCGGTGGCTCCGACATGATGGGCGCTATGGGTAAAAAGGCCGATGAATTGGCGGCAGCCGGAAAAAAACCATATATCGTCCCCGGCGGCGCTTCCAATGCCATCGGTGCCATGGGATATGCGGTTTGTGCTGAAGAGACCATGGGCCAGCTCAACGAGATGCGTCTTGGTATCGATCACATCATTGTCCCATCGGGTTCTGCCGGGACCCACGCGGGTATGGTGGTAGGCATGGCGGGGGTTAGTGGCGGAATTCCCATCAGCGGGGTCAATGTTTCCCGGCCGAAAGACGTCCAGGAAGAGATCGTCTACAATCTGGCGGTAGAACTTGCCGCAACGATCGGGGTCAAAGGCGGCCCTGCCCGTGAAGATATTGTCTGCTTCGACCAGTACGTCGGCCCGGGTTACTCTCTGCCGACCGATTCAATGGTCGAAGCTGTGAAGCTCTTTGCCAGAACGGAAGCTGTTCTCCTGGATCCAGTCTATTCCGGCAAAGCGGCCGCAGGGTTGATCGACCTCGTGCGCAAGGGGCATTTCGCCGACGGGTCCCAGGTACTGTTCCTTCACACTGGTGGATCGCCCGCGCTGTATGCCTATATGGATACATTCAGGCAAGGTTGAACGATACTAAAGAAATGGGCCCCTGATAGCAAGGGGGCTTGCGCAACGTCTTTGACAGGTGGAATGCAGGGTGATCGAACCGAGAGAGAAGATAGTCGGCATTTTAGGAGGGATGGGCCCGGAGGCAACCGTTGATCTGATGCAGCGTATTATCCGCCTGACCCCGGCTTTGGATGATGCCGATCACATTCGCTGTATCGTGGACAACAATCCCAAAGCGCCATCCAGAATAAAAGCCATCATCGAAGGAAATGGTGAGGATCCCGGCCCCTGCATGGCGAACATGGGCAGGCGCCTCGAAGCCTGGGGGGCGGATTTTTTGACGATAGCCTGCAATACCGCGCACTTCTATTATGATACGGTTCAACAGGCCGTTAATATTCCCGTCGTCAACCTGATTGAAGTGGTGACCGGTTATGTAAAAACCAATTTCCCCGAGCAGAACAGGGTCGGTATTCTGGCCTCACCGGCGGTTGCCATGACGGGGCTATACAGCCAGCGGTTCGGGCGATTGGGTATTGAGGACGTGTGGCCCGATCCGAATCAACAGGAACATCTGCTGGGCATTATCAAAGCGATCAAGCAAGGCAACACCGGTGCCCGGGTGCGAGACGGCTACACACAGGTGTGCGCTAACCTCAAACGAAAAGGAGCTGCCGTCGCCATTGTGGCCTGTACCGAACTCAGTGCACTGGGGGAAAAGCTGCCCATCCAATCTGTGGATGCGGCTGAGGTCCTGGCACAAGAGATTGTCCAGGTGGCCACCAACCGAAAACAAATGGCTGTGCTGGCGGGCCACAGCAACTAATTTTGTCGATGTTGCCCCTTGACCGGAGTTTGACAACCATGCGGCGCCATAATAGTAAAAAGGCCATTTTTGTATAAGCTGTCACGTAGGGTCACATGAAAAAATTATATAAGTAACAATTGGATAGATATCTAAAGGAGCTTTGTTTTGGCGGTCAACCAACCTTCAATGAAATCGCTGCAGGCCTATGAGAAAATACGGGACATGATTCTCAGCGGAGCCAAGCTTCCGGGTACCCGACTTGTACTCACAGAACTTGAAGAAGAACTGGGCATCGGGCGTGGGCCGATTAGAGAAGCCCTCATGCGTCTGGACCGCTCCGGGATCGTCAAGAACATCCCCTACAAAGGCGCGATTGTTGCCACACCGCCGACCCAAAAAGAGATCCTCCATATTTATGATCTGCGGGTGGCTTTGGAGTCCAAACTAGCTGTTGAGGCTATCGACAACCTGACCGATGCCGATTTTCTCAAGCTTGAAGAGTTGCATGCCCGTATGGAAGAATTCCCCCAGAATCACTATCAATTGGACCGACAGTTTCACTATGTTATCTGCTCCGCATCCAAGCTTCCCCACTTATGCAATATCGCCCAGGCGCTGGTTCAGTCGGTGGAAAGTGTTTTGAATATTTATCGGCGTGAGAAAGAACACTGCATGCGTTTCAATGCACAGCACCGGGCCATTCTTGATGCACTCAAAAGTAAAGATCCCGAAAAAGTAAAAATGATGTTTGAAGTAAATATCAAAAGCGGAATCGATGTCATCAAAGACACCTACAGCAAATTCTTAAAAGTTCCCTTCGAGTAGAGCGACGGTTGTTGGCCCGGGAGGGAACGACCCTTTATGACCCGGGAAAATCCGGAAATGATCCATATACCCCTTTCTGGGCAGATGCCAAACATTGCCGATCGTTTGTTTCCTTAAAGGGGATATACTAATTAATATCAGTCAGTTGAGATCGTTAATCGGGATGATTTCACGAGTGGGCAGTCTTGAGTGTGGCCGAAAAAGCGAAAGCTGATAAATTATGGTTGACGCGACTTCTGATATGTGATGTATCAGATATCAGTGTTCGCAAAATTCAAGATTTAAAAAATAGGAGGACCCAACCAATGGCACCCATGAAAATGACCACAGAAGAGGCTTTCATAAAAGTTCTGCAGATGCATGGCATCGAACACGCGTTTGGTATTATCGGCTCGGCTTTTATGCCGATATCTGACCTTTTTCCCAAAGCGGGGATCACCTTCTGGGATGTCGGCCATGAAGGCAATGCCGGTATGATGGCCGATGGGTTCACCCGCGCGTCGGGGAACATGTCCATGATGATTGCCCAGAACGGCCCCGGCATCACCAATTTAGTTACCCCGGTCAAGACTGCCTACTGGAACCACACCCCGTTGCTGCTTGTGACCGCCCAGGCCGCCAACATGACCATGGGGCAGGGCGGTTTCCAGGAGGTTCCCCAGATGGCCATCTTCGAAGACATGGTCGCCTACCAGGAAGAGGTGCGGCACCCGGCCCGGATCGCCGAAGTTCTCAACCGGGTGATCCTGCAGGCCAAACGGGCATCGGCCCCGGCCCAGATCAATGTGCCCCGCGATTTCTGGACCCAGGTGATCGAAATCGAACTGCCGGCCATCGTGGAATTCGAACGCCCGGATGGCGGCCAGGCTGCCATTGCCCGGGCAGCCGAACTATTGTCCAATGCAAAATTTCCGGTGATCCTAAACGGCGGTGGTGTTGTGATCGGCGGTGCCATCGAAGACTCCATCGCCCTGGCCGAACGCCTGGACGCGCCGGTCTGCTGCGGCTACCAGCACAACGATGCCTTTCCCGGGAGCCACCCGCTTTTTGCCGGCCCTCTGGGATACAACGGTTCCAAGGCCGGCATGGAATTGATTTCCAAAGCAGATGTCGTGCTGGCCCTGGGGACTCGCCTGAATCCTTTTTCAACACTGCCGGGCTATGGTATCGATTACTGGCCCACCGATGCGGCCATTATACAGGTTGACATCAATCCCGACCGTATTGGTCTGACCAAACCCGTCACAGTGGGCATTGTGGGTGATGCCAAAAAAGTGGCCAATGCCATGCTGGCGCGGCTTTCTCCTGCTGCCGGTGACGAGGGACGCGATGCTCGCAAGGCCACCATCGCAAGAATCAAGGCTGACTGGGAACAGGAACTGGCTACCATGGACCATGAGGAGGATGATCCCGGTACCACCTGGAACCAGCGTGCCAAGGACAATGAGCCGGAAAAAATGACGGTCCGCATGGCCTGGCGGGCCATCATCCAAGCCCTGCCCAAAAATGCCATCATCTCTTCCGATATCGGCAACAACTGTGCCATCGGCAATGCGTACCCGACCTTCGAGGAGGGCCGCAAGTATCTGGCCCCGGGCATGTTCGGACCATGCGGCTATGGTTTTCCGGCCATCCTGGGCGCAAAAATCGCCAAACCCGACGTTCCGGTGGTCGGTTTTGCCGGTGACGGCGCCTTCGGGATCTCCATGAATGAAATGACGGCCTGCGGACGCGATGAGTGGCCCGCCATCACCATGATTATTTTTCGCAACTATCAGTGGGGAGCCGAGAAACGCAATACCACCTTATGGTATGATGATAACTTCGTGGGTACCGAGCTTGACACCAATGTCTCCTACGCCGATATCGCCAAAGCATGCGGTATGGAAGGTGTCCAGGTCAACAGCATGGAGGATCTGACCGAGAAACTAAATGCCGCCATCAAGGCCCAGATGGAAGAAGGGAAGTCCACCTTCATAGAAGTGTTGAACAATAAGGAGCTTGGCGAACCCTTCCGCCGCGATGCCATGAAAAAGCCGGTTGCCGTTGCCGGAATCCATAAGGCCGATATGCGTCCCCAAGAAGGCGTGTAAGGCCGAAAATGCGTGACACGAATGCAGCCTGTATTCAACAAAGACAATCCCAAAAAGGAGAGAAACATGGAAGCGACCGTCAATTGGAACGTATACGATACGGAGGATATGGTTCGCGGCGACCGTGACTACCTGTGGCATCACATCAAGCCCCACAAGGTATTCGAATCCGCCGAGCAGATGATTATCGTCGCAGGCCAGGGACTCCGAGTGACGGACATCAGGGGCAGGGAATATCTTGATGCCACATCCGGGGGCGTCTGGAGCGTGATGGTGGGCCACGGCAGGGAGAGCATCGCCAAGGCCATTTATGATCAGCTTAAGACCCTAGGTTATTATGCCGGCACAGTGGGTAATATCCCCACTATCAAATTTGCCGCTAAACTGATCGATTTGCTCCCCAAGCTCGGCAAGGTCTATTTTTCAAACAGCGGATCCGAGGCCAATGAAAAGGCGTTTAAGATTGTCCGCCAGCTGGCTAACATCGATCCTGAACGCAAGGGAAAATACAAAATTCTTTTCAGGGATCGGGACTACCACGGGACCACTATCGGGGCCTTGAGCGCCACTGGGCAGCTGCAGCGCAAACAGGATTATGGGCCCTTTGCCGAGGGGTTTGCTGAGTTTCCCCACGCGCTCTGCTACCGCTGTCCCTTTGACAAGTCCTACCCGGGCTGCAACATCGATTGCGCCCGTAGCCTTGAAGAGGTCATCCTTAAGGAGGGGCCGGATAGTGTCGGCGGCTGTATTGTGGAGCCAATCACCGCCGGCGGCGGCATCATCGTGCCGGTCCCGGAGTATTATCCGATCCTGCAGGAGATCTGCAACAAATATGGGATATACCTGATAATGGATGAAGTGGTCTGCGGATTTGGCCGAACCGGCAAATTCTGGGGCCTCGAGCAGTATGATGTGGATCCGGACATGGTAACCATGGCCAAGGGGCTGGCCAGTTCTTATATGCCGCTTTCCGCTACGGTAGTCCGCCAGGAGATCTTTGATAAGTTTCTCTGTGATCCTTCAGATTCCGAAAAAGGGTTTGATTATTTCCGTGACATCAGCACGTATGGCGGCTGTGCCGGCGCAACCGTCGCAGCTTTGGAAAGCACTCGGATTATAGAGGAAGAAAACCTCGTGGAAAACAGCCGGGTTGTCGGGGCGTACATGCTGGAGAGTCTGCAGGCGTTATCAGACCTGCCCCTGGTGGGCCATGTGCGCGGCAAGGGGCTTTTTTGCGGTCTCGAACTCGTCAAAGACAAGACCACCAAGCAGCCCATTTCTGAAGCGGAAATGGGGCGCATTATGGGATTAGTAGCTGCTGAGGGGGTGCTGGTTGGCAGAACCAACAGTTCGCTACCCGGCAACAACACCATTATGAATTTTGCCCCCGCCCTGATCGCTACGCGCACGGATATTGATGAAATTGTTGCGGCGGTGAAGAAAGCCATAGAGAAACTGTGCTGACATGCAGATCAATACGCAATCTTTAAGGGAGCAGATTTATTTCTACCTGCGCGATGAGATGCAAACCGGTAACCTGGCGCCCGGTGCCACGCTGAACCTCAATGAGATCAGCCAAAAACTGGGCATCAGCAAAACACCTTTGCGCGATGCCCTGATCCAACTGGAGACCGAGGGATTTGTCACCATCCTCCCGCGTCGGGGCGTCAGGGTCAACAAGCTGACCCTCGAGGATGTACGCGAGTTTTACGACATCCTCGGTGCTCTGGAGGCGTCGGTGGTTCTGGAGGTTTTCCACCAGATCACGCCGGACCTTATCCGCAAGATGAAACAATTGAACCAGGAGCAGCGGGCAGCTTTGGATGCAGAAGACTACGGTCGCTATTACCGCTTGAATCTCGAGTTTCACGGGGTATTCCTGGATCTGTACCACAGCAAAACCTTGATGCGCCTCATCACGCCTTTGAAACAGCGCCTCTATGACTTTCCCCGCCACCGCTATAATGTGGCGTGGGAAAAGCGCAACTGCGCCGAGCACGATAACTTCATTGAGCTCATCGAGGCCGGGGACCGCGAAGGCGCCGCCCGGTTCATGAAATACCGCCACTGGTCGTATACTTTCCAGGAGAAGCAGATAAGACTGTTCCACGGCGGCAAATAGAAGCTAATAAGTGAACGTGAACGATAAAGACCCGAATATATGGGGAACCCTTTGCCCCTTAAACGCTCTGGTTCGAAGCGTATATGCAAAGCTGCATATATATCTTTTATAATTCCAGGCGATACCGGCCTTTAGATCGGCAACCAAGTTTTCCCTGTCGACGCTATGGCTTGCCTTAAACGTATTGCCGTCGAGGAAGATATCCCTCAGTACCAGGCGGCCATCCACCTTCCCAAAAAAATGAAAACCGGTTCGCATGTTCCTCCGCTTGCCGGGATCGTGCTGAGTGAAAACCGGATTGGGGACAACCCCGGTCCGAACGCTGCCGCTGCCGAAATTCTCGGGCAGGTGCCACCCCACACGATATTCGGAGCCGCCTTTGGCGTACACGGCCACATTGCCTATGCGGCCGCCCGCATGCGGTATCAAATCATGCCCAAAACCACTTTCGTTTTGTGCAGCCAGCACCCGCCACTTTGTTTCGTAAATGGCTTCCAAGACCGGTTCGTTGGCCAGTTGATTTTTCCAACCCTGGGCGGGCGTACCGCCGAACAGGCGGTGGATGAAATCCGAGGTTTCCCGGGCTAAGGAAGCGGGACCGACAACGCCGAAATTGAATTGCCAGGTCGCCAATTGATTTTTAATGATACTGTTGAAACCGATACCACCGAAAAGATAACCTGTATAAGGGCGGTCATCAGCGACAAGTTCCCGTGTTAAGACATCTTCGGGGGTAAATATCAACTGGCCGAACGATATTGACGTGGCCCGACGGGCAACCGGGTTACTTACAAACGGCAGGCTGTTGATGACCGGATAACGCCAGCCGGGCATGTGTCCTTCCATAGGGTCGTCCGCCCGATAGGGGGTGCTCAAGCTGGCCAGGATGCCGTTGGTGTAGTATCTGTCCGTGCCTGCGAATACATCGTTCTCCCAGTTTATATTGAGCGTATCAAAGATTTTTTCCTTTTCTTTATTCTCAGGGTGCACGGTTGCAGGCGGCCAGATAAAAATTATCAATAGCGCCAAACATCCGGCCGGCCAACTTAATCCAGAGAAGTTTGCATACGATCCGCCTTTGCTTTATAAAGAGTTTATATCAATTCAACCCAAAACCATTAACAGACTTCCCGAAACGAACAATAGGCAGTACCATCCGCGTACCGTAACTATTTCAGTGGCATTGGGAACAGCACGCCACCACAGGAGGGTGCCATGCAAACCAGAATTCGCTGCCTTGCCTTCACCATTATTTTCGTATTTAGCTTGTCCGTTTGGGTCTCACCGGCTGGTGCTAAAAAAGCAGAAGCCCCCAAGATCTGGGGACTATCCATGGGCATCAGGTATGCCGCGATTCCCTTCAAAACCGAAGTAGATACGACCTATGACATCGTTCCCTTGATTTTTTATGACCACGGGCGGGTGTTTATCGACGGGCTGACGGGCGGTTTCCGGTTTTACGACAGCGAAAAATGGCAGTTTTCCGCCATCGGGCGCTACCGCTTTTTCGATATCCCGCGCGAGTACCAGAACCAGATCCGCGAGGACGGCTTGGATGTCGGCGGCCAGTTGAAATACCGCATCACGGATAATTGGGATGTGGATTTCGAGGTGCTGACCGAGGAACGCGGATACGTTCATGCCAACGCGATTACAAAGTATCGGTACGCAAGCGATCTGTGGGAGGTGGAACCCTTTTTCCGGTTGCGCTGGAAGAGCGATGATTTCAACAACAACTTCTACGGGCTGGGGGTCTACACCCCCAACAATGCCTTTGATTACCAGGTCGGCAGTGACTTTCGCTACCATATAATCAGTAACCTATACATCATCGGCCAGGCAACCCTGACCATCCTGGACGAAACGACGCGCAACCTGGAAATCATCGATAAGGGCACCCAGGGGGCTGTCTTCGCCGGAATTGGGTTTTTTAATGAAAAAAAACCTAATTCTCAAAAGAGCTATCTTAAATCAAAATACTATCTTCGTTTGGCCCATGGCTGGGCGACACCATCCAGTGTCGGGGACATTTTTTCGGGTCAGACCCGCACGGATGAGTTCGACAACCAGCTGACCTCCCTGTTTCTAGGGGTGCCGCTCTCCGATACCCTCTTCACCCTGCCCATTAATGTCTACCTGACACCGGGCGCGGTTTACCACCACTCGTCCGAGGTGCAAAACAGCATCTGGGAATACGTGCTGGCCGTGAAGTTCTACTACACGGTCAAATGGCCCACCCCCTGGCGGATCGGGTTTGCCGAGGGTGTGTCCTACATGAACGAGGTCTCCTACATCGAGCGGCAATACATGGAACGGCAGGGCTACCGGCCCAGCGAGCTGCTGAACTACCTGGACTTCTCATTTGATATCAGCCTGGGCCATCTGTTTAATTTGAAACCTATCGAGGATCTCTGGCTGGGCTGGAGTGTCCACCACCGCTCGGGGATATTTTCGACCTCTTCGGCTTTCGGTCGTATCTCGGGGGGCAGTAATTATAATTCTGTCTACTTGCAATATCACTTCTAGCCGTTAGGTGATGAAGTTGAAACGGTAAGCAGATTTGGCTGCTAAATGAGGACATACCAATATCATTGCTACCCTGAATCTATCATTCTGGCTTTTTACCCTGCTGCTGACCAGCGCTGTCAACGAGGCCTTGGGGGCCGACAGCCAGGCAAGTGGTTTCTCTCCAAATTCAAAAATAGCCGCATCCGAGTTGGCGTTTCAAGATGTGAGCATTCACCCTTCAGGTCGCGATGGATATGAATTTACCGGCCGTATCCGGAATACCTCCAGAAAGTATACGCTGCACAGTGTCGCGCTTCGAATCGTGTTTTATGATTGTGCCCAAAGGTCGGACGACAGTACTTGTAAGGTCATCGGTGAACGCCAGGAAACAATTTACACGGCCATACCACCGGGGCAGGAAAGGGCGTTTAAGGAGCCTGTCTATATCTATGCCGATTTGCTGCCGGTAAAGGGCGAGTTCGTCTGGCGGTACGAAGTTCTGGCCACGACTTCCGGCCGGTAAAGTTAAGCGGCATAAAGGCCGTTTGTAGTGATTAGTCCGGAATCGGCGGGATTGGCTTGAGCTGTTTGTCCCGGTCGAGGCAAACCAGGTGGATGATGGCCTTGACCGCCGGCTTTTGGCCGCCCGGTCGCCAGGCCTCCTGGGTCCAGATCAGGCGGTAGTCGCTTTCCTTTTGGTACGTCGTGCGAATATCCAGTTCATCGCCGAATTCCGCGCCTTCGTGGTAGCTGATATCCGCCTTATAGACTGCAAACCCGAGCCCTTCCTCGCGCCAGAGCCGCACCAGTTCCGCAGCGCCCATGATCTGTTCCCGGGCCCGTTCAAAATACTTTAAATAATTGGCGTGGTAGACCACACCGGAGTGGTCGGTGTCTTCGTAGAAGATCTGGACTTTATGGTGATATTCGCGTGAGGTCATTATTAACTCGTTTCAGATTGCTGATTTATACCAACGGTATGTATTGTCATCTTGGTGAAAGCCGGGACCCAGCCAATGCCTGGATGCCGGATCGGGGTCCGGCATGACGGCGCTATAGCCTCTCTGCCGGGTAATACTGGACCAAATTTCGATGGATGTAAACCAGAAACAGCGACGAAAAAACCCCTGCAATGAGTCAAGAACCCAGTTGCAGGGGGTTTCGCTAAGATCAGGACAACAGGTTAGCGGACAATTCTTATACAATACTTTCGTGGTATTCCTGCAGTGACCGTACCTGTGGTTTGCCCTCGCGGCGGGCGAAAATGCCTTTTGCCGCGGCGATGGTCGCGGCGGTGGTGGTGATATAGGGTACCTTGTGCTTGATGGCTGCCCGGCGTATGTCGGAACTGTCCGGCTGCTCTGGCGGCCGGAGGGCGTATTTACCAACAAATTGACCTCACCGTTTTTAATGGCGTCGATCAGGTTGGGGCGTCCATAGCCCAGCTTACGGGCCGGAATGGTTTCGATGCCGTGCTCCTCTAAAAACTGATGGGTGCCGCCCGTAGCCATTATCCGAAAACCCAGTTCCCGGAACAGGCGGGCCGGTTCCAGGGCTGCGGTCTTGTCGCGGTCTGCAATGGTAAGCAGGATGGTGCCTTCCAGGGGCAGGGCGGTTTGGGTGGCCTCCTGGGCTTTGAAAAAGGCGCGTCCAAAGGAGTGAGACAAACCCAGCACTTCGCCGGTGGAACGCATTTCCGGACCCAGGACCGGGTCGACGCCATGGTACATGTTGAAGGGAAAGACTGATTCCTTGATGCCAAAATGGGCGATGTGGTGGGTCTTCAGACCAAGGTCGGCCAGCGATTTCCCCAGCATGATCTGGGTCGCCAGGCGGGCCATGGAAATGTTGCATACCTTCGATACGATCGGCACGGTCCGAGAGGCGCGCGGGTTGGCTTCCAGTACATAGACCGTGTTATCGAAAATGGCATACTGAATGTTCATCAGGCCCACGACATTCAACTCGATAGCTATCTTACGGGTATACTCACGGATGGTCTCTATGTGTTTGGGGGCGATGCTGATGGGTGGGATGACGCAGGCCGAGTCGCCGGAATGAATCCCGGCCAGTTCGATATGCTCCATGACGGCCGGGACAAAGGCATCGGTTCCGTCGGCAATGGCGTCCGCTTCGGCTTCGATGGCGTTATCTAAAAATTTATCGATCAGGATTGGACGTTCCGGCGAGATCTCGACGGCCGCATCCACGTAGCGTCTGAGCATCCCCTCGTCCTGCACAATTTCCATGCCCCGGCCACCAAGGACATACGAGGGCCGGACCATGAGCGGATACCCGATACGATCGGCAATGGCACGGGCTTCATGCATATTGCTGGCCATTCCGGACTCAGGCTGGGGAATGCCCAGTTTCATCATGATTTTGCGGAACCGATCGCGATCCTCGGCCAGGTCTATGGTTTCCGGCGTGGTGCCTATAATCTTGACCCCGGCCGCGGCCAGCTCGCCGGCAATATTCAGGGGTGTCTGGCCCCCGAATTGAACGATGACGCCTTCCGGTTTTTCCTTTTCATAAATGCTCAACACATCTTCGGTCGTGAGCGGTTCAAAGTACAGTTTGTTGGAGGTGTCGTAGTCCGTCGAAACCGTTTCCGGGTTGCAGTTGACCATGATTGATTCAAACCCCGCATCCCGAATGGCAAAGGCCGCATGCACACAGCAGTAATCAAATTCGATTCCCTGGCCGATCCGGTTGGGACCGCCGCCGAGGACCATGATCTTGCGGTTGTCGGTGACCGCCACCAGATCGTCTGCATTGTAGGTGGAAAAGTAGTAGGCCGCATCTTCCACGCCGCTGACCGGCACCGGCTCCCAGGCTTCCGCGGCGCCCAGGGAGAGGCGTTTAGCGCGGATATCATCTTCCGGGAGATCGAGCAGCTGAGCCAGGTAGCGGTCGGCAAAGCCGTCCTTTTTGGCCTGCAGGAAAAGATCGTCCGGCGGCAGCTGCCCCTTGTGGTTAAGCAGCGTTTCTTCCAGCTGCACCAGTTCCTGCATCTGCTCGATAAACCAGGGTTTGATGTGGGTGAGCTCGTAAAGTTTCTGGACATCGGCACCCTTGCGCAGGGCCTCGTACATGATGAACTGACGTTCGCTGGTCGCGGTTCCGACCAGGCTCAGGAGTTTACCCAGGGGCAGACCGTTGAAATCCTTGGCGAACCCGAGCCCGTAGCGATTGGTTTCCAGGCTGCGAATGGCTTTCTGAAAGGCCTCTTTATAATTTTTCCCAATACTCATGACTTCACCCACGGCCTGCATCTGGGTGCCGAGCTTGTCTTCCAGACCGGTAAATTTTTCAAAGGCCCAGCGGGCGAATTTCACCACCACATAGTCACCGGACGGGGTATATTTCTCGAGTGTTCCGTCTCGCCAGTAAGGGATTTCATCCATTGTCAGGCCCCCGGCCAACAGGGCCGATACCATGGCAATAGGAAAGCCGGTGGCCTTTGATGCCAGGGCCGAGGAGCGTGAGGTCCGCGGGTTGATTTCGATGACAACCACCCGGCCGGTTTTGGGATCGTGCGCGAACTGGATATTGGTGCCGCCGATTACCTCAATGGCATCCACGATGGCATAGGAATAGTCTTGCAGGCGCTGCTGCAGTTCCGGCGCGATGGTCAGCATGGGGGCCGTGCAGTAGCTGTCCCCGGTATGGACGCCCATGGCATCCACGTTTTCGATGAAGCAGACGGTAATCTTCTGGTTCTTGGCGTCCCGGACCACTTCCAGTTCCAGTTCTTCCCAGCCCAGAACGGATTCTTCCACCAGGACCTGGTTGACCCGGCTGGCGGCCAGGCCGCGCGAGGCCACGGTCCGCAGTTCTTCAATGTTGTAGACCAGACCGCCGCCCCCGCCGCCCATGGTGTAGGCCGGGCGGATGACCACCGGGTAGCCGAGGTCTTCAGCCATTTTTTCCGCATCAGTTACCGTGTTGACGACTTCGCTGCGGGCCATTTCAATACCCAGCCGGTTCATGGTCTCCTTGAAGGTCAGGCGGTCTTCGCCGCGCTGAATGGCATCGATATTGACTCCGATAATCTTAACCCCGTATTCAGCGAGGACCCCGGCTTGGTGCAGATCCGAGGATAGATTCAGGCCGGACTGCCCCCCCAGGTTCGGCAACAGGGCGTCCGGACGTTCCTTGGCGATAACCTCAGTTAAAATCTTGACGTTCAGCGGTTCGATATAGGTCGCATCCGCCATGCCCGGATCCGTCATGATGGTAGCCGGGTTCGAGTTGACCAGGACAACTTCATACCCCAGTGATCTGAGAGCCTTGCACGCCTGGGTGCCGGAATAGTCGAATTCGCAGGCCTGTCCGATTACGATGGGGCCGGATCCTATGATGAGTACTTTACGGATGTCGTCGCGTTTGGGCATGGCATCTCCTTTCAAGGTGGGTTGCGAGAACCCATCTCAAAAAAGTCTTTTGGCCCAAACTCGGCGTTGGGCGCTCGGAATAAATCCTCGAAATACATGCTGTATTCCTCCGGTTTCTTCCTCACGGCCGCCTTGATTTTGAACCAAAATCCATTTTTTGAGATAGGTTCTAAATAAATTACAGACTTATCCGGGTAATTCACGGCAGGCAAGCCTGAAATTTTTTAAGATCCGACTGTAAAATTGAAACTGAATTTTAAGATCTAAAGTAAGCGCTACTTAATGTCAACAGGTATCGCAGGGATGCCGGGACTGCCGGGCAGCCGGCCGTGAAGGCGTCGATTTGCGGGATTGAGGGGCTAATTCGGAATTTGGGCCGCGCGATTTTGCTTCGTCCAGTATTTACCGTATAACCATTCGGGAATATTGCCGGAATTGACTGATTTGACCTGCTCAATCCAATCCGGAAGCGCGGCGAAGGTCTGCTTGAAAGCCGCGCGGGTCAGATCAAAAAAGTCATCCGGTGCCATCCGGGCCGCGCGTTCCATCCAGCCTGCTTCGAGGGCTTGCCGGGCTTGTAGAATACGGCTGTGCCCAGCGGTAAAATCGGCCAAAAGGGCCCGGTGGAGTTCTTCGTGGTGCCACCATAGATTGGACCGATCGAAAGTCGGGCCGGGTGCCGGGCCCAGGTCCGGGAGCGTTTGCCAATTGATGCGGATCGGTTTGAACACGGACGTGCAGGGCGCCGCCGTGCCGGTGGCCCAATAGGTTTGCGACACCGGTGTCAACTCGGCCACTAAGGAGCCTGTCGTCTGGGTGGCGTTGCGGGCCAGGGGATTGGCGGCATGGGCACAGATCCGGTTTCCTAAAAAATGGCTGGACGGCTGGTAGGGGGTTTCACCGTGGTCACGCAGAATGTCGAACGCATCTGCCAGGTCCAGGCAGCCGGCCTGCTTCTCAAGTAGCTCCGCAGCCCGGCTCTGCCGCCGGCGACAGACCGAAAAAGTGGTAAAGAACCAGTCCGAATAGCAGGCGGCAAAATTGAAGGTCGCCCCCTTTTTCAGCCAGCCCCTTTCCCGGGCCGTGGTCACCAGATTCGGGTGGCTACGGTCGAATTCCGCCCCGATGGTCAGGCCGTTGCTGATGGCGTGGTATGTTTTCAACTCGCGGGCGGCCCACACCGGTCCGGCCGTTTCCAGCACCCAGGCTGTCCCGGGATCGGCAATCAGAAAGCTGTTGTGGTAGGCCATCCTTTTATCCTGATAGCCGCAGATGCCTCCCTGGCCGTGGTCCGCCAGGAGGCGGGTAATCCACTCCACCGCCGCCGGTGCATCGTCAGACCGTTCCAGGGCCAAGCGCAGCAGGTCCATGCCGGTCAGCCCGCCTTTGCGGTCCAACGGCATGCGGGTCCAGACGGCTTCATTGCCGATGACCACGCCGTTGCTGTTGGCGCCCATTTCGGCACCCCACATCCAGAAGGGCCGGCTGATGAGAACCGGGAGGGTTTCGGTTATCTGGGGAATCTCGATGTAGGTACAGGACACAGTTGTGCCGGGCGGGTAGGTCTTGCCGGGGTGAAACTCAAGGGCCTGCGCCTCGTTGGGCTCCCGGTCACTGTTTTTACCGAAGATGATGCTGCCATCGGCGGTCGCGGACGGCAGGGCTACGAAGGTGTCGCACATGGGGCGCTCTTAGTCCTCATCTGGCTCTTAAGCTTCATCTGGCTCTTAATCCCGGGCACCAGGAACTGTTAGAGAGTTTAGATTAAGATCAAGATTAGCGTAAGAAACCGTTTACAGTTGCTTCTAATACTTGGAAAAGAGTTCCAAACTTTCTGCCGTAACCGTGTACAGCGTCGACCAGGCAAAGCGCAGGGAGAGCCGGGCAAAGGCCAGGCGGCTCTGGGCCTGGGTCAGGTTCCGTTGGGCCTCGTTGAGCCGCACCAGTGAGGCCTGCCCGGCAGCATATTCCTTTTCGACCAGGTCCCGGTTGCGCTGGACCAGGGAGGCATTCTTGCGTTGCAGTTCCAGCTGCTGCTGGGCGGCCTTGAGCCCGGTCAAGGCATCGTTGACTTCGTTGGCCACGGAAATCTTCAGGGCGTCCAGGTTTTTGACTTCCTCCTTCTTCTTGTATTTGGCCTCGGCAATCCGGGCCTTGTCCGTACCCCCGGAGAACAGATCCCAGGTCAGGAACAATCCCACCGAGTTGCCGACGTCATCCCCTTCAAAGAACCGGCTTTCAGAATGTTCACCGCTGACGTTACCCGACAGCACCAGTGCAGGGTAGTAGCGGGCTTTGGCTGTACCGATTTCCGCTTCGGCGCGATCAATGCCCTTGGCTGAAGCCAGGATGTCGGGCCGGCGCTCGTGCGCATATTTGATCTGCTCGGTCTGTTCGGGCATTTCCATGATCGTGCCGGATTCCTCCTCGAGGGCAGCCAGGGTCAGGCCTTGCGGGAATTTGGCATCCGGGATCCCCAGCAATGCGGCCAGACCGGTCATGGCCACTAAATATTCCTGTCTGGCGTTGATCAGGTCGTCTTTGGCAGCGTTGGCCTGAATTTCAAAATTGAGCACATCGCTGAGGGCGCCGGTGCCCACCCGCAAACGGGCATTGGCATCGGAGACCTGTTTGAGGTTGAAAGATTCATCCGCCGCCGCAATTTCAACGCCTTCGTTGGCCAACTGAGCGCGGTAGTAACTGGCCGCCACTGCGGAAAGCAGCAGACGTCGGGCGTCGAGCAGGGCCTGCTCGCTCTGCTCCTGGCCATGGCGAGCCGCCGCATTGGTAAATTTACGCCGGAACCCGTCGAACACCGTCCAGTTGGCCGTTACGCCGGCCTTATAGTAGTCGTCCGGATTCTGGATGGTCGCCAATGGGTTTAGGACCCGGGCACTGGCGACCTGGGTCTGGTACTGGGTTTCGGAGAGCTTTACCCGGTTTACCGATCCATCGGCGATGATGTTCGGCCAATAAGCGCCCCGGGCCTGGTTGACCAGCTGGCTGGCCTGTTCGACGCGCTGCTGGGCGGCGGCCAGGGTCGGGCTCTCGGCCAGGGCGATCTTGGCGGCTGTGTCCAGGTCCAGCACCTTGATGGTTTTGATATCTGCACCCGCTGTACTTTCAGTTTCAGCACCAGCCCAGGCAGGGTTGCACAGGGCTGCCTGGCCGATTACAAGCAGTATGGTTGTCACATGAGTTACGAATCGTTGCATTGCAGGTCTCCTACCCAACTGAATTTGGTAATGTTCCTTATGTTAAATCGTGGTGAGCTCTCCGCTTGGAATGCGGTTGTCCTCCAGCGTATCCTGGTATCTGGTCCGGGCCGGTTCGACTTCTTCGCGGCTCGTCGGCCAGTGGCCCTGCTTATACCTAAAGACAAGTCTTCTGAAATCGTTCAAGATTACCAGCTGGCTCGGTATCAGCACCAGGGTCAGTACGGTAGCAAAGGCCACCCCGCTGGCCAGCGACAGGGCCATGGGAATCAAGAACTTGGCCTGCATGTTCGTCTCCATGATCATGGGGGCCAGGCCGCCCACCGTGCTGAGCGATGTTAAGAAGATGGCCCGAAACCGCCGGACGCCGCCCATGCGAATGGCCTCGAAAAACGGCAGCCCTTCGGCAAAATTTTCATTGACCCTTTCAATTAGCACAATTGCATCGTTGACCACAACACCTGTGAGGGCGACCATGCCGAAGATGCTCATGATAGACAGATCGTAGCCCAACAGCAGGTGGCCCCAGATGGAACCGATAATACCGAACGGAATCGTAAACAGGATCACGAAAGGTTGAGTGTAGGAGCGAAACATCGTGGCCACGATGATGAAAATCCCCAGAACCGCCAGGGGGAATCCCACATAGAGGCTGCTGAACGATTCGCGCATTTTCTTCTGTTCGCCCTGGAGGGCCACGTGGACATCCGGGTATTTGTCCTTCAAGGTCGGGAAGAAATTCTTGATCAATTCGGCGAAGATTTCATTGGCATTGGCCTTGTTCGAATCGACGTCGGCGCTGATGGCGACGCGCCGCAGGCCATCGGTCCGCGTAATGGTCGAAAAGCCCGGCGACAGGGATACCTCGGCCACCGAAAAGAGCGGTACTTCGTGGCCTTCCGGGGTCCGGATACGCACCCGCTCCAGGTCCGACATACGGCTGCGCTCATCGGCCGTGTAGCGTACCTTTACCCGGATGTCATCCCGCCCGCGCTGCAGCCGGACGGCTTCATCGCCGTAATAGCCGGCATATACCTGGCGGGCCAGGTCGTTGACCGTCAGGCCCAGCGCCCGGGCCTCGGGCTTCAGGGTCAGGCGCATCTCGTTTTTGCCCGGCGAGAAATCGGAGCGGATTTGGTATACCCCGTCAAATTTCTCCAGGCGGGCCATCAGGTCATCTGCGGCAGCCAGGATGTGGTCCATGTCGATTCCCTGGAGCCAGACTTCAATCGGCGCCCCGGGAGGGCCGGCTGACAAACCTTCGAAGGTCAGAGATTTCACGCCGGATATCCGGCCGACCTCTTTTTCCCAGGCCACCATGAGATCGTCCACATGGATGCCCCGCCGTTCAGACGACAGTAAAATAGCCTGGACCGCCCCGTACTGCGGCCCGTAGCTGGGGATATCGCTGAGGGTGCCGCCGACCAGGGTCAGGCGATCTTCCAACAATGGCTCGCCGGACTTGGTCTGGGACTTTTCGGCCAGGCGCAGCAGGGCGCCTTCCACCTGGTCCAGGGCGCTGCGCGTGACGGCCGGCGGCGTTCCGGCCGGGAACTCCACCTGCGAAGTCATGATAAATCCGTCGATTGCCGGAAACACCTGGAACTTGATGATACCGCCGCGGACCAGCCCAACTGTGATCAGTAAAATCGCAACGGCGGTGCACAAGGAGACATAGCGCCAGTTGAGGGCGTGCCGCAAAAATGGGTAGTACACATTCTTCACGAACCATTCGAGCCCCCGGCTGGTGATACGGTGCACCACATCGATGCGGCGCTGCAGTTTACTCATGTTCTGCTCTTCTATGTTCAGGTCGGGCAGGTGGCTCAGGTGGGCCGGCAGCAGGATCAGGCACTCCACCAGGGAGACGGCCAGGCAGCTGATGACCACGACGGGCAGTATCGAGATGAACTTGCCCATGATGCCGCCCACATAGGCCAGGGGGATGAATGCCACGATGGTGGTAACAACGGCAGCCACCACCGGCATGCCGACTTCGCTCACGCCGTCCACCGCCGCCTGGAGCGGCGGCTTGCCGCTCTTGCGATGGACATAGATGGCCTCACCCACCACGATGGCATCGTCCACGATAACCCCCAACACCATGATAAAGCCGAACAGGGAGATCATGTTGATGGTGCCCCCCAGGGCCCAGACGATGGCCAGCGCACCGGCGATGGAAATGGGGATGCCCATGCCGCCCCAGAAGCTCAGGCGCAGATTGAGAAACATCCACAGCAGGGCGAACACGATCGACAAACCAATGATGCCGTTTTTAACCAGTAGGTTGATGCGGTCCCGCAGCATGTCGGTGTTGTCGTACAGGACTTTGAGGTTGGCGCCGGTCGGCAGGATCTTGTTTTTGTCTTCGACAAATTTCTGCACGGCTTTGGAGATGGCCAGCGAGTCCTCCTCCTTGGTCTTGTACACAATCAGCATCACCGAGGAGTCGCCATTGATGGTGGCATCGATAGGATCCTCGGAGAAGCCATCAACAATCTCGGCCACCCGGTCGAGGGTAATGACATCCCCCTTGGGCGTGGCCACGACCACGATGGAAGAGAGCTCCGGACCGCTGTATTTGCGGCCCATGGTCCGGATGCGGATCTCTTCGCCCTTGGTGCGGATGGTGCCGCCGGCCAGGTTCAGGTTGCTGCGGCGGACCGCGTCGGTGACCTGATCGAAGGAGAGTCCATATTCGCGCAGCCGTTGCTCACTGACTTCAATGCCGATCTCATATTCCCGGGTGCCGAAGATACCGACCTGGGAGACGGGCGGCAGTTGCTGAATCTCGTCCTTGAGCTGTTCGGACCATTCTTTCAACCGGCGTTCGCTCATGTCGCCGGACAGGTAAAGCATGATGACGGGATCCTTGAGGGTCAGTTCGTAGATAACCGGTTTTTCGGCATCGACGGGGAAGGTTGAAATGGCGTTGATTTTGGTGCGGACGTCGTCAAGGACCTCGTTTACATCGTAATCCTCTTTGACCTCGATATTCGCCGACCCCTGGTTTTCACGGGATTCGGTGGTATACAGCTTGATGCCTTCGACGCCCTCGATGGCCTCTTCGATCTTGCGGCTAATGCCTTCTTCTACCTCTTCCGGGTCGGCACCGGGGTAGGGAACCGATACGATGACCATGTCCAGTGAGAACTCCGGAAAGGTTTCCCGGATCATGGATTTGGTAGCGAACCATCCGGAAACAAATATCATGACCAGCACGATATTGGCAAAGACGGTATTGCGTGCAAATGCGGCTAAGACACTTTTCATGGTGGTTACTCCTAACTTTCAGGCTGAAAACCGGCAGGCGCAACCGCCTTATCCGCCCCAGTCTGAACGCCTACGGGCTGATCTTCCCTCAGGATTGGCCTGCTACTATCTCAAGCAGTGAGTTCTCCAACGGGTCCACCAGGCGGGTTGTGATAACCCGGTCACCCGGTTTGAGACCGGCATTCACGAATGTCTCTTCCCCCTGGCTGCGGACAACCGTGACGGCACGAGTCTTGAGGCGGTTGTTCCGGACGGTATACACCGTATTGCTGAAACTGACCGCCCAGCGGGGCAGCCGGTACACATTTTCCATGGGCAGGCCGGGGATCTCCACGGAGCAGAACATGCCTTCCACCAGCGGCAGATTGCGATCAGTGGTTATCGCATTGGTTGCCGGGACTTTAACCGCTACCGTCAGGGTGCGGGTTTTCTGGTCGAATTTGACCACCCGGTCGAGATAGCCCTCCCAAACGTGGGTTTCGGGTGATTCGGTCCACCGCACCGTGCTGGGGGTTCGTGACAGGTTCTGAAACCAGGCGGTGGCCGGACCGCTCTGAGCGTCAAAACGCAGCCATTTACGTGCATCCCGGCTGTCCAGGGGGACCAGGATCTCCAGTACAGCGTCGTTGGCCAGGGTGACGGCCTGATATCCGGGGTTTACATATTGCCCCAGTTCAAGCGATTCCGCGCTGATACGGCCGGTGAACGGCGCCCGGACAATGCACCGTTCGAGGTTCGCCTTGGCAATTTCAAGCTGCGCCCGACCGGCGGCCAGGCCGCTCTTGGCTTCCTGGATCTGGATGGGATACAGCGCAATGGCCTGGTTCATTTGATCGAGTTGATCGGTGGCCGCATTGGCGGCCTTTTCGGCGGCATCCACGCCGGAACGGGTACCGATCGTGTCCTTCTCCAGCAGGGTTTTAAGTCGCTGGAATTCACCGACAGCCAGTTCACGATTGCGTTCCAGGGTTTTCAATCGTTTGCGATCGATTTCATACTGTTTCTGGAGCCGCAACACGGTGTTTTCCAACTGACGGACGTTGGCGCGGGCGTTGGCGGTGTTGGCGGCGTAATCCCGGGGATCGATCTTGAACAGCACCTCGCCGGCGGGGATGACTTCCCCGGTTTCAAGCCGCGGATGGGTGGCCACGATCTTGCCGGTCACTTCGGGGGCAATGACCACCGTGTTCAAGGCCCGGGTCTCGCCATAGCCGGTTATTGTTACCGGAACAGTTTCGGCATTGACCTCGAGGACTTCGACCCGGATGGGTCGCTCTTCGGTTTTGGCCTCGGTGGGCGGCTTTTTCAAGGCAGCCAGCAGCGACATGCCGGCAAACCCGAAAAATAGGATGGCGGCGCAGATGACGATCCGTTTGATCACCGGCCGACTGTTAATTTGCCTTACAAGGTTCTTCATAGCTCTACCCTCTGTGCTCAATTTCCTGCCATTTCGTTGTCCAGTACGTGCGCTATTCTACCTACTACCCGGCGCCAGTCATCGGCGAATTCAGGGCCGAGTTTTTCCACCAACGCGACGAAGTTGCTGAAAATATCCTTTTCTATCTGTTCCGAGATGGCGACCATATCCTGAGAAACAGTGACAATCACTTTGCGGCGGTCGGCCGGATCCGGTTCACGGACCAGAACGCCTTTTTCTACCAGGCGGTCCACCATGGTGGAGGCGGACGGGGCGGAAACGTTCAATAGCTCCGCCAGTTTGGTGATGGATAACTGGCCCCTGGTTCTTACGAACCTCAGGGCCCGCATCTGGGCGAAGGAAAGTTCCCCGAAGGCCTGCCCCACACCGGTTTTAACCATGTAGCGGTTTTCCAGCTGGAATACCCATTCATGGATCTTGCGCCCGTTGGTAAATATCTGCCAGGCCAGATCGATATTTTTATTAGAAGTCATAAATAATACCCTTGCTAATTGTTTGTTAGTTTAATATTTAGGATACCTAAATATAATGAGCCTCCGAATATTGTCAAGTTTTTTTTAAGGGAACCGGCTTCAAAGCCGCCGTTGGGGAAGGCAAAGTGGTCTAACGGGCATTGGGGCGGGGCCCTGAAGCCGGTTCTTATGGAGTGGGAACCTACCACAGAGCGAAAGGGCCGTCTGTTGGTTAATTGTATCGAATTGTAAAAAAATGTATCAGGTCGGGTTTAATATTCTGATCTCGTGAGATGGCCATATTTGTGCGGTACCGGCCGGAAGGCGTCCTGCCGGCTCCGGTTGCATGCTAAAATGAGTCGTCGTGGGTGAAGTCAGTGATATCCCGGCGATCAGGCGCACGGCCGATGTTGGCCGGATACCCTATGGGTATCAGGGCGACCAATTCGACATCTTCCGGCACGTTGAGAATCCGGCCGGCACGGTCGTGATCGAAAAGCCCCACGATCACGGTGCCCAGGCCGGCATTATGGGCCGCCAGGCACAGTGTCTGGGTGGCAATGCCCAGATCGAACATGTACCAATCCCCAAACTTGGTAGTGACCGCATCTTTATAAAAACCGGAACGATTCAAACGGCCGCCCAAGGCGATGAGCACCGGTGCGGCCGTGATGGCCCTGGTGGCAGGATTTTTGGGACCGATGGTCTCCTGAAGTTTCTTCCGGATGGTCGGATCGCGGACAACCACGATTTCCCAGCACTGCGTATTGGCCCAGGAGGGCGACCAGCGGACGGCTTCGAATATTGCGGCGAGGGTCGCGTCACTCACGTCGCGGTCTTTATATTTGCGCGTGCTGCGACGGGTTTGTACGAAATCCAGAAAACCTTCCATGGCGCCTCCTCAGCCGATATTGAATTGGCCGGATTCAATGTAGGGGGGATCTTCCTCATCGATGGCTCTGATGATGGGCTGGTTCAGGCGCAGTTTCATCTCTTGCACGATGGCCCGTTTCTTGTTGAGGGACTTGGCGAACGCCAGGGTTTCATTCAGCAGGTCGTCCTGGTGGAGAGCTTTGGTGATAATGTGGTGTTTCTCGCATTGCGCGGCCGTCAAGCGGCAGCCGGTATACTCCATTTCCTCCATCTTGTACTGGGGGATGGCCTTGGCCAAAAGCGCATTCATGCCGGGTAGAAACGGAATCCCCAGGTCCACTTCCGGGAAACAGAAGTAGCCGCGATCGCTGCGCATGAAACGAAAATCAAATGCGCAGCTCATGATGGCACCGCCGGCAAAGGCATGTCCGGAGATGGCTGCCACGGTCAGCAGGGGATAGGTGACAATCCGTTTAAAGAGCACATTCAACTGGTAGAAAAAAGCCTTGGCGGTATCGATATCGTTTTGCTGGATGATCGGGATCACCCATTCCAGATCGATGCCGTTGGAAAATATTTTTTCATGGGCGGAGGTTACCACCAGGGTGGCAGCAGTGGTATCGTTTTCGACTTGGTCCAGTACCCCCAGAAAGGCACTTAAAAAATCAGGGTTGAACCGGTTCTCGCCGTCATTGAGCGTTACAATGGCCACTGTTTCATCAACGTTGTACTCTACCAGAGACATAAAACCTCCTCCCCACTAAAGCTATCTATTGTTTAAGGCGATAAATTGGGGGTAACATGAATGATCTAAAATTGAGTGTCAATTAAAAATAGGGCATCGCCCATGCAAAGCGGATAAATAAAAAAGGGCACCCTGTGAAGCAGGGTACCCTTTGATGCCTAATTCGACACTGTCTGACTTAACCGCAGCAGGAAGATCCTTCCTGGGTGTTTTCTTCGCTGGCCGAACCACAGCCACCACAGCCGCCGGGACCGAAATCGATTGAGCAGTCCAGACGAAAACCGTAGTTGGAAAAATCCACCTTGATGGGGGTGGCTTTTTCAAGCAGGTTCTTGTTCACTACGTAAGAGAAACCATCGATGTCGAAAACCTCATCGTTTTCATTAGACTCATCCAGAGCCATAGCAAGCGATGGGCCGCCTCATCCGCCTTCATTCAGGAAAATTCTGATGGGCGCCACTTCCTTACCATTAAAGTATTCTGCGATCTGTTGGGTCGCCGCAGGGGTTACTTCAACCATAATATCCTCCTTATTAATTAAGATGGCCTGCAAGCGCACTGCAGGCCGCTCCATTCTTCAAATCCAAAACAATGTAAGTATGTCCTCTGGATTTGTCAATAAGGAACTTATGTCGGTCGGTTGGTTAGGTAACCACTGTAAATCTTGGCATCTTTTTCAGAAAAAAGGACGAACATGACCTGTTCCGGAAACGGGTGATCGGCTAAAAAAGACAGGGTGGTCTCGACGGCAATCCGGGCGGCTTTTTCAATGGGATATCCGTAGACACCGCAGCTGATGGCCGGGAAGGCAAGGGTCCCGACCTTCTTCTGCGCGGCCAGTTCCAGGCTGTGGCGATAGCAGGCAGTTAACATTTGGCTGTCAGCCGGGACGCCCCGATAGATCGGCCCCACGGTATGGATGACCCAATCGGCCGGCAGGCGGTATCCTGCCGTAATGCGGGCTTCGCCGGTGGGGCATCCGCCGATTTTGCGGCAGGCTTCCAGCAACTCAGGCCCGGCCGCCCTGTGGATGGCGCCGTCGACGCCGCCACCACCCAGCAGCCGGGTATTGGCCGCATTGACGATGGCGTCTACCTCCAGGCGGGTGATATCGCCCTGATGTACCTTGAGCCTTTGTATTGGGTTCGACATCATCAGCCTCCGGTCGACTTGCTTGAAACCCCACCCTTTAAAAAATCCCGGTGAGACTAGATGGCTCGTCACCCGCACTTTGCGCGTTTAACGCAGCCTTATTGCCAAGAGATTTGGATCGTAACTTCTGCGACGGGCTGCAGTGTATTTATAGATAAGGATAACTTAAAATGATCTAAAGGTCGTAAAGGGTGTCGTCCCGGTCCGGGGCCGGCCTTTTGGCGGTGGTTGGCCGCCCTTTTTTGGCGGCCAGGGTGAACGGGTCTTCTTCTTCGAGCAAGTCACCCATCTCGGCCTCGATTTTATCCGGGTCTTCGCCGCTTTCCATGCGGTTGAGGGCCTCTTGCATGCCGGGGCCCAGTTGCATGCCGGTCATGTCCGTCAGTTTGCGGACCAGGTCAGCTGCTTGGCGGGGATCGTTTTCATCCATCGTTTCAGCCTGCGAGGCGAGCATTCCCATGGCCTTTTCCATGGTCCGTTCGTCAAAAGGCAGATCTGCCATGGATTCATCTTCCGTTGCGCGGCCGGTCGTCGCGAAGGCCGACATCTGGCGGGTAAGCTTCACTTGTTTGCAGCGCGGGCAGGTCGGCCTCTTGCGGGTGTTGATGGTCTTGGAGAAAAAATTGAAAATGGTATTGCACTTGTGGCAATAAAATTCATAGATCGGCATTTTCAGCTCTTTTTCCAGGGGTGGTGAGTTGTCTGCGCCCTTTTCATTTGTCCCCGGCGCCGGTTCTGTTGATCACGCGGATTTGATGACCTCGTCATCCTCTTTTGATGTTTCATCCGAAGGAGCTTCTCTGATAACGGTATGAATCCGGGGCTGTGAATCCTGGGATTCCTCTCTTTTTTTTCCGGAATGGCAATGGCCATGAAATACGGCGCCCGTGTGAATGGTCACTGTAGGCGCAACCAGATTCCCATAGACCTTTCCGGAAGCGTGCACTTCTATGTTGGTTTTTGCCGTCATGTTGCCGGTCACTTCGCCACTGATTACCATGTTTGAGGCATTGATATCGGCATTTAAGCGACCGGAGGGGCCAACGATCAATGTGCCGTCCACCGATATACTGCCTTTGTAACGTCCGTCGATCCGGATCGTGCCCTGGAACGAAAGCCGGCCCTCGAATTCCGAATCGGAGCCTAAAAAGGCGCCAATTGTTTCTACCACTTTTTTCTTGCGCATCTGTTTTAAAACCTCACTGTTGAATAGAACTCTCTAGTTAAGCTAAAAACCAGATTCTGTCAATTCGGGCCAGTCCCGATAAAACGGCAGGGGCGGGACCGCTAACCTATGTGAATAAGAACGGATATTGGTTTGGCGAAATTCTGGAATGAAACCGGCCGTGCCGGCCGGAAAAAGATTTTATATTTATAATATCGATTAGTTATAATTGATATCGATGTTTTCCGGGGCATGTCTACAAAAATTTGGCCTTTTTTCGATTTGCAGTATTTTATGATACCTTCTATGAGGACTGACGATGTTGACTTGCCATTTTGGGTCTGGTATGCAGCCCACACTCATTGATACGGTCATCATGCGTATTGCAACCTACTTTTTAGCAACGAAAAGGATAAAATCATGGAAAGAACACTTTCGATTATAAAACCGGATGGCGTCGGCCGCGGTCTTGTCGGCGAAGTTGTCAAACGCCTCGAAGCCAGTAACTTTAACATCACCGCCATGAAAATGATCCACATGACCAAAATCCAGGCGCAGGGTTTTTATGCCGTGCACCGCGAACGGCCTTTTTTCGAGAGCCTGACCGATTTTATGTGCTCGGGTCCGGCCGTGGTTATGGTGCTCGAAGGTGAGGATATCATTGCCAAATACCGCGATCTTATGGGCGCCACCAATTACAAGGAAGCCGCCCCAGGCACGATTCGGGCGGACTTTGCCACCGATATCGAGAAAAATGTGGTGCACGGTTCCGATGCCCCCGAAACCGCAGCCTTTGAAATCGGCTACTTTTTCAACGCTTTTGAAATCACAGGCTGATGACGGACTCCCTAAATCTGGAGAATATCACCATTGTCCTGCAGCGGCCTCGTTATCCTGAAAATATCGGGTCGGCTGCCAGAGCGGTGAGCAACATGGGGATTGGCCGCCTATGGGTGGCCCACCCGGAGAACTATGACCTGGCTCAGGTCAATAAACTGGCCACCCATGCAGCCGCGGCTGTGGTTGAAAGGATCCGGATTTTTCCGGATCTGAAAACGGCCCTGGCGGAATTCAACTATGTGGTGGGAACGACCGCCCGTCTGGGTGGACAGCGTCCCGTGCTGAATTCACCGGAAGTCATGGCTGCAAAACTGGCGCCCCTCTCCCGTGAGAATCGGATTGCGGTGGTATTCGGACCCGAGGACCGGGGCCTGACCAATGAAGACCTGCGCCTGTGCCACCAGCTGGTTCACATACCGACGGCCGAGTTCTCGTCCATTAACCTGGCCCAGTCAGTGATGATTGTCGGCTATGAACTTTTCAAAGCCTCACTCAAGGAGGTTGATGCATTCGCGCCGCGTTTAGCCAACCGGCACGAACTGGATGGCATGTATAACCAGGTCAAGGACATCCTGGTCCGGATAAACTATATCAATCCTGAAAATCCCGACTACTGGATGAATAAAATCCGGCGTTTTCTAAATCGCCTGCAGTTGCGGGCCCGCGAGGTCAGCATCATCAGAGGTATCTGCCGCCAGATCGACTGGTATGCCGGCCAGAAATACCGCGATGGTGTTCGGGAGAGTCAGGGGAAAAATCCAGAAGCGGGGAAATAGTCATGCGACTTGTCATGTTCGGTGAGAAAGGCCGGGAGAAACCTGGATTGTTGCGGGATGACCGCATCGTGGATCTGGAGAAAGCATATCCGGGGATACCTGCTATTGGTGAGGCTTTCTTTGAAGAGGGGTGGCTGGCCAAGGTGGCGACCTGCGATCTTCCGGGAGATGAAATCAATGCCCGCCTGGGCAGCCCGGTACCGTCACCGTCGAAGATTATCTGTCTGGGGAAAAACTATGCCGAACACGCCAAGGAGGGCGGTTTCGAAAATCCAGCTACGCCGCTGATATTCTGTAAAACACCCAACACGGTCAGCGGACCGTTCGATGATATCCAGATGCCACAAAGCAGTGGTCAGATCGACTGGGAAGTTGAGCTGGCCCTGGTGATCGGGCGGCGCGGCAAGGCCATTGCTGCTGCCAAGGCCCTCGACTACGTGGCCGGCTTCATGGTGATGAACGACGTTTCCGGACGAGAAGCCCAGTTTGCCGATTCCCAGTGGTTTAGGGGCAAGGCCTTTGACACTTTTGCGCCCATGGGGCCCGCCCTGGTGACTGCCGACGAGATAGCGGACCTGGGGAATCTGACCTTGACCGCCCGGGTCAATGGCGAGGTCATGCAGTCCGGCAACACCCGCGATATGATCTTCGACATCCCGACCATCGTGGAGAATATCAGCCAGGATATTACCCTGGTTCCCGGTGACGTCATTTCGACCGGAACACCGTCCGGGGTTGGCATCTTCAGGGATCCGCCGATGACGTTGAAACCGGGTGATGTAGTGGAGTGCAGTGTCAGCGAAATCGGAACCCTGTGTAACAAAATGGTGTGATCCCTTGTCTGGCGTTTCCTTCCAGCGCAACCAAACCTGCCATTGCGTTCTCTACCTTCAGTAGATAGGTTTTAGAAATTCGGTTGACAGCATTCACAATCGGTCCCATCAGTTGTAAATAGGCACATGGCATTCGGGTTCAATGCTAAATTGCCGCTACCTTACGACCGGCATGCCGCATTCCAGCCACACCCTGATTGGGAATTTTTGAGGTATATCTTGAAAAGGAACGCCCCCAATACCTCGGCCTGCAATTTCCCCGAATAAGCCATAAATTCGGCACTCGATAAAAGGAGGCTATGATGGCAATCGACGAGATGAAATCATATGCTGCTGGTGACAACGCCCCCGGCAAAGACTGGTTCCTTCAATATATGGTCAACCTGGCCAACCAAAATCAATTTCAACAGGACATCACCCTCACCGTTAGCGGCCTACTGATTTCGGGGACATTGATCGGTGTGCGGACCTATTTTGATGCTCTCGGGGACTATTTTGCCAGTTCCTTCGACTCCAACGCGGGCTCCGAACAGGTCAGGGTCACATTCCACGAGATTGGAGAACAGTGCGCCTGTATTTCGCCTTCCGAGAAAACAGAGAGCCCCTCATATATCCACATGATGAATGTGCGGATATTCAGTGCCGAGGGAAAGGCGCAGTCTGAAAACAGGGCCGGAATTTTATGGCGGGGCCGCATTGCAGAAATCCAAGGGTTTTCGCTGGGGTTGATGTGATTCTGGGGTTGATGTGATTATAGCGCCAAAGTTGGTACGCGGTTTCAAACTGCTGATTGCGGATAAGAGAATCTCATTTATTCGTCGTCTTCGTCCAGGTCGATTTCCTGCTTGGCGGCTTCGATGCTGGCACCGCTCGTTACCACTGTATCGGCATTGGCTTCCCGGCGGATGAAAGTGCGAATCTCCTGTTTGATGACAAAAGCCGGAATCCGGGTTACAAACATACCGAGTTCTCGGCCGCCTTCCCAGCGTATCTTCCCGTTGATCTTGATGGAACCACCGTTTTGAAATGTTATCTTGCCGAAGACCTGCTTGGGGAAGGGCTTTTCAAATTGGTTCAGGAACTTGATCCCGGTTTCGCAGATGTTGAGAACTTCGAAGGTGTTGTCGCCCACTGTCAAAATCGGGCGTTTGTCCGGCGGATAGACCAGCCTTACGAAATCGCGCTTTTCAGGGCCGTAGGCTTTTTTTGAGCTTTTGCCAAACAGTTTTTTCAGGACCATGGTGTCCGCTGCCTTTCCGGCCGGAAGTCCGCTTGCCGATGGTGTGCGCGTGCGATACGCGGCCACTGAGTGCGGCATTATCCATAGATTATATGGAGTTTACATCCCGGGGGCAAGGATTTAAAAATCACCGGCAGGTTCCAGCAACTCACAATGCAATTAGTAATTCTTGTCGGCGTAGTCTACCCAACCCCCGGCCTCTACCAATGAACGGTCAAAGGGTGAGATTGAGAACGGGACCGTTTCAGTATCATCGCCGGTTGTAATGGTAAGGGTGGCCTGCGCAAAGTCCGTTTCGATGCTTGTCTCCCGGCCGGCAAACCGGGCAAAGAGTTGATCGATCGTTGCGGTGGGCAGTTCTACGGCCATCATACCGCAGTTGAACATGTTCTGCCGGAAAATGCGGGCAAAACTGGGGGCAATGACCAGGTTGATATTGTTGACTTCCAGCGCCCAGGGGGCGTGTTCACGCGACGATCCGCAACCGAAATTTTCCCGGGTTACGATGACGGTCGTTTCCCGGGTACTCTCCCCCGGCGTGAACCCATCCAGTCGCAGGTCTTCCAGCAGGAACGGGGCCAGGGCTTCTTTGCTATTTTCTGTAAGGTACTTGGCCGGTATGATTTCGTCGGTGTTGATATCCGCGCGGTCCAGAAACAGGGCACTGCCACTGAAGTTTTTCATTGCTTCCCTCTGGGAATCTGTTGGTTCAAAGGTTCAAGAGTCCAGGGTTAAAGGTTGAAACCCGGAACCATTGAACGGAGAACCTTTTCTCCAGGGCAACTGGAGAGGTTATTGTTTAAAAATGGGCGAATTTGTAATTTTACCTTCTATAGCGGTAGCTGCCGCCGTGGCCGGGCTCATCAGGTGGACCATACCCCCTTTGCCCATGCGGCCGTTAAAATTGCGGTTTGTGGTTGAGGCACACACTTCACCCGCCGCCAGGACGCCGTTGCTCATACCCAGACAGGCCCCACAGGTGGGATTGGTCACACAGAAACCGGCTTCCATGAAGGTTTGGATAGTCCCGTCGGCCAGGGCTTCCCGGTAGATCTTCGGCGTGGCCGGGGAGACGATGCCCCGCACCCGGTCAGCGATGCGTTTGCCGGCAAGCACGGCAGCGGCCACCTGCAGATCCTCGAGTCGGCCGTTGGTGCACGAGCCGATGTATACCTGGTCAACCGGGGTGCCATCCAGTTGGGATACCGGTTTGACCTGATCGGGCTTGAAACCGAAGGTGGCAACTGGTTCCAGAGCGTCTACATTGAAATCGATGACCTCTGTATAGACGGCATCCTCATCCGGGGCAAACCTTTGAAAGTCAGCGAGCGCAGACATTTTGTCCCGGTATTTATCGCTGATAAACGGCCACAGGTAGTCCACCGTGGTTTGGTCCGGCCGGCAGATACCGCAGGTGCCGCCGGCTTCGATGGCCATGTTGCACAGGGTCATCCGAGCTTCCATGGACATGGCTTCTACTACCGGTCCGCTAAACTCGATCACCCGGTTGGTCGCGCCATTCACTCCGATCCTGCCGATGACAGCCAGGATGACATCTTTGGCATAGACGCCTGGGGACAGTTCACCGGTGATATCGATGCGCATGGTCTGCGGGGTTTTGAAGGCACAGACGCCTTTGAGAATGCCGACCTCTAGATCCGTGGTGCCCACACCCGCGGCAAACGCCCCGAAGGCACCATGGGTGCAGGTGTGGGAGTCACCCATGATAATGGTGTAGCCGGGACGGACAAATCCCTTTTCCGGAAAGATCGCATGGCACACACCGTTGCGGCCGATATCGAAAAAATCGCCGATGCCCTGGCGCCGGGCCCATTCCCTGAGAATCTTGCCCTGCAGGGCTGTCTTGGAGTCCTTGGCCGGGGTCACATGATCAATGACGACTTTGATTTTCGTCGGGTCGAACACACGGTCCTTACCGCGGGCTACCAGGTCGTTTATAGCGATCGGGGTGGTTATTTCATGGCAGAAGACTGCATCGAGGGCAATCACCTCGATCCCCTCTGCCGGGCGGTCCACCCGGTGAACATCAAATATTTTTTCAGCAATGGTTTGGCCCATTTTAAACCACCTTTGGTTCAGCAGGTTGCTGGTGGTGGTAACGTTGTTTTTCTAACCACCAGATAGGGTTCGAGCGTTGCGGGGTTGAGGGTTCAAGTGAAAAACAACTGCCAAGAAATTAAACCTTTCATTTTACTTTTCAAGGAGTCGAGGGAGTGCATTAGGCGGCTTGGCGGTTGCTCGGCCCCTTGGCCCCTTGAATCCTGGAACCCTTCTTACTTATCTGTATCCGTTTTCAGCACGGATAGAAAGGCTGCCTGAGGGATCATGACCTGCCCGACCATCTTCATGCGCTTTTTGCCTTTTTTCTGTTTTTCCAAGAGCTTTCGTTTCCGGGAGATATCGCCGCCGTAACATTTGGCGGTGACGTCTTTGCGGAAGGCGGATATGGTTTTACGGGCAATGATGGTACCCCCAATGGCCCCCTGGATCGGGATCTTGAACTGTTGGCGGGGGATTTCGTCCTTGAGTTTGTCGCAGGCGTGACGCGCCCGTTCAACGGCCCGTTCCTTGTGGACCAACTGGCTGAGGGCGTCCACCCGTTCTCCATTGATCAGAATGTCTAATTTTACCAGGTCCGTCTCACGGAAATCAATGATGTCGTAGTCAAATGAGCCGTACCCCTGGGTGACGGATTTGAGCTTGTCGTAAAAATCATAAATCACTTCCGGCAGAGGCATTTCAAAAATCATTTCCAGCCGGTCGTTGGTCAGGTACTGGTAGTTTTTGTTGATGCCGCGCCGGTCCAGGCAAAGCTTCATGACCGCTCCCATGTAACGGTCCGGTACGATGATGGCCGCCCGGATAAACGGCTCCAGCGTGTACTCGATGCTGGTCGGATCCGGGTACAGGGCCGGGTTGTCGATCACCACTTCCGTATCGTCATTGAGCCCGATGCGATATTGCACGGAGGGAGCTGTCAGAATCAGCGACAGCCCGTATTCCCGTTCAAGCCGCTCCTGGACGACTTCAAGGTGTAAGAGCCCCAAAAAGCCGCACCGAAAGCCAAATCCCAGGGCAGCGGAGGTGTCCTTTTCATAAACCAGGGAAGCGTCATTGAGCTTGAGCTTTTCCAGTCCCACGGCCAGGTCTTCGTAGCCGTCGGAGGCCACCGGATAGATGGATGAAAAAACGACCGGTTTGGCTTCCTTGAAGCCTGGCATGGGCGCCTCACAGCCGTTTTTGCGATGGGTGATGGTGTCCCCGCAGCGCGTGTCGCTGACGGTCTTGATGCCGGCTATCAGGTAGCCTACTTGACCCGCGGAAAGCTTTTTTTGGGGAATGCGGGTGATCTGAAAGACGCCCACCTCTTCAACCTTGTACTCGGCCTGGTTGGACATGAACATGATTTTATCCCCGGGTCGGATAACCCCGTGGAAAACCCGAAAATGGACGATTGTGCCCCGAAACGGGTCGTAATGGCTGTCAAAGATGAGGGCTTTGAGCGGTCCGTCCACATCACCTTCCGGCGGAGGCAGGTGCGCCACGGCGCCTTCCAGTACCTCCACAATCCCGATACCCTCCTTGGCCGAGGTCAGGATGGCGGCTTCTGCATCCAGCCCCAGGTCCTCCTCGATCTGCGATTTCACCCGGTCCACATCTGCTGCCGGCAGGTCGATCTTATTGATTACCGGTATGATTTCCAGATCATGTTCCAGGGCCAGGTAGAGGTTGGCCAGGGTCTGGGCTTCCACCCCCTGGCTGGCGTCGATCAGTAAAAAAGCGCCCTCGCAGGAGGCAAGGGCCCGGCTGACCTCATAGGTAAAGTCCACATGCCCGGGGGTGTCGATCAGGTTGAGCTCGTAGTTGCGACCATCATGGGCCGTGTAGGGCAGGGACACCGTCTGGCTTTTAATGGTGATGCCCCGCTCACGTTCGATATCCATGGTATCCAGGATTTGGTCCTTGAAGTCCCGCTCCGATACGACGTCGGTTGCCTGAATCAGACGATCGGAAAGGGTGGATTTACCATGGTCGATGTGCGCGATAATGCTGAAATTTCGAATCTGTTTCATATCTGGTACGCTAGCCGTTCATCCGGCATGGTCAATCATTGTGCGGTTGACACATTTTGTGAATATAGGTATATTCGCCTAAATATTATATAAAAATCGAACTTTTAACAGATTACCTCTTTTCCTGCAACTACGACTTGAAATGACGATGCCTACAGCTTTAGTCCAAGATAGTGGAACGAACAACCAAAATCTGGATAATCGCATCCTGATTGTGGACGATGATGATGCCATTCGGGATTCCATGCAGGAGTTCATCGAAAGATCCGGTTTCACCGCGTTTTCGGCCGGCAGTGCCGAGGAGGCCATGGAAGTGCTTAGCAAGGAAGAGGTCCATGTGACCATCACCGATATTATTCTCCCGGGCCGCGACGGATTGGAGCTGACCGACTACATCAAATCCGGCTACGACATCGATGTGATCGTCATGACCGGGTACAGCGGTGATTACTCCTATGAAGAGGCTATCAACAAAGGGGCCAGTGATTTTGTGTTCAAGCCGGTTCGGTTCGAAGAGCTGCTCCTGCGCCTCAAGCGGGTCTTGAAAGAAAGGCGACTCACCAAAGAGCGCGCCAAAATGCTCGGCAAACTGCAGAACCTGGCGATCACCGACGGTTTGACAAAGCTCTACAACTCACGCCATTTTTACAACCAGCTGGACGTGGAAGTGGGGCGTTGCCGGCGGTACAACCATCCCCTGGCATTGCTGCTGCTAGATATCGACCATTTCAAGGAATACAATGACACCTATGGCCATCTGGAAGGCGACAAGGTCCTGGTGTCGATCGGCCTGAACATTCAAGATTGCCTGCGGGCCATGGATTCGGCCTATCGCTACGGGGGTGAGGAGTTCACGGTCATACTTCCGGAGACCAACGGTGAGGAGGCCCGAACCGTGGCGGAACGTATCCGGCGTAAAATCGAATCCGAACCGCACAACCCCGATGAGGATGCCAGTGTCCCCGTGACAATCAGCATCGGGGTTACCGAATATATCAGCGGAGAGGATGTCGCCACCTTTGTACAACGGGCCGATCAAGCGATGTATGGGTCCAAGACGAAAGGACGCAATGTCGTGACGATTCAGTATTGATGCGTTCGGCTAAAGCCGAACGCATTCGTTTTAAGTTTTAAGTTTTAAGTGTTAAGACAAAATCAAACCCGCCCTGAGCCAAATCCCATTTCCAACTCCAAAACTGTTGAATTCTCTCGAAGACGCCACTAACCGGCTGGTCGCATGACGATATTAACCTTTAAAAAGAGATCACCCGTCCGGCCGTCCGGCGTTGTTTTCCCCAGACCTTTCAGGCGCAGCTGCTGGTCTTGATTGATCCCGGGCGGGACGGTTACCCGGATCATTCGTTTCTTGAAGCCCAGAGGAATGCTGACCAGTTTGCGGGTACCGGTAAACGATTCGTACGGGGTGATCGATATCGTACCGTACAGATTCAGTTCCGCCGGGGGTGCTTCGGGTTTAACCACCTGCAGACGTGTGGTGCGCCTTTTCCCGGTGGCCTGTCGCAGTCGGGCAGACATGCCGGCGGACGGTAGCCGCGTAAACGCTTTCAGGATCACCATGCCGCCCACAAATCCGCCGATGTGCGCCCACCAGGCCACCCCGCCGCTGGCCGCCTGACTTCCGGCCTGGCTGCCGGCGGCGTTGATAAATTGCAGCACGAACCAGAAGCCGAGAAAAAAGAAAGCCGGGATTTCAATGAACCACGGGATAAAGAAAATGGGGATAAGGGTCAGGATCTTGGCGTTTGGATGGAGCAGAAAATAGGCGCCCATCACCCCGGCAATGGCACCACTGGCCCCGATGACGGCCACGGGGGATTGCAGGTTCAAGATCATGTGGCTGATGCCCGACACCAGGCCGCATAGCAGGTAGAAAATAAGGTAGCGCAGATGTCCCAGGTGGTCTTCGACATTGTCACCGAAGATATACAAAGTCCACATATTACCCAGCAAATGCCAAAAACCGCCGTGCAGGAACATAAAAGACAGCCAGGCGAATGCTTGCTGGGGCAGGGTATAGTAGTCTGCAATACGGTCAACCGTGTAGCGGGCCGGAACCAGACCGTAGAGATGGATGAAGCGATTTAGCTCGGGGCCCTGGGCCATTTCCAGAAGGTATACCGCGACATTGATGGCGATCAGGGTCATGGTGACGACCGGGTAGTTTTGGGAAGGTGCGGTGTCGCGAATGGGTATCATGGGTTAAGTTGTTACAATTTAATCATTTGCCGCATGGTTGATGGGGCCCTTTTGGGTAAAGTAGAGAAATCAACAATTGCAGCTTCAACCTTATCTGGTTGGGCATTCGATTTCAATGCACCATTGTGTTCATTTTCTTTCATGTAAAATAAAACGAACCAATCAGGCGTCGCCTATCGGCTTACGGCTTCGCCGTAGGCTACGCCGCACATGATGCCCGCCAAAAAGAAAACGCCCGGGTTACGCGGCCCTGCGGGCTCCCCTGTACTTCTCGAAGCGGGCGGGCGCTCTGAAACTCACTGGCGCTCAAACAGTCAGAGCGCCCCCAAATCAGATTATGGCACCCCCTTCTGCGATGCTCGGCGCCCTGTGTTGCTGGACTTCCCGCCGGTTTGAATATTCAAATGTGGGTCGCGTCACAAAGGGTGATATTCAAAACCAGATGGATCGGCAACACCTGGAAAGGTGGCAACCGTTATTTTTAGGTAGCTTATAAATTTTTAATAGGGGATATCCGCATGCTGATATCGACGGACCGGGCTTGGTGGGTAAGGGCGCCCACGGAAATGATGTCCACCCCGGTGGCGGCCAGGAGCGGGAGTTTTTCCAGACTGACATTTCCGGAAATCTCCACAATGGCCTGCCGGTTTATCCTTTCTACGGCCTTGCGAATTTGATCCAGGTCCATGTTGTCCAGCATAATGACGTCCGCGCCGGCCTGCAAGGCTTCGTCGACTTCTTCCAGGGTGCTCGCTTCAACTTCGATTTTCACGAGATGGGAGGTGCGGTCCCGTACACGCGCGACCGCCGTCGTGATGCTGCCGCAGGCGGCTATGTGGTTGTCCTTTATCAGCACCCCGTCATAAAGACCCATGCGATGGTTGGCAGCGCCGCCTATCCGCACGGCATATTTTTCAAGCATGCGCCAGCCGGGAGTTGTTTTGCGGGTGTCCACCAGCCTGGCCGGGTGCGCCTGTACGGCTTCGACATAGGGGCGGACATGGGTGGCAATGCCGGACAGGCGCTGCAGAAAATTCAGCGCCGTGCGTTCACCGTAGAGCAGCGATCTTAAATTGCCGGCCAGGCTCAATATGCCCGCACCCGTATCAAGCGTGTCCCCATCCGTACATCGGGCTTTGATGTTCAAGTCCGGGTCCAGGGTCTTAAACACCTGCACGGCCACATCCAGGCCGGCCAGGATCAGGGGTTGTTTGGCGATGATCTCGGCTGTGCCGGTCTTACCCCGGGGGACCAGGCTGTCGGTGGTAATATCCCCGGAGCCGATATCCTCCGCCAGGGCGGTTTCGATAAATTGTTTTACAGACTGCATCAGACCATGCCTTCCAAGCGTTTTTTGCTCGCCTGAAGTTTCTCCTGCTTTTCCGTCAACATTCGGTGTTTCCCGCGTACCTTTTCGATCACATCTGCCGGGGCCTTGCACAGGAAGCCCTCGTTGGACAGCTTTTTGGAAACGCCCTGCAACTCCTTGTCGATCTTGGCAATCTCCTTGTCCAGGCGGGCGGCTTCCTTGTCGAAATCGATAATGCCTTCAAGATCCACCAGCACCGTGGCACCCTCCACAATAACCGCCGCCGAGGATTTGGGTTTATCCGCCGGTGCGGATATGTCCAGGGATGCTGCCCGGGCGAGACTGCAGATCAGGTCCGTGTAGGTTGCCAGGGTTTCCCGCTGGGCATCATCCGGAGATTGGACTTGAACAGCCAGTTCCAGGGACGGGGCAATGTTCATCTCACCCCGCACATTGCGGATGCCGGTAATAATGCCCATGACCAGGTCCATGTCGACTTCGGCCCGGTTGTCGCGGGCAACGCCCGCCTTGTCGCCGGTCGGGTAGGCAGCCTGCATGATCGAGCCTTGGGTGCCGGGCAATTTATGCCAGATTTCTTCGGTAACAAAAGGCATCAGGGGATGTAAAATCACGATGGTGTCCTGCAGAACCCGGTAGAGCACGTTTAAAGTTGTCTGCTTTTTCTCTTCGTCATCGCCGTAAAGGGCTGGTTTGGATGCCTCCAGATACCAGTCGCAGAACTCATGCCATATGAAGTTGTAGAGTCCACCGGCCGCCTCGTTGAACTTGTAGTCATCCAGGGCCGTGGCGACTTTGCCGCTAAGGCGGCTCAGACGCGACAGGATCCAGCGATCGGCCAGCGATAGTTTGTCGCGGTCAATTTCACCACCGGCCGATTGAATGTGCATCAGTGAGAACCGGGCTGCATTCCAGAGTTTATTGACAAAATGCCGGTACCCCTCAACCCTTTTTTCGGACATTTTCACATCCCGGCCCTGAACCGCGAACGCCGCCAGGGTGAACCGAAACGCGTCGGTCCCAAAGGACTCAATGACGGTCAGCGGATCGATGACGTTGCCTTTGGACTTGCTCATCTTCTTGCCCTGCTCATCGCGCACCAGGGCATGGACATACACATCCTTGAACGGGATGTCGCCCATGAAATGGATGCCCATCATCATCATGCGGGCCACCCAGAAAAAGAGGATATCAAATCCGGTCACCAGTACCGACGTGGGATAGAAGGTTTTCAGCAGATCGGTCTCCTCCGGCCAGCCCATGGTTGAAAAGGGCCACAAGGCGGACGAGAACCAGGTGTCGAGCACATCGGTATCTTGCACCATCTCGGCGCTCTGACAGCCGGGGCAACTTCCAGGCGTCTCCACGGCGACCACCATCTGACCACAGGCCGCGCAGGTCCAGGCCGGGATCTGGTGGCCCCACCAGATCTGGCGGGAAATGCACCAGTCCCGGATATTCTCGAGCCAGTCGTAGTAGGTTTTTTCCCAGGTCCGGGGTATGATGCGGGTCTGTCCGGTCTTTACGGCCGCGATGGCTTTGTCAGCCAGGGGTTTGGCTTTTACGAACCACTGCCGTGACAAGTTCGGTTCAACTATTTCCTTACAGCGGTAGCAGTGACCCACGCTGTGCTGATAGGGCTCTATCTTTTCAAGTAAACCCGCGGCTTCGAGGGCTTTGACCACCGCTGCCCGGCAGGCAACCCGATCCAGGCCTTCAAACTGACCGGCTTCCGCCGTCATGAAGCCGTTGTCGTCGATGACTTTGACGGCCGGCAGATCGTGTTTGCGGCCCAGTTCAAAGTCGTTGGGGTCATGGGCTGGGGTAATTTTCAGTCCGCCGGTTCCAAAGCTCATATCGACGTAACTATCTCGTATAATGGGGATTTTCTTGTTCAACAGCGGCAGGGTGACATGCCCGGCCGGAAGGTCGGCATAGCGCTCATCCTCTGGATGCACTGCTACGGCCGTGTCCCCCAGCATGGTCTCCGGTCGCGTGGTCGCCACCACGATATAGCCGTCACCCTCCGCGTAGGGGTAGTGAATGTGGTAAAGGTGGCCATCGTGCTCCTCGTGCTCCACTTCCAGATCGGCCAGGGCCGTGTGGCACCGGTGGCACCAGTTGATGATATAGTCCCCCTGGTAGATAAGGCCCTCCTCGTAGAGCTGTACAAAAACCCTACGTACGGCCGCAGACAGGCCTTCGTCCATGGTAAAGCGTTCGCGTTCCCAGTCGCAGGAGGCGCCGAGACGCTTGAGTTGATTGATGATGGCGTTGCCCGATTGGTGCTTCCATTCCCACACTTTCTCGATGAATTTCTCCCGGCCGACCTCATGCCGGGTCAGGCCCTCTTCGGCCAGTTGCCGTTCGACGACATTTTGGGTGGCAATACCCGCATGGTCGGTGCCCGGCATCCACAGGACATTATCGCCTTTCTGCCGGCGGTACCGGCAGAGCACATCCTGCATGGTGTTGTTCAGGGCGTGTCCCATGTGGAGAACACCGGTTACATTAGGCGGTGGTATGACGATCGAGTAGCTCGGTAGGGTGCTGGTATCCGCGGCCGCGAACCGTTGCTCCTGTTCCCAGACAGCGTACCATTTTTTCTCAACATTTCCGGGCTCATACCCCTTATCCAGCATATCAGCGCACATCTTTTTTCGCTCCTCGTTCCTGCAAATTGAAATCAGAAATCGTTCTCGAAGCCATCAAAAAAAACCATTTTGAACAGTTTGTCAATCGGTATGAAAAAAAAGCGGGGATTATTCACTTAATCCCCGCTCAATACCTAAACGTCTGCCAGTTTATCGAGATCTTTTTTGTTCTCTGTGATCGCTTCTAATCTTCGTCTATAAGCATTTCCCGCAACCGGGAGATCTCATTTTTAACCGCTTTTTCAACAACGGACACCAGGATTTGTTCAATCTTGCCGGCAAATGCTTTCTCAACCGCTTTTTCGAGAGCGGCTTCCAACTGGCCGGGGTCTATGGCGCCGGCGTCTGCTGCTGCCGCGACCGCGGGCGTTTCTTCTGCGACGGTGTCCACAGGTGCGGGTTGCAATTCCTCGGCATCCAGATCTTCTTCCTCTTCCTCGGCTGACTCAATCTCCATACCAAGATCGAAATCATCTTCATCTTCATATTCCTCTTCGATCTCTTCATCGAGGACTTCTTCATCCAGGTCCACGATTTCGGCCAGGGCTTCGTCTCCTTCGTCCGGTGCAGCGGCGTTTTCGTCCATGGGTATGATTTCTCCCTCTTCTTCCGGTGTTGGGCTTGCCGAAGGTGCCTCTTCAGCATCAGTCACAATTTCTGCAGTTGCTTCTAGCGGGGCCTCTTCTTCAGCTGCGTTTATCGTTTCCACTGCAGTTTCCGGTGGTTGGTCTGCCTGCGGCGTGCCCGTCGCAAGCGCGTCGGCCAGGTCGATCACTTCTTCTTCCGGGGCCTCCGGCACAGGGCTCGCGGCTGCTTCGGCCTCTTCCTCGGTGGCGGCCTCTCCAAGGTGATCATTGAGATTGATGACCTCGGGTTCCGCATCTGCGGTTTCAGTTGCCGCGGTCAGGTCGATGATTTCGGCTTCGTCCGGCTCAACCTCAACCGGCACATCCAGCTCCACGATTTCGGGCGTCACCGCCTCTTCGTCGAGTTCGACAATATCTTCGGCCGCGATTTCAGGCTCGGCTACTTCTTCGTCGAGTTCGACAATATCTTCGACCACTATTTCAGGCTCGGCTACCTCTGCGTCGAGTTCGACAATATCTTCAGCCACGATTTCAGGCTCGGCTACCTCTGCGTCGAGTTCGACAATATCTTCGGTCACGGTTTCAGGCGCGGCTACCTCTTCGGTTAGCTCGACGATCTCTTCCCCGGCTTGCGGCGTTTCCACAGTATCCGTCAGATCTACGATTTCCTCGGCCTCCGGCGTGTCTACTTTAGCGGTCAAATCGACCACGCCTTCATCGGCGGGGGCACTTACTTTGGCGGTCAGATCAATAACCCCCTCATCGGCCGGTGCGGTTATCTTCTGGGTCAGGTCCACGACGCCGTCGTCGGTTTCCGGTGTCGTTACTTTCTGGGTCAGGTCGACGACACCATCATCCGTCTCCGGTCCCGCTACCTGGTTCGTCAGGTCGATGACGCCTTCACCGCCACCCTGGTCGGAAACCTTCTGGGTAAGGTCGACTATCTCTTCTTCACCCGTTGGGTCCTGCGGCACAACTTTCGTCAGTTCGATGATTTCATCTTTGTCAGTCATGCATCCCCCAAACTTGTCGGTGTCTGTAATGGCAACTTTTTCAAAGTGCCATAATTTGAGAAATATTAGCAACTTGCTTTGCTTATGTCAAGCCGGTTTACCATCTGGAGCGGTTTTATACGCACTATTTCTTCTAAACGTTTGGCCACTGCCGTAAAAGGCCAACGGCAAACAGTCTCTTTACAGATTGGGACCCGAGCTGTAGAGTACGGCTCAGGCAAACCCTTAGGCTGCCCGGAGAGGCCAAACAGCCATGCGCAGATTTAAAATAAACGCCGGGACGATCGAAGACAGCGCCTGCGTCATATCCGGTCCGGATGCTCAGCATATGATAAACGTACTGCGGCTCAAGGCAGGCGATCGGGTTGTGCTGTTCGACGGTACCGGTTGGGAATATACCGCTGCCATCCGTGCTATCTCAAGGGGAGAGGTACAGCTTGCGGTGCTCAACAGCCAACCGGGCCTAGCTGAATCACCGGCGCGGATTACAGTGGCTCAGGGATTTTTAAAAGACAAGAAAATGGACACGCTCATTCGCCAGCTGACCGAATTGGGTGTCAGTCGCTGGATACCTTTCTGCGGCGTTCGCTCGGTGGCGCGTCCCGATGCCGCCCGGCTGGCCAAGCGTACCAGTCGGTGGCGCAAGATTGCCACCGAAGCCCTCAAACAATGTCGCCGATCGCAGCCGCCTACGATAGAGCCCGCCGTCGATTTGAACACAGTGCTGCAGCTGGCAGCGTCTGCCGCGGTAAAATTGATTTTCTGGGAGGCTGCGGCGGCCCCCTTGCGTGACGCCATACCAGGCGCAATCCCGAAAGGGGAGGTATTTATCATTCTGGGACCCGAAGGTGGATTCGCGGAGAATGAAATTGAGCAGGCCTGTAGGTCCGGATTCCAAACCGTCAGCCTGGGGCCCCGTATATTGCGGGCCGAAACAGCAACCCTGGCTGCCGGTGCACTGGTCCAGTTTCTCTTCGGCGACCTGGGTGACGGTCAAGGTTGATCCCGGCTGGATTTTCTTCACGGCTCTGCATCTTTTAATTGGCCGTCCGGCCGGTTCCGTGCCGATGTCAGCGTGCAATGATTTTCCAGTGCCGGCGCAACGCCGCCCGCCGCAGGCGGGGGGTTGGTGACACGACCACGGGATGGCCCACCGTTTTAAACAAGAGCATATCGGCATGATGGTCGGAGTAGACGTAGGAGGTGGCCAAATCCACGTTCAGCCTGTGCGCCAGGCGTGCGGCCTGCTCGGCTTTATACTGGCCGACGCACACGGGCCCCGCTGTTTGCCCGGTGAACAAGCCCCTTGAATCGACTTCCAGTTCGGTGCAGAGAATGTGCGCGATGCCCAGATCGGCCGCCAGCGGTTCGATCAGATGGCGCAGCGAAGCAGAAAGAATCACCGGCAGATGCCCCCTGTTCCGATGCACCCTTACCAATTCCGCCATGGCGGTCGACAACCGGGGACCTATTATTTCGCGGTATAGATCGTCCTTCCAGATTGCCGGTCGATCGGCGGGCAGACCGCGATAGATCTGCAGGCAGGTTCGCACCATGCGGTCGGCCTTGATTAAATCCCGTTTGAAGAGAAAATTTGCGATCAGAATCGGAACCAGCGTCAGGTAGGCAACCTGGCGGCGCTTAACTAAAAACTCGATTTCAAGACCCTGGCTGTCCCCGTGGATGAGGGTATTGTCGAAGTCGAAAAAGGCCGCGGTTCCGGGAGCGTCGGTTTTTTGCGATTTTTCAATCGGATGCATGGCAGCGCCACCATAGAGCAACGGCGGGTAAAGGTCAAAACCGTATCAAGCGAGATGGCCGGTTATAACATGTTGACAGGGTTGGCCAAAAATTATACTGACTGGTCAGTACAAAAATAACCATTTCCTAAATCCTGAATCGGGAGACATGTCGCTATGCGTAATTCAGCTGCTTACGCCATATCGGACTGGCCGGATACGGAAGCGATTCTCGCGGCCCTCAAACGACTGGTCAGCCAACCCATGCGCCCTCTGAGAAGAGACAGCATGGATGCGGTTATGCGGTATTTCGACGAAAAATGCCCGCGGTCGCGTGAATTGACCACGGAAGCCAGCCACTATATCCCCGGCGGCGTCCAGCACAACCTGGCGTTCAATTACCCTTTTCCGATTGCCATTGCCAAAGCCCGGGATGCCTGGCTGTGGGACGTTGACGGCAACCAGTATATTGACTTCCTGCAAGCCGGCGGTCCCACGATACTCGGCAGCAATTATCGACCGGTCCGGGAAAAAGTCCTGGCCCTGATAGCAGAGTGCGGCCCGGTTACCGGTCTCTTTCACGAATACGAACTGAAACTGGCCCGGTTGATAAACCGACATATGCCGAATGTCGAGATGTTCCGGATGCTGGGCAGCGGAACGGAAAGCGTTATGGCCGCGATTCGGGCCGCCCGGAACTTTACCGGCCACGCCACCGTCATTAAGGTGGGTGGCGCCTATCATGGCTGGAGCGACCAGATGGTCTTCGGCCTGCACATTCCCGGAACGGCCAATTTCGAGGCCCATGGTATTCCCACCGGGTGTCTCGAAAATACCCGGGAAGTGTACCCCAACGATATCGACGGGCCCAACGGCCTGCGGGCCCTGTTGGCGGCCAATGCCGACAACGGTGGCACGGCGGCCGTCATCGTCGAACCTCTGGGGCCGGAGAGTGCAACCCGGCCGGTGATGGCGGATTACAATCGCAAGGTGCGCGAATTGTGCGATGCGTTCGGGGCGCTGTTGATTTTCGATGAGGTGGTGACAGGCTTTAGGGTCGGCCTGGGCGGGGCCCAGGGTTATTTCGATGTGAAACCCGACCTGACCGTTTTTGGCAAATGCGTGGCCGGGGGCTACCCGGCCGCCGGCGGCTTGGGCGGACGACGCGATGTCATGTCTACCCTGGCAGCCGGGCTAGAGTCAGGCAAACCCCGGGTTTATGTCGGCGGGACGCTGGCGGCCAACCCCTTGAGCTGTGCAGCCGGATACTACGCCATCAAGGAGATTGAAAAAACGCAGGCCCATCTTAAGGCCGGCCGGGCTGGTGACCAACTCTGTCGGGGGCTGCAACGCCTTATCGACACCTACGACCTGCCATTCGTGGTTTTCAACCATGGCTCGATCTGCCATTTGGAGACATCTGGGGTCATGCTCCTCGACGTTGACAATCCCAACATCTTCGAAGAAATCGGGCCCCGCAAGCACATGATGGAAGAGATGGGGGCCGCCTTCATGTCCGCCGGCCTGGTCACCTTGGCCGGCAGCCGGCTTTATACGTCCATGGCGGATACCGACGACGTGATCGACGACGCGCTGCGACGCTTCGAGCAGGTGTTTCAACAGGTTGAAGGCGTGGCTTGAACCGAACAGCGAACGCATTCCCTGCAGCTTATTGGAGCGTAGCGGAATTCCTGCTTGCTGGGGCTGCAAGGTTAGTCACGATTTAAACCATCCACCTTTGGTGGCGGACCCGGGGAGGTTCAATCGGTTCGGGGAGAATATGTCACCTATGCCAGTAATGAGAAGGACCTAAACTATCTGCCATTACGCATCACTTTGTTACTTTTCTTGTGCGTACAAGAAAAGTAACCAAAAGAAAACGCCCATAAGAGGCGGCCCTGCGGGCTGCCCTGCGCTTCTCGGAAAGGGCGCGCTCAGCACAACTCGCTGCGCTCAGAC
>Ga0056121_1000048_pt1 | contig 62016 bp, 47 predicted proteins | sample WorMetHEROISLAND_FD_83872 | JGI IMG/M metagenome (GOLD analysis project Ga0056121, IMG submission 83872) | Marine gutless worms symbiont microbial communities from Max Planck institute for Marine Microbiology, Germany - Olavius sp. 1 HERON ISLAND ...
CAGCCCCATGTGCCTTTCCGGGAAGCGCTGTTCACGCAGCTTGGGAATGGCGCCCAAAACAGGCGCATGACAGTACTGGTCGATGCTCTGCCTTAAGATGTTCTCGTGGCGGGCGCCCGCCACCCGATTCAGCACCACCCCGCAGATATTGACATCCGGATCAAACGAGCAAACCCCTTCGACTACGGCCGCCATGGTGCGGGTCGTCTTGGTACAGTCTACACAGAGTAAAACCGGCAGATTGAGAAACTTGGCCAGCTCGGCGGTACAGGTGCTGCCGTCGGTGTCGATGGCATCATACAGACCGCGGTTGCCCTCGATAACAGCAATATCCCGGGATGGATCGATATTGGAAAGAAATGAAGTGAGAACCGTTTCCGGTTTCAGGAGAAATGTATCTAGATTGTAGCATGGCCGGCCTGCCGCCAGGGCAAGCCAGCCCGCATCAATGTAATCGGGCCCTTTTTTAAAAGGCGCAATTCGCTTTCCGAGTTTTCGCAAGGCGGCAACGATTCCAAGGGTCAGAATCGTCTTGCCCGCTCCGCCATGCAGGGCGGATATGACAATACCTGGGCATTTCATGAGTCGCTTCGCACCGGGTGCGTGTCAGGATCTGCCAGGGACCTTCAACGGGGGAACCTTACGCGCCTTTGATTCCGGGCGTCCGATTAATCTTCGTGTTCAGCCGCGGCCTGTTTGCCGGTACCGGGAAGTCCGTACAGCGAGGTGCTTCCGCTGGACCAGTATTCCAAAACCTCTTCTTGAACCATCTGGTTGATAAACTTCTTGGCCAGGCGGGGTTTCATGTCGAGAATCTTGGCCAGGTCTTTGAAGTAGAATTTGGACTTGCTCTTCAACTTCTTGGTGAGTCCCGCTACGATCAGCTCTTTTGCCTCGTCGTATTCCATAATGAATCCTTTTCAGGTAAAACGGGGGGACTCCCCAAGAAAGTCCCCCCGAGGGATGTTTTAGAACTTGAAGTTCGTGGTCTGACGCCAGGTGTAGTAGGCGGCATCGCGGAAGTCATCGATGAGGTGATGCGTGAAATCCAGCTCGCATTTCTCAAAGAATTTTTCCCAGCCGATCCGTTCGGCCCAGTCACCCACGCGCTCATACTTCTGAGCGTCGGCAGCGTAGACTTCTACGATCTTCTTGATGACTGCGGTGGTCTGATCCCAGCGCGGCGCATCATTGGGCAGGAAGGCCACAACAACCTTGGAGAACTTCGGGTTGCTGATCCGGTTGGAGACCTTACCACCGACCATGATAACGATACCGTCACCCTCTTTGTCGGCCAGCGGCAAGGAGGGGCACATGGTGTAGCAGTTACCGCAGAACATGCAGCGTTCGTTTTTAACGGCAACGGATTTGACTTTTTCACCCTTGAATTCCACCTTGGTCGGCTTGATGGCTGCCGTGGGGCAGGAAGCAATGGCCAGCGGAATTTCGCACATCTTGTCCAGGTACTCATGGTCAATTAGGGGCGGCTTACGATGGTAGCCAAGAATGGCGATGTCGGAGCAGTGTACCGCGCCGCACATGTTCAGGCAGCAGGCCAGGGACACCCGAATCTGGGCCGGCATTCTGTGGGCCTTGAAGTCGTCGAACAGGACGTCCATGGTTGCCTTGACCGGACCGGAAGCATCCGTGGCCGGGGTGTGGCAGTGGATCCAGCCCTGGGTGTGCACGATGTTGGTCACGCCGGCACCGGTGCCGCCCACGGGGAACTTGAAGCTACCGCCGTCGAACTTGCGGCCTTCGAGATCGTCGATCAGGGGCTGGACTTTGTCCTTGGAATCCACCATGAACTCGATGTTGTTACGGGTGGTGAAGCGCACATAACCGTCGCAGTGGGCGTCGGCGATATCGCAGATTTCGCGAATCAGGGTGACGCTCATCAGGCGGGCGCCGCCGCAACGTACGGTATAAACTTCATCGCCGCTTTCGCCCACATGTACCAGTACGCCGGGCTGCAGGATTTCATGATACAGCCATTTGCCTTTATTTTTGGCGATGACCGGCGGGTAAAATTCGTCAAATTTTCTAGGACCGATGTCCGAAATCCGGTTTTCCATCGGTTTATCAGGATTGTAACCTGAGGATACAAATGCCATGGTCGTTCCTCCCTATCTCTGATGGTCTTTTCTGTATGCGTCAATATCGCGATCCCAGCCACCCTCAACTTCGTCTTCATTCCAGAAGATGTACGGGTTGTGTCTCGGTTCCTGAACATGCTGGATCATGGGATCGATACCCGTAACGGTGAGCATTTTCTGGAAGCCCTGGCGTTTGATCAGCTCGCCGAGACGTTCGCGGTTCTTGCCTTCTTCCATCCACCAGTCCCAAAGGGATTCGATAACTTCTTTGATCTCATCGTAAGGTTCTTCGACCTTGACAAAGGGAACCAGCAGGGAGCCCATCTGGGCACCGTCGAGAATAGGAGCCTTGGCACCGACCAGAATGGAGAGACCACGGTCATCACCAATTCTCAGGGCACGCGGCATAACGTTGATGCAGTGCATGCAGCGGGTACAATGGGGTGTATCGATGGAAAGTTTGCCGCCTTCGTAACTCATGCACTGGGTGGGGCACAGACCGGTGACTTCTTTTTCGATGTCGAACGGACCCCAATCGCGTCCGGAATGGGCGCCGGCGTTCGGGGCAAATTCGCCGCCCACGTAGGCAGCCACGGCTTCCTGGTCGATCTTGATGTCGTCTTTCCAGGTACCGATGAAGGCCATGTCGGCCCGGGCGATGGAGGCCACGCAGCAGTTCGGGCAGCCGTCAAATTTCAGTTTGAATTTGTACGGGAACGCCGGACGATGCAGCTCATCCTGGTACTCGACGGTCAGGTCGTGGCACAGGGCCTGGGTGTCGTAACAGGAATACTGGCAGCGGGACTCACCGATACAGTCGGCCGGGGTCCGCAGGTTGGAGCCGGAGCCGCCGAGGTCCTGATCCAGGTTGTGGGTCATTTCCCAGAAAATTTCTTCCAGCTGGTCGGTCTGGGTACCGATGAAGATGATGTCACCGGTGGAGCCGTGCATATTGGTGATGCCGGACCCGCGCATATCCCAGATTGCCATCAGGTCGCGGAGGAAATCAGTCTTGTAGTATTTACCGGCCGGCTGGGCCACGCGCACCGTATGAAAGTGGGCCACGCCGGGGAACATCTCTGGTTGGTCACAGTAGCGGCCGATGACGCCGCCGCCATAACCGAAAACACCCACGATACCACCGTGTTTCCAGTGGGTACGACCGTGCTTGTAGGACAACTCCAGAACGCCCAGGATGTCCTCTACACAATCCTGCGGAACCTGGAATTCAATGTTGTCCGGATTGGCAGCCCTTCTCGCGGCTTCCTGCTTCAGGTCGGACACGAAGCTCGGCCACGGGCCGCTCTCAAGCTGGTCCAACATAGGGGTTTCATGCTTTGCCATTTCTTACCTCCATTAAAGTTTAGTAATTTTCCAGCCTAAACAATGCAATTCTTGTTCTAATACCCTGAGGGTTTAACAAGTCACCTCCTCTCAAAATCGGATTTTTATTTGAACTTAATAAGTATAAAGATTGCGCCTTTATATTCTTCTGAATCAAGCGGCAGATATATTATTTTTGTGAAATCTTGTCAATAAAAATCGGCGTTTAGAAACCCTATAAAATCCAGATTCGGATGCCGGGGTGAGAGGTACTCTATTTTGTGGTCGGTAGCGGCAAAGATACTTTATATAGTGTCCTAAACCGGGGAACTGCGGGCTCAGTCAGATGCCAGAATTGAATGAAACAAGTTGGCGTGGGTAGCGATTCGCGCATACAGGAACTCACGCTCGGGGGAGGCGGCGGGAATGTTGTCCACAACCGCCTTAAAAAGGGTCTGCAGCTCGTCCAACTGATAACAACGCAAGACATTTTTAAATTGGTCTTTAAAATCACCGGGCAGTTCCATTTTTGTCGCCATAACTGACAGCCCCTTGAAAAAACCTTGTATTGTTCCTTTGAGGGCGTATTCCTCCGCCCAGCCCAGATCGCCGGTACCATCCAGACGATCCAACCGGTTGCGAATGCTCAGGTTTATCAGGAAAAGCAGCAACCCGTCGATCAGGTCGGCTGCATCGGGCGCTGGATTGTCTACGAGGGGGATGTAGCGTCGAATAGTGATCAGGCGCAGGTCGACCCGTGCGGCATCAATCGGTCTGATAATGAAATCTCCGGCAGCGTGATGCCAGGCTGAAATTTGCTCAAAAGTATAGAAATTATAGACTGTTGTCAGTGTAAAAGCCACCTTCATATACACATCCATGGCCTGTTCGGGGGTAAGAAAATAGGTCGTCTCGTCCGTTTCCCAGACAATGACGTTGCTCCTGTTCATTGGAAACTCGTCCGTCAGATGAAATTCGCTGAACCCATCAAACCATTCGGCACTGAACATGGGCACAACTTCACCGTTGTCGGCCAATGGTTCGTCCAGGTGAAATACCCGCGGCACAACCGGTGTGTCGAACCGCTCATATAGACCGGCCAACAATTTGAATTCACCTACAATATGAGCACGGCCCGCATCCGACACCGCCCCGTTGATCACAAAAGCATGCTCGCCGGCCCCGGTTTCAATGACCACGCGGGCCGGGTGGTAGAACTCCCCATGCTTTACCAGGAATACTGCTAAGCCGCGCACCTTTTCGAAAGCGACCGCCCCCTGGCTGCCATGAGCCAGAGGGGCCATCACGGCGCGGTAATTCTCTTTTTCCAAGAACCGGCCGACAGCTGAAAGGTAAGATCCATAACTTATCGTATTTTCATTGTTTATTTTATTTTTTCCCCACTGGAGTCGGCGGCTGGTCGGCAGGGGCTGATGCCAGATGTCACTCCCCGGTTGAATTGGGGTATCTCGGGAGGTGAGATAGAAATTCAGGGGTATTTTTGCCTGCATATCGGTTTGGATTTGTGGGTTTTGGAAAAATGAAAACGGGTACCTGTCTGGTACCCGTTTTTTGCCGGGGGGTCAATTTGAAAAACGGTCGTTTTTGGGTTTAACGATACGTGTCGATTTCCTGGGCGATTTCCGGGGCCACTTCAAAGCCAAGGGCTTTGGCCCGATCAAAATGTTCAACCGCTTTTTGTCCCTCTCCTTTTTCCAGGTAGGCTATCGCCAGGTTGTTGTGGGCTACGGCAAATTCGGGTTCAATCTTGAGGGCCTTCTTGTTGGCGGCGATGCTCTCATCTACCAACCCATTCATCAGGTAGGCATTGCCCAGGGTCGTGTAGGCCTGGATGAAATTCGAGTTGAAGGCAATCGCTTTTTGAAGATTTTTAATGGCATCGTCAACTTTACCCTGCTGCAGCTGCACAAAACCGATATTGGCATACCCTTCCGAAAAACCCGCCCTGACTTTTGTTGCCCGGGTATTAAAATCCAGACAGCCATCCAGGTCGCCCCGGCTCAGGCGGATCCCGCCCAACTGAACATAAGCCTCGGCCATTGTCGGGCTGTGCTCGATCGCTTCGTACAGCGCCTTTTCAGCCTCTTCAAATTTGCGTTGCCCAAGAAGCCCGACGGCCAGGTTGTAATGCGAATTGCCGCATTCCGGGTTGGCTGCGATAGCGGCCCTCTGCCGGGCAATATATTCTTCCACGTTCCTTGCTTTTTCCATTGTTTTTTCCTGCTACTTGTAAATGAGGTTAATAATTGAAATTGCCTTATCAGAAATTGCCGTTGTTGCAAGGGTTTTCTGTGCCAACAATCGGTACAATTCATTGACACAAATTCCCTGAGCCCTTATAAAAGCTGAAAAATTGTGGTAAAAGTAAGGAGCTGTAAGGATTATGTCAACCTAGGTGGCTGCCGTCGGGTCGACAGCTGCCAGCGCAACCACTGTGACGGCCGAAAACGGGAGATCTGGTTGCCCGATATCCGGCTGCACATCAATCACTGGAGGAAACCATGAAATCAGGATGCTACACCGCACTTGCCACGCCGTTTAAAGGCGACGGAGTAGACTACCAGGGCCTTGAGCAGCTGGTGGATTTCCAGATTTCCAACGGCATCACCGGAATTCTGGCCGTTGGGACGACTGGAGAGAGCCCTACTCTGTCATGGGAGGAACATAACCGGGTCGTTGAGACCGTGGTCGGCAAGTGCAAGGGCAAGTGCATCAGTATCGCCGGCGCGGGCAGCAACAATACCCGGGAAGCACTGGCAGCCGCCGAACACGCGAGCCACGCCGGGGCCGATGCCATATTGCTTGTAGACCCCTACTATAATGGTCCCAGCAGTCTCGAAATCCGGCGCGAGTACGTGGCCCCAGTTGCCAGGGCTGTAGCCGGTACCGAAGTCATTCCCTATGTGATTCCCGGCCGTACCGGCGCTCAACTGCTGCCGGAGGACCTGGCCCTGTTGAACGAAGCCTTCGACAATGTCAATACGGTCAAGGAGGCTACCGGCAATCTGGACAACATGCGCCGCACACGAGCATGCTGCGGGGATTCGTTTACCATTTTGTCCGGCGATGACGGCCTCACATATGAGATGATGACCGACACCGGCATCGGGGCGGCCGGCGCTATTTCCGTGCTGTCCAATGTGGCCCCAGCCGCGGTCACCCAGATGGCAACTGCCATAAAAGCCGGTGACGTCGACACAGCCAAAGCATTGAACAGTGCACTTAGCCCGCTTTTCGGGCTGGTGACAGTGATCACCAAGGAGGAGACGCCCTTCGGCGAAGTGACCTGCCGGGCCCGGAATCCATTGGCTCTCAAGGCATTGATGGCCATTCTCGGCATGCCTTCCGGCGGGTGCCGCCGCCCGATTGGCAAGATGTCCGTGAAAGGATTGGACGTTGTGCTGACCGCCGCGCGGAAAACCTACATGGACAATCCGGAAATCCTGCAGCCGGTCGCTGATTTCTTTAAGGTGGATTTGGCTCAGCGACTGGAGGATACCGCCAGCTGGGAGGATCTATCCTACGCCGACTATTAGGTCGCCGGCTAAAACCGATCATTGATAATAGGCCGTTGTCGGGAATCCGACGACGGCCTTTCTTTTTGCAACCTTAAGGTTGGTTTGACTTTCAGCTATTTTTCGATTTTAATTTGTTTATAGCCTTCTGTGGCGGCCTATCACCGAATGGGCCGCTCACCACCCGTCGATCTCTATTCAAGGAGATTGTGTTGAGACGCCTTTCAAATCAAACTGACACGCTTTCTAAGCTTATCAATTTACTGCTTGTTATATCAATACTGTTAATTTTCTCCGGATGTGCCTCCACTACCAGTGAAATGCTGGATGCGGTGGATTCGGTAACGGTTTGCCTGAACGGCACCTGTGGACCGGCCGTCGGAAAGTATTCTACCGATGAACTGACCGGCAGTCTCTTTATGATGCTTAAAGCCAACGAAAATAGCGAAGGGGTATTGTGTGGATCCAAACCCGGATCACTGGTATGTGATGGCGATGCCATCGGTTGGTTTGTACAGGGGGGGCTCATGCCGGGCAAGGCCACCATGAAAAAGCCCCTACTGCTGCAGGTCGGTCTTGATAAAGCGTCCGCTCAGATAGAATTCGATATGGATGCTACCGTCCGCTGGATCGGCACACCTGTTTTTTGCACCGATGGACACACACGATTTACAACCGTTTCTGCGGAAAAAATAGCATTTCAAAGTGAGTTTGGCTGCACCTGGACAGCTTTCCCGCATGTCTGGGACTTGCAATACTCCGTCAACCATATCGATTTTGACAAGAGCGTTTTAGCCGGTAGGTATGCCATCTCAGGGGCGGGGGCGCTGACCCTCGGGGGCGGAAAGGGGAATTTCATTCTGCGCCTGCCGCGCAAAAACACACTTGTGATGCAAAACCAAGGAGCCTCTGCCGGCAGCGCCGAATTGGTTGCGATAGGGGAAATTCCTCCGGACATGATCATCACGGCGGCGAGGCCGTCCAAGGATAGGCCCCGTCCCCCAAACGAACAGCCAGCAGAAAGCGATCCGGGAGACAGGCAACTGTGGGACCGGGTGTCCCGGGAAAAGCAGGCCCGGGGATACCGCGAATATCTCCAAAAATATCCGAACGGACGCTTTGCCGCTGCGGCGGCCAACCTGACAACCCTCGAAAGAAGGGAACGGCAAAATCGCGAAATCGCGTTGTGGCGTAAGATCGAGAGTAGTCAGAACCCCAATGATTTCAAAGACTACCTGTCAGAATACCCCGACGGTCTTTTTACCGATTTGGCCTCAGCACGGCTGCAGCGCCTGGGTGCCAATGAGAAAGAGGCCGCGGCCATCAATGCTGAGATTCTGCTGTGGGACCAGGTAAAGGGTTCAACCAGCATTGCTGAGATTCATATCTATTTGAAACAATATCCAGCCGGCCGGTTTGCCCCTGCGGCCCGTAAACAGATTCAAAAACTGACAGTAGCGGAAACTGAAAAACAAAATCTGGAAGTCAAGATGTGGGCAACGATCAAAGACAGCCGGAAGGTGGGCGACTTCCAAAATTTTTTACAGGCCTTTCCCGACGGGCTGTTTGCCGGTGTTGCCACTGCGCGCATGGAAAACCTGATCCGGGTGGATGCCGAAAACCGGGAGTTGGTATACTGGAACAGCATTAAAGACAGCCGGAACCCGGAGGATTTCGACACTTACCTCAAGCGGTATCCACAGGGCCAATACACCGACCATGCCCGCCGATTGTCTGCCCAGCTCGCGTCAATCCGGCATGAACAGGCAGAGGTCGCACTCTGGGTATCGGTCAAAGACAGTAAAAATCCCGCCGATTTTAATGCCTACCTCAAAGCTTACCCCCAGGGACGTTTTGTGGCGGTCGCCCGGGAACGCCGCAAAGCCGCAAAACAGGCCCGGTTGCTGGCTGAAATTGATTTTGGAAACTATCGCGCGTTGCTCATCGGCAATGATGACTATCAGGATATTCCGGATCTAAAGACCGCCGCCAATGATGCCCATGCCGTGGGCAGACTTTTGAAAGAGGCCTACGGGTTCGAAACAACCTACCTGATCAATGCCGGGCGCAAGGAAATCATTGACGAGCTGAGCCGCCTGAGGCGCACATTAACCCCGCGCGACAACCTGCTTATCTACTATGCCGGTCATGGCCATCTGGATAATGATTCTAGCCGGGGGTATTGGCTGCCGGTTGACGCCGAAAGAGACAGCTCGGCCAACTGGATATCCACCGGGACCATTTCCGATTTCTTGAAAGCCATGGAGGCCAAGCATGTGATCGTCGTGGCCGACAGCTGCTACTCGGGGACGCTGTCCCGGGCGGTCAAGCTGATCGTACCGTCCTCGGAGTATTTGCGGAGGATTGCCGGCAAACGCGCTCGCGTGGCCTTGACCTCGGGGGGTGTCGAACCGGTCCTGGATGACGGCCGCCGCGGGCACTCGGTATTTGCCGGAGCCTTGCTGGATGCCTTGGGAGAGAATAGGGGAGTTCTCGAAGGCTCCCGCCTGTTTAATCAGATCCGTCAGCCGGTTATCCTGAATGCACCTCAAACCCCTGAATATTCAGACATTCGGTACACCGACCATGAGGGTGGAGATTTTCTTTTCATCCGCCGGTAAACCTAGCGAACACGCTGTGGGCGTTAGGCATCACACCGCCTGCGCACTCGGTTTTTCAATACAACGCGAAAGCCGGGCTCCTGTAGGGAACCCGGCTTCCTTGGTGCATATCCTGAAATGAAAAAGAGCCTCTATTAATCCGCTAAGAGTTCTTTTCTGTTTTTTTGCGCTTTTTCTCAGCCCCCTCTTTTTGGGGCAATTTTTCGCTGTCCTCCACCTGGAAAAGGACCCCCTTGAGCCATTTGAGGCCGAATTTTAAAAGGGCGATTTCATCTTCTTTAATCTCCTTAAGGGTGTCCGGATCCACCTCATAGCGGTCCAGAAAGGAGCTTTCAAAGACGAATTCTTTAAATTTATCAATATTGTAGCTGACCATGAAAAACATCTGTTTGCTCTGGTCGGTCAGTTGTACATTGGCCGGAAACGACCGCTTGCGGACCACCAGGTCGGTCCAGTCGGCATTTATTTCGTCCTGGATGTCTACGCCCTGGTCTTCCCGCCATTCCCTCACCGTCCACTCTTTCTCCTCTTCAAAACCGAGGCAGTGCGGTTCGTTGATAAAAAAGAAGAAGTCCTGATCATCGGCACCTTCCTTGTGGCTCAAAGCAGCAACGCCCAGGGGATAGTAGCGGCAGGTCGTCGGGCGGTCCTCGTAAAGAATACAGCCGTCTTCACGGACGAACGGGCAGGAATTCTCATCGTCCTCGCCCATTTTGAGGGTCACCACCGGCAGATCGGTTTTTTCAAAGAGTTGGGGGGTCGTGTAGATGGCCAGAAATTCTTCAGATGTCAGCGCCAGGCGATTTTTCAGCCGGATAATGTCATAAGGTGTCAGCACAATGTTGATGCCCCGGCAGCACTTTGTAAAACATTTCACATCTTTGTGGCATTTAAACTTGAATTTGCTGTTCAGGCCGACACGGTTGGTCTGTATGTTGGCCATTAAATCGTTATCACTCATGGTCTCTGCGGTCTCCTTGTTAAAGTTCCGTCGTTCATAACCAAGCGCCTGCTTAAAGTCAAACGGTTTCAGCCGCGGGAATCGTCATAACTATTGATAATTTAGATCAATTTGTTAATAGTTTCTTAAAATGTCAATAGTGTTACCGGTTTAGACGACGGTTTCAAACCGCCCATGAGATAGCACTAGACCCGATCTGTTGGCGTCATGGACCAGGAAAAGACCAGTCCCCGGCGCCGCACTGAAGACAAGCGCTGGTCCCCTGATATTGGCGCAAAGTGTCGTCAAAAACTATATACGGAGCAGACCAAAGGCCATCGAAGGAGCCATGAATTGGGTCTTTGCGGCCACTACGAGAATACGGTTAGGGCATTGAAAAAAAGCTGGTTTCGTTCTATACAGGACGAAATTATAAACATTTACTATAAGCAATCGGTTGCCACCCCTGGAGGATCCATGCAGATCACAGTCAATAAAGCTGAAAGCCTGAAAGAAAAACCGGATGAAAACAATCTGGGCTTTGGTACGATTTTTACAGACCACATGTTCAATATGGATTACAACCCTGAGGACGGGTGGCACAATCCGCGGATTGAACCCTACCAGCCAATCGTCATGGAACCCTCCACCATGGTCCTGCACTACGGCCAGGGCGTGTTTGAGGGACTGAAGGGTTACCGGAACCCGTCAGGAGGCATACAGCTTTTTCGCCCCATGGAGAATGTCCGCCGCCTGAACCGGTCTTCCAAAAGGCTGTGTATACCGGAAATAGATGAAGCCGGCGTGTTGGATGCCATTAAGCAATTGGTGGACGTTGAAAAAGACTGGGTGCCCGGTGTTGAAGGCACATCCTTGTATATCCGGCCCACGGTCATCGCCACCGACCCCTTTCTGGGTGTCCGGGCTTCTTTCACCTACCGCTTTTTTATCATTCTCTCACCGGTGGGCGCGTATTACCCGGAAGGTTTCAACCCGGTCAAAATTTTCGTGACCCGTGATTTCGTGCGGGCCGTGCGCGGCGGTGTCGGTGAAGCCAAAACACTGGGCAATTATGCCGCCAGCCTCCTGGCCGGCGACAAGGCCCATGAAGAAGGATACACCCAGGTACTCTGGCTGGATGGGGTTGAGCAAAAATATATTGAAGAAGTGGGCGCCATGAACATCTTCTTCGTGATCGGCGATGAGATTGTCACCCCTGAACTCAGCGGCAGCATCCTCCCGGGTATCACCCGCAAGTCGGTGGTCGAACTCGGCAGAAGCTGGGGGTTGACGGTTTCCGAAAGAAAGATAAGTATTGACGAAGTGCTCCAGGCCCAGGAAGACGGTTCCCTGAAGGAGGTCTTCGGGTCTGGTACCGCGGCCGTTATCTCGCCGGTGGGTGAAATTAGATACGGTGATACCCTGATTACGATCGGGGACGGCTCCGTCGGCCCGCTGTCCCGGCGGCTTTATGATTCTTTAACTGACATACAATATGGTAAAGCCGACGACCCCTTCGGTTGGGTTGTTCCAGTATAGGTCTGAACATGGGAAATAAACTGACTGTAAAAAAGGCCGTGTTTCCGGTGGCAGGTCTTGGTACCCGGTTTTTACCGGCGACCAAAGCCATGCCCAAAGAAATGCTGCCGGTTGTAGACAAACCCCTGATCCAGTATGCCGTCGAAGAAGCCCTGAGTGCCGGGATAGAAGAAATAATTTTTGTGACCGGTCGTAAAAAAGAGGCCCTTGAAGATCACTTCGATCGATCCTGCGAACTGGAACACACCCTGATGGCCCGCAACAAAGATACCCTGCTGCGCGAGCTGGACTCGCTGGTCCCGGAATCGGGTACCATTATCTACACCCGGCAGAGTGAACCCCTGGGCCTGGGTCACGCCATCTGGTGCTCCCGGCACGCTGTCGGCGACGAACCATTTGCGATCCTGCTGGCCGATGACCTGGTAAAAACGGATCAGCCTGTCCTGGGGCAGATGCTCGCCAAATTTGAAGAGGTCCAAAGTTCCATCGTCGCGGTTGAGGAAATCGACCCGGCCCAAACGGAAAAATACGGAATTCTTGATGTCGAAAAATCGGGAACCGATCTTTTGCGGATAAAGGGCATGGTTGAAAAACCGTCTCCCGACGAGGCGCCCTCCAACCTGGCCATTATCGGCCGCTACATCCTGACGCCCGAAATCTATACCCAGCTAAGCCGCAAGGAGCGCGGTGCCGGTGGCGAAATTCAGATTACGGATGCCATGGCCAATTTGCTTCAGGACCAGCCGATCTACGGCTATCGTTTTAAAGGCCAGCGTTTTGACTGCGGCAGTAAAGCCGGTTTCCAGATGGCCAACCTCGCCTATGCTTTGGAGCGCCCGGATATCAAAAAAGACCTGCTGCCCTTTATAACCAATTACCTGAAACAATTATAACCGGTACCAAAACCACGAAAAACCTTCTCAAAATGACCGCATGCCCAGCAGCCCGTTTACCCTGAAAGTAAAAGCGCTTATCCGGCTGATACCGGCCGGCAAGGTCGCGTCGTACGGCCTTATCGCAGCCCTGGCCGGCAATCCGCGAGCAGCCCGCCAGGTCGCCTGGATCCTGCACGGTAGTTCACCTGCCGACAACCTGCCCTGGCACCGGGTCGTCAACCGCAAGGGTAAAATTTCCCTGAAGCCTTTTGCGGGCTATGAAATTCAAAAGCAGCGCCTGCAGCAAGAACACGTCGTCTTCGACGAGCACGACACCATCGATCTCGACCGCTTTCTCTGGCGCGGCAATTAAAACTACCCGGCGCGAGTCTTTATCTTTATTACGGAAGCTATCTTTTTCTTTTTGAGGGGACGCTTTGCCAGGCTTGTAGTGACAGGCAAGAGCATTCAACTCTTTTTATACACATAATAGTATTTCATCACCTTTTCTACATAATTGCGGGTTTCGGGAAACGGGGGGATGCTTTTATATTTGTCCACCATGTGCGGACCGGCATTGTATGCCGCCAGAGCCAGGGGCACTTTGCCGTTATAGCGCGTGTGCATCTGCTTGAAATATTTAGCCCCGCCCATGATGTTTTCACGCGGGTTGAAGGGGTTGCGGATGTTGAGAGAATTGAAATTCTTGGGCATGATCTGCATCAAACCCTTGGCACCTTTCTTCGATACCGCCCGCGGGTTGAAATTCGACTCGGCTTTGATAATGGCTTTGAGCAATGGTTCGGAGAGACCATGGGCGCGGGCTGCTTCGCGGATGATCCGATCGAAACTGCGGGGGTTGGGGTTTTCGAGGTCGCCGCCCGGTCGTTCTTTGATATACAGGCGGTACTGTGAAGAGGTCGGTACATTGGAAAAGTGCAGAATGCCGTTGCTGTCAATATACATATAAATATCGGCAGCGGCGTTCACGCAGGTAACGGCCAGAAATAACAACACCAGGCCCAGGCACGTGGGAAAGTATTTGCGCGCATCCGGTTTCATGGCTGGAAGTCTGTTCCGGTCCTAAAACCCAAGATCTTCGTTGATCAGGATAACCTTTATTCTCCCCTTTGGAAAGGATTTTTCTGATATCGTCCAAGCATTGCATATTCTTTCCGGGCTTTTACAATTCTGGCAGACACCCGTCTTCAGACACGGGGTCTTCTTGTCAAGCCGCATCACATTCACAGGGGCGGCATAGGTCTTAATTCTCTCTATGGCTTCATCCACATCGGCCACAATCTTGTTGCGGCCGACCATGATGATGACGTGTTTGGGCCCAAAGGTTATCGCGGCCACCCGGTTGCCGATCATATCCAGGTTGACCAGGCGCCCTTTTTCCGTAACGGCATTGGTCCCGGTAATAAAAAGGTCTACCAGCAGAGACTTCCGTCGTAATTCATAGGACTCCGCCGGCGGCAGACTTTTGTCATAGGTGTCCAGGATCGTGATATCCTGACGCTCTTTTAGTTCCGCATAGATTCCGGTTTGAATATGGGTCAGGGACCCGCCCCAGCTGACCGTTTGCGGTGCCAGTTCCGGCACAAGTGTATCGAGAACCAGTGTTTTGGCATCGGTCGCCGAATTGGCCAAAAAGACGTCAAAATTGTTATTTACCAGTGCATCTTTTAGCGCCTCCAATTTTAAATCCCAGAAATTCTTAACCGGATGTTCCACTTTAGCCCTCCTTGGGGTCCAGTTGTAAGGGGTTCGGTGTGATATGGGAGAGTGCCGCCGTTGCGGCCTGCCGGACGAAGGCATCGGTATCGGTGGTTAAACGGTCAAAGTCTGCCGCCGATCGCTGGTTGCCCTCCCAGCCCAGCGCCAGAACGGCCAGACCCCTCACGATTGGGTCCGGGTGGTTCATGTCAGCCGACAGCCTGGCTCTCAATTCGTCCGGGTTTTCCAAAGCTGCCGCTGAAACACTTAATTGTTGGGCTGCACTGCGGCGCGTGTCTTGTGGGTGGGCCGGATCGGCCAGAATTGTGTGCAGCCACATGCAAATTTCCGGTTGGTTAAGACTGCCCAACAGGAAAATGATTTCATCTTTTAAATCGGCGTCGGCCTCTTGAAAAACCCCCATTAGTACTGGAACGGCCGAATCGGTTTCAGCCAGGAAAAGATCTATGTCGTTGATATACAACAGCGCTTTGTGAATGCGGGTTTGCGGGGCGCTGCGTTTATTTTTTAACATTATATTCTTTTAAGATGAGCTTTTTGGGAAATTCGGGGTGACCGATATACCTTTTCCCGAAATCTTCAGCAACGTTCATGATGGATTCCAATACAGCCGGCTTTTCTCTTTCGTCCACAAAGACCCGCTCTTTTGTCTGCTCGAATTCAACCGTGGATCCAACCTTGGCAACAATGTCCGCCAGGTCGGGAACCGCCGGTTCGTCATCTGTAAACCATCTGGCCGCCACCGGCACCGAAACCCTGGTCTTCAATGCCACCAGGTAGCGGTCTCCCGCTACTTTACGTGATACATCAATAAATTCAAGAGTTAAACCATTCTCAAGTTCTATTTTCTTTATCAGGGTTGCTTCCATGAACTGTCCTTTTAAAACAACTGCATCTGTTCCTGTTCGGGTTTCCGGTGGGCCGGTGTCTTGACGGTATATTCCGCCAACAGGTTCTTTTCAATATTTTTTACGAAAGGAGACAGCTCAAAATGATGCGTCCGCCCGAACAGGCGCCCTTTCGAGGCGTATGTAAAAAAGACTTTTTCCTGCGCCCGCGTTACCGCCACATAAAATAGCCGGCGCTCCTCTTCCAGATCTTCGGGGGCCGTCTTTCCACGGCAATAGGGCACGCGCTGATGATCACATCCGGCTATGAAGACAATGGGAAATTCCAAACCCTTGGATGTATGCATGCTCATCAGGGCAACTTTTTCTACATTGTCCGCAACCGTATCCGTGTCCTGGCACAAGGCTAGATCAGTTAAAAACGCGTGTGTATCATATCCAAAATGCAGCGCATAATCCAGCAGTCTCTGCACCGCTTCCCGCATTTCAGCGCTGCGTTTCAAACACCCGGACAGTCGCGTGTTTTCTATGAGGTAGACCAATTTTTCTTTTACTCTGAATCCCTCGGTTTCGTTCTGAAGGGTATGGATGCGTCCCAAAAATGTGTATAACCGTTCCTGTCGGGATCTGGTAAGACCTGCTACTGGGAACTGCCGCACCGTGTATCTTAGAGCATGGATGGTCAGATCGTTGTTCAGGAACCAGTCTTTCAGTTGCTGGGCGGTCTTGCGGCTGATGCCGGGATGGATGGTTTTGCGAATACGTTCAAAATCCTTCAAGTTTGATGATCCCTCGATCACACTGAGCAACGCGATCAGTTCTGCCATATCTTTTTGATCTATCCAGTTATCCCGCTGTGCCAGTTGGCAGGGCATACCAGCCGCTGTAAGAACATCGTTAATGAGCATTCCTTGATGGTTCGTCCGGTAAAGGATGGCAAAATCCGAAAAACTCCGGGGATTGGCATCTGTTGCCGTTTCAACATTTCCGAAATCAAGGCTGTGGAATCCAGTTCCGCCGACCATTTTTTCTATCAGTTTGCCAATTGCAACCGCTTCCGCTTTCTCCGAGGCTGCTTTCAGAATACCCAGGGTCCGCTCACCATTGATCTCCGAATACAGACGGAAGCGGTTTTCCCTCTTTCTATCGTGCTCGATGACTTGGTAAGCGGCCTGTAGGATGGTATTGGTACTGCGGTAATTGCGGGTCAGATGTATGACGGTTGCGCCTGGGAAATCAACGGTGAACCGGTCGAAAAAGCGCCGGTCGGATCCCCGAAAACCATAAATAGATTGATCGGGATCTCCAATGGCGCAGAGGCTTCCGTTGGCCGACGACAGGGCTTTGATCAAACAATACTGCCCATAATTGATATCCTGATATTCATCTACGCAAATATGTCGGTACCTGGATATCAGCTTTTTTCTGAAAGACGCATCCTGCTCCATTTGGCGTACGATTAAAAAAATCAGATCTTCAAAATCGTAGAGATACTGCCGCTTTAAAGAATCTTGATAACAGCGATATACTGTTTTTAATGCCTGCCGATCTTCGCTTTTGCAGATATTATCCAGGGAATCTGCGGGACCCTGTAGATTCTGTTTGGACTTGATAATACATTCCCGAAAAAAACGGTAATCGTGACTCGGCGACACGCCTTCGCTTTTTGCCCGGGCGAGCGCTGCTTTTATCAACAGGTCCCGATCTTTATCATTGATGATACGGATGGGTTGTTCAGCCTTGATCGATTTTAGTTGTTTGAAACAAAAGGAGTGAAAGGTCCCTACTTCCGGAAGATATTTTTCGGTATCCAGAATTCCGGCCAGGCGCGTACGCATTTCCCGGGCCGCTTTATTGGTAAAAGTAACGGCCAAAATACTTTCGCCACGGATGTGCTGCTGCCGAACGAGGTGGGCGATTCTTTGGGTCAGAGTAAAGGTTTTCCCGGTGCCGGGACCAGCTACGATCAACAAATACTGTTCGGTAAAATGGACTGCCTCTGACTGATCACTATTTAATATAACTGATTGTTTCTTTGTTTTTTTTTCTAATTCTGGGTACCCTTTATGATCTGGTGGGGTCCCGGCTGGCGGGCTTTCCGGAAAGGGGGCCCGAACCTGCTGCTCAACTTTTTTTGTCGCCGGTACCTGAAAAAGCTGTGGTTGACCGGATAGTTTATCCCGCTCATCCGGGTTGAAAATTTTTACAACCCCAAATTCACCATCGTATCCGCCTGAAATATGGATGTTCCCCGCGCGCATCCGCATGACGGCCTCCGCTAGAAAAGGTATGCCCGCCCGGCTTATGTCGGCCGCATTGAGATCTTTGAGAATTGCAAACTCAGGACCCAGGTTTTTTAAAGCGGTTTCATAACTACCGAGTACCTTTTTTGATCCGGGACCCACCTGGTAAATTTCAGAAAGAACATCCACCAGAGGGACCAGTCTCATAAACGGGACCGCATTTTCCGGCTGGTGATCCGGTTTACGGTCCGCTAGCATTTCAACCCGATAGGAAACCCCCAAAGTCAGTGTTTTCCCGCACACCGGACAAAGCCCGTCATTTTTAATGGTTTCATTCGGGTCGAGTCTGACTTTACATTTACGGTGACCATCAAAATGATATTTTCCCTGCTCCGGATAAAACTCAATCGTACCGGCAAATGATTTCCCATCTCCGGCCGCAATGGCTTTTTTGATGCTTTGATAGTCGAGTTCAGTATCGAAAATATTTGCTTCACGACCCAACTTTGCCGGTGAATGCGCATCCGAATTGGATATGAGGGTCATTCGGTCCAATTGGGATACCCGCCAGTTCATCTCCGGATCAGAGCTGAGCCCTGTTTCCACCGCAAAAATATAGTCGCTTAAATCTTCAAAACAGGCTTCTACGGAATCAAACCCTGACTTGGAACCCAAAAGTGAAAACCAGGGAGTCCAAATATGGGCCGGCACAAAAAAAGCGCTATCATCTACTTCAAGTAATATTTCCAGAAGGTTACGGGCATCAAGGCCCAGAATAGGGCGTCCATCCGATTGAATATTGCCGATACTGTCCAATTTTTGATTGAATCTGCCGGCGACCGTGCGATCGGGAAAAAAGACGAGATTGTGATTCTTGCGGGTTTTACCGTTTTTCTTATAAATATTGCTTATTTCCGACTGTAGAATAAAGCGTACCGGTCCCCGGCAGGCCTGAGGAACCTGACGATCGCAGTTTTTCTCAATATCTTTGCGGAGGCGAAACAGACCCGGTTCGGCCGGAACGAGTTTTTCAGTGATTTCAGAAAACCACCCTGGATGGGTGCAATCACCGGTGCCAACAACGGTTATTCCTTTAAGTTGCGAAAATACATATAAATTCTCAAGATCAAGGTTCTTGGAAGTAGCCCGGGAGAATTTTGAATGAACGTGAAGATCACCAATGAAATTCATTTGCCGCCTGTCTGTAACCTATCGACAGATTGTTCATAACCCGGTGGTTATGAGCAATGCCGTCAAAGCTGTCATTAAAAGATCAGTTTCTTTGTTTTTGGTTCCAAGATATAGATATGTAGAAATAGAATTTTATTCATATAAATCAATAAATTATAATTTTATTGGGGTTATAGACAGTCTCTAATCTTATTCTTTTTATCTATAAGAAATATAGGAGATAAAATATCTTTTGTGTTAACTAAAAAACGGGTTGTTTTCAAGGTGCTGAAAGGTTAAAATTTTCTTGTAACTACCCTTAAAAAAGGCTATATATACATGTTTTTACCATATTGAGCACAATATGTTGGTATGGTTGTATTTTCTTTTAGAACCCACACGGGGAATTCGTCAATCAGTAATTACCGCCCGGACATACACGATATGGATTTCAGGACTATTAATTCAGGATTACAGGGATCTTTTTAGTGGGCATTTTGTCATCCTCCGTTTCCATTACCCAGTACAAAGTAGAGGGACAATTGCCAGACCCGGTAAACGAATTCGTCCTGGAAGGCCTGCAGAAGAACGCGATTACCGAAATTGATAATGAAGCAGATGAATTGATTTCCGGTTGGGCCGCTTTTGAAAATCCTTACAAACCCGAATTTGAACTTGCCGGAGTGTCCCTAGACACCCGTTTTCTCTTTTCGCTCAGGATCGACAAAAAAAGTATCCCGGCGAAAACTATGAAAAAATACTATTTTTTGGAGATGTCCAAACGTCTGGCAGAATCTGGGCGCGATTTTCTATCCAAAAATGAAAAGCGTGAAATCCGGGAGCACGTAAAAACAACCCTCAGTCTCAGGATTCCGGCCACCCCAAATGTTTATGACCTTATCTGGGACTATGAGGGCGGTACGCTCTGGTTCTTTTCCAATCTGAAATCGGCCAATGAGGAGTTGGAAACCCTTTTTTCCAAAACATTCAAGCTGACACTCATCAGGGTTTTTCCGTATACAACGGCAAATCTCCTGGCGGACCTGACCGAGCCTGAAAAAGACAGACTTGCCAAACTTGTGCCCACCGCTTTTACAGGATAAAAAATGCTGGATGTCAGTGTCAGTTACAACCGTTATAAATTTATTGGTCACGAATTCTTAACCTGGCTCTGGTTTATGATTGAAAATGAACCGGACCGCTTGCCAAAAGCCGCGAAGAATTTAGATTCGCTGACCATCGGCAATCGCATGGTTATTGAGAAACGCAGAAATGAAGAAGTCCTGGAGGCTATTACCATCAAAGGTGACGATGCCGGACTTGAGGAGGGTTTGCTGGCTCTCAAAAAGGGGGCGGTTGTAACGGAAATGAATCTCGTTCAAACCATGGGAGAGCATGTCTGGCGTTTCAATTTGAAGGGCGAGAGTCTGAATATATCCAGTTTAAAAACGCCGCCGGTCGCTCCGGTTGAAAGCGACGATGATATTGAAGGGGTGGTTATCGAAAAGATCCACTTGTACGAACAGGTGCTTATATTTATCCACAACCTATTTGAAATATTCATTAAAGATAGAGTCTCGGATAGTTGGCCGAAAACGGTTAATCATATGAAGAAATGGATCTATTCATAATATCAGGATTCTTTTTTTGGAAAGGAACTCATTATGAAATTTATGATTAAAAAGAGCGATGTTTTGGATGTGTTGTCCAAGGTGCAAGGATTGGCCGGTCGCAAAAGCAACCTTGCCATCACTTCCAATATCCTGGTCAACGCCACGGAAAAAGGCATTTCCCTCGCGGTTACCGATTTAGAGACCGGATTTGAGGGTATTTATCCCGCCGTAGTGGAATCAAACGGAACCATCGCAATAAACGGCCGCAAATTCTTTGAGATCGTGCGTGATTTTCCAAGTGAGGATATCCTGGTCAACGAGGTGGAAAATCACTGGATCGAGATCAGCAACAAGAATGTGGAATACCATATCGTTGGCATGAACCCGGATGATTTTCCCAGTATTCCGGCCATAGATGACCAAGGTCTGTTTGAGATTGAAAGCAGTGCGCTCAAAAAAATGATTGAAAAATCACTCACCATCAGTTCCTCAGATGATAAAAGAGCGCACATAACCGGGGTCTATCTCGAGAAAATAGAAACCGATGAAGAAAAATTGTTACGCATGGTTTCGACGGATGGAAGCCGCCTCTCCAAGACAGATTTTATTTCGGACGAGGTTGGGCAACTGGGTATGGATGCCAGTGTCATCATACCGAAAAAAGGTCTCAGCGAAGTCAATAAGTTCTTGGATGTAGACGGTACCGTTGGGATCGGTGTTCGCGAGAGCCACCTTATCATCAAAAAGGACAGCGAAAATATTATCATCCGCTTGCTGGAGGGCGAATTTCCAAAATATGCCGACATTATCAAAATAAAAGGCGGACATTCCGTACGTTTGCATAAATATGAATTCCAAATGATGCTCAAAAGAATGTCAATTCTGAGTTCTGAAAACTACAAAGGGGTTATTTTCAGATTTTCGGATGATAAACTGGTGGTCACCTCCACCAATCCCGATATCGGTGAATCCAAGGAAGAGATGGAAATTTCCTACGCTGGTGACGCAATGGAAATGGCTTTTAATCCCAGATACTTCCTTGACACAATTGGCGTATTGGAGAGTGAAAGTATCCTGATCAACCTGATTGATGAAGAAAAACCGTGTATTATCGAAGGAGAGGATGATCAACGTTTTGTTAGCGTTATCATGCCTATGCGCATCTAATGGAAAAAACATACGATGAGAGTAGTATCGATGTCCTTGAGGGTCTTGAACCGGTAAGACTCAGGCCGGCGATGTATATTGGCAATGTGGATGTGGCCGGGCTGCATCACCTGGTATACGAAGTGGTGGACAACAGCATCGACGAGGCCATGGCCGGGCATTGCGACACAATCACCGTATTGGTCCACACGGACAACAGCATCACCGTTGAAGACAACGGCCGCGGTATCCCCGTCGGTATTCACAAAACGGAAAAAGTGCCGGCGGTTGAAGTCGTCCTTACCAAACTACACGCCGGTGGTAAGTTCGATAATGACAGTTACAAGGTATCCGGAGGTCTGCACGGGGTGGGGGTCAGCGTGGTGAACGCGCTCTCCAGTTTTTTGGAAGTGGAAATTTACAGCAACGGCCGCAGCTACCATCAGACATATGAAAAAGGTATCAAAACCAATGAATTAAAAGAAAATGGGGCCACGACTAAAAGAGGCACCAAAATTCACTTTTTGCCTGACAGCAGTATTTTTAACAGTACGGAATACAGCTATGACATCCTGAGCCGCCGTTTGCGCGAACTCGCATTTCTCAACCGCGGCATCCGGATCAAACTCAAGGATGAACGAACCGAGGACAGCAATGAATTCTATTATGAAGGCGGGATCATCTCCTTTGTAAAATATATAAATCGGCATCACAACCCCCTGCATGAACCGGTCTTTATCGAGGGCACCAAAAGTGATGTTCAGATGGAAGTCGCCATCCAATACAACGACACGTACAAAGATCAGATTTTTTCGTTTGCCAACAACATCAATACCGCTGAAGGCGGTTTTCACCTGATTGGGTTTAAAGCTGCTCTCACCCGGACCATCAATCAGTATTCTCTCAAAGGCAACCTGCCCAAAAACCTTCAAGCCAAGATCAGCGGAGACGACATCCGGGAGGGTCTGACCGCAATTATCAGTGTCAGAATCATGAATCCCCAGTTCGAAGGTCAGACCAAAACCAAACTGGGCAATAGTGAGGTCAAGGGACTGGTAGAGTCTTTGGTCAATGAAAAATTGAGTATTTTCCTTGAAGAAAATCCAGTGGTTGCAAAAAAGATCATGTCCAAGGCCGTGGATGCGGCCCGGGCACGGGATGCAGCCAAACGGGCCCGTGATCTGGCCCGGAAACAAGGATCACTCATCGATTCCACCCTGCCCGGCAAACTGGCGGAATGCCAATATACCGAACCGGAAGAACGTGAAATTTTCCTGGTGGAGGGTGATTCCGCCGGCGGCAGCGCCAAACAGGGGCGGGACCGCCGATTTCAGGCTATTTTACCGCTCAAAGGTAAAATTCTCAATGTTGAAAAGGCCCGTTTCGATAAGATCCTGCGCAGCGAAGAGATTAAAAATATCATCACCGCCCTGGGCACCGGCGTCGGCAAGGAAGAATACGATATTGACAAAATCCGGTATCATAAAGTCGTCATCATGACGGATGCCGACGTGGACGGCTCGCATATCCGCACGCTGCTTCTGACCTTTTTTTATAGGCAGATGCCCGAAATTGTTGATAAAGGCTATCTGTACATTGCACAGCCGCCACTTTTTAAGGTGGGCAAAGGTAAAAAACCTATTTATTTGAAGGACGAATCCGAACTCAATGATTTTGTTTTGAAAAGAGCCTGTGAAAAACACAGCCTGAAAATAAACGATGTCGTTCTGGCCGACCATGCGTTATATATTTTTCTCTGTGAACTTTCCGACTACCTGGCGATTATCGAAAAAATTGAGGCCAAGCGGATCATGGCGGATATTGTTGAGTTTTTGATTATAGAAGGTGTTGAGGGAAAAGACTTTCTCAAAAACCGCGACAAGATGGAAAGCCTGAAGGAGAAGCTGCAAAACAGCGGCTATGATGCCGGAGAACTGCTCTGGAATGAAGATGCCGGCGTTTACGAAATGATCATTACCCCGCCATCTGAAAACGCATTGGAATCAGCGTTTGCCACCGGGCCGCGTAAAGATGTCCTGCCGCTTAAAATAGGTCGGGGTCTCGTATATTCCAACAACTACCAGAAAGCCAGTTTGCTCGGTAAAAAAGTTTTGGGACACGACAATCCGCCGTTTAACGTTATCACCACAGATAAGGAAGCGGGGGAGACCGAGATCAAAGATAAAAAAGAGTTGGTTCTACACATGATCGAGGAGGGAAAGAAAGGTCTGAACCTCCAGCGATATAAGGGTCTTGGAGAAATGAACCCGGATCAGTTGTGGGAAACAACCATGGATCCGGATAAACGCACGCTCTGTCAGGTGAAAATCGAAGATGTGATTGAAACCAATGCCATCTTCACAGTTTTAATGGGAGAGGACGTGGAACCCCGGCGGGAGTTTATTCAGGAGAATGCGTTAGAAGTCAGTATGCTTGATATATAGGGGTTAGCCCGTGGAGATGTTTTTTCTCAATCGCTTGGATTGAGATAGTGGTTTTTGCACCGGCCCTTAACAAATTATAATGCCAATAGTATTCGACCTGTAGCGCATTTCAAGACATCTCCAATAATGGCCGGGGCCAAAGTAGTTGTAGCATCCAGATTTATCAACAGACCGAAATATTCGCGATTGAGAAAAAACATCTCCACGGGCTAGATTGTTGACCGTGGTAATTTGACGGCCCAATTAAAAAATATGTTCGTTTACCGGAAGGAAAACCTTCCGGTTTTTTTTATTAAACAATTGAAAACGGTCATTTTATTGATATATTGGGAGAGGTCGAACAGTCGTGTGGGTATCCTTTTCGGGAGTTTATGATGGCCCTGTCAAAAAATGCTTTAAAGGTTCTGGAGAAACGCTATTTCGCCGCGGGTGAAACCTGGGAGGATCTGTGTCGGCGGGTCACAGACAAGGTCGCCGAGGATGAAACGTCGCCGTCTGCCCGTAAAAAGTGGGCCCGGACCTATTATGAGTTGATTCACGACCTCACATTCCTGCCCAACAGCCCGACCCTGAGAAATTTCGGAAGGAACAACGGCTCGGGAAGTGCCTGTTTTGTCCTACCGCTGGAAGACAGCCGCAAGGGGATTTTCAAAACCCTCTCAGATGCCGTGGATGTGCAAGCATACGGCGGCGGTACCGGGATGGATTTTTCAAATATCCGCCCCCGCGGTGATCGGGTTAACTCGACCGATGGTCGCGCCACAGGGCCGCTTAAAATAATGGGAATTTTCGACTACACGATTGGAGATATCATTAAACAGGGCGGAACCCGGCAAGGTGCCAATATGGGTATATTGAGGGTTGACCACCCCGATATTGAAAATTTTATCACCAGTAAAACCCTCGAAGGTGAATTGAAGAATTTCAATATCTCAGTGGGGGTGACCGATGCATTCATGCGGGCAGTCGAACAGAATGATGATTATGACCTTGTTTTCAAAAATAAAAAAAGAAAAACAGTAAATGCCCGGGCTATCTGGTATGCGCTGGTCGAGGCCGCCTGGCGCAACGGAGAGCCGGGGATCGTATTTCTGGATACCATCAATAAACGCAACCCCCTTTCGGCCGCCGGCCGCATAACCGCCACCAACCCCTGCGGGGAGCAACCGCTGCTGCCTTACAGTTCCTGTAACCTGGGTTCCATCAATCTCAATGCGGTGGTCATGGGCAATTGGATTTCCGGAAAGGCCCGCATCAATTGGAAAAAACTCAAGTCCATCACGGCCACGGCCGTCCGTTTTCTTGATTCGGTGATCTCCACCAATCACTATCCCCTTAAGGAGATTGAACAAGCCACCAAGCGCTTCCGACAGATAGGTTTGGGTATTATGGGGTTTGCCGACCTATGTATCAAATTGAACCAGCGGTATGGTTCCCAAGATTCGGTCAAACTGGCCAAAAAGATCATGGACACCATTTACAGACAGGCCCTGGAGACGTCCGGACAGTTGGCAGCTGAACGCGGTCCGGCACCCTTTTTTGAGCAATTTGAAACCCGCGCCAAGCCCCGGAGAAATGGGGCGCTGACTTCCATTGCCCCCACCGGCACCCTGTCGGTGCTGGCCGACTGTTCTTCCGGATGTGAACCCCATTTTGCCTTCAACTACACCAAAGAGTGCCTTGAAGGAGAAAAGCTGGCCATGATGCCGGCGGTATTTCGTGATTGGCTCGAGAAAACCGGGGAGAATCAACTCCCCGCTTATTTTGTGACCGCCGACGATATATCCCTTAATGAACACATAGCCGTCCAGGCGGCCTTTCAGAACAGCGGGGTTGATGCGGGTGTATCCAAGACCATCAACGCACCCTATCAGACGACCAAAAAGGCCGTTTCCAAAGCATTCATTCGGGCCTGGAGGGCCCAGTGTAAAGGCATTACCTTCTACCGCCAGGGTTCCCGTGATGTGGAGGCCCTCTATGATGAAGTCGCCGCCGCCACAAAGAAAAGTGGCGGCGCCCTTAGAAGGGGTGAACTGAAAAAACGGCCACGGGCAACGACCGGCCCCAGTTTGAAAATGAAAACTGCTTGCGGCAAACTATATGTGGATCCGCACTTTGATAATGAAGGGGTAATTGAGGTTTTTATCCGCACGGAAGGCGGTGGTTGTACGGCCAACACCAAGGCGTTGGGCGTGCTCCTGTCATATTGCCTGCGCGCCGGGATAGCCCCGGAAGCCTTGATCAAATCGATGAAGGCGATTCACTGCACGGCCTGCACGCGCGCCATTCTCTCCGGTAAAAACGTGGAAGTAAACAGTTGCGCCGCCGGTATGGGCAAAGGCCTGGATATCGCCCTGCAAAACACGCCGATCTACCGCAAGGTGATGGAGCAGTTGGAAGATGCTGAAGTTCATTTTTCAGAGGAGGGCCGCCCGGCCGCGGGCAGCCCTAAATGTCCGGATTGCGGGAGTCCTTTGAACCGGACGAGCGGGTGTATGTTGTGTTCGAATCCTGAATGCGGCTGGAGTCGCTGTTGAAGCCATTTTAAGAACGCCTTTTGGCCCAATCTCGGCGTTGGGCGCGAATAGCAGATCCTCGAAATACTAAACGTATTCCTCCGGTCTGCTATCCACGGCCGCCTTGATATTGAACCAAAATGCATTCTTAAAATGGCTTCAATAATGTTTCATCTCAAACCCGATTGAAGGCTTTAAAACCACTTCTCTTCCCGAACAAAGTCTAAATATTTTAACGGACATGATGCTTGACCTGGGTTGGTTTTATGCGTTATTTTTCAATCATCCCTCGGAATCTTTAACCTCTTACCGGAGCTGTACCTGATATGAAAATTCACTACGTTGAAGCGCGCGATCTGCCGGATCTCTGGTTTCAAGCGGTACACGATATTCTCGATGAAGGCCGCCGATTCACCATTGACCGGGGGTCTTATGCCGGACAGACCCGGCTGGAATACGATTATTTCTGCGGGCACGTGAAGTATCCCGGCACCCAGCCGGTGATTCCGGATATCCCACCGTCCTGCGGCATTCCCAACCCCGTTGAAGAGGCCTACATTTATGGTGGCGATGGATATGACCGCTCGTATATCGAGTACCTGATGACCGGTGAAAAAGAGATCGGTGAGTCCTACACATATGGTGAACGGCTCACCCGGGCACCGCTGACCGGCGACAAACTTGCCTGGTGGGAAGAGGGCAACGCAGAGATTGTCGATAAACGCGAGGTGGACGGCACCGCCGTGTTTGCCGAAGGTGGTCAACTCTACCTCAATCAGATTGAGTGGATTATCCAAACCTATAAAAAGCATGGTCACCGCAACAACCAGATGGTTCTGCAGGTGGCGCATCCTTCGGACTGCACCTTGCTGGACCCGCCCTGCTTAAGATCGATCGATACCCGCATTCAGGATGATAGCCTGCACTTTTTTGTCTATTTTCGCTCCTGGGATTTGTGGGGCGGCCTGCCGGCCAACCTGGCCGGCATCCAGAATCTCAAGGAATACATGTCTGGAGAGATAGGTGTCAAAGACGGCGAAATGATCGTGGAGAGCAAGGGGTTGCATCTTTACGGCTATGCCGAAGATTTGGCAAAATTGCGTTGTTTGAAAACGTAAACCGTGGACCGCCCGGTTACATCCGCATCCTTCTAACCCCTTATAGTTTTATACACCACCATTACGGAACCACAAATTTTGGAGGGCCTTCATGAAACGCCGGGAGTTCCTGAAATATGCCCTGTCCGGCACCCTGCTTTCGGCCGCAGTGCCGGGCCTGTTGGTTCCCCGCCGATGGGTGCACGCGACACCCGTTTATGATGCCGTAATAATTGGCGGCGGCTTGAGCGGTTTGACCGCCGCGGCGGCCATGAAAGATTCCAATATACTGATTCTCGAGCGAGAGCCGGAAATGGGGGGGCGTATCGTTTCAAGAGAATGGGAAGGATTTTCATATTCATTAGGGGCCTCCTATATCGGCAAGCCCGACGGGGACATGCGGTCCTTTTTAAAAGAGATCGGTGTACAGTCGAAACCGTTTCCAGTCCCGCCACCCCAGGATGCCCTGGCCCTCGGCGGCACCATATTTCCGGATGCCTATTCGGACCAGGTCTTTGGTTCCCTGAAAGAGATCCGTGATTACGTGCGGGTCAGCCGGGAGCTCTACCGACTGGCCGGTAAGGGTATCGATGAAGCGGTCTATGGGGTTGATCTAAAAAAACTCGACCAATTCAAATCTTTAGACTCCGAGACAGTGGCGCAATGGCTTGAACGCCATGATGTCGGTCCCATTGTCCAACAATATATCAACACCGAAAACCGCGGCTTGTTCGGCAGCAGCAATGCCGACCTTTCATTGCTGTACAATATCCCGGAGATGGCCTTCAATCTGTATGACGGCAGCTGGATGCCGACTAAATTCGAGAGACGGGACATACCGGATTTTAAGACATATACGCCGCGGCGGGAATCCGGGTCTGACGGCGTCTGGACGTTCACTCATGGAATGAGTGAAATGATCTGGGCCATTGAAAGGCAGGCCAAACTGCAGGGAAAATTAAAAACCGGGGCTGAAGTTCAGCGGGTTGCGGTCAAAGATGATAAAACCGTTCAAATCGAGTATCGCCGCCAGGGAAGGACAGAGCAGGTCATGGCCCATACGGCCGTGCTGGCGACCCCGGCGCCCGTCACGGCCGCGGTTGTGCAAAGCGGGTTATCCTCGCAAGTAATGACCGCCCTGCAGCAGGTGCACTACGTGCCCTATGTTACCATGGGCGTCTTCCTGAAAAAGCGGCTGTTTCGAAATTCATGGAATATTAGTTGCCTGGATACGGTGTTTTCAACCCTCAATGACGCGATCCGTACCCGCGTGGATTATGAATACAACGGCAAAAGCGTGTTGGGGGTTGCCATGCCCTCGCGGGATGCGCGAGATACGTCACTGATTACTGATAGCGACGATCAATTGTTCGGGCGGGTCATCCGGGATGTGGAACGCTATTTTCCGGGCGTGACCACCCAGATCATCGGTCGTTATATTCACCGGTTTCGCTACGGTTTCCCTGTTTTCGCTCCCGGGTATACCCGGATTTTGAACGCCCTTCACCGGGACCCCTCGACTCGGGGACCGCTAATTCTCGCTGGGGATTACACGGTTTATCCTACCATGGGGGGCGCGGCCATCAGTGGCGAAAGGGCCGCGGCCCAAGTTGAGAGGTATTTCGAAAAGAGCGGTTGAAAAAGGCACGCGGACAAGCGGGCCTTGTGACGCCCCTCATCCAACTGTTTAGAATTCGATACTGCCGGGTGTCCGCGGAAAAGGTATGACATCGCGGATATTGCTGATACCGGTTACCAGCATCAACACCCGCTCGAATCCCATCCCGAAACCGCTGTGCTCCACACTGCCGAAGCGACGGGCATCCAGATACCACCAATAGGGTTCCATCGGCATACCGGATTCGGCGATGCGGCCCTCCAGTACATCCAGCCTCTCTTCGCGCTGGCTGCCGCCGATAATTTCGCCGATTCTGGGGACCAGCACATCCATGGCCGCCACGGTGCGGTCGTCGTCATTTAGGCGCATATAAAACGGTTTGATCTCTTTAGGATAATCATGCAGGATGACCGGCTTTTTGAAGTGCTGCTCGGCCAGGTACCGTTCGTGCTCCGACTGGAGATCTTTCCCAAATTCCACCGCGTATTCGAACTTTTTTCCGCGTGTTTTCAATATTTCAATGGCATCGGTATAGGGCAGGCGCACAAATTCAGACGACGCCACGTTCTCGAGCGTGGGCATCAGGGTTTTGTCTACGAACCGGGCAAAAAGGTTCAGATCCTCCGCGCAGTGATCGATGATCCAGGACACCAGGAACTTGATCAGGTCTTCCCCCAACTGCATATTGCCGGCCAGATTGCAAAATGCCATTTCCGGCTCCACCATCCAGAACTCCGCCACGTGCCTGCTGGTGTTGGAGTTTTCCGCCCGGAAAGTCGGTCCGAACGTATAGACGTCTCCCAGGGACAACGCCAGCATTTCCGCCGAAAGCTGACCGGAAACGGTAAGGTTGGCCTCGGTACCGAAAAAATCATCAGAGAAGTCGGCCACGCCATCTTTGATAGCAGTCTCATCAGGGGCAAGCGTCGTGATCCGAAACAGCTCGCCGGCACCCTCGCAATCACTCCCCGTGATGATCGGGGTGTGGATATAGCGAAAGTCGCGATCCCGGAAAAATTTATGCACGGCAAACGCCAGTTCCGAGCGAATGCGAAACACGGAGCCGTATTTGTTGGTTCGCGGACGCAGGTGGGCGATGGTGCGTAAAAATTCATCGGTGTGCCGTTTTTTCTGGAGGGGGAAGTTGTCCGGGGCGATATTGATGATATCGACTTCTGACGCTTGAATTTCCCAATTTTGCCCCTTTCCTTTGGATTCAACCAGGCGGCCGGTAATTGCCACTGCGGAGCCGGTCGTGATTTTGCGAATATTTTCATAATTGGCCAGGGTCTCATCCGCAATCACCTGAATGTTCTTCAGGCATGAGCCGTCATTGACTTCCAGGAAAGAGAAACCCTTTGAATCCCGGCGGGTGCGGACCCAGCCTTTAATCAGGACACTTTCTACCGGATTGTGAGCGGCCAGCAGTTTTACGATCTTTTCGCGCGTCATTCTTTCGTCTCCAATTTATCAGTAGAACCATCTTAAAAAAGTCTTTTTGCTCAAACTCGGTGTTGGGCGCTTGGTTCAAATCCTCAGAATACTGAAGTATGCCTCCGGGTTGCGACCCACCGTCGAGGAATCAATCAAGCGGGAAGTCCCGCAGCTCGGGGCACCTCGCGGCCGCCTTGATTTTGAACCAAAATCCGTTTTTTGAGATAGCTTCTATACTATTTATAGCTTGATGGTAATATAGTACCCGCGATGCCCGCGCTGCAGGAGCAGCACAACCGATTTTTTCCGGCGGAATTTGACGATGGCGGCCTTAAAATCCTCGACATTATTGATATTGTAATCATCGATGCGGCGAATTACATCTCCCGGCCCGGCGCCGATCCGGTCCAGGTAAGTGCCGGTGCGCAGGTCGGTTATCAGCACGCCCGAGTCCGCGACCACCCGATATTTTCGGCGGGTTTTGCGATCCAGATTGGCAACTCCCACTCCGAGTAACCGCTCGGCCAGGGCCAGGGCTTGCTCGGGTGGGAAAACCGTGGCGTTGACTTTGGTGGTCATGAACTTGTCCCGGCGTTTGAGATGGACCTGGATAGACTGGCCGGCGGCCACCCCGCGCATGATATCCTGAAAAGCGCTGTTGGAAGGTACCGGGCGGTTGTTTATCTTCATGATGATGTCACCGCTTTTTATACCGGCCTGATCCGCCGGCCCCCGGCGAGCAACCGATTCCACGATGACCCCTTTACCGGTGGGGATCTTGTAATATTCAACCAGTTCACGATTCAAATCCTGAACCAGCAGGCCGATCCAGGCCTGGATTACTTCGCCGTAGGCAATCAGGTCGGAAACGATTCGGCGGGCCTTGTTGATTGGAATGGCAAAACCAATGCCGCGGGCATTGGCATATATGGCAGTGTTGATGCCGATCAGGTCGCCGTTGATATTAAGCAGGGGGCCGCCCGAGTTACCCGGATTGATCGGGGCATCGATCTGGATAAAATCATGAAACGTGCGGGCCTCGGTGCGGACGCTCCGGTTTACGGCGCTGATGACGCCGGTCGAGACGGTGTGCGAAAAACCGAAAGGATTGCCGATGGCGATCACGGTTTCACCGATCAACAGGTCGTCGCTGCGGGACATCTGGATATCCGGGAGCGATCCCGGGGATTCGATTTTCAATACCGCCAGGTCTGAATCCGGATCGGCGCCGACAATCTGGGCGTTGAACTCGCGTTCATCTTTGAGGGTAACGGTAATCGTGCCGGCGCGCGTGATGACATGCGCATTGGTCAGGATGAAGCCGCGGTTGCCGTCTATGATGACCCCGGACCCCAGACTGGTTCGCTTTTGCTGCCGGTTGTACCCATCATCGAAGAAATCTTTGAAAAAGCGCTCGAAAAAGGGGTCCATGCCAAATGAGTTGAACGGGTTCTGCTCCGGTCGGATTTCATACTCTGAACTGATGTTCACCACTGCCGGTCCCACCCGTTTGACTGTTTTGACAACGGCGGTTTCACGGTTATATTTTTCAGCAAGAACAGGCGCGGGGACCAGGAGGCAGCAAATCAAACCAAGCACGAAGATTCTGCTTATAATGCAGTTGTTTTTATTGCTTGCCGCAGGTTTTTCTGGCATCTAGATTCCTTTTTCTTCAGAAACACAGGTAAAATTTATAACATGCCACCCAAAAGCGTTCAAGACCTACTGCCCTTTGTGGAGCAGCCGAGCCAGTATCTCGGGAACGAGATCAACAGTGTTCACAAAGATCACCAGGCAGTTGCTTTAAAAGTAGCCCTGGCCTTTCCGGACCTTTACCAGATCGGTACCTCCCATTTCGGCATGCAGATCCTCTACCACATTCTCAACGCCAAGCAGGATATCTGTGCCGAGCGGGTGTTTGCGCCGGACAGTGACATGGAAGCCGAATTGCGCAACGCTGAAATTCCACTGGGCACCCTTGAGAGCCGAACGCCGCTGGCAGACATGGATATCATCGGTTTCAGCCTGCTGTATGAGCTGAACTATACCAATATGCTGACCATCCTCGATCTGGGGGGCATTCCATTTTACGCCCGGGAGCGGGACGACGCCCACCCGTTTGTAATTGCCGGAGGACCCTGTATGTGCAACCCGGAACCGGTGGCGGATTTTTGCGATGCGGTGGTCATTGGGGACGGCGAGCAGGTGATTCAGGACATGGCGGCCGCCTGGATCGCGTGGAAGCAGGCCGGGACCCGGGACCGGGAGGTTCTGCTCAAGGCGTGGGACGCCTTTGCGGGGGTCTATATCCCGGCATTCTACAAGGCCGTGTACGACCGCGACGGATTTCAGACCCTCATACCGGAAAGAACGTCCAAAAAAACCATACCACGGGCCGTCGTTTCCAACCTTGATCGCGCTCCGTTTCCGACGGCACCCCTGGTACCCTATGGGCGGCCGGTCCATGATCGCTTGCGGCTGGAGCTTTCCCGGGGGTGCACCCGGGGATGCCGATTTTGCCAGGCCGGTATGCTATACCGGCCGGTGCGGGAGCGATCCGCCCAGACGCTGGCCGCGTTGTCGCGGGACAGCCTGAAACTGACCGGTTACGAAGACCTGTCACTTCTGTCATTGAGCACCGGTGATTACAGTCACATCGCGGACCTCATGGAATATTTGATGGCGACTTGTGAGAACCAGCATGTCGCCATTTCACTGCCCTCCCTGCGGGCCGGCACCCTGACACCGGAACTGATGCAGCAGATAAAGAAGGTTCGTAAAACCGGATTTACCATCGCACCGGAAGCCGGCAGCCAGCGGCTGCGTGACGTCATCAACAAAAACATTTCCCAGGCGGATATTCAAAACACGGTCGACGACGCCTTTTCACTGGGGTGGCGACTGGTCAAGCTCTATTTTATGACCGGGCTGCCCACGGAGATCCCGGAAGATCTGGATGAGTTGATCCGGTTGGTCAAGTCCTTGCGGCACAGCCGCGATGAAAAAGCGCGTCGACGCAACCTCAATGTCAGCGTGGGTACCTTTATTCCCAAACCGCACACACCTTTTCAGTGGTCTTCCCAGATATCTCTGGAAGCATCCCGGAAAAACCTGAATCGGCTCAGGAGCGCTTTGAAATTACCGGGGATCCAATTCAAGTGGCAAAACCCCGAAATCAGCCTCCTGGAGGGGCTCTGGTCACGGGGTGACCGCAAGCTTAGCCGATTGCTGGTGAATGCTTATCGTCGGGGATGCCGCTTTGATGGGTGGGGAGATAAATTAAGGTTGGACCTCTGGCAGGCGGCCATAATTGAGAGCGAGATCGACATGGATTTTTATACCCGGCGGCAGCGATCCCTGGATGAACCACTGCCATGGGATTTTATCGATATCGGCGTTAGCAAGAGATACTTACAGTCAGAATGGCAGCAGGCGCTGGACGGTCAAATGTCCAATGACTGCCGGCGCGGTGAGTGCAACGACTGCGGCGTTTGTGATTTCGAATCACTGGAACCACTGCTTTCCATTGACATTGCAGACCCCCAAAAGGAAAGCACGCCGCAAAAATCGCAACCCGACGACGACGAACGCTTCCGTACGATCAAGGTCCATTTTTCCAAAACCGGCGATGCCCGCTTTCTTGGTCACCTGGAAATGGTCAGTATTTTTACGCGCGCCCTTAAAAGGGCCGCTATCACGGTTAAATTTACCCGTGGGCATCACCCCAAGGCCAAACTTTCCTTTCTGGACACCCTGCCCTTAGGTATGGAAAGCCTGGAAGAATTCTTCAAGGTTTCTATCTTAAAGGATGCGGACGAGGAGATGTTTATCCAGCGGCTGAACCAGGAGTTGCCGCGGGGATTGCAGGTCCGGTCAACTTCCGGGGCCCGGAAAACAAAAGATGCAACAAAACCGCCGATACACTACCGGGTCGAACTACATGACGGTGTGTTGGAAGACCAACGCCTGGCCGAATTTACCAGGGCACCGGAATGGATCTTTACCAAAACCGGTAAAAAAGGTCGACGGAAAGAGCTCGACCTTAAAAAAATGGTTGAAAATATTGTAATTTCGTCTGAAAAAGAGTTATCCTTGAGGCTCAATACGAATGCCGGTAAAACTGCGCGGCCGGCTGATGTTCTCGGTAGTATCTTCGGACTGGACGCGAACAGTATTCGCACCGCGCGCATTGTCAAATTGGGAACCAGGCCGGTGTAGAAACGCGCGCCACCTCGTTTTGCTGACCAGCAAAAAAAGCGTTACGACAAAACAAAAACCAACCATGTATCGACGACTGATCGTTAACGTTGCGGAACACGAAACTCGGGTTGCCATTCAGGAAGATGGGACCATCGTGGAACTGTTTGTCCAGAGAAAAGACGGCTCTGATATTGCCGGCAACATATATAAAGGCCGGGTACAGCGGGTGTTACCCGGTATGCAAGCGGCCTTTGTCAATATTGGTCTTGAGCAAGCTGCATTTTTACATGTGAACGATGTCATCGACGAACGTATTTATAGCCAAGACGACTATGCGCAAGCGTTCGGCGATGCCCAGCAAGACGCTATTGAGAAGGATTCAGAAGGAGATGATTATTTTAACGCACCCGACCGTGAAAAACACATTGAGGAATTATTGCGGGAAGGACAGGAGATCCTGGTACATGTCGCCAAGTCGCCCATTGGTACGAAAGGCGCTCGGGTAACCGGCCACGTATCACTGCCGGGACGCTACCTGGTTCTCATGGCAAATTCAGATCACATCGGGGTGTCTCGCAAGATAGAAGACGAGGATGAGAGAAACCGGTTGAAGGAGATGGTCGGTGATCTTAGAGAAGATCACATCGGCTACATCGCCCGGACAGCCAGCGAGGGCATAGACAGTCATAAGATGTCCCAGGAGATGAAATTTCTGAACAACCTTTGGAAGAACATCCTGAAAAGATATCAGGCGGCTTCAGCCCCGGCATTGCTGCACAAGGAACTCGATGTCAGCCTGCGGGCCCTGCGCGATCTTTTGACCAGTGAAGCTGAGCGTCTCATTATTGATTCGAAGACCGCCTACGATACCATTAAAAGATTCATAGAAACCTTCATGCCGGGTTTGCGAAATTCCATTGAACTTTATGAAGGCAGCGAACCGATATTCGATGCTTACAACCTGGAAGGCGATATTTCCCGGGCACTGCAGAAGAAGGTGTGGCTCAAATCCGGCGGCTACATTGTGATCGAACAAACCGAGGCATTGGTGGCCGTCGATGTCAATACCGGCCGTTACGTGGGGAAACACAATCTGGAAGAGACCATCGTAAAAACCAATCTTGAAGCCGTCAAGGAAATTGCTTACCAGATACGGTTACGGGATATCGGCGGGCTCATCATCATCGATTTCATAGATATGGATAAAAAGTCCAACCAGGACAAAATCTACAACGCTTACAAGGACGCGTTGAAGAAAGATCGCAGCAAGATCAACATCCTGCCCTTCTCCGAAATGGGGTTGATTCAAATGACCCGCAAGCGGGTTAAAAAGTCTTTAACCAGCCTCATGTGCGAGCCCTGTTTCCACTGCGAGGGGGCCGGTTATCAAATTTCGCGGCGCACGATTTGTTTTAACATTTACCGGGAAATACTGCGGGCCGCCCAGGATATGACCGGGGAGCGCTTTACCCTGCGAGTCAATCCCGAAATAGCAGAATACCTGCACGGGGAGGAAAACCGGATCATTATTCTGTTGGAGCAGATCACCGGCAAGCCTGTGGTCATATATCCCCATAAAGAGTTTCATATGGAGGAGTTCGACATATTTGAGCATCAGGCTTAGTTTGTTAGGGGCAATTTAATAATTGTATTTTGGTCCGAGCTCCCGTCTTCGCCTCAGGCGATGCCTCACAAGTCCGGATCAGTCTAATCTAAAAGCTTCACCTGACAGGCAGTCAAGACGCCAGCAGAGTTTATCGGCCGTCACTTAAGCGCAGGCTGAAGATTGGGCCAATCAGGCTTCGCCGAAGGCACCGCCCGACATAAAGACATTTTTAAGATACCTCTAATTTTGGATCTTGACATACATATTTGTATGTGTGTATTGTGGCCGATTGTAGTGGACGATTGACGGACAAATACACCGTTGAGCAAGCCTGAAACGGAAAAGATAAAAGGAACCACTTAAAATGAAACGGACATTTCAACCAAGCAGAACCAAGCGGGCCCGGACCCACGGATTTAGAAAACGGATGTCAACCAAAGCCGGGCGCCGGATTATCAACCGGAGAAGAGCCAAAGGCAGAACGCGCCTCGCCTGTTAGCCGGCTGGATCATAAGCGAATGAACACCGTGAAAAAAGAATGCGCCCCGGGGTGGATTCTTTTTTCTCATTGGTCCACAGGAATCCAGGCCGACCGGATAAGCGCTGCGCGAACTGCACGCCTAAACCGTGACCATGTCGGAATACGGGTACTCAAAGCAAGAGCGGCTCCTTAAAAGAGGCGATTACCTGTCTCTCAACCGAGACGGTAAAAAATATCATCGTCGGTACTTTCTCTGTATTTATAAAAAGGGGCCGGGCAACAGATCGCGGCTGGGCCTGACCGTTTCTAAAAAGGTTGGCCCCGCAGTGACCCGCAACCGAATCAAAAGAGCGTGCCGTGAGTTTTTTCGACTGAACAAGCATCTGCTGGGGGGTGCCTGGGACATCAATCTTATTGCTAAGAAAAGCGCCGCGACAGCCGCCCGGGAACAGGTGATAACGTGCCTGCAAGAAATATTTTCAAAGATCGCGCAAAAATAGCCATTAGACAGTTAGCCCTAATTGTAATTAGATTCTATCAGGCGGCCATTTCGCCTTATCTGGGCCGGAATTGCCGATTCTATCCTTCCTGTTCTGAATACAGTTATCAGGCCATCAACCGGTATGGCGTACTACAGGGTTGTTACCTGTCATTTAAGAGAATAACAAAATGCCATCCTTTTCACAGCGGTGGTTATGATCCCCTACCGTAAACATAAGCCCCGGAAAAAATAGCATTCAACATGAACATAGGACCAAACGCGTTATTCAATACTTACGACCATACCGGGCAAACTTTCGTATTGGGTGACATCAGGAGAAGAGCATGGATCAGGCAAGACTGATTATCGCCATCGGGCTGTCATTTTTAGTTTTCTTTATATGGGATGCCTTTTTTGTTGAGAAAAAGCCGATCGAACCGCCGGCCACCGAGCAGACCGAACCCACACCAGATCAGGCGCCGTCTGAATCCATTGTAAAAAAACCGGCACCGCCGGTCCCAGCCGCTGCTGATCCCGAAAAAGCGATCCAGCCCGCTATGCCAGCTGCTCCCCGGGTCCAAACCACCGCCGCCCGGGACATCCTCGTTACAACCGATAAATACGAAGCCCGGATCAGTGAACAGGGTGCCGCCATTACCAGCTTTCGATTGAAAGACCACCAGGATCGTGTTGGTGAAAAAGGAAACATGTTGGAGTTGGTTCCGGCAGTCATAAAGGAGGGCACGACACGTCTTCATTTTGAAGACAGCCGCCTGGGAGGCGTACACAAAGCTCTGTTTTCTACCGGGAATCAGCCTTCCAATCTGATTGTAGACAGTGAAAAACAGAGCCTGGCGCTAGCCTGGAATGGTACCGATGGGGTTGATGTCGTCAAGACCTACACGTTTTATAAAAGTACATATCTGATCGATCTTGAAATCGCTATCATAAACAACACCACCGGCACGCTGGTCGAGCAGCCGGCCATAGAATTGATCGGCCCCCGTCCTCAAAAAACATCTTATGCGTTTGAGGGGCCCAGCGCTTACATCAACAATGAACTTGAACAGATCAAGATCAAGAGCATTGAAGAAAAAGACAAGTATGACGGCCGCATTCAATGGATCGCCCTGCAGGATCGCTACTTTCTGACCAGTTTGGTGACTGATCCCCAAAACGAAGCACAGCTCATACTGGGTGCCACCAAGGAGGTCCTGAAAAACAAATATGTTCATCCTCCAATCAAGATCGAGCCCGGCCAACAGGTCGTTCTGCAGCACCAGTTGTTCATGGGGCCCAAACAGATGGACCTGCTAAACGCAGCGGGTAAAGGACTGGGCAAGCTGCTCGACTTCGGCTGGTTCGATTTTTTGGCCAGGCCGTGCTTGCATTTCCTGAACATGATTTACGGGGTGATACCAAATTACGGCCTGGCGATCATTATCCTGACGATCATTATAAAGATTTTGCTTTGGCCCCTGGGGACCAAAAGCTACAAATCAATGAATGAAATGAAACGCATTCAGCCGTTGATGGCCGAGATCCGTGAAAAGTACAAAAACGACAAAAAGAAACAAAACGAGGAAGTCATGAATCTGTATCGGACCTACAAGGTAAACCCCATGGGGGGGTGTCTGCCGATGGTCCTTCAGATACCTGTATTTTTCGCCCTCTATCGGATGCTTTACGAAGCCATTGAACTGCGACATGCACCATTCATTGGTTGGATCAATGACCTGTCCGCACCCGACCGACTATTCAACTTTGGATTCAGCGTACCCCTTATGGAGCCACCCTATGGCATCCCGGTACTTACCCTGATCATGGGAGCCTCAATGTTTTTGCAGCAGAAAATGTCACCGCCCATGGGGGATCCGGCCCAGGCAAAAATGATGATGGCCATGCCGATTATTTTTACATTCATCTTTATTAATTTTTCTTCCGGGCTTGTTCTATATTGGTTGGTCAACAATGTGCTCTCCATTGCTCAACAGTACTATATCCAAAAGAAATTTGCTTAAGGACGGAGGCTTGGATGACATCGGAAGTGATGTTTAAGGGTAAGAATGTTGCGCAGGCAGTCCTAAATGCTTGCCAACAACTTGAAATAAAAGAAGAAAACCTTGATTACGAGGTGGTTGACCAAGGGTCGACCGGAATTTTCGGTCTCGTCGGCACCAAAAAGGCCCAAATACGCGTATTTATTCAACAAAAACAGATGGATAGCAATTTGGGTCCCGAGGAACGGGTTGCTGAAACCACCATGGGTCTGGAGCGGTCCGCCGCAACAGCCGAATTTTCCGAGCCGGCCAGGATTGGGCAGGAAGCGCTGGAAAGAATCGCGGCGGGTATAAGCAACGGCACCCGTGTCCTCACCAGGGACGAAGGCCGGCGCATTACGTACCAAATTGAAGGCGGCAAAGCCGGCGTTCTCATTGGAAAGCGCGGTCAAACCCTGGAAGCTATTCAATACCTCGTCGAAAAAGTGGTCAACCGGAACAGCAAGGAAAGGGTGCGCGTAAGTATTGATGTGGGGGGCTATCTGGCCAAGAAAAGGCAGAACCTCGAAAACCTCGCTGAAAGAACGGCACAGAAAGCCAAAAAGAACGGCAAGCCGGCCACCATTGGACAGTTGAACGCCCACGATCGCCGCATCGTACATCTAGCACTCAAAGATGACATCGACGTTTCAACCAAAAGCGTTGGCCACGGTTATCTCCGCAAACTGATCGTGATGCCGAAAAGGCGCCGCAACACTACCAAAAGAGGCCGCAAAAGGCCTGCCTAAAACAATGGATCGCAGTACCATTGCCGCCATATGTACCCCCCGAGGGTTCGGAGGGGTTGGGATCATAAAAATATCCGGTCCCGATGCCATCCGCATAGCCCAGGCTGTTTTCCGCAGTAAAGATCAAAAAGGCCCAAACCAAGACGCGGTCAGCTTCAAAGCCTACCGATTGCGATATGGGATTGTGGTACAACCAGAGGATGGCACGCGCATCGATGAAGTCTTGCTGGCAACGATGCGGGCCCCCAAAAGCTATACCGGTGAGGATGTTGTCGAGATAAATGCCCATGCCGGCCCGGTTGTTTTAAATACCATACTTGACATCGTGCTGACCCAGGGGGCTCTTTTAGCTGAACCGGGCGAATTTACACGGCGCGCTTTTTTGAACGGCCGCATAGATCTCACCCAGGCCGAGGCCGTGGTCGATTTAATTAACGCCAAAACAACGGCCGCCGCACATATGGCCAGTTCCCAGATGGCCGGACACCTGCGCAAAGAGATAGAGGTCATCAGCACGGCCGTGAGAGATTTGATCACCTACAATGAAGCGCGAATAGACTTTCCCGAGGATGTCGCCGCCGACGAATCTATCGCTCAAGATCTGGTGATGCTCAAGGAAAAAGTTATTGCGCCGCTTAGCAATATACTTGATCATTTTCGGGAAGGGCGTATTTTACGCGAGGGACTGCGCCTGGCCGTAGTTGGGCGACCGAATGTCGGGAAATCCAGTATAATGAACAGGCTGGTACGCGATGACCGCGCCATCGTGACGGATATACCCGGAACCACCCGAGATACAGTTGAGGACTTCATAAACATACAGGGTATACCGGTTGTCATCGTAGATACAGCGGGATTACAAGAAACCGATAACCCGGTTGAAAAAATCGGTATTGAAAAGACGCTTCAGAATATCGAAAAAGCGGATTTGATTCTATTCGTTGTCGAGGAAGGGCAGGGCATACGCACAGAGGATCAGGAAATTTACAAGAAAATTGAAGACAAATCCCATTTTATTGTTATCAATAAAAAAGACTTGGAAAGTGCCGACCGGTCAACGCACATACCCGATCAATGGTTGGTCAATCCTTGTTTTAGCATATCGGCTCTCAGTGGCGAGGGCTTATCAGAACTGGAGAATGCCATCTATGGATTCGTTGCCGGTGACCAGGAGGGGTTGATTAATAGTGATTTCGCCCCCAATTTAAGACAAAAGCAACTGATCCAGAAAAGCCTCGAGGCTGCTTTAGCAGCGTTAGAAAGCAAAAGGCGCGAGGATTCAGGCGAGCTGACTGCCTTGGATTTAGACGATTGCCAGATTAACTTGAACAAGGTTCTCGGCAGGCACCTGCAAGAGGATATACTCGAACACATATTCAAACAATTTTGCATTGGTAAATAGTGTTTCACGTGAAACAATCTGCCGTCTGTTTTGTTTGCAACAAACCAACTCGACAAAAAGGTCGACGATAGAGAGGTAGGTCTATATGGATTTTGATTTTACACCTTATTTTAAAAAATATGAAGAACTGGTGGCGGTTGCCGAGGATGCTTTCAATCGCGTAAAAAAGGAGCATCCAGAGTGTGTGAAGTGCGAGTTGGGTTGCGCGGACTGCTGTCATGCACTATTCGATTTAACCCTAATAGAGGCCCTTTATGTCAATCATAAATTCAAGGCTGCTTACGATGGCGAGCAGCGCGAAGCCATGCTTGAAAGAGCCAACAGCGCTGATCGAAAGACCTTTCAAATTAAGAAAAGAGCCGGCAAAATGATGAAAGACGGCAATTCCGATGAGGAGATCCTGGAAAAGATTGCCGCCGAGTCAGTGCGCTGTGCCCTGCTCAATGATAAGAATTTATGTGACCTCTATGATTTTCGACCGATTACCTGCCGATTATACGGAGTGCCCACAGCCATTGGCGGCAAAGGACATACCTGCGGATTGTCCGCCTTTGCACCCGGTGAATCTTATCCGACGGCCAACCTGGATCGGATTCAGTCCGCCTTGATTGCCCTTTCAAATGCGTTGGTAGCGGATCTTAAATCAAAATACGCGACCTTGGGCGAAATGCTGGTGCCCTTGTCCATGGCGCTCCTCACCGAATATGATGAAACTTACCTGGGATTGAAATCGGACGCACAAGAAAACCCGGGTAGCACGGAAAGCGAAAATGACTGATATAACCCCTGAAGAAGAGGCTGCGCGCAAGAAGGCCATATTTGATGGCATGTCTGCCCGCGGACAGAAATACATCCTAAAAAAGGGATATGATAATTGGGATCCCTTTCAAGAGCCGAAGGACCCTATCGATATCCGCACGGATAAGACCAGGCGCACTTCCCAGCAGCTTATCCGCGAATTTTTACAGGCATGCCCCCACGATGAATATTCCTCGGCATATGGACGCGGAGCATTTGAGCTGTGTCTGGGAATCGTGAATGACGATGAAGCTGCCCGGGGCATGTTTGATTTTTCTTGCTGGTACCAGAAACTTTTAAGGGCAGAAGGCCACCTGGAAGAAAAAGATAAGAGCTGACAAATAGCCATTGACAACAATCTTATTTTTTGACCCGGCTCTCTAAAGCGGCCGGGTTTTTCTTTTTGATAAAATTTGGTTCAGAAAAGAAAAAAACTGAAGAAATATGTTTAAAAAGCTCAAAAAAAGGCTAATAAACGCTAAAAGTTCGCGATTTGCCCAGATTCGCGAAAACACCAAAATGCATACACAGATATTCATATAGTCGAGATCGGGGCATATACGCGCTCTCACGAAGTCGCCCCGCGAGCCCTACAGCCACAAGGGTTTGCGCGAAGAGAAACACAATATGTGGTGGTCGACGGAAAAGTTTATACCAAATTTAGTGGTTCTGTGCAGCACGGTCCTGAACCCATAAAGGGCGTCCCGAGATTGACGCGTTGCGTCATTATTTTGAGGGCCAAACCCGACAAAAACGGACGTGGCCATTAAAAAAGCCCGGTCGAAAAATTCGACCGGGCTTTCATTTGGCGTCTGAAGTTTTTATACCATGAAGCTCCAAAGAATTCCGGCACAGATGGCGGAGCCGATCACACCGGACGAATTGCAGGCCATGGCATGCATCAGCAGAAAATTGGTTGGATCCTCTTTCAAGCCGGTCAAATGAACTTCCCGGGCCGATCCGGGGACCGCGGACACTCCGGCGGCGCCCAGCAATGGATTGATCTTTTCCTTCATGAAGACATTCATGATTTTCGCGAAAATAACCCCGGATGCGGTCGCGATGCTGAAAGCAATGGAACCAAGGAAAAAGATCCCGACCGACTTGCCCGTTAAAAATACGTCTCCCTGGGTACTGGCTCCTACGGTGAAACCCAGAAAGATGGTGGCCGTATCGATGATGGCACTGCTGGCTGTTCGCGCCAGGCGGTCAACCACGCCGGACTCTTTCATGATGTTGCCGAAAAAGAAGGTACCCAGCAGTGGAATGGAGGCCGGAGCCAGGAAGCAACACAACAGAAGTCCGACCACTGGAAAGATCAACAATTCTTTTTTAGAAGGCTTGCGCGGCTCGGACATCCGGATCAACCGTTCTTCACGGGTCGTCAACAGCCGCATGATCGGGGGTTGTATAATCGGAATAAGGGCCATATATGAGTAGGCTGCAATGGCAATAGGACCTATAAGGTGCGGCGCCAGTTTTGCGGTCAGGAAAATGGAGGTTGGTCCGTCGGCCCCCCCGATAATGGCAATGGAGGCCGCTTCTTTGGGTAGGAAGCCGAGGCCCAGGGCGCTGAGCAGGGTGAAAAAGATCCCCATTTGCGCGGCGGCTCCCAAAAGCATCAGTTTGGGTCGCGCCAGTAGTGATGAAAAGTCGGTCATGGCACCCAGCCCCAGAAAAACGATCGACGGGTAGAGACCGCTGGTGACCCCAAAATAAAGGTAGTGCAGAACGCTGTTCTCTTCGTAGATACCGAGTCCAAACCCCTTGAAGAAGGGTACGTTGCCGACCAGGATCCCGAACCCGATGGGCAATAGCAACAGGGGTTCATACTCCTTGGCAATCGCAAGGTAGATAAAGAGACAGCCCACCAGAATCATGCACACATGGCGCCAGTCAGCCAGGTAGTAACCGGTATTGGATAAGAATTGAAGTAGAAGGTCCATTTATTTCGTTTCCTTAAGCACCCTGTTTGGTTGCGTTCCATGAGAAGAGGCCCTCACCCTTTGAAACCAGGAAGCCGGCTTCGCGAAAGGCGCGAATGGTCAGATGCGGGTGGGGGAAATCGTTGTCGCGCGTGAGGTTGTAAAGTTCATCGAGCGCGAAAGTTTCTGGAAGCTGCTTTAAGAGCGGCTCATAGAAAATGGCCTGAGCAGCGAGACTCTCCGGAAATCGTTCGGGGATGCCCACCGGCTCGGGTTCGTCGGAGACCTTTTCCTTTTTCTCCATAAAGCCGACCAGTCGGTGAAGCTGTGAAATGATGAAAGACAAGACCGACAGGCCGGTCATGACGATGAGGGCCCCGGCAAGCGCCATGGCCCAGCCATTGTTGGCCGCTATATTTTCAAAACTAAACACCGTAACCTCCTTGCATTTCTTACCTGATATCCTGTGTTTTCGTCAGATGCGTGGCAGTATTTCCAGCGGGCATTCAGAGGGACGAAATGAAACATTCCGGGCATTTGAAAGAAGTACTATAATGCACAGATCCGATATAATGTCAATAGATTAATAAGTGCTGCCGGCGATTCCAAACCCGGCCCGGCAGTCGGATCTATCCACGTGCCAGATAGACCAATCTATGCCACCGGACATTTACCGCTGAAGGGCCGCTGCTGTCTGAGAACCTCGTTTTATAGGTAGGTGCAGGATTAAATGTCTACACCATTGCGTATCTTTTGTAAATACGCGTCCCACTCCATGGGCAACAGGTTTTTCTTCTGGCTGTTGCATGTTTTGCAACAGGGGACCACGTTGCCTTTGGTCGTTTTGCCGCCCCGGGCAATAGGAACCACATGATCCATGGTGAGGGCCTGCGGGGCGGTTGCCCGGCCGCAGTAATGGCAGCGGCCCTTGGCGCAGCGTCGCTTCCACCATTGGGAGGCACGCAGCTCGCGGGCTTTGCGCTTTTCGCGCTTCAGATCGGCCTCGTCGGGGTAAAAATGATAAGGGTCCATCACCTTCTCTTTAACGTTTCAAGCGGTACAATACCAGCGTAAAGTCAATCTTTGCGAGCTGCCAGCCAAGCCTCGATTTCAGGAATGAGCAGTTGATAGAACGCTTCGCTGCCCCCGAGGCCGGTGCGCCCGAAAAAATAGTTGATTTCCAGAAACAGCGGGTCGGGGTCAGGTGCGGAGGAATCGAAAATAATATCGAAACCGGCCAGATTGATGCCGGTTTGGGTACACAGGGCCCGGGTCTTCTCCTGGCCGAGCTGCTGCAGGTCTTCATCGGCCTCATGATCAATGCCGGCGCCGGCAGCCACACTCGTACCAAAGGATTCGCGGTCCTACTGAACACGCCAATAGGAAATCAACTTCCGATTGATAACGGCCACCCGCAAGGAGCGGCGGCCATGCGGAACATGCGCCTGCAGGATAAAGCCGGCCAGTCCGGACTTTTCGAACTCGGCGGCCTGATACAGTTTGTCGGCCAGTTCCTTGCGAGAATTGATCAGGTAGACAGTTTGTCCTTCCCCGCCCCAATCGAACTTGAAAACAAAAGGAGGCGGCATTGGCAACGGCCCGCTATCAGGAGTCTGCTGGCGACTAAAATCGTCCAGGTCTCTGTAAATAAGGGTTTTCGGAAACGGTACATTCCGCTTGTTAAAAAGAGCAGCCTGTCCGGTTTTTCCCGGGTAGGCAAAGCGGAGGTTGTAATCCGGGAATACGTGGGCGCAGTTTTCAACCGCCATGCGATACAGAGACTCGCGACAGCCTTGCGGCAGAATGACTGCCGACGCCGACCGAATCGCTGCCAGCTCTTCCGGCCCAGGATCCCGTCCGGCCACAATGATATTGGCATCTGCGTTAAAACAGGGATGAAAGGAGAGTATCATTAGTAACCAAAACGTCTCAGTGCTTTTGTGTCCTGACTCCAGTTTTTCTGTACCCGGACAAAGAGTTTCAAGTAGACCCGCGTATCCAGCATCTGTTCCATTTCCTGGCGGGCGGCAGCTCCGATCTGTTTGAGTTTGGCGCCCTTTTTACCGATGATGATGCCTTTTTGGGAGTCGCGTTCCACGTGGATCGTGGCCTCTATGCGGGCCAGGTTTTTCGCGCGGTCTTCTTTAAACGTATCGATGGTCACCGCAACCGCGTAAGGGATTTCCTGCCCGGTCAGGCGGAAGGCTTTTTCACGAATCAATTCGGCGACCAGAAAACGGTACGGCAGGTCAGTGAGACTGTCTTCGGGAAAGAAAGGCGGCCCCTCGGGCAGGTAGCTTTCCATGACGGACAGCAGGGCGGCCACCCCATCACCGGTGCGGGCCGAGAGTGGCATGATGTCTCGAAACGGGTATCGCTGGGTCCAGGCGGCGATAGCCGGCAGGATCTCATTTTTCGGCACCAGGTCGGCCTTGTTCAGGGCCAGCACAACCGGGCACTTCAATTTCTGCAGGGCGTTTACCAGCATTTTTTCCGCCGGCGGGGCCGGGGCCGCCAGATCGACCATCAGCAGGACCAGGTCGACATCACCCAGTGCCGTGAGGGCCACGTCGACAATTCGCGTGTGCAGTTCGCCCCGGGCCTGGTGCACCCCGGGTGTGTCGATAAACACCATCTGGGACCGCGGAAGGTGGGCCACACCTAGAATCCGGTTGCGGGTTGTCTGGGGCTTTTTCGATGTGATGCTGATCTTCTCACCGAGAACCCGGTTGAGCAGGGTCGATTTGCCGGCGTTGGGAGGCCCGGCAATGGCCACAAAGCCTGACCGAAAATCGTGGTTTACTTCACCGGACGTCATCTGGCTGCTCCTCATACGGCCTGCGGGCCACCAACGTTTCAATGATTTCCCAGAGCTGTTCTTTGCCCAACCGGGATTTGGCCGAAAAGAGCGTAAGCTGGTCGCGCTCGATCTCCAGTGCGGCAGTGATGAGCTGGATTTGTTTGTTCTGTTTGTTTTTGGAAAGCTTATCTGCCTTGGTCAAAACCGGTATCACCGGGATGTGGTAGAGGTTGAGCCAGTCGATAAAATTGCGCTCCTCAGCCTGAGGAACCCGGCGGATATCCATGATCAGGGTCACGGCCTGGAGGCTGGACCGCTTTTTGAGGTATCCCTCGATCATGGGGCCCCATTGTTTCTTTATGGCCGCAGGCACTTTGGCATAGCCGTAACCTGGCAGGTCCACCAGGTAGAAGGCCTCATTGACGACAAAAAAGTTGATCAACTGGGTCCGGCCCGGAGTGGAACTGGTCTTGACCAGGTGCTTGCGATTGACCAGGGTGTTGATCAGGGAGGATTTACCGACGTTGGAGCGGCCCGCAAAAGCAATTTCCGGCAGGCGGGCCTCGGGATACTGATCCGGCTTGACGGCACTGGTCACAAATTCGGCGGATTTAACATGCATCATAAGTGCCTATAGTGATCTAAAGTTTGAAGTGATCTAAAGTTAGGGCTTTCTATCCATGAGATGTAATTGCCGGAGCGCAGCGACTCATCAACTTTAGGCACCTTAGATCACTTTAGTCACTTGTTTTTAAAGTACTTCTCCAACCGATCCATACCCTTCTCGATATTCTCCAAGGAGGTGGCATAAGAGAACCGCAGGTACCCCTCACCGTGGGATCCGAAATCAATTCCCGGCGCAACGCCCACGTGCGCTTTTTCCAGAATATCAAAGGCCAGGGCATAAGAGTCGCTGGAGACGTGTTTTGCGTTTGCAAATACGTAAAAAGCGCCGGTCGGCTCAACCGTGATGCCCAACCCCAAGCCCCGGATGCGTTCAAGCATGTACTTGCGCCGCCGGTTGTAGGTATCGCGCATCCGGGCGGTATCGGCACCGGCCTGTTTTAACGCGGTGACCCCGGCTTTTTGCACCATGGCATTGGCGGAAATGAAGAAATTCTGGTGGATCTTCTGGATCGGGCGGACAAACTCAGGCGGCACAATGACATAGCCCAGACGCATGCCGGTCATGGCATACAATTTCGAAAAGCCATTGAGCACAAAGGCCCGATCGGTAAACTCTAAAATTGAATGCTCTTGCCCTTCGTACACCAGACCGTGGTAGATTTCATCGGAAATGACATGCGGTCCGAGGCCGGCAATGGCTTCCAAGCGCTTCGTGGAAATCAGGTTTCCGGTCGGATTGGAAGGGTAGTTGATAAAAATACCCTTGGTTCGCGGGCTGATTTTTTCCTCGATGGCCTCCGGTCGGTATTGAAAGCCCTCTGCTTCGAAGACCGGGACCGTCACCGGGACACCACCGACAAATTTTATAAAATTGGGGTAACAGGCATAATGGGGGTCCGAGATGATGATCTCTTCGCCAGGTTCTACCAGAGCCGAAAACAGCATGAAAATGGCCGGAGAGGTACCCGAGCAGACGATGATGTTTCCGGGGTCGACCGTCACCTTATAGGTGTTCAGGTAGTATTCACAGATCGCCTCCCGCAGTTCGAGCAGGCCCAGGCTGTGGGTGTAGTGGGTGTAGCCGGCATCCAGGGCCTGACAGGCGGCGACCTTCACACATTGCGGCATATCAAAGTCCGGTTCCCCGATTTCCAGGTGGACGATATCCACACCGTCTCTCTCCATTTCATGGGCCTTTTCCAGCACATCCATGACTATGAAGGAGGTGATATCTCTGGTGCGAGCGGTTGTCATTGAATGTTTCCTTAAAAAACCTGGTCATCCTGGCCAGGCTGTAGATAATTGGCCAAGCTGGAGTAGCTGTGGCCAGGTGTTAAGGTTAAAGGCTGCAGACTGAAGCTGAAAGTACTAAAAGAGCACTAAAAACAATGATTTGCCCGATTGATTACAGCCCTTGATGTTGAATCAAAATCCGTTCATCAAGATAGGTTCTAATACAATCAATTCGATCAGATTGGTTTTGAGGTGTTTCTTCAGCCTTCAGTCTTCGGCCTGATCCCCTGTATTCGGCCAAATGGGCACATTGTTACTTGGTTGCAAGCCCCCCTTAAAGAGGCAAAATCAAAGCCCGACCCCGGGACCAGGACAATTTATACCACCTTGTTCAGAGGGTATTCGATGATGCCTTCGGCACCCAGCTTTAACAGTTTGGGAATCAGGTCCCGCACCTGTTCGGAACCAATGACGGTTTCAACCGAGAACCAGGTTGTCTGGTATAGCGGTGCCACAGTCGGAGCGTTGAGACTGGGCAGCTTCTGAACCACGCGTTCCAGGTTAGCCTGTTCCACATTCATTTTCAATCCCACCAGTTTCTCGCCCTTGAGCGCCCCCTTGAGCAAAAGGGCAATCTGTTCGATTTTCGACCTTTTTTCCGGGTTTTCCCAGGCCTGGCGGTTGGCAATTAATTGGGTGTTGGTCTGCATCAGTTCGTGGACGATACGCAGGCCATGGGCTTTGATGGTGCTCTCGGTTTCGGTTACTTCCACTACGGCATCGGCTAATCCGGAGACCACCTTGGCCTCCGTGGCACCCCAGGAGAACTCTATGGCGACCTCTATTTTACGCTCGGCAAAATAGCGCCGGGTAAATTGCACGAGTTCCGTGGCAATTTTCTTTCCCTGCATATCCGCCAGCGATTGCACCGGAGAGTCGTAGGGGACCGCCAGAACCCAGCGTGCCGGTCGCGCGCTGACCTTCGAGTAGACGAGATCCTGCACCACCTGTACATCTGAGTTATTTTCGGCAATCCAATCTTTGCCGGTCAGGCCCGCATCCAGGGTGCCGTTTTCGACATAACGTGACATTTCCTGGGCGCGACAGATAGCGCACTCAATGGAGTCGTCATCGATTTCAGGAAAATAGCTTCTACCGTTCACATTGATGTTCCAACCCGAGCGCTTGAACAGAGCCAGGGTCGCATCCTGAAGGCTCCCTTTGGGCACCCCTAAGTTCAGTTTTGACTTCATTTGTTATACACCTCCTCGGGATCAAAAACAGGCTTTCCAACCACTTCGAGTTCGCCGTCCTTGGATACGACTCTGTGAAAACAGCTGACATGACCGGTATGACAGGCTGCCCGGCCGACCTGTTTGACTTTTAAAAGGATTGTGTCTGCGTCGCAGTCTATCCGAATTTCCTTGACCTGCTGAACATTGCCGGAGGTTTCCCCTTTCACCCACAACGTCCGGCGGCTGCGGCTGAAATAGGTCGCCTTTCCAGTGGTCACGGTGTTTTCCCAGGCCTCTTGGTTCATATAGGCGAGCATGAGCACTTCGCCGGTTTCAGCGTCCTGGGTGATCGTCGGGATGAGTCCGCCGGTTTTGTCGAAATCGAGCATTCTTAACCTCATTGTTATTTTGCGGCGATAAACATCCCTCAGTAACCAGAACGTTATGTAATGTCAAACTTTTTTTATCTGTACGTTCGTTCGACATTCCCGGAAAAGGGCAGGTGATTTGCTTGCCTATCGGAACGTTATCTGTTAGCATCTCCGATTATCATTTTGGACGAGAATCCTGTCTCGCGGCAATGACACCATCCTGCCGTCTGGCAAAGGATTTTAATCAGAGAAAGTACGTCAGCAATGCCCAAATCGAAAAAAAGCGCGGCTGAAATCAGAAAAAAGCGCGCCAGCAATAAAAAACCGACCCTCTTTTCGCGCTTGCTGCGATTGTTTATCTGGATGACTCTCCTGGCAGCTATTGCCGGTACCCTCGCGGTAGCAGGCGTCTTTGTGTACCTGGGTCAGGACCTGCCCCGGATTTCAACACTCAACGACTACCGCCCACCGACCATCACCACGGTTTACTCGGATGACAACCGCAAAATTGGTGAGTTCTATAAGGAAAGACGCATCATCATTCCCCTCGAAGAGATGCCGGCCCGGTTGAAGCAGGCCTTTGTTGCGGCCGAAGACGCCCGCTTCTACCAGCATCGCGGTATTGATATCATGAGTATTATCAGGGCCTTTTTCAAAAACCTGGAGGCCGGCACCATCGTGCAGGGGGGCAGCACGATTACCCAGCAGGTGACCAAATCGTTCCTGCTTTCCCCGGAACGAAGCTACACCCGCAAGATCCGCGAAGCCATTCTGGCGTATCGTATCGACAAAACCTTCAGTAAAGATGAAATTCTATTTCTCTACCTGAACCAGATCTATCTGGGCCACGGGGCCTATGGGGTTCAAGCCGCGTCGGAAAACTATTTTGGTAAATCGGCCAAGGATATGAATCTGGCCGAGTGTGCCATGCTGGCCGGATTGCCCCAGGCGCCCAGCCGATATTCGCCATTTCGATTTCCCAATCGGGCCAAGCAGCGCCAGATATACGTGTTGAACCGGATGGTATCCGAGGGATATATCACCAACATCCAGGCCACCGAAGCCATCGACATGCCCCTGGACATCAAAACCCGACGGAACTGGTATATTGAAAAGGTACCGGCCTACACCGAATACATCCGACGCTATGTCGAGGAGAAGTATGGCAAGAACAAGCTATACCTGGATGGACTGAAAATACATACCTCCGTCAACATCGACATGCAGAAGATGGCCCGCGAAGAAATCGTCAAAGGTTTGCAGGCGCTGGATAAGAGACAGGGGTATCGGGGGCCCCTGCGGTCCATCGCTACCGAGGAGATCGAGACCCTTTCTGTTGAATTGAAAAAGACATACGACCTCAATCCCCTTGAAAAAGACAAGACCGTCACCGGTGTGGTCATCGCTGTTGACAACAAAGCCGGGACGGTGACCGTCCGCATGGGCAGCGAACGCGGTACCATTGCCCTGGCAGACATGCAATGGGCGCGTAAACCGAATCCAGAGGCATCCTACCGCTATGACAAGATTAAAAAACCGGGCAAAGCCCTGAAGATCGGGGATGTGATCCTGGTTAAACTCAAAGAAAAAGATGACCAGAGCGGCGATTGGCAACTCGCCCTTGAACAGGTGCCCCAGGTCCAATCGGCCCTGTTGTGCATCGAGGCCGAAACCGGCTATGTGAAGGTCATGGTCGGCGGTCGGGACTTCAAATCCAGCCAGTTCAACCGGGCCGTACAGTCCCGGCGGCAACCCGGCTCTGCTTTCAAGCCGCTTATCTACGCGGCTGCCATTGACAAAGGCTATACCCCCGCTACCGTGATTATCGATTCACCCATCGTCTATACGGATGAACAGCGGGATTTCAAATGGAAACCCGAGAACTACGGCCGGAAGTTCTACGGCCCGACGCTCCTGCGCAAAGCGCTGTCCAAATCTAAAAATGTGATCACCGTCAAGTTGGTTCAGGATATCGGGATTGATTACGTGATCGATTATGCCCGCAAATTGGGCATCCATTCTGAAATGTCTCGTGATCTGTCCATTTCACTCGGCTCTTCGGGCGTCTCTTTGCTGGAGATCGTGAATGCCTATTCCGTATTTACCAACCAGGGGTATTTCGTGGAACCGGTGTTCATCACCCGGATCGTGGACCGCGACGGCCAGGAACTCGAACAGGCCCGGCCGCAGCGTGAGAAGGTTATCGACCAGACCACGGCCTACCTGATGACCAATCTGCTGGAGGAGGTGGTCAAGAGCGGCACCGGTCGCCGGGTCAAGGCCCTGAAGCGCCCCGTGGCCGGCAAAACCGGAACCACCAACAACTTGTTTGACGCCTGGTTCGTGGGGTATACCCCGGGATACATCACCGGGGTCTGGGTCGGTTTTGATGAGGAGGCCTCATTGGGGGTTGGTGAAACCGGTTCGCGGGCGGCCAGCCCTATCTGGCTCGGGTATATGCAGCGCCTGCTCTCCGACAAACAGGTGCGGGTGTTCCAGGTGCCCGAAGGCGTGGTGTTCACCAAAATAGACGCCGAAACCGGCCTGTTGCCGATTCCCGAATCCAAAGAGACCTATTTCGAGTGCTTCAAAGAGGGGACGGTGCCGATCGATTATACGCCCCGGCCGGATGTGGTGGTGGAGCCGGAGCAGTTCTTCAAGGACGACATATAGTGTCCGGCCAGAGCGGGCATCTTTTGGCCCTGGGCCGCGTTCTCGCCTGTTTGTGATCCTCAACTTAGCGTAACTACGCCTGCGGTCCCAAACAGGGCTGCGGCCTTGCCCAGAACCAAAAGCTACCCACTCTGGCCGGACACTTGTTTTTTAATTGACCCAATACCAGCCATAGCCCCCAGCTACGATCTCGCCTCTTGGCAATCCTCGACGTAGATGATCTACGCCTCCGGTTGACAGGAATACTGCGGCCTTGCCCGGAACCAAAATCTACCACCTGTGGCCGAACACTTTTTAATTCAACCCAAACTTTATACGACGCGTAATGTCTCAGAACTGCGTTTTCTCCATTTTGAAATCCTCGACGTAGTAATACTACGCCTCCGGTTCCAAAAGTGCTCAGGCCTTCCGACTTCACCTTTGGCTACGCCGGACACGTGCTCTGAATCAAAATCTACCCTTTCAACACGGGCACTGTCATATTAAGTGGCCTTGCCCGGAACCAAAATCTACCGCCTCTGAAGGGACACTTCGTTTTTGATTAGGCATCTTCATGCTCGGCACAGTCTCCGGGCGACGCTGAGTTGGCCCCGGGCAGCGTTCTTCCGTCTTGGCCTATGGCTACGCCGGACAAGCGCCGTTTTGGCCCTCGACGTAGATCTACTGCGCCTCCGGTTGATAGGCATGTTGCGGTCTTAATCGGAACCAAAACCTACCCCTCGTGGCGGGACATTTTACGATTAAATAAAACGGGCGCGATGAGTGATCATCGCGCCCGTATGGTTTATCCTGTCTTGTGAGAATTAAGCAGTAGCGGCTTTTTTTCCGAATAGCTGTTTAGCCCAGATGCCGCTGAGGATGTAGCTGTAGAGCCAGGTACCGAAAAAGATCAGGACAAAAGCCTTGACGATATCCATCCCGCTGCCGTTGAGCGAGAAACCCGGGACATACCCGAACAGGAACGGTCCCAGGTAGAGGAACTTGGCGAACTTGAACGAGGTGAACGCCGTACGCCACATGTTTGCCTTGGCGATGGTCGCGCCGGCAAAGGCCGCGATGCAGACCGGCGGCGTGATGTTCGAATCCTGGCTGAGCCAGTAAACGATCATGTGGGCGGCGATTTCGTTGACGCCGAGCTCCGTGAGGGCCGGTACGGCCACCACGGCTGTTATGAGGTAGGCTGCGGTTACAGGAACGCCCATGCCCAGTATCAGGGAGGCCAGGGCGACAAACAGAATGGTCAGCCAGAGCCGGCCGGCGGCCAGTTCGATGATGATGTCGGCAAAGGTCAACATGAGGCCGGAGTAGGTCAGCACGCCGATAATAATGCCAATGACCCCTACCGTGGCGCCGATCTTCAGGCTGCTCTCGGCGCCCTTGCGGGAGGACTCCACGAATTTGATCAGTTCGGTTTTGATGTCTGCTCCCTGCTTGGCCCGGACATAGGCCGCGATAATACCCAGAACCAGCCCGGCAAACAGGACCCGGTTGCCGGTGACCACGCTCCGGATTTTGTTCAAGGCCTCCGGTTCCATGACGTGCTTGAGGCCTGCCATCAGCATGGCAAACAGCAACACCAGCCCCATGACCCAAACCATGGTGAGGTCAGTCTTGGTCTCCGGTGTTTTGTGGCTGATAGCGATACAGGTGGCGATGCCGATGATGGCCGAGTAGCCCGGTGAAAAGCCGGTCAGCATGAGAATGGTGATGACGATCAGCGGCGCCGTATACAGCCACTGCTCTTTGAGGATCTGCGAGGCACTCTCCTCGCTTCTTTCGCCCCTGATGTTGTGAGCTTTAGCTTCGTAATGCACCATCATGAACACCGAAAAGACATACATCAGGGCCGGGAAAATGGCCACCAGCATGATCTTCGAATAGGGCACCCCGGTCAGCTCGGCCATGATGAACCCGCCGGCGCCCATGATGGGGGGCATGAACATGCCCGAGATGGAGGCCGCCGGTTCGATCCCGCCTGCCACGTGGGGCCGGAACCCGGCCTTTTTCATCATGGGGATAGTGAACGCTCCCGTGGAGACCGTGTTGGCGATGGCGCTGCCGGAGATGGAGCCGAACAGGCCCGAGGCGATGACAGACACCTTGGCCGGTCCGCCGATCTTGTGGCCCACGGCGGCCAGGGGAAAATCGATAAAAAACCGCTGGGCACCGCATTTTTCCAGGAAAGCGCCGAAGAGGACGAACAGAATTACATAGGTGGCCAGGACGTTGGCCATGATTCCGAATACCCCGTCGCTCTTGTAGAAAATGCTGGTGCACACTTCCGGAAAGGTATCGCCGGCATGGGCGATGAGATCAGGCATGTAGGCCCCGTAAACCCCGTACAGCAAGAGCACAGTTCCCATGATGACGAAGACGGTGCCGACCACCCGGCGGGCCAGTTCGATGCCGATGAGCACCCCGATGATCGCCACGAACTTGTCAAAGTTGGTTTCTGCACCCGTCCGGTAGTTGATGGCCTCGAAGTTTAAAATCCAGTAGCCCACACTGAAAATGGAAAGCAGGATCAGCACATAATCCAGCCCGCGCAGCCATTTCTTTTTGGACTTGTAGGTCAGGAATACGAGCACGTAGGTGATGATGACGTAAATCCCCCGGTGATACTGCGTGGCCGCAGGCTGCAGTACCGCTGAATAGGAGTAGAAAAGCACCAGGCCAACGGCCAGGACATCAAAGATGAACTTTTCGATTTTGTTGAGTTTATCGTACACTTTGGGCCGCCTTTATTACAGATGGTTTTCCAATGTGGTCGGTTAAGCAGTTACGGGGTGCGGATTCAACACGAACATCCGCACCCCGTATGTATTACACCGATCGTATCAGGGTCAAGCCATTACAGCATGCCCTTTTCTTTCCAGAACTTTTCGGCCCCGGGATGGAACGGGGTCACGATGTTGGTGGCGCCGGTTTTCAGGCTCATGTTCTTGAAGGTTTTCTTCATGGAGAGCATGTGCTTGAGACCGGCATCGGTGTAGATCAAAGAGAGCAGCTTGTAGACCACGTCGGCGGATACCTTGGAGTTGGCAACCCACAGCGCGCTGTCCTGGAAGGAGGGCGCATCGTAGTTTACCCCGCGGTACGTCCCGGCCGGAACGGCCAGTTTGCCGAAGTAAGGGTACTTGGCGAAAAAGCCGGAGGATTTGGCATCGGCCGCCAGGTCGATCAGGGCAATGTCATTGGTCTGGGCCGCCATGATGACCGCGCCGCTCGGGAAGGCGGTGAACAGCCAGAAGGCATCCAGCTGGTTGTTGCCGAACGCCTGCGCCGCATCGTTGTAACCCATGGCGTTTCTTTCGATCTTGTCCCAGACGCCCATGTGGCTGAAGAACAGCTCACAGTTGGCAAACGCACCGGAACCGGCGTTGCCCACGCCGACTTTCTTGCCCATGAGATCCTTGACGCTCTTGATCCCGGCACCTTTTTTCACCACCAGCTGCGCCGGGGCGCCGTACAGCCAGGCCACGGCCATGACGTCGGTGTATTTACGGGTATCGTTTTTCATCTTGCCGTTGCGTCCCAGCCAGACATGACCGGAGTAAACGGTGGAAAATTGCTGTTTACCGGCGTTGGTCTTTCTGAGGTTCTCCACAGAGCCGGCCGAAGTCTGGGCTTTAACGGAAAACGTTTTAATGGCCTTGACCGGTTTGTACACCTGGATGCCGTTGGCCACGACCTGGAAGGTTCCGCCGGCCGGACCGCCACCGAAGATGATCCGCTTCTTCATGGCAAAGGAACTTGTCGAAAAGGCGAGGGTGATCAGAACAACCACACTGATGCCCAACATTGTTTTGAAAAACGTGTTCTTCATTGCGATTACCTCCTTTAAGGTTGGTATAAAAGAAATGATAAGACACATTCACCGAATGGGAAGCCATTGTAGCTCACCACATTGGTGGTATGAGCCGATCATCCTTCAGTAACCGCTCCTGGTGACAGCGTCAATTGGACTATTTCTGAAATGGTTGTCAGAGAATTTCTTACAATAATTGAATGCCCTTTGGTTCACGCACCCAACTGACTGTTTATTAATGTTAATTCTATCTTAGATGTTCGTCGCAATACTGATATTGAAATCGCAATCGATGCCGGGATCGCAAGCGGCTGCATCCAGAGCCTTGGCTTCCGGCCCACTTGCGATTTAAATCGACCTGTAAAACGAAACAAAATTGTAAATGGAATATCGTTGGTGAGACTTGCCCGGACCGCAATGCCCTTAGATTTTAGGGCTCAATCAGGTTGTTTTGAATAGCGAAGCGCGAGATGTCGGCGTTGTTGCGCAGATTGAGTTTTTTCAACAAGCGCAGGCGATAGGTGTCCACCGTTTTGATACTGATATTATAGGCTGCGGCGATTTCCCGATTGGTGTTGCCCTGGGCCAGGCGCTTTAAAACCTGCAGTTCCCGGTTCGAGAGGGAATCCAAAGGGGACTGCCCTTTGGCGCCGCGGGCTACCCGCAGGGCCAGGGTTTCGGTTGCCTCCGGGGAGAGGTAACGCTGGCCGGCGAGAACCTTACGGATGGCGTTGACCAGTTTTTCAGGTGCTGATTTTTTGGTGATGTAACCCATGGCCCCCGCTTCGATGGCCCGGACCACATATTGCTCCTCCTCATGCATAGTCAGGATAATCACCGGCAGCTCAGGATGATCGTTCCGCAGGCGGGTCGTCACTTCCAGCCCGTCGAATTCCGGCATGGAAATGTCGATGACCGCAACATCCGGGTCGGCTTCGCGGGCCTTCTGGATGGCTTTTTTACCGTCGGCCGCTTCGGCTACGACGGTCATATCGCCGCTTTCCTCGACTATGCGACAAAGCCCGGCACGCACAATACTGTGATCGTCAGCCAGCAACACTCGGATCATACGGGGTGATCTCCAATGGGTATCTCCAGTGAAACCGTGGTGCCTCTGCCCTGCGCAGAATAGATGGCCAGGATCCCCCCGGCCAACCCGGCCCGTTCACGCATGCCGGCCAGCCCAAGGCCTTCGGTTTCCGTCAGGGTTGCCGGATCGAACCCCAGGCCCGAATCTTTGACCGTCACATGCAGGGTATGGTCGTTTACCGCCAGGGAGACGTCGACGTTGGCCGCCTCCGCGTGACGGGCGACATTTGTAAGGGCTTCCTGGGTTATGCGATACGCGGCGGTTGCAACGCTCCCTTTCAGCCGGGGAACTTCCGAATGTTCAAAAATACAGGTAATCTTGGTCCGCTGTTCGAAATCAGCGGTATACCATTCCAGGGCATCGATAAGGCCCAGATCATCCAGAACACCGGGCCGTAGCCGAATTGCCATGCCGCGTACATCCTCGATATTCTTATCGATCAGCCCGCTCATTGTCAAGGCGCGTTCGGCGGCGGCAGCGTCGGTTTCTTTCAGGCGCTCATACATCCAAACCGTGTCCATCCGCAGGGCAGTGAGTACCTGGCCCAGTTCGTCGTGCAGTTCCCGGGCAACGGAGGCCCGCTCCTGTTCCTGGCTGACCAGGATGCTCCCGGAAAGGCGACGCAGGCGCTCACGGGCCTTCTTCTCTGCAGTGATATCCGTGGAGATGCTGCACACGCCGCTGGCCTGACCTTTGGAGTCATAGATAGGAAATTTCACGGACAGGTAGGTATGGAAATCCTCACCGTGGGGCAGGTGCTCTTCCACTTGCAAAGGCCTGTTTTCGGCCAGCACCCGCTGATCGTGCAGATTGAATTGATCCGCCACCTCCTTGGGCAGCAGGTCATAATCGCTGCAGCCCCGCACCTCATCATTGGTCTTCTCCAGCAGTTCTTCGAAGCGGGCATTGATGAGCACGTAGCGAAACCGGCGATCTTTGATATAGACCACATCCGGGGTGTATTTCAGGATGCTGGTAATCTCCCGCGTGCGCTTGGCCACTTTACGTTCAAGATCCCGCGAGTGGCGGGCCAGTTCTTCTTTGGCCTCGCGTAACTTCTCTTCGGCCTGTTTTCTTTCGGTGACATCTATGGAGACGGCCAGGGTCCGTTTGAATTTTCCATCCCGGTCCCGGTCGGCAATGGCGGACAACAACACATCGATGATTTCGCCGTTTTTCTTCACGAATCGATAGGGAATGTCCTTGCAGTAGCCGTTTTGGAAAAACTCACGGAAGACGGTTTCCTCGGCATAGACTTTAGATTCCAGGGTAAAAAAATCGGTCAATTTGCGCCCGACGATGTCCTCCGGAAGGTAGCCCATCTCTTCTGCCCAGTGGTCACTGACGCTGACCAGGCGCCCCTGTTCATCGATCGAGTGCAGCATCGCCGGCGTGTTGTGGTACAGCGAGCGATAACGGGCCTCACTCTCCCGCAAAGCAGCTTCGGCCGCCCGCCGCTGGAGGATTTCCCGGCTGGCTTTTTTATACAGGAAGAGAACGGAAATGCCGATCAGGATGCAGAGTGCCAACACAATAGGCCCCGTCATCCGAATCAGCGGGTCTGCCACCGTGCGGGTAATCGCCTGGCGGCTGCGTAGGTGCACGACATGCCATCCGGGGTTGTTGTCAAGCTCGACCCGGTGCATAAGGTAACGCACCCCACCGGCGTCCATCGCTTTGTCCAGGTCGGTCTTCCGAAACCCCAACCAGTTCCAGGGGCCGCGACCAAATTGGCGCGAACGATTGAGCTGGTCCAGATCTTCCGGTGTAAGCTTCCAGAGAGGGTGGTAGAGCCAATCCTGGTTGTTGGCGATAAAAACGATTCCTTTGGGATCGATCACCACAAGGATTGCATCGTCGCTGGGTCCCAGCTTCCTCTCGATGAATTGAATCGGGGCCTTGATAACGGCCACTCCGATTGGGGGGGAGCCCTCATCCAGGTAAACGGGAAATGAAGAATAGGCCCCGCGTTTGCCCGACGTGGTGCCCAGTGCCAGGTAGGTTGCCGGCCTGCCCGCAATCGCTTTCTGGAAGTAAGGACGGAAACTGAAATTTTTACCCACGAAACTTTCGGGGTCGTTTCGATTGCTGGAGGCGATTGTCAGGCCGCTGCCATCCATCAAATAGCAGACATCTGCGCTCAGGGTGTCTCTGAAATGGTCCAGGATCGTGTTCGCCTGCTCCAGGGCAGCCCTGGAACCGGTGCCGACCATAATCTGGACAGCCGGCATGCCGGCCATCGTCTGCACCGGCCCGGTATTCTGGGACAGCAGGGCGGAAAGGCTGTTTTGCACCGCCAGGATACGATTGATGGCCTGTTTCTCCGCATCCTGAAATGCTATTTTTTTCATGGTCGCATAATACAGATAGCCGCCGGTGATAGCCGATAAAAATGCCAGCAGAGATAAGACCAGGAGAATTTGGCGTAATTTCATGACGCTCAGGCTCCGTTTAGGATGGAAACCGGTTCGCCCCTGTTGACGGCAACTTCGGTATCAGCAAGCTCTGGACGGGTTGCCACCGTAATGGCATCAACGGCAAACAGTTTTTGGAGAACAGCCAAATTGTTGTTTTTTTGTCCCTTCACATTTGACACAGATCGGGGGTGGACGGCAATCGAAATCGCATTCTCAGCTTGGCCCTGACGCCGAAGTTCCCGGCAGACACTATCGAGAAACAGCTTTGCCATGACCAGTTGTCCGAATGCCGGGTGGTAGGGCCCGGCCACAACGGTATCATCCCGGTTCAATTCGGCGGAGGACTGCAACCCCATCCGAATAACGGGGATTTGGCTGTTTGCGAAAAGTTTGTAAAGCCGGGCGGATGTATCTACAGCGGCTTCCAGCGTCAGGGGGGTGTAGCGCCCCGCTGCCAGAAGGTCGGCCAGGGCGCTGCCGGCCAGCACCACGGTGGGATAAATCCGGACAAAATCCGGGGCCAGATCCCGGAGGCGCCGGCCGGTCTCCAGTGGGCCGGCGGCGGTATCGCCAGGCATTCCCAGCATCATCTGCAGTCCGGTCTCATAACCCCTGTCCTTAAGCAGAGCCATGGCCTTTTCCGTGTCCGCCGCCCGGTGGCCGCGGTCGGATGCCTGCAACACCCTGTCATCCATCGACTGAGCCCCGATTTCAATGGTCGCTACGCGATAGCCGTCCAGCCAGGCCAGCCGCTGGGAATCAATCGTATCTGGGCGGGTCGAAAAGCGGATACTGTCGACGGCACCTGATTGTATGAATTCTGTTGCGATATCGAGCAGTTGTCGTACCGATTGTTGCGTCAAGCCGAGAAAATTGCCACCGTAAAAAGAGATTTGAACCGGTTTGCGGGGACCATTTGGATAGGTTAGATGCTTCTCGATTTCACCGTGGATCTGTGCCGGGGACGGCAAGGGCAGGCTTTGACCGGTAATGGCGGACTGGTCACAGAAGACGCAACGGTGAGGGCAGCCGGTATGGGGCAAGAAAACCGGGATGATAAATGGCTTTGGTTGTGCGGAATTGGGGTCCATTTTAGGTTGCCGGTTGCAGGCAGAGCCTGTGAATCGATGTGGGATAATTCCTTTGTTTTAAGTCTTATGAGTACCTCTAATAATTGCTAATTTGAGGCATTCGTTTAATTCACAATGATTTTGTTGTTAATAACCAATTCTTATAGTGATCGCAGGTGGTTTCGAAAGTGGTCTTGCACCCTTCAAGCCAC
>Ga0056121_1000049_pt1 | contig 60803 bp, 49 predicted proteins | sample WorMetHEROISLAND_FD_83872 | JGI IMG/M metagenome (GOLD analysis project Ga0056121, IMG submission 83872) | Marine gutless worms symbiont microbial communities from Max Planck institute for Marine Microbiology, Germany - Olavius sp. 1 HERON ISLAND ...
ACAAAATCATAAGCACATACGCAAACATATGCAACAGCAAAAGGGGCATTTTCTCAGATTAATCCCCTGCACTTAAATTGATTCCAAGAAGCTCAAGGCTCCCAAGGGAATTCATACCGGATGAGGGACAGGATGAAACTTGGAATCGTTGACTTTTGCCCAAAATCGGAAAAATTAAATCGGTGATTTCCGGAAAATATTCACCGATGTTGACACATGTGGATTAAACAAGCCTAAAGCGGCGGCTCCCCCAAGACACGAGACGATTTCAACGAAGCCTGTCATAGTCGTCCTCCGTATCCAAGTCCCTTACCACCCCCTCATGCTCCCAAGGTATCAGCAGGGTGCGGTATCTGGCCATAAGGTTCCGAATTGGCGTGCCCGCCGCTGCCGTCCTAATCACTTCTGCCATGCATATATCGAGTAAAACCGGATGTCCCGGCCTTCCCTCAAAAACCGGACGAACAATTGGCCCGTCTTCGAAGCTTGCCAATCTAACATAATCATCGCCGCGAATCAGAGGCATGTCGCCAGGCACTATAAAGAATTTATTGCCGCACAGCTTATCCAAACCCGAACGGATGGTTGCATCCATACCCAGTTTCCAATCGGCCGCTTCCAGCAAAATTGGCGCCGCATGGCTTTCTCCTGCGGTGTCACTCATCGTCAGGCTGGAATTCCATCGAAGAATTTCCCTTAATTGCGCGAAGTTGTAACCGCCAAGCACGATCACCCTACACCCCACCTCCCTTGCTTCGGAGACAACCTTCTCGATTACAGTTTTGGAATCCCACTTCAAAGCTGGTTTCCACCCGCCCATTCGAGAGGAACAACCTCCCACCGGGATAAGGCAGTCATAACTTTTTTTTGTTGGTAATTTCATACCGGAATTCAATATAATTAACTTCGTCATGCTTTTAAACGATCTATGCGAGGTTCTTAAGAAAAACGATAAGTTCCTAATCTGCACACACGTAGCTCCGGATGGCGATGGTCTCGGTGCTGAATACGCTCTTTGCAGCGCACTTCTAGACCTGAACAAAAAGACGCTAATACTGAACTCCGATCAGATGCCTCCGAAGTATTACTTCATTGACAAGAGGAAAATCATAAAAACCCTCGGCATTGATGGCGCTTATCCGAAGGACGTCGAGGATTGGACCCTGGTGGTGCTGGACACCAACCCATCCAATATTGGCTCCTTAGCGGATATATCAGCAGTCAGAAAAAACTCCGGACTTTTCGTTATTGATCACCATGAAATAGACAAAGAAAACCAATATCCCGCTTGGTTAAATTCCAGCTCCTCTTCCACCTGTGAAATGGTTTTTGACTTGCTTGAAGCCCTAAACGCCAAAATCACACCCGATATTGCTGTTGCGCTCTATGCGGGCATAGTCTACGACACTGGATCCTTTGCCTATCCCAAAACCCAGGCCAGAACATTCGAAATAGCTGAGATATTGGTGCGCAATGGGGCCATTCCAAACGCAGTGTTTTCACAGCTTTACGCGAGAAAGTCCAAGGCCTCTTTAAAGCTCCAAACCATGGTAACGGGCACCCTGCGGCTGTACCATAACGATAATGTCGCCATTCAAATAATGTCACGCGAGACACTGATAGCCTCAGGAGCTCACTACGAGGAAGCCCAGGAATTGGTAAACTATCCGCTTCAATGCTCCTGCGTTCAAGTTTCCATCTTCCTCAAGGAAAACGAAGAGGGGGTAAGACGCTGTTCAATGCGCTCGAAGGGCTCAGTGAACTGTGCGGTTATCGCGCAAAGCTTTGGAGGGGGGGGGCATAAAACCGCCAGCGGATTTCATGTTCAGAAAACCTTTGCGGAAATTCAAGATGAGCTTCTTGAACTGCTGCGGCCCTATTTCTCATAATCCTCATATGAAATATGTGAGAGGCATGCTTCTCAGACTATTAATTGTTTCCCTGTTATTCCTGCCATTCTCCTGTAGACGCGATAAGGACCCCCAGCGGCCAATCGTCGGGGGAACTCTGAGCCCGCGCACGGAAACCGAGGCAGGAAGCGGCAAACAAGACGGATCGTTTTCATACACTAACCGGGAGAGTAGTCAGGTTCTGGTAAACCTTGGCGCTGGCTATAGCATAATGGCTCTGGTTGACGGCAACCTGGATTCCGGACAATCCGATGAGCAGATCCTAATTGCTCTTCCCCTTGATGATTCGGAGGCAAACCTGGAGCTCGTAATAGCCTCAGCCGTGCCAGCCAAGAGGCAGTATGATGTGGTTTGGAGATTTCCACTTCAAACCCGAACGCTAACCGGAATCACTCTGAAAGTGGACGATGTTACAGGTGACGGTAGAAATGAGTTAATTGTATCCGGATTCAACGAAAAGAATTCTCACATTGTAAAAATATATTCGGTGCCGCAAAATGGTGAAATCACTGACATCAGCACTGTTTTCGATGCCGAAATAAACGGGAATATAGACATTGTTCCAAGCACAAATCGAGAAAATTCAAGCATCCCTGCCAGCATTGTGGTTCAGGAAACAGATGCACAGAACAGTTTGGATTTAACTGAGGCAGTCTGGACATGGGATTCAGGAACTTACGCCTTCAAATCCGGCCCCTCTCGCCGTGTGAAATTCGATGCGGTTCTCGAAGAGCGAATGAGGAATGTATATACAGGCGGCGTCGGCGAATATGAGAAATATCTAAGCGGCCCCTGGTATCGGGATGACGGGTCGAGCACCTCGCTGGATTACGTGTTTTTTGATATCAAAAGGGATGAAATTCTCTTTCACAGCGGTTCCGTCCAGGAGGCATACACCTGGGAACTAAGTCAGAGAACCACCGCCAAAAGGCTGCATATCCGACTAAGAAACGAAATAATACCAAGTATAGTGGCTGATTTCTCAATTAGCGGCGAATCGTGGGATGAAATCAGAATCATTTCGAATACGGACTGGGCCGGAGATTATCACCGCCTGACTTCAAAACTCCAGAAAGCTTTGGAAGTAGAGAAGGCTCCGCTGTACCCGATACTCACAGGAGTCTGGCAAGGCCAAGATGGCGCCGAGATAGTATTCGACTTACCCCGGGTTCAATGGAGTGAAGGCGGCAGCGTGCGCTCCGGCATTGCGTCTCTCTTTGATTTAAACGGTGAATTAGTGCTGCAAATCCAGTTCATCAGGGAAAATGGAGTCTTGGAAGAAGCGGTTAACTGGCTGATGGAATACGAAGAGGAGAGCGACCCTCCGCACAAGTCCATTTCCCTAACTAGGGCCCAACTGGAAGTGAGGGGGGCAAGAGCCAGTGATTTGAATTCCAGGAGATTTGAGCAGATTCTTCCCCCTTAAGCCCTAGGAGGCATACCCGGCGCCCTATTCCCCTAACACCCCTTGGAAGCCCAGTCTGGCTGTGCCTTATCACGGTTCGACTTGCGCGGCCGATTCCAGCAAGGCGCTTGGAACTTCCCATCTCAAGATTCTTCCCTTGGCAATATGCTCAATGGTGGAATTTTTGAAATTGCTCGTCAGAGCGCTTATTGTTTCCGTGGACGGATATCCATACCTTTGTGCTATGTTCAGCTGAACCAACCAAAAATATGGGGTGTTGATAGCCCTTGATGCGGAGGAATAGCGCAGCAGCTCCGCCAACGCGCCGTCGCCATCACCCATATGAGCCAAAGAGAGCGCTGCAGCGGCGGCGGCCTCATCCCTAACGATAGCCGCTTGCGCAGAATTCACTAGGTTGAGCGCGGTTTCCCTAGCCTCGGAGAATTCGCCCATAACAAATTTCAATTTAGCCGAATTGAGCAAATACAACTCGCCAACCTTACCGCCAATCCTCGAAGCCAGTTCGTAATGTCTTGCCGCTTCCCTAGGCAAGCCGATAAGCGATTCCAGGGCCGCCATCCGCGCAAAAATGGCGGCCGATTGCCTCGGAGGAAGGTTGAGGGAATGGGAATTCAGCAGAACTAGCGCATCTTGCGCGGTATCGGCGAGTGAGGCAAGATGAAAAAGGATACTGAGGTATTCCTGACTCTCTCTATTTTCCTCCAGCCATTTGGCATAGTGCAATTTCGCGGCGGAAATATCACCGGCCTCCTCCAAAACGAGCGCAACTTCCGGATCCGAGGCGAAAGACAGCACACAAACCAGGAGATACTGGGCGCTTAGGATTCGGAACGCGCTACTCGTCCTCGCTTTCCTGCCCTCTATCTACTGATTTATCATGTGACTTGCCGTGGCCCGATTTGGCTCCCAGGACACGCGTTTTGCCCTTTTCATTCTTCGATTCTTTAACCGCATCATCGGTTTTTTCCTCCTTTATTCTTTGACTCCTATGTCGAAATCCAACGAAAAACGGAATAACCGACAGCACCCCGATCATATACATCACAAAAAAGCTTACCAATATCGGAATATCGGTAAATGTGCCCTTTTCGCTTGGCCAAATTCTGATAGTCGAAGTAAATTCGGCGTTAAAACCAACAAAGGCGCCGATTGCCAATATCAGAATTATAAACAAGATTAGTTTGATGGGCATCTTAGGATTCCTCCTTATCAGTATGAAAATTTTGCGCCGCAACGGCAGTGTTCCATAATAGCATAGCTCTTGTGAGAGGTCCAACTCCACCTGGTACAGGAGTGATTGCCTTTGCCGCCTCTCTGACAGAATCAAAGTCCGCATCTCCCACAAGACGATAGCCCCGCTTCCTTGAGCTGTCCTCTACGCGGTTTATTCCAACATCGATAACAACTGCGCCCTTCTTTATCATATCCCCTCTTATCAGCCCGGGTTTGCCTGCAGCGGCAATGACAATATCCCCACGGCTAAGCACCTCCTTCATATTTCTGGTGTAGGAGTGGCACACGGTTAGAGTGGCATTGCCCCCATATCCCTTCCGAAGCAGGAGATTCGCAAGGGGGGCGCCCACTACCCGGCTCCTTCCAACAAGGACAATTTCAGACCCTTCTATACGAATATTCTCGGCCTGCAATATCTCTATCACTGCATATGGCGTGCATGGGATAAAGCAGCTCAGATTCAGAACCAACCTTCCCAAATTGACAGGATGAAATCCATCGACATCCTTTTCAGGCGAAATTGCAGCGATAATGCGCTCCTCGCTCATGTGCTCCGGGAGCGGCAGCTGAATCAGGATTCCATGAATCCGTGAATCGTGATTGAGGCTGCTAACAATATCGAGCAATTTATTCTCCGAAGTATCAGCGGGAATTCTAATATCGCGAGAATGAATACCCACTTCATCACAATCCCTCTCCTTGGAATTGACATAGGACATACTCGCCGGATCCTGCCCCACAAGCACAACTCCCAGTCCCGGCTCTGTGCCCTCCATTGTGAGCTCTTTTACTCTTCTAGCCACCCTGCCTCGAATCTTGGCGGCGATTGCCCTACCATCAATTATTTTTGCGCTCATCCGGCCTACATTACAGGTTTTTCCCGGGCTCTGTTAATATGATTTCTGATCTCACGTGATTTCAGGCTCATAAACTTGTTGATGAAGTTCACGGCGCCATGCTAGGATTTACAGATAATTCTGCACCATAAGGATTGCTCTTGCCCAAAACGCTATTGCTTATAGCCCTTTTTCTGTTATTTACCGGAGCAGCCAGCGCTCAGGAAGAAAGCCCCTTCACTCCTCAGAATGCAGTCAACCAGAGGTTTCAGGGCGACCAAACCTTTTCCATTGCGGCGGGCGCCATCATACCGCTCTTCACCGTGCTGCTGCATGACATAGATATCAGCGAGAAGAAAGCCGGAATCACTAAAACCCAATTAACAATAGGTGGAGTTGGATATCTAACCTATGGCATCTACCTCTTCCCAAATATCAAGCTGGGCCTTCAACTAGGAGGCACCTTCAAGTGGGATATCAACAGAAATCTGCTATACATGGTCCCGCTGGTATTAAGGAGCTCCTATGAATTTCGCCCTCTGAGCCGTATGACGATTCCACTGCATTTAGGGCTGGGGATTAGCATGACCACTTGGAAGGAAGAATTCGAGGTTGACTTTCTGCTCAAACCAGGCTTTGGCGTGTACTTTGATTGGAGCGCGGAGTGGTCGTTCGGTATTGATTTCCACTACTGGTTTGTTCCCCAGCTCTCTTCAAAAGACAGGCAGTATGATTCCATTGCAAACTTCACGGATATCTCATTGGTTGCGGAGTACCATTTCTAATGGAGAGAGCGGTAAAACACTCGGATAGAAGGGGCAATGGGCTGGGCCCTCGAAGCAGGCTGGGCGTTCTGATTCTGCTCGCACTTCTGGCAGGTTTGCTGCTAAGCAGGTGCACAGGGGCGGGTATTTTCTCCACCATAGCAATTTCCACCAAAATAGACGAAGGAAAGCTCCCCAGCGGAATAAGCGCAGGATCTGTTTTCCATGTAACTGGAGCTAGAGAATACCTTTTCTTTGTGTCCGGCCCCAATATTTGGGCGAAGTCCACGGGCGGCGGAGAGTGGTTTGCCATAGGCCTAAACGCGGGTGGAATGGAATGGGATGGTGTGCAGTCGGCAGTTGCCACGGAAGACAGAATCATTCTGGCGCTGTATTATGTGAGCAAGAATACGTACAAGGTTGGGCTTTTCGCGCTAAGCAGCTTCGACGGCTCAAGCGCTGCCTACGACGATTTTGGTAAGAGTTGGACCTCGGGAAGCAAAAGCTTTCAAACCGTCCGGTTATTCTGCCCCCGACCTGCCGGGGATATCTACATCAATGTGCTAAACCACCAGGGAAATTATGGATCCCTTGATTCTGATGATAACGACTTTGGAGGGTCTAGCCTATATAGATTGGCAAATGGCAGCACTTCCTGGGGCACTCCGGCGCATACGGAACAACCGGAGTTGAATGGCGCCAGAAAGGCCCGATATGTAACTGGCGTCGCAGATAATGGCGCAGGAACTATTCTCGTAACAGCTACCTCCGGGGTGTCTTCCACGAACGGCGGATACCTTCTCGATGAAGATGGCCTCGGCAGGGGAGACGGGAGAATTGGCGGCTCATACATGTCTACCACCGGTATTACCTGGATTGACAGGAGTTGGGCGGGGCATTCCGGCCCCGGAGCATTTATCCTGGCGTCCACCAGCCTGGCAGGCGGTGTTCATCCGATATTTGCCAGCAGCGATGGCAGTACCTGGCACCGTCTCCAGGGGGCCTCAGGCAGCTATCGAACTACAAATTTTACCGATGTATCGGATAAAACCAGCGGCATGAGCGATTCGAAGCACCTAGTGCTGGCTGGCACCATCGGTTACATTGATGGGAATAGATACAGAAGGGGGGCTGGGTATGATGAAATTGATGTTACAAACGATGATTTAACTAGGTGGGTTGTGAACACCAGCCGAAACTCTTACTCCTTTGCCAACATTGTCAATTACAATGTCAGCAAATTATCCGAGTCGACAGTGACGGCAATGTCAATACCGGGAGATGGCAATTTTCTCTATGCATCCACAAGAAATAATGGAATCTGGAAAGTGAATCTAAACGAGAATAGGCCGTCTTGGGCTCGGGAATAGGCTCTATCAGCTGGCCTCTACTTAGCCTGTGACCCTGAGCTTTACGCAAAAAGATTTACAGGCTCAAGGTAGCCGTGCTTCCTCTTGCAAAGTGGTATTTGAAAGCTTCAGAATACCCCCCTCCGCTTCCTGAACGTATATCGAAATCCCGTCGCAGGATATCGAGGTCCATGGTTCTACCTCAAGGCCGCTAATCGCTATTCTGTTCATTGCCGTATCGAATTTACCCAGACGCCATTCACCCTTTTCAGCGGTAATCAGGTAAATGCTCCTATCTTTCATCATCATTAGAGAGCCAGGGAAAATATCATGTTCCCCCACAGATATTGTCTTCAATGTATCCCTGTCCAGCAGCATCAGCCGCACCCTGGAATTCGGACCTCTCCTCCCGGCAATAACCATAATCGAATCCGGCAATATGACTATTGAACGGCCGCGCACAGCCGTAACCTTGCTCACTGCAAGGAATTTACCATCTTTGAGATTGTATTTAACAACCCTGCCATAGGGTATGCCATCGCCCTCATTGTCAACCGCTAGAAACCAGACAGGCTCCACCGCAGCTGAGGATGCAGATATGTCCTCAGTTTCCGCCATGATGCGTATGTTCTCATCCTCGGAGATATCATCCCGCATTTTGAGAACTTCCTCCGTCTTCTTGTCCACGCTTTCCTGAAACTCTTCGATTTTTTCGATCGCCTTTTCGATATCTGACTTTTCCTTTTCCAGCTCCCTCTTCGTCTCCGAGTCAGGCTTCTCTCCGGCGGCTTCCTCCTCCTCAATAGCACTAAGCTCCTTTGAAACCGACCTAAGTTCACCCTCTAATTCACTGCGGCGTTTATTGAGATTTTCCTGCTCCTTTGCCAATTCTCTTTCTCGAAGCTCCACCATGTCCCTCCGGGAATCCAGGCCCATATCCTCTTTCTTACGCAGTTCTTCTATAACCTGGCCGTCGGTAATCGCTCCGGCATCTATGGAAACACCCGAATCAAATACCGCGCTAAGGGGTATGAGCATCTGGGTTTTTCCTGCCCAATTTGAGTAGTGCGTGTCCAAACCCAGGTTATCAGGGTTTAAAAAACTAATAACTGGCTCTTTGTAGCGCTCTTGAACCATCTCCATATCCTTTCTGTACACCGCGTTGTAATATGTTACGAACTCGGAGATGAGATAGGCATCCCGTCCGGAGAAGCCATAAACCGTCTCTAAATATCCGGCGATTATCGTTCTAAGATTGTTGATATGATCTACCGCCGCGTCATCTCCAATAATGAAGATATCGGAGTCAAAGCCCTGCTCAATATGCGGCGCAACAATGTGGACAATCTCGTACTTCCCGCCAAGTGACTTCTTGTCTGTGGCTTGAAGGGTTATTCCACTGCCTAAAAGACGGCCTATGCCCCGAATTTGGTCTATCGTGTTTATGAAATCATAGGGGCCAACGTAGTTTATGAAATCTATTGGTTGGTCACCAACACTGGCTAATTCATCACGATTCACCTGAACTTCCTGAGCATATAAGGGGAAGCAAAGCATCACTGCCAGGAGCAGACTGATACGGAAGAATTTTCTCTTGGCCATTTTGTAACTCCTCAAGCTTGAAATTATATGCGTCAACTCTTTCAAAATTCTGCCTTTTTATTCCCCAAAATAAGAAACAACTCCCTTTTCCCCGCATTTGAAATATTGCTGCCTAAAAGTCCCCTAAGCAGCTCGATTCTGGACGAATCGCTTATATTGCCGTTGTATCGAAGCAAATCCACTAGGGCCCGGGCTGTTTCCAAAATAAATTCCTCATATTTCGGCGCCAAGGCCCTATAGCGGCTGTATATTGTCCGCATAGATGCCCCATCCCAATCGGCGCCAATGCGCGCCCAGGGCTCGAAAACCGGCTGCCAGGGCCATGGGATCTTCCTCATTTTGCAGGCACTGAAGAATCAAATCTCGTGATCTAAAATCAACTCCCTTTGAAATCAGTCTATAGCCTGCTGCACGAACCAGGGCATGAGATCTCTTCGGTGCGTCATGCCGATCCACGGAGCGAGTAGTTCCAATTGACACCAAATCCTCCAACAGCAAATCCACCCAGGGGAGATTTTTGCGCATTAGCGACTCGTCGGCATAGGATTCTATCTCCTCAACAAGGCTCATTCGCCGCTTTGGACTATCGGATACAGCTATCTGCTCGCGAATGAGAAAGCCCGGATCCCTGCGGGCAGTTTCCCGATCGACAACCGCCAAGGGGGCAGGAAGCGTTCCCGATCTTAAAGGGCCGCCTCTGAACTGAAGCCATCCGGAGCCCGGGAGCCCGACCCTCCAGGCATAGAGTATCCAATCCCCGCCACCTGCTATCAGCATGCCCTGATTGGTGAGCAGAGGTTCGGACAATGCGGAACCCACTCGAAGTTCGGCATGCATATCCCTCTCTGTCGAACCCGAATAAACTACCCTAATACTCCCATCGGATAGCGGAGCGAAGATTGTCCCATCGGCCGATATCGACGGGGCGCCGCCGCTAAGCGCTATTCGAAACCGCCCGATTTCCTCCCCATTTCCATCGTATGAAACCACTTCCCCGGCGGCATAAAAGACCAATCCCTGATTGGAGCTCGTTGTCAGTATAGCGATTACCCTTGATGATTCGGGTTTGTGGCTGAATATCGCATCCAATTTGGCTAGGGGCGTATCGGGATGTCGGCCGGAGTAATGTGGGAAAACCGATATGGCCCCATCATATCCCCCAACCCAAATCCGTCCATTGCCATCCATGGCCAATGCGGAAATCGGCGTCCCAAATTTCGCATGCGCTACCTCCTCTCCCCATGGATCAACGCAGATGATTTGCCCGCTGCTTAATGGAATCCAAACCAAGCCTTCGGCGCTGACAACTGGAGCAGCGGATGCTTCGCCTGCTGTCTCTAGGGTCCACAGAATTTTGCCGCGCCTGGAAACGCATAAGAATTCACCCCTCATCAATGGCAGAAACAACCTCCCATCTAAGCCGCCCGCGGGCAGCGCAGCCATTTCCGCGCCCAACAGCAGTTTCCATCTTCCGGTTCCTCCCGGAGTAACCGCGAAGATTTCCTGTTTGTCATTCTGAACATAAATTGTGCCATCGGAGCCAATCATCAAGAGGTTGCGGAGCCTTCCTCCCGGCCTATAAATCCAATTCACCTCACCCGTTTCACCGTTAAGACTGTGAAGGGCCCTATCTTCGGCAATGATGTAGACATCAGAGCCTGGTCCCTGGGCCGGAAAGGTGTTTATTCTTCCCCCGAAGGCCCTTCGCCAAACGGGCCTGCTGTCAAAGCGCTCTAGTTCTTCCGCGCCTGCCCGGCCCCCCGCAAAGGCAAATAAAACGATGCACATAGCGCGCCGACATATTGCCTGCTGCCGTCTTCCGAGCATCAGCATCTCATACTCCCTCCCACTCAAAGCTTGATTGGGAAGGGCCGCAAATCCATCCCTCCTTACAGCATCCCGCGTACAGGGGATGATGGCAGCCTGGGTCAGGAAACATATCTTCCCAATATGCCCCGGTGAGGAAATCCTTGGCAAGCGAATTGTATGGCGGGACAGGTGTCCGATTAAGAAAAAAGACAAGAGAGGAAGCGCAATTCTCATTGTCCCGGCGGGATCCCGGAGACTGCCGCTTCGCTTGCTGCGATGGGCAGAGCTTCAAAATTATAGGCATGTGAGGCCTTTGAGCTTTCCGGGGATCTGCTTCTCAGGAAAAACTTTGGACTGGCCTCACCGGTTTAATCATGAATCGGCAGGACGAGTCATATTCTCAGGCGCTTATGGCAACCGCCGTACATCTCATCCCTGAGACCTGCCACATCCCTACTCTGTAAGTATTCCTCAAAGGGCATGCGGCGGTCTATCGCTCCGAGGGGTGTGAACTCGATAATACGGTTGGCGATTGTATTGACAAATTGATGATCATGGCTTGCAAAAATAATCGAGCCATCGAAGTCAATTAATCCATTATTCAGGCTCGTGATAGATTCAAGATCAAGGTGACTGGTTGGATTATCCAGGATTAGGACATTCGCCCCGCTTAGCATCATTTTGGCAAGTAGGCAGCGCACCCTTTCCCCTCCAGATAATACGCTAACTCTTTTCAGCGACTCGTCTTTGGTAAACAGCATTCGGCCAAGAAATCCACGGATATATGCTTCGTCTTGCTCATCTGAGTATTGCCGCAGCCAGTCGGTTAAAGACAAATCACTGTTGAAAAACCGCGAATCATCCTTGGGAAAATAATCAAATTTAACCGTGGTTCCCCATGTAAACCTACCCCCATCAAGCTCAAGCTCTCCGGCGATTATATCCATAAATGCCGTTTTAGCCAGATTATCCGGCCCGACAAAACCAATCTTGTCGCCCGATTGGGTGCTCAAATTCCATGAGCTAAACAATGCCCGTGAATCAATACTCTTCGAAAAGTCCTCAAGTTCCAAAACTCTTTTCCCGAGTTTGCGCTCGGAATTGAAGCTGCAATACGGAAATCGTCTTGAGCTTTGCGGCAGACTCTCCAGATTGAGTTTATCCAGCTCCCTCATACGGCTTGTCGCCTGTTTACTCTTCGAGGCGTTTGCCGCGAAGCGCTGTATGAACGCTCTTAATTCCTCCGCGCGCGTCTCCGCTCTCTTCAAACGATCCTTCTGCTGGGCGGCAATAAGCCGACTGGCCTGCTGCCAGAATGAGTAGTTCCCGTAGTAAACGCTGATTTTCCCGAAATCGATATCGGCAATATGAGTGCATACCCTGTTAAGAAAATGTCTGTCGTGACTCACAACAATAACAATGCTGCCTACCCTCGTTAAGAAGTCTTCCAGCCATCTGATTGATTCGACATCAAGATGGTTTGTCGGCTCATCGAGCAGCAGTATATCCGGATTGCCAAACAGGGCCTGAGCAACAAGAACGCGAACTTTGACATCCTCATCAAGTTCCGACATTCTTTTTTGGCGCATATCATCGCCGATTCCCAACCCGGACAGCAGCGTCGCTGCCTCGCTCTCCGACTCATAGCCTCCCAATCCCGCAAACTCGTTTTCCAACTCCGCCACCCTTATACCCTCATCGTCCGTCATTCGCGATTTGGAATAGAGCATCTCCCTTTCCTGCATAATTTCATAAAGCCTAGGATAACCCCTGATAACAGTATGCAGAACTGAATACTCATTGAAAGAATCCCGATTCTGCGCAAGAACAGCTAACCTCATTCCTGAGCTGATAGTTACGGCGCCCGTATCCACCTCCTGCTCTCCCGAGAGTATTTTCAAGAATGTCGACTTCCCTGAGCCGTTCGCCCCAATTAATCCATAGCAGTTGCCTGGGAGGAATTTGATACTGACACCCTTAAACAGCAGACGCCTTCCAAAGGAAAGACTTACGCCCGAAACACTGAGCATGTTTGGTTCTCCGTGTAGGTATTCTTGGGCAGATAACGCCTAAGTGGGTATTTGAAGTAGCATGCGCCCGTCTTGGAAGTCAATAGGCCCTCCATTTGGCATTAGTCCAATGCAGCTACAAAGCCCTGCATCTCACTCTCGGCCTCTCTGGCAAATCGCCTTTCCAGCTCCTCTAAGGACAGCGCCGCGAACTCTCCGAAAGTGCTTGAAGCATCGGAATCGATATCACGGGCATGGCGAATATAGGTGGATTGATAGAGTGCAAGCCGCTTGGCCGGATGTATGCCAAACTCCAATATCGCCTGCGCCCCCTCCTGAAGCAGCAGAAGCTTATCCTTGAGATCTTCGTCCGAATCAACCGACCAAACGCCAAGGTATATGGGGCTGCTGTCAATGTTCACATCGCCAACAAACTCCCCGCGAAGCATTTTGTCTTTGTTATCCCCAAGATATGGAACAAAGTCCAGGTGCTCGGCAAGTTTTCGATCCGCCGCCAGAAAAGTTTTTTCTCGGGGGTTTAAAGTGAAGATAATCACCCTGTCAATCGACTGCCCATAGCTCTTGAACAAGGCATCACGATGCTTTCTCATATCGATGTGGGCCGCAAGCATCTCACGGCTTCTCCGAATTCTCTTTGCAGTGGCTGCGAGCCAGTTACTGAGCGCCGTGTGCACGCCCTTCCACTCCTTAACCTGGTTTTCAAACTCGCCCTCTCTCATATTCCCGTGGAAATATGCCAGAATAACTCGATATAAGTCCCGAATGTTGTGGTGATGACTGAAGCGCTCCAAGAGCTCAAAGAGGAATATCTCCTTTTTGCGAACCCGCCAAATCGCCGATATTATTTTGGTGCGAGTTGACATATCGGAAACCTTTGTCTCATCTTCCAGCCCCTGGAGCTCAAAAAAGCGCCTCTGAAGCGATGCAAAACGCTTCGTGAGCCCAACCGCTGAGCGTTCAAATTTAATTATCCACTCGGTGCCCTCGCCAATCGTACTATTCACATTGAGTCGGTCCGATCCAAAGCAGCTCCAAACCTGGGCCGTTCCAAATCCCTCGCCCTTCCCATCGGCCTTTGTGGATTTCCCGATGAAGGCCGGGCGTCCATCCGAACCGCGCACCAGCAATTCGGGGGGAATACCGCTGCCGTTATCTGCAATTCGAAGCCTCACAAAACCATCATCATCTTCATGCAAGGAAATTCGCAATCTGTTGATTCTCTCGTTATCTGCCATCGCATCAATGGCGTTCGAGGCCAGATTCACCAATGCCCGCCCAATGTTCAGCCAATGCCCCAAAACCACCGGTTTTTGAGCCGAGAGAGTAATCGTCAATTCGATTTCTTTTTGGCTGGCATTCACATACGGAACCAATCTTTCCAAAATCAAATCCTGCAAATTCACCTCGTGCGCCATGGACATAGCATCTCGGTACATATTCAGCATGTTCACAAGGGTGGTGGTCTCCCTGTTGATATCCTCGATTATTCGCCCCGCATTTGCAGGCGCAAGCGCGTTTACCATAGCTGTTAACGAACTGAGTGTTTTACGGGCGTCGTGCCGGGTTCGCCCAATTTCGTCAGCCGCTGGAGCTTTTCGATTTTCCTTCCCTATTTTCTTAAGCAAATCCCCGCTAGCTGCGTTTAGCCGATAATAAACCATGTTCCGATAGACAATGCTATCTTCCACCTCGAAGCCCTTATGCCGAAAAAACTCAACCGTATCGTGCTGCTTCTCCCACACGTAGAGATAGATATTGGATTCCCCTGATACCTCCCTGGCCAAATTTTCGATGAAGGCGCTGCCAATACCCCTGCCGCGGCCATATGGGCTCGTGACCAGCTTGTATATCAAATACTCCGTGTGGTTGGAAGAAGCATAGGTGAGCAAATAGCCTAGAATTTCGCCCTCTTCTATCCATGTGTAGCTATGCTGATAATCCTTCGTGGCCGAGGAATCGTAAATAAAAGGAGAAGGAATAATGAAGGTGTCGATGTTTAACAGGGGATTGTTGCGAATCCTCCTTTCATTTTCCTTCGTTAAAACCTGGATTGCTTCCCGCTGCTGCATCATTATCTCACGCTCATTGATTTCATCCACCAGTTCTTCCCGTAAAAAGCTTACATCTTAATCCTTCCGAATTACTAAGCCAATTTCAAGCCGCAAACTTGAGATCCGCAATACTTCCCCTACTACTGTTTCCATACCCCATCCCTGCGGTAGGATATGGAAATGGAACACGAGAGCTCCGCGAAAGGCACGGTAGTGACACAGCAGCTATCGATTCGCGGTATCACCTGCTCATCCTGCGTGAACACGATCGAAAAGACTGCCATGCAATTACCGGGTGTTGAAGGAGCATCCGTAAATCTTGCAAGCGGAAAAGTGGATATCATCTATAACAGGAATTTGACATCCATTCCTGCAATAAAGGAAGCCATTGAAAATGTTGGTTACGAAGTAAGCGAGATTAGCTTATTGCGGGAGATAGTCATTCCCATTGAAGGAATGACATGCGCAAGCTGTGCCAAAGCCGTTGAAAAAGCAGTATCGAAACTATCCGGCGTAGCCGAAGTATCTGTCAATTTGACGGCAGAAAGGGCTCTTGTTCGATACGATTCCGACAAAGTCAGAATTTCACAGATAAAAGCCTGTATCAACCATGCCGGTTACCGGACGAAGAAAATCGAAGCCCGAGTAAACGAGACACAGGAGCAGAAGGAGACTGAAATCCGGGAATTGCTGCAAAAACTGGTAGTATCGGCAGCCTTCACCGCTCCCCTACTCTACCTCGCAATGGGCCATATGCTGGGGCTCCCGCTGCCGCGATTGGCGAATCCGGAAACCAATCCGCTGGCTTTCGCACTTTCCCAACTCCTTCTTACAATACCTGCCCTGATAGCGGGAAGGAGCTTCTATTCGGTGGGATTCAAAACACTCTTCAAGGCGCATCCCAACATGGATTCGCTAATCGCCATCGGAACCAGCGCTGCATTTCTCTATGGCATCTACTCCATTATCGGAATAGCCGCCGGCGAAACCGCATATGCAGAAAATCTCTACTTCGAAACCGCCGGCGTAATAATCACCCTGATACTCCTGGGCAAATACCTCGAAGCAATCTCAAAGGGGAAGACCTCTCAGGCGATAAAGAAACTCATCGGCCTTCAGCCGAAAACCGCGGTGGTGCTGGAAGGCGGCTCCGAAATCATCATTCCCATTGAAGAAGTGGAGCCGAACGATGTGGTTTTGGTGAAACCAGGCGCCAAAATACCCGTCGACGGCACGGTTATCAAGGGGAAAACCAGTGTGGATCAATCAATGATTACCGGAGAGAGCCTCCCTGTAAGCAAGGGTGTTGGAGATTCGGTGATTGGCGCAAGCATCAACAGAAATGGGACAGTGCAAATCCGTGCGGCCAGAGTTGGCAAGGATACCGTGCTTTCTCAGATTATCAAGCTAGTCGAGGATGCTCAGGGCTCAAAGGCCCCCATCTCCGGAATAGCCGATGCCATCTCGGCCTACTTCGTCCCGATTGTAATCGGGATAGCCATATCATCAGGGGCTATATGGTTTCTCACTGGCAAGTCTCCGGAATTTGCCCTCACTGTTTTTATTTCCGTGCTGGTAATTGCATGTCCCTGCGCCCTGGGCTTGGCAACTCCAACCGCAATAATGGTTGGGACAGGCAGGGGAGCAGAATTGGGCGTTCTGATAAAGGGGGGGCGTCCGCTTGAAACCGCCCACAAGATAAGCACAATAGTGCTGGATAAAACCGGCACCATAACCGAGGGCCGCCCGAAGCTTACCGACATACTCAGCACAGGCGGCATGAGCGAAGAAGAAATATTGGCCCTATGCGCCTCCGGCGAAAAGAACTCGGAGCACCCCCTAGGCGGCGCAATAGTACAGGCTGCCGAAGAAAGGAGGGTAAGACTGAAAGAGATTCAAGATTTTCAGGCAATCCCGGGAAAGGGCGTGAGATACAAGATCGGTGGGAGGGAAATCCATTTTGGAAACCAGGCGCTGCTTGATGCAATGGGCATTAGACTTAGCGGGAGGGAGCAATCCGAACTACTCGCGGAGGATGGAAAAACCCCCATGTATGCGGCTGTAGACAACAGGGTGGAGGGAATCATCGCCGTTGCCGACACCATAAAGGAAACAAGCGCGGAGGCAATCGCCAAGCTCGGTGAAATGGGAATGAAAATAGCGATGATAACAGGTGATAACCGCCGAACCGCGGCTGCTATTGCGCGTCAGGTGAACATCGGCACTGTGCTCTCGGAAATACTGCCCCAGGACAAGGCTTTCGAAATTAAAGAAATCCAGAAGGATAAGTCCACGGTTGCGATGGTTGGCGATGGAATCAACGATGCCCCCGCGCTCGCGGTATCCGACGTGGGAATAGCAATAGGCACAGGGACGGAAATAGCCATAGAATCAGCCCACATAGTGCTGATGAACAGCAGTCTGCTGGATGTGGTTACGGCAATCAAACTCAGCCGCGCCACAATGCGAAACATCAAGCAAAATCTTTTCTGGGCCTTCGCATACAACACCCTGGGGATTCCAATAGCGGCAGGTGTGCTGTTCGCTTTTGGAGGACCACTCTTAAGCCCAATGATAGCTGCCGCCGCAATGGCGTTTAGCTCCGTCTCCGTAGTTTCCAATGCCCTAAGACTCAGAAACTTCAAGGTGGGAAGGAAAAAAGATGGATTGCGATAGGCATAAGTTTTTCAATCTGCTAAACAGCGCTCGGAAAAAACCAAACCGCATACTTTAGGGCCTCTTCTAACCGCAGTTTCCGGACATAGTGAGATGATGGCTCCTTCGAATGTTGAGACGCCGGCAGCCAGTCTCAAGACGTCATCGTGAGCAGCCCCTTATCGCCCCTGACAAGCCGCTCAGCGAAATGCTCAAGATAGTCTTCACTTACATCCCGGGCATCAAATGGAGTACTCTGAAAAACACCTAAAAATGAAGCTGCCCTAGGGAGATGAATCTATTAAAGAATAGCCTGGTGGGTTTAGAGCCCAATTCAAAAAATCACAAAATTTTTGATATTATCCTTGCCAAAGAGAGCATATTGGCATATATTGGCGGAAATTCCTTTCTCGGAAGCAATGGGAAAGGCGAGAATCTTTCTATGAGGAGTATCAAAATGATGAAAGCGACAGGAAAAGTCGTTGTGGTATGCTGCCTGCTTATTGCGGCGGTATTTATTGCTGCAGGCTGCAAGAAGGCGGATAGTACAGATATAACAAATCCGTTAACATTACGTTACACGATCAACTATGACACAAATGGTGGAACTGGTACTGTGCCGGCCTCTGTTACTATTACTTTTGCTCAATTTGCGACTGAGACCGCGGCAACAAAGCCGGCGGACCTTGCAAAAGGAACCGAAACCTTCGGAGGCTGGAACACTCAGGCCGATGGAAGTGGTACTGCTATTGCAGCTGGCGCCTCATTCTCTACTATAAGCTCTACATTGACTGCAGATGCGGATCGCATCATAACTCTCTATGCCCAGTGGAGCTAGCCCTAGCTAGTTGCTGGATTATCTTAGCAGCATAAGGAAGCGCCGCTTTGACGGCGCTTCCTTTTTTTGTTTCCTTAAGGGGCGCTTTGAGTTCGGCCTTGAAGCGAATTTTTGTACAGTGAATTGGGCATTCAGTGATTGGATGTTTTGACGGCATCATGGAAATCCTCTTCGATAGCTTGGAGAGGTAAACTATATCCGTAAATCTGCATTTCCATACGCCCATATGCGGCATTGCTCAAGATGAGCGCGGGGTTTGATGTCATAAGCATTCGACTCCGCACATTGACAGCCTTGGCAGCCTATAATCAATAGCGAAGGCGGCGGCTCTTGCGCCAATGGATTCTCTAATCACGTACCTTTATCGGTGCTGATGGGCGCCCTTAGGGGTAAGATGAGGCCCCTCCGGATGAGAGCTTTGCTTAAAAGCCCGATCTTGATGGGAGAGGCATCACGGGCTTAAGGCGCGGGTGGAACCATGCTGTAGGGGAGGGGCTGGTTCTCCATGCCAAATGGAAGGCTAAGGATTAATTGAAGTTAGCAATGCAGTATAACAGCCCCATCCGGGAAGCCGCTTCGGCTAGGGCTCGGGCCTAGGGCTGTAAGGGCCCTGAATCTTACTGGGGCGGAAGCACATCCTGCGCCTCTTAGTCCTGAATACAAAAAATGCAAGCCCACCACTGCATTCCAATGAGAGGCTAGATCCGCCTCAATCCGTGTGGATTAGTCCGACTTAGATCAGAACGAAACTAGCCCTTTACCGATCCTGCCATCAGACCGCGTACAAAGAATCTCTGCAGCAGGAAGAAAACCAATAGGGGAAGTATCATGCTCAAGAAAGCCCCGGAAGTTAGCAGATGCCAATCCTGCCCCTTCTCTCCCACCATTCCCGCAAGCGCGCTGGTTACAACACGGTTTTGGTCTCCCAGGAAGACCAGAGCAACCAGATAATCATTCCAAACCCAGAGAAATTGGAAAATCGCGAAGCTCGCCAAGGCCGGAACCGACAGAGGGAGCACCAGGCGCACAAAGATGTTATATGATGTGGCGCCATCCAGAAGGGCGGATTCGAAAATATCACGCGGAATCGTGCTGATGTAATTGTATAGCAGATATACCGCCAGCGGCAGACCGAATCCCGTGTGGGCCAACCACATGCTTAGGAATGTTCCATTGAGATTCCATCGAGTATAGTCCCGCAGTATGGGTATCAGCGCTATCTGCAGGGGAACTACCAACAAGGCCACCACCATGATAAAAAGGGGCCTGCGCCCGGGGAATTCCATCCATGCAAAGGCGTAGGCGGCAAACGCCGCAATCAAGATAGGTATGAGCGTGGATGGAATACTCACCGCAAGAGAATTCAATACCGCATCGGCAAAATTATTGGCCTGACGTGTGATAATATTCCCTTGAGCGTCCTCATGGGTCACATCGCCGGATGAAAGAACATCGAGATAGTTTTGAAATGTCAGGTTTGCGCCGAAACCAACCCATTTCCTTTCGTAAACCTCGATAGTTCGAGTGCGCTTATTGCCGAGCCAGCGAAGGGTGCGTCCATCGGCAAGCTCTACACCCGCCCTCCACTCATCGAATGAAGCGCTGTGACCTTCGATAACAACTGGTCCATCAGGGTCGGTCTCCGCGGGCAGCTCGAATTCTCCCGTTTTCACCAAGCCCTTATGGGGCAGGATAGTCCACCAGCCCGAGCTGTAAATATCCCGAGAGCTCCTGAAGGAGGTTACCAAGATGCCCAACGTGGGAATTGTCCATACGAGAACTATCACCAGCAGAACAAGACCGGTTATCCAGCGCCCCAATGCCCCTCTACCCCTACTCATAGAGTCCTCCTGGCCCTGAACTGACGGAGGTTATAAATCAAAACCGGGACAATCACCACCAGCAAGACGATTGCAATAGCCGAGGCCTGCCCGGAATTGCCATGAGTGAACTTCCTGATATAGAATTCATTGGCGATAACGTTGGTTCCGTAGTTGCCGCCTGTCATTACCCTGACAATGTCAAATAGCTTGAGACTGAATATCAAAATCGTAGTGGCTACAGTAACGATGGTGGGCATGATTGTGGGTATTGTGATATTGAAAAATATCTGAAACGCATTCGCCCCATCAACCCTAGCCGCCTCGTTGAGAGATACTGGTATGGCCTTTATGGCAGAGGATATAATCACCATAGAATAGCCCGTTTGCAGCCAAACCATAATGATTATCAAAAAGAAATTATTCCAAAACGGCACCAGAAGCCACGCTTGAGCCTGGCCTCCTAATGCGGTAACTATTGCATTCAGCAGGCCTATATCGGCAATGTTGACGCCCTCCCCCTTGTAGGCATATATGAATTTCCAAATCACCCCAGCTCCTACAAAGGAAATGGCCATCGGCATGAAGACTAACGATTTAATCAACCGCTCCGCCCTGCTCTTGTCCACAAGAGTTGCGATGATAATCCCCAGCACCACGCAAAAAAGAGTGCCAAAGACCATCCAGAGCAGGTTGTTTCTGAAGCTCTGGAGCATTATTGGATTGGTGAACGCAAATGCATAGTTATCAAGAAATACAAAATTATCGCCAGTTGCATCCATGAAACTCAGGCGGAGAGATCTCAAAGTGGGCAGCACCAACGCCCAAAGAAGAATTAGAACTGCAGGGCCGGCGAATACGACAGCCACGGACACGGATCGAATCCTGCGCGGCATAGTCTGCGCAATACGGTTCATCACGTGGTAAAGGAGGGCAACAGACCCCACGCCCCACACCACGGCCGAGAGGGTCATCAGAACTCTGAATTCCTGTATGACCTTCAGCAGCGCAAAGCCGCCCACTAGAAACAAGAGAGTCAGAATCACCAGAACCGCAAGACTTAACACTCGTTTAGTCGAATCAACCATCACGTCTGCTCCCCTGACACTCCTGCCTCCTAGGGTTACGCCTCCAGCCAAGCCGGAGGGATCCTCCGGCCTAGCGCCCTCAATTTAAAGATTACCGAGGCCAAGATTCATCAATTGCCGTAAGAGCCTCGTCCAGCTCTTTCGAGCCCGATACGTAGGCAGTCATTTCCTGCCAGAACGAGCCCGCGCCAACAGGACCCGGCATTAGATCCGATCCGTCGAAACGAACACTAGTGGCATTCTGAATTACCTCGGCGACCTTTCGATCCACCACATTGGTGTACCAATCAAGACTGGAATCCTTATGAGGCGAAATGACGCCTCCTGTCCTCACCCAGTCCTCGATAGAGGCGCCCGTGGCAAAGAACTGCATTACTTCCCGAACCTCCGGGCGATCGTTGAACATAGCAAAGATATCGCCTCCTACAAGAACAGGCCTGCCCAAGGAGGGATCGACGCTTGGCAGATAGAAGAAATCGTAATCCTCGCCAGCTACAAGGTTTTCAGGAAGGAAGCCCACAATAAAACTGCCCTGCTTATGCAGCCATGCCTTTGGCGGAGTTTCAAACATCACCGTGGGCGCATCACCGAAGGAAGTAGTGGCTATGCTCTTCCTGCCCCCATAAACCATGCCATCGGCAAGCCAGATACTGGCCATTATATCTATCGCCTCGCGCACTTCAGGGGAATCGAATTTTAATTCACCCTTAACCCACCTGTCATAGTTCTCCAGACTCGTTGTTCTGAGCATCAGCTCTTCTATCCAGTCCGTGGCCGCCCAACCGGTTGCCGCACCGGATTCGATGCCGATTGCCCAGGGGGTGTCGCCGTCGGCCAGTATTTCATCCTGCAGGGCAACCAGCTCTTCCCAAGTTTGCGGCACACTGTAGCCTGCCGCGTCAAATTCCTTTTTGTTGTACCACACCAGGGATTTGGCGTTAACACGGCCCCAAATACCCGCCATTATATCACCCTCAGGAGCACTCATCGTAGCCATATCCAGCCAGCTTTGAATGTAATTCGCCTTGACGGCATCCATGTCGAGCACCTCGTTCAAGTCGATCACATATCCCTGCTGCACAAAGTTCGCAAGCAAACCAGGCTGTGGAAAATCAACAATGTCCGGGGGGTTTCCACCCTCAATACTAATTCCAATGGAGGCCTCGAATTCCTTAGTTCCCGAGTACTGAATATCTATCCCCGTTTCCTCTTCGAAGGCTCTAAGAGACTCCTCAAAATTTACCGCGTCAATATCGGTGAAGGGTCCGGATATGGTAACTACTTTTTCCTCTTCTTCATCAGCCCCCGGGCAGGCAGTAAACCCCAAGAGAATCCCCAGCGCCAAAGTAATAAGCAAGAATTTTCTCATAAAACTCTCCTTTTCCATAAGAAACTTCCCCCCCCCAATGGAGGGGTAATAATACTCAATACAGATCTATTCAAGCACTTCCAGCCAAAACCTCAAAAGAGACTCAAGCTTGAGACTCTGCCCCGCTCTTCCGGCGCCCAATTTGACGAGGGGGATGCGCAGTCAGCGTCGTGCCGCATCCGGACGTTGGGCGCCTCCTTCTTGAAAATGCTGGGGAAGCAGAAAACGGCCTCCATGCCATCCTTTTCAATCAAATCACGGCTCTTATCCCGCATCGTTCCCCTTGGATCGCCCAATGCCCATATCCCATGGGAGCCATAGGCGCCGCTTGCATCCAGAGATTACAGTTTTGTAAACTATTTTCCCGGTCTTGTCAACCGGCACCGCACATCAATACTGGTTTTTATTCATCTTAATCCACCGCGGCGTATGCTGTGCCCTTGACTGGCGTGTGCAGGGCGGCCCAATATATAAACATCCGGCCCCTGGATGCTGGGGATCGTCCGATGTGGCATTTCGCGCCAGAGAAGCGCAAGCGAATACAGCGCAAACAACGCGGAGCAGCGGCAGCAAGACTCAATATGATGCCAATTTGCATTGATGGAGTTGAGAATTGTCCTTTCTTCTGGAAACCAGAGCACTTAATCCGCGGCTTTATACCTTAGAAGAATCCCTTTATCACAGCGCAAACGGCTATATCGGTGTGAGGGCTGGCTTTGAAGAAGGCTATGCGGAGGGAGCCATCGGCGCGCCCGGCACATATCTCAACGCATTTCATGACACCTATCCAGTATTGCAGCCCGAAAAACTCCACGGATTCCCCGAAATAGGGGAAAGGATGCTCAACATCGCCGATGCGCAGAGTGTGCGAGTTCGTGCGGATGGGCAGCGGTTTCAGCTTACTGATTCGAGCACTGAGCGCTACAGACGTTTTCTGGATATGCGTGAGGGCCTTTCGGGCCGTGAGCTTATTTGGAAAAGCAGACTCGGGAAAAAATTGGAAGTTCAATTTCGGCGTCTTGCCTCGCTTTCTCGCCCGGAGATTTTCGCGCTCCAATGCCATCTAAAGGCAGAGCAGGTAATGGAAGTGGAAATAGAATCGGGAATCCTGGGCAGCATGAGCAGGTTTTTCGATTCCGGCGATCCAAGGGCCCCTTCCGACCCCTTCCATGCCCTTGAGGTTGTCAGTTCCAGGGTGGAAGACGATATCATCACAGTCAGTCTCAAGGCTAAAACCACGGGGAATTCACTCGTGATTAGGGTGGAGCAGAATCTTAAAATAGACGGCATATCTATCCCTCCAAGCAGTAATAACAAACAGAGAGTCTATCTAACATGGAAGATCAAGATTAACCCTGACACCCCTGTTGTTTTGGAGAAAGTATCCTTCTTTTCCGACTCGCTGCGTCATCGCAGCTGCGAAGAAAAGCTGCAATTGCTGTCGGAGAAAGCCGATAACGATTTCGAAGCGCTTCGAGTCGAACAGAAATCCCATCTCTTGAAATTCTGGGAAAGTGCGGACATACAAATCGAAGGTGATGAGATAAGCCAGCGCGGACTTCGCTTTAGCATATTCAATCTGCGCCAATGCGCTCCCCGTGTGACAAATGCCAGCATACCAGCCAAGGGACTGAGCGGCGAAGGCTATGAGGGGCACTATTTTTGGGATGCCGAAATTTACATGCTTCCCTTCTTCCTCTACACCCAGCCTCAGCTGGCAAAGAATATCCTGCTGTTCCGCTATTCCACCTTAAACCATGCTCGGAATCACGCCAAGAAAATGGGGCACTCAAAGGGAGCGGCATATCCATGGCGCACTATAACGGGCAGGGAATGCTCTAACCATTATCCCACGGGCAGCGCCCAATACCACATCAATGCCGATATCGCATACGCCATTTGGCGTTACTGGGAAGCCAGGGACGACATAGCTTTCATCGTAAGCTATGGGGCCGAACTGCTATTCGAAACAGCGCGGATTTGGTTGGAAATCGGAAACCCCGCAAGGAGCGGCTTCCATATCAATACGGTTACGGGACCTGATGAGTACACCTGTCTGGTAAACGACAATTATTACACCAACATAATGGCCAAGAAAAATTTGGAAACAGCCGTCAGCGCCTACATGCTGCTGGAAACAGCTCACAAATCAGTGCTTGAAAGGCTCAAAAACAGCATTGAGCTCGAAGAAGGCGAGGTTGCCGGCTGGCAGCAGGCAGCAGAATCAATGGTGCTTCCCTACGACAGGGAGTTGGACATCAATCCCCAGGATGAATCGTTCCTTCGAAAGCCAAAATGGAGGCCTAGCAATAACTCCCGAAGCCGTCCTCTCCTGCTGGATTATCATCCGCTAACCCTTTCAAGATTTCAGATTTGTAAACAGGCGGATACGGTATTGGCCCACGTGCTTTTGGATAAAAATGAGAGTGACAGCACAATCCGGAACAGCTTCGAGTACTACGAGAAAATCACCACTCACGATTCCTCGCTCTCCGGCGCTGCCTTTTCCATCCTTGCCAGCAGGCTCGGTGATTCGGAAAAGGCTTACAGGTATTTTCGAGAGCTCGCAGTGCTGGATTTGAAAAACACTCACGGGAACACAGAGGATGGAATTCATGCTGCCAGTATGGGGGGCAGCTGGCTGGCCGCCGTATGGGGGTTTGGTGGTTTTTTACCCAAGGGGCCTCTGCCCTCCTTCTCTCCCCGCCTTCCGAAAAGATGGAAGTCCATTGTTTTCACCATCTTATACCGAAATTCCCTCATCAGGGTTAAGGCCAACCACAACACGGTAAGTCTAAGCCTCCGCCGAGGCGAGCCGTGCGGCGTGGAGCTCTATGGCGAAAACCTATTGCTGAAAAACGAGTTAAGACGCCCGGTGCCGCCGGAGGCGAAGCCCCAATGATTGGCGGGCTTATTTTCGACCTCGACGGGGTTGTGGTGAATACCTCCGAATTCCATTACCAAGCTTGGAAACGGCTTGCCGCAGAGCTGGATATCGCGTTCACGAGAAGCGACAACGAGGGCCTCAAGGGCGTATCCAGATTAGAGAGTCTGGATAAAATCCTCTCCCTGGCGAGCCCGCACAGCCGCCGCGCCAAAGCAGTCTCCGGTTTTCGCAGGATAGAATTGGCCGAAAGAAAAAACTCCTGGTATCTGGAGCTCGTGCGCAAACTCAAGCCTAAGGACATACTGCCCGGAGTAGAAGCATTCTTGGTTGAATGTCGACAATTCGGAATTAAAACAGCAATAGCCAGCAGCAGTAAAAACGCTAAGGCAGTAATCGGCTCCCTCGCAATTACCCAGCTCTTTGACTGCATCGTTGATGGCGCAAGCATGGCCAAGCCCAACCCCCAGATATTCCTGAGCGCCGCGGAAGGATTAAACGAGAAACCAGGCTCATGCATTGTTCTGGAAGATGCCCTTGCAGGCGTGGAAGCTGCTAAATCAGCCAAGATGCGCTGCATTGGTATTGCTCCAAAGCCCACCCTGCTGCCCGCGGATATGGTTATTCCCGGTTTCTCGAATTTCGGTATCGAAGACCTATTCAGCTTCGACAGAGCTAACCCCGGAATCTAGCATGAACCCTGCCCACCGCGGGATTCAATTTTATTCTTATAGTGCCTAATCATGGCGGCCTCAAATTCACCATTACTTGCATATCCGCGGCCAAACACCCTGGGCCAGAGCGTAGTATCCTCCATGCATAGGTAGAAAAAAACACGCCCGTGCCAGCTTAGAAATGACTCATAAGCGAAGCGGAACAACCCCTCCTTGATACTAAGTGGATAGGAGTACTTCTTTGCGGCCTCCGCAAGCGGCATCTGCAGCACCTTGCTTCGCATCTTCCTTCCACGAATTTCTCGAATCGCCCCCTTTGTGAAGGTGAGCGTCCCCAGTGAAATCAGGGCGACATCCTGAGCTGTGAACTGCTCCTGAATCCGAGCGAAAAGCGCCCCATAGTCCGCCTGCCATCGATCGTAATGGAACATCGGATGTATATGAAATCCGATAAGACCTCCCCTCTCGGACACCGCTGCAGCTGCCGCCACCCGACGCGATACGGAGGCAGTGTAATGCTCTTCGTTTTTCGCAATCGTGTCCGTATTTAGGGACCAGGTACTTATTACATTTGCGGGTATTGCCCGAGAAATCATATGCTTCACATTATCCGATTTCGTTTTTAACTCCAAAATCACATTGGAATGACGCTCGGCGAAATCCAGTAATGCATCCAGTATCCCCCACTTATTTCCCCATATCAGAGAATCGGAAGCCTGACCCGTACCAATGTGATACGTTTGATGCGGGTCTAGCTCAAGTGATTTCAGCCCTCGAACGAAATTCCTGTTAATTCCCACAGCCCTCGGATTGTAGAAGGAGCGGATAGAGCAGTAGGCACAATCAAATCCACAACCCTCGGCAGCATCCAGGGTTAGAAGATTGCAGCATCGCGTATTCTCCGACGCTGCAGGGCAGCATCCAAAACCCAACGTTCCCCTGTCAATTCTGACTGGGTTTTTCCCGCCATCCCGGGAGAGCTCCGAGGTTCCGGAAAAGCCATCGTAGGTTTTTGGGATTCTCTTCAACTCCCTCCAGGCCCAAGTTACCGCGTCGAATGCCGCCTTTCTTGATTTCTCTCTGAAGAATTTATGGATGCCGGGTTCATCCCACATTGCAAAATCCAGGGCCATATTGATGATCTGTCTGAGCTCCTGGTAAGTAAATCCGTATTTAGACGCCGCCGCCCTAATAGCCGCCTGATCCTGTGCATCCAGGTTGGCAAACCCGCTCCGCCTGATTACGTCCTCTAGTTTTCCCGTATGGGAAGTGTCGATTCCCTTGGTTAACAATACATGCCCCATTTTGGATATCCCATTTGCCGGATACCGACTTGAGGTCCGTCCAAGGGGGATAACTGTCAGGTTAACCGGTATTTGGACTAGACCCAGCTTTAAAGCGTTTTAGCCTCGTCAGCTCTTACAAATTGAGCACTATCAAGATGGAGACCACCAATGCCAGAACTGCATAAAACTCCGGAAACACCGCCAGGATGAGGGTATTGCCAAAGGTATCGTGCCCGCTGCCCATTGCAGAAATCCCCGCCGCACAGACCTTGCCCTGCTGTATTGCGGAGAAGAGGCCCGCAAGCCCCATGGCCATGCCAGCGGCCAAAGTCATGGTTCCTTGGTATAGACTCATATCGGGGCTTACTGCAAGCCTGGAGAAGAGTATGAAACACACGAAACCATAAAGCCCCTGGGTTGCCGGGAGGGCAGAGAGCAGGAGAGATGAGCCGAATACTTCGGGTTTTTTCTTTATCGCTCCAATAGCGCTGCTGCCGCCAACTGCCAGCCCTATGGCCGATCCTACCCCCGAGAGCCCCACCATTAGGCCGATACCTATGCCAGCGAAAATTACTGAGATACTCACGCAAAACCTCCTCCGTAAGGTGCGTATTTTATTCCCCCTCCGCGGAATCCTACCGCCCTATAAAACTCGACAAAGGTAAGACGAAGGGGATGAACGAAGGCTCCAAGAGCCGCAAGTGCAAAATTGATCGAATGCCCTATGAGCAGGACAATCAATACGGGAATCCAGGATAAGAAGCCGGGATCGTTTCCGCGTATCATTACGGCGATTAGATTGACTGCCCCGCCAAGAAGGCCGCCTGCCAGTGACAATGCAAAGAGTCTGATGTAGGAAAGAGCATCCTTTAACAGCTCGGTTATGATACCGTACAATTCCCAAAGCCCCAGAATCGGGCGCAGCCAAACTCGCTTCCGTGCGCTGCTAAACAGCAGGATGAGAATAATTCCGACTAGGGATAGGCCCCATCCGATTCGATTTGGCATTCCGAGCCCCGCTGCCCATCTGCCAATCCGAATAGGGCCAATAGCAAATGATGGCCCCAGAATCCCCAGAGCCCATATGACAATTCCCATTAGCAGCAAGAATGTGCCCAGCGGTTGGAAGGAGGAAATCAATCCTTCCTGGCGCCATTTATTGGCAATTTTCATGATAAATCCAGTTAGCATCTGAAGTATCCCCAGGAAAATGGAGAAGTACATCGCATCGTTCATATCTCTAAAAAGAAGAAAAGAGGCGATTTCATCCGGTAAATTGGGGATGCCATCGATTCGTACCCCAAAGAAGGTGTTGAGAAAGATGCCGCCTAGCACAGTGCAGAACCCGAGTATAGCCGCAAGGGCAGCGATTGATCTAAATGCTTGGCGTTTTGCAAGCGCTAGAGCTGCTAATGCGGAAATGGTAAGCACAATGCCGTATCCCAAATCCGCCAAGCAGAAGCCAAAGAAAAAGGCGAAAAAGGGAGCCAAGAAGGGAGTTGTGTCGATTTCCGTGTATTGAGGGAGCTCAAAAATTTTTGTTATCGGCTCGAATAGGCGGATTGGACTGCTATTTTTCAGTTTTATCGGGGCCTCATAACCCCTGGGATTATCATATATGGGGAGGATGTTTCTGCCTTCGAGAAAGGAATCCAACTTGGGAAGGAGGGATACCGGAACAAATCCAATCAGGCATTGGATGTAGTCATCGGCATGACTCTCGAGTGATTTAGCGGCAATTAACCGTTCGAGTCGGAGCTCACACTCCCGCAGCTCGGATTCAACTGCACTCCTGCCCTGCGATAGGGTCTTGAGTTTGGATTCCGATTCCAAAATCTTGTCTTCGCTTGTTTTCAGGTGAAGACACAGCTCCGCACTGCCCATATCGCCCAAACGCTCTTCCGGGTAAAATGGAATCTCCATGGTCTTGCCGGGTTTTTCACGGCGAATTTCAACAAGGTAAATTCGAGCCCCCTCTTCGTTGATAATCTCGAAGTGACGGCCGGCATGATTTGCCATTTGAAAGACCTTCCGTGAAACTATGTGAAAACTGATGTTTATTCCCTGTCTCTCCAAATTTGATATTGCCGCGGGATCGAAGGCTCCCCAAGGAGCAAGAGCGGCTCTCTCTTTCTTCAGCTGCTCTACATTGTTCCTATGGTGCTGGATATCCGACACGGTTTCCAATGTCCGCTTCTGAATTTTGTCAACGCTGAGCATTCCCTGAGCCTCATTCTGCCCGGTATGCCCGGAATATGAGGCAAGAGCCGTCAGAGTTTTTTTCAGCAGGTTTATGCGGTCCAGAAGATCTGCCATATCAGGATGTCCGGAGACGGATTTGGTTCTAAGGTGTACAAGCCCCAGCTTCTGGAGCTCGAAAAGATACTTATCCGCATCGCCGGAGCTTAGCAGCATGTGAACCTTTTTCATCCTTTCAACCATCTGTCTGCCTAAAGGGCCTGTCTAGTCTTGGTGATTTTTTGGGCCGCTTTGTCCAAATTCTCCACGTCCTCAAGAAATCTTTTTATTTTGAGTATCGCGCTGGAAAACTGGGGAATTTGCACCTTTTCATAGAGATTGACCTTTTGCGTTGTTTTTCTTCTTGCAAGCTCAAGACGCCTTATGCGAAGTTTAGCTACATCAATTTCAGTTGTAATTCGGATTAGCTGCCTGGCTATCTTCCAGCCCCAAAGCAGCCAGGCGGGGTTTTGAATCAATGCGTTTGCAGCCTCGACAAAATTGATTTTCCCCAAACTCGGTATCGTGATCCCAGCGATATTTTCACTGCCGTATTCCGCATTTGCAGCGCGAAGCGAGCCTGTTGGATATTCGGAGAAGAGTTGTTCCGATTCACCGATATTTCTTCTAAGCTCCGCCAGCTCATTTTGCTGCCTATCGAGCCTGTTCTTCTCCTTCTTGATATTGATGCGGAGGTAGGTTTCCTTGCTTTTCAGCGTAGGGAGGGCCGCTTGCCGAATGCTCAGCTGCTTCTGGAGATCCTGTATCGAGATCTTGTTGTATTGAAATTTCAGTTCCATGACTTAGTTCCCGCTATTCCCTGGGCCGCGCCAGTATTTATCCGAAATAGCCTTCTTTATCCCAAGCTCGTCCAGCGAGAAATATTTTTCGAATAGGCGCCAGCCTACCTCCAGCATGGCTCGAATGTCGAGTTTTACGTCGATAGCAAGTAAGCTTTTGGAGTAATCCCGGGCAAAATCAATGCAGCGCTGATCGTACTCGCTAAGATCGAAGCCGTTATCACGCTTTGTCTTGGCCTCGGCCGCATCGGCGTAAAGCCGGATCGCGGTATTCATAACCTGGCCATGATCCTCGCGGGTCTTCGTGCCTATGACAAGCTGTTTCAGGCGGGACAGGGAGCGAAATGGATCGACTATAACCTTCCCTATATCCGTATCGGTCCTCAAAAAAAGCTGACCCTCGGTGATATAGCCCGTATTATCCGGAATGGCATGAGTGATATCACCGCCCGAAAGCGTGGTAACCGCTATGATCGTGATGGAGCCGCCTTGAGGAAATTGAACGGCCTTCTCATAGAGCTTTGCCAAATCGGAATATAGGGAGCCTGGCATTGAATCCTTCGATGGTATCTGATCCATCTTGTTGGAAACTATGGCGAGGGCATCCGCATAGAGAGTCATATCCGTAAGCAGCACCAAAACCTTCTCGTTCTTTTCCACGGCGAAATACTCGGCGGCGCTTAGGGCCATATCGGGGACAAGCAGGCGCTCAACCGGAGGATTCTCGGTGGTGTTGATGAAACTGATTATTTTGTTCAACGCGCCGGCATCCTCGAAAAGCGCTTTGAAGTATAGATAATCGTCATTCGAAAGACCCATCCCGCCGAGTATTATCTTGTCTGTTTGGGCCTTCAGCGCCACACTGGCCATAACCTCGTTGTATGGCTGGTCGGGGTCCGCAAAGAATGGTATTTTCTGACCGCTTACTATCGTGTTGTTTAGATCAATTCCGGCGATACCGGTGGCAATCAGTTCACTGGGCTGCTCGCGGTAAACAGGATTAACCGATGGGCCGCCAATCTGTCTTTCCTCGCCTTCCACCTCCGGCCCGCCGTCGATTGGCCGCCCGTAGGCATCGAAAAACCTGCCGGCTAGGTGCTCTGATACTTTCAGCACCGGGGGGCGCCCCAGGAAAACCACCTCGGCATTGGTGGAGATTCCCTCTGTGCCCACATACACCTGGAGAGTTACCTGGTTCTTATTGATCTTAACCACCTGAGCGAGGCGGTTGTCCACCCAGGCCATTTCCTCGTTTCCTACGCCGCTTGCTTCCAGGCTCACCGTTGCCTTGGTTATTTTTTCCACCTTGGTGTGCACCCTTTGAAATGCGCTGCTATTCATTAGGAGCTCTCCTCCGCGCCTAGGATGGTTTTGAATTGGTTTTCGAATTCCCTGAACTGAGTGGAGTTGAATTCACAGAAATTCATCTGTTTGAGCGAATTGATTATCCTCTTAAAAAACGGAGCCACTTCCTCAAATGTCCGAAAACTGAAATCCCTATTGCATATCTTTTTCACCGCCTCCACGCCGTATTCCTGTCTCTCCACCGAGGCAAACCTATCGATGGGATCAAAGGCATCCTGCTGTATCAGAACGGCGTCTATCAATTCGCTCTTCCAGAAATCGACATGGTACTCGACGGGAACCCCATCATCGCCGAGAATGGAAATCTGGTCCTGAGCCTCCTTGCCGCGCAGCATGCGGTTTTTTAGCGAGAGCACATCACTAACCCACGCAGGGCCGGTGCGCTCGGAGAGAAACTGCCGTATCTCCGGGCTTTCCAGATATTTGGAATAACTCTCATGGGGATCTATCGCCGGATACCGTTTCGAATCCGCGCGCTTTTGCGAAAGGGCATAGAAACACTGGGCCACCTTCTTGGTGGATTCGGTTACGGGCTCCTTTAGATTGCCTCCGGCGGGAGACACCGTGCCGAGGAAGGTAACTGCTCCGCTTTTCCCATTGTGAAGATGCACCACCCCGGAGCGGGCATAGAAATTTGATATTATTGCCGACAAATCCATGGGAAAGGCATCCGGCCCGGGAAGCTCTTCCAGGCGGTTGGACATCTCTCTGAGCGCCTGGGCCCAGCGTGATGTCGAATCGGCAAGGAGCAGCACACTGAGCCCCATCTGGCGGTAGTACTCCGCTATGGTTATAGCTGTATATACCGATGCCTCTCGAGCGGCAACCGGCATGTTTGATGTGTTGCAGACAACGGTTGTCCGCTCAAAGAGCTTGCGCCCGGTTCGTGAATCATCCAACTTCGGAAACTCGGTGAAAATTTCCACAACCTCGTTGGCTCTTTCACCACAGGCAGCGACAACAATAATATCCGCCGAGGCGTTTTTACTGATTGTGTGCTGGACAACCGTTTTCCCGCAGCCAAATGGGCCGGGGATGAAGCCAGTTCCCCCTTCAGCAAGCGGGTTGAAGGTGTCAATAATCCGATAACCCGTCTCCATCAACCGAAATGGGCGGGATTTCTCCCTATAAGCCCTTATCGGAATTTTCACCGGCCATCGCTGAGTCATTGTCAACTCCATCCTCTCACCCGTCTCATTCCCTATCACCGCAATAACATCGTGGATGCTGTATGCCCCATTGACAGCCACCGACTCAACCATCCACTCGCCCGACAAATTGAAGGGCGCCATTATCTTGTGATTCACCCAGTTCTCCCTAACCTCTCCCAGCCAGAACCCCGCATATACCCTCTCTCCCACGGCTGCAAACGCGTCAAACTCATATGTCTTCTCTTCGTCGAGCGCCGGAGTGTACTCGCCCCTTTTCAGAAAAAGCCCTTTCTTCTTGTTGAGATCGCTCTGCAGGCCATCGTAGTTCTTCGATAAGAGACCCGGGCCAAGCTCCACTTCCAGCATCCCGCCCGAAAATTCCACAGGAAGTCCCACCCTGATTCCCTGGGTGCTTTCAAAGCATTGGATATACGCGGTTTTTCCAGTGACTCTTATAACCTCGGATCTAAGCTGCTCATCGCCATTTTGCACATAGGCAATTTCATTCTGGCTAATGGGCCCATCCACCTCCACACTTATCAAATTTGCGGTTATGCCCGTAACCGCTCCCCGGGTCATAAGGAGAATTCCCCGGCCAGCTCTATATCCTGATGGAGACTCTCCAGTAATTCATCAAGCATCTGCCTACCGCCTAAAGGGGTTATATCAAGCCATCGCTCCACATCTGCAATTCGTATCGCGAACGAAAATACGGTCTCGCGGGAAAAATGTCCATATCCAATCTTTTCGTCAAGCCAAGCCCAGACTGCCTTGGTAATTGCCCGTTCAATATCCAAGGCCTGGGAATCGGCAAATGTATCAAGCAGGGGCTCCATCACACCCATTTCACCGCCAATGCCGAAATCGGGCGCCTGACTCGCGGCAATTGTTCTGGAGAAGTGATCGAAGGGAAGGATTTCATCCGCATATGCCCTTCCATCCTTTCGACAGGCCAGGGCGGTTGTCAAATTCTTCAGCTGCATCCTGAAAATCAGGTATTCCCGCGGGAATCCTCTAATTGAGGATTCTTCCTCATTGTCAAGCGCAGTCATAATTCTCCAAAGCAGCTCATTTTCCTTCGGCATTGTGAATTGGTTTTGCCTCTCAAGCCTAATATCCCAAATAAACTCGGAGAAGGGATTGAAAAACAGATCCGGATCCGCCAACCCGAGCTCCAATTCGTCTTCGGTGTAGAATGAAGGTGATTTCATTTCAAGGGGACGACCATCCAGTTTAGAGTTGATATTTGAGACATCATTTAGCAGAAAGCACTTGCGCATATCCGCGTAATCGCCGGGATGCAGCTCTTCGCGGGCAAACTCTTCAAAGACAGGATACGGATGTTCCTCGAACAGGGTGTCGGAGGCCAGTTCGGGAAGGCTGGAAACCAGATAATAGTACCGAGTCAATTATCTTCCCCAAACAGAATCGCCCGGGTTTTCTCCTTCATGAAGGAACGAAAGAATTCCTCGAAATCCTTATCGGTAAATGAAAGGCTGTAGGCTCCATCCTTGGATTCAAACCTGAAACCGCTTCTAATCTTATCGGAAAAACTGATACTCAATCCTTGGTCAATCTGTCCCTTAAGCGCGGCCTGCAGGCCAAGAAGAAAATTCCCTTCCAAGGCGCCGGAAAGTATCAGCGAAAGGTTGGGGATCTCTCCGCTAGCCACCCAGGCATCCATCGCCTTTAGAATAAGCCTGCTCAGCAGGGCCTCATCCCCCAGGGACTTACCAACCTCCTCATGTAGAATACCGCTTGCAAGAAAGGTCACGGCTCTCTGCTTCAAGGCGCTCTCTGTCTGCCTGGCGGCCAAAGCTAATTCCGCCTCTGCTTTAAACCTCAAGGACTCCACATCCCTGCGCCCTTTTTCGGCAATTGCCTCCGCTTCAGCCTCGGCCTTTCTGACTATTTCGTCCCCCTTTTCCTTGGCCTCACGCAATAACACCTCTGCCTCGGAACGGGCCTTCCCCACTCCGTCCCTGTAGATCCGATCCGTAAGCTTCTGCAATTTATCGTTCATGGCTCCCCGATTGCTCGTCTTCTTAGCAATTGTAGCATCCATACTCAATCGATTAACAGGGCGCAGAAGGAGATTTCGCAGGCGAAATCGCAGGTAAGGAGCTTAAGTTTCGCCCTCAAGGCAGCCGCCGTGAGCGAGGGCAGCAAGTAATCGCACTTGCTCAGGCTGCATGCCGCAGCAAGCTCTTTGCTTCTAGGTTCCTAAATGATAAAGGTATACGTAATGAGAATAGCCAGCGAAAGCGCCACTATGAAGAACCGCATCAAATTCATTACAGCCTCGCAGTATCGATACATGTATTCTCGTTGTTTTTGCGGCGAAATCAAGCGCCCAAGGAATGTATGCCACATTTCCGCCTTAGTTTGCCAGGTTATTCCCCCATCGGACGAATGCCGATAAAACTGCACCGCGCAGCGCTTACAACTATCCTGATGGGCCTGCCTATGGGCAGTACTGAAAAGTATTGCAAACTTCCAGAATATCTTAGCCATTCTGGCCGAGAACCTTTCACTCTGCGTTTACCAAAACAGTCAACTTAACCCAGCCTCATTGCCCGAAGCAAAAAAAGGGAGCCGCCTTGAGTCTTAGCAGACAACGGCTCCCTCTGAAACTAGTTCCCTCCGGAAAAGAGGCAATACTGTTGCTTCATATTCCGAGTAGTTTCCAGGGAGCTTCAACACCTTGGCCGCGATTTTTCGTTGGAAATATCCGGAAGATGCCCTACAGTGAGCATGCTGCGCAGATTGTGTTTCACTCGATTTTGCTGCCGTGAGTCGATAAACATTTGAACAAGAGCTGGATAATGCCGAAGCGCTTCTCTAATTTTTTCATCAGCAGCAATCCGCTGTCGCTGCTGTTTACTTTCGCATCATTCTTGATGACTGATTTGACGCTTATCAATTCCTTGCAGAGTCAATTGTTGACTGGTGCACTGTGTATTCATAAGGGTTCATCTCCTTGCTCAATGCATTTCTTTAAGTGGTATACATTGACACAAAGCTGTTGACACAGAAGTGAGTCTTTCGTACACTTATATTAGTGAGATTTCAGGGACTAGCCCTAGGCTGGGCGATATGGGCATGTATGGATAATGTATTTAAGGAGGTTTAGTTATGCTTGGAAGTTGTACGATAAGGTCTAATAACATTTTCAATATCAGAAATCCAGAATTATACAAACTTTATCTGGCACGTGAAAATAAAAAAGGTGAAAAGCCTCTGGATGTATTTGTTGAAAGCTATGAGGAATGGATAGACTGGGTCTCATGGAGAAGTGATGAGGAAAAGAAAAAAAATCAAGACGTTTGGAACCGAAAATACATATTCTCAGTAATGGATTTTTATCCCCAAAAAAAACTTAACCGTTGGTTGTTTGGCGGGATTTTTAGAGTTATTATTCGATACAATAACGGCAATTATGAGATTAAGGAGGTAAAGGAATACGAGGATTTCATAGGTAGGGTTCTGCTTTCTTATCAACGTACCCCACCATCGGGAGGAAGAGTCTTCAATTTAGAGAATTTTATTAATGATTTCTCGATAGAACAGATTCTAGGGAAAGGATTCTAGGGAAAGTATATTCAGGAGACGCTTTTCCAGGTTATGAGAATCTAAATCATGATTTCGGAATACTAGAGCCAATCTTTCGTATGGGACGACCCGACTGGAAAAGCGCCCTATCAAGCGTGAAGGGTGTTTATATAATTACGGATGCTAGTAATGGGAGGCACTACATTGGGTCAGCATATGGCGTTTCTGGTATCTGGTCACGCTGGGACTGTTATATTGGCACCGGCCACGGATGGAATGACGGGTTAATAAAGCTAATTCGCAAAAAAGGAAAAAAATATGCCCGTGATAATTTTCGTTTTTCGATACTTGAAGTAATCTCTAAAACTGTTTCAGATGATTATGTTCTAGAAAGAGAGACCTTCTGGAAAAATGCGTTATGCACCCGCAAACATGGTTATAACAAGAACTAGAAAACAGAAACTAGCAGATTGTTTTTTACAGCATCAATCAAGAATCAACTCTTTGAAAGTACTCCGGATTACATTCCGGTGTTGACAAGTCTTAAGACGATTAAGTAATGCAATTGGATTAGATATAGGCTACAATCGCAGGGGTGATGGCGGAATTTCAACGGGCAAGCGGCATACTGCTTCATCCCACGGCGCTGCCTGGCCCCCATGGCATAGGCACCCTGGGAGCACAGGCAATCAACTTCCTCAATTGGCTCCAAAGCGCCGGACAGAGCTATTGGCAGATCTGCCCACTTGTTCCGACCGGCTATGGCGATTCGCCTTACCAGGGGCTCTCCGCATTCGCCGGTAATCCAAACCTGATAGACCTTGAAGAGCTAGTTACTTTCAAGCTATTGGAGCCCGAAGAACTAAGCCAATTGAGAGGGCTGCCCGAAAACTATGTGAATTTCTCCCTACTCATCCCGGAGAAGGAAAAACTCCTCAATCAGGCCTGGAACAGATATTGCGCGGGAAGGGGCCCAGGGGAGTTGGCGGAGGAGATGGAGACCTTCAGGATTAGCCAATCCCAATGGTTAGAAGATTTCTGCATGTTTATGGCTCTCAAAGATCGCAATGGCGGGCGCTCATGGGACAGATGGGAGGAGAAATCGAGACTGCGCGATAAAAAACTGCTCAAGAGACTGAGAATGGAAATGGCAAACGAAATTCAATACCATCTCTTCGTCCAATTCCTGTTTTTCCACCAGTGGCAAAATATCAAAATGGAGGCCCAATCAAGATCAATCAGGATAATTGGCGACCTACCGATTTTTGTTGCCTTTGATTCCTCGGACTGCTGGGCCAAGCCCCACCTATTTCAGCTTGACGCCAACTGCCTCCCTACCAGCGTAGCTGGCGTGCCGCCGGATTATTTCAGCCCCACCGGACAGCTTTGGGGAAACCCCCTCTACAATTGGCAAAGGATGGCCGAAGACGGATACTCCTGGTGGATATCCGTCCTCAAAAGCAAACTTGAGCAGTACGACGTACTAAGAATTGATCATTTCCGCGGGTTTTGCGCGTATTGGGCGGTGCCGTTTGGGGAGAATACCGCGATTAACGGGAAGTGGCTGCCTGCCTTTGGCAGAGAGCTCTTCTCACTGGTCCGCGAGAAACTGGGAGAGCTGCCGATAATCGCGGAGGATTTAGGGTTTATCACCGAAGATGTCGTGGAGCTTATCGAAGCCTGCGGGTTCTCAAGGATGAAGGTGCTGCAGTTTGCCTTTGATTCATCGGAGAAAAATGATTATCTCCCGCATAACTACGAGAGACACTCCGTAGTCTACACTGGAACGCATGATAACGATACTATTGCCGGCTGGTTCGAAACCGCGCCTGAATGCGATCGGAAAAGGGCAATCGACTATCTGAATCTCAACAAGACGGCAGATGCCAGGATGATAACGGAGGCAATGCTGCGAGCCGCGATGGCCTCCGCTGCCAATCTCGCGATTTTTCCGATGCAGGATGTGTTGGGCGCAGGCAGCCAGGCACGGTTTAACACGCCTGGAACCCTCGGTGATAACTGGATATGGCGTGCGCCTGAAGCATCCTTCACTGACGAAAAGGCCAGGCATCTGAGGGAGCTGTGCAGAATCTACGAAAGGCTGCCCTACCCGCGGAGCGCATGAGGTTGCCACAAACAATCCTTCGCTGCGCAATAAAACAATCTACTCGGTATATATACGCAACCATTCCAAAACCGGAGATTTCGGAGGGCTAATAGCAGATCTCGAACGCATTTCCAATCTGGGTGTCGACATGATATGGCTTCTGCCTATTCATCCAATCGAAATTGAGAAACGCAAAGGCGTCTCCTTTCTTTTGAGTCTGGGATTTTGGGCGGCACTTACACAAACCCGCTCGGGGGATATTGTCGACGCCGGAGTTAATTTGCAGATCAGGTTATTCATAATAGCTCTGGGCGTTTCCACTACTCAGGATGGCAGACCGGATGGGTTTATACCCTAAAAACCGAGGAAGCGCGGGCTGGACAAGGGGGTTTTTTAGTAGGCTGGCCGATGAATTTCTTTTTAGGCTCATCGTTGTGTCTAAAGGGGATCAATAACTCGGAATGAGAGGACTCGAACCTCCGATCTCCTGCTCCCAAAGCAGGCGCCCTGGCCGCTGGGCTACATTCCGAATTGCCTTGCATTCTAGGAGTCTTGGATGCGATGGGTCAACATGGGCGGAGGATAAAAAAATCGAACAGTTTCTATAATATTTCTTTAAAAGAGTTGCGTAAATTCTCGACTTGGCCTATAGTCAAGCTGAAAGACAATCTTTTGTCTTACATTTTATTATCCTCGCCCCTGATGGAGTACGTTGTGCTCTTGAGGGGGTTTTTTGGCGGCAAATTCATCGCGGCGAAATGAGCCGGCACAGCAATCCCGCGAGTTGGGATTCATTAATGGGCGAAAAGGCTTTACTCCGAACTACCTTGTATGCGATGGGCCAGCATGCGGGGCGCATAAAAAAAATTTGAACAAATTCCAAAATATTTCTTTAAAAAAGGTTGTTTAAATTCTCAACTTGGTGCATAAATGAACGAAGGGATGATGTTTTATCCTTCATTTCAGACTTCTTCCCCTGAGGGAGCACGTTGTGTTTCCGCAGGGGTTTCTTTTATGGCAAATTCACTGCGCCGCAATGAGCGGGCACAGTAATCCGCGAGTTGGGATTCATTAATAGGCGAAAAGGGTTCGCTCCGAACTACCTTGTATGCGATGGGCCAGCATGCGGGCATGCGTAAAAAAATCGAACAAATTCCAAAATATTTCTTTAAAAAGACTTGTTTAAATTCTCAACTTGGTTTATAATTAAGTCGAAAGACAATGTTTTGTCTTACATATTACTATTCCTTGCCCCTGAGGGAGCACGTTGTGCTTTTGAGGGGGTTTTTTTATGGCAAATTCACCGCTCCGAAATGAGCGGGCACAGTAATCCCGCGAGTTGGGATTCATTAATAGGAGGCTTCATTCCGAATTATCTTGCATCCTAGGCGGCGCAGAATGCGATGGGCCAACATGCGGGAAACTCAAAAAATTTCGAACAAATTCCAGAATATTTCTTCAAAAAGGCTTGTGTAAATTCTCAGCTTGGTGTATGGTTTAATTTAAGGGATGATGTTTTATCTCTACATTTTAGTCTTCTTCCCCTGAGGGAGCGCGTTGTGTTTCCGCAGGGGTTTTTTTATGGCAAATTCACCGCGGCGAAATGAGCGGGCACAGTAATCCTGCATTTGGAATTCATTAATAGGAGGCTTCAAAATCTTCGATGCCCCCTCTTGATGAATTGATGAGACGTCTGGGTAATGAGTATCCAAATTGGCGTATCCCATTAAACTACAGAAATCCGTATGAGCTCTTTGTGGCCGTTTCCCTTTCAGCCCAAACAACTGATGCGGCCGTGAATAAGGTTACCCCCGAACTTTTTAGGCTTTATCCCAGTGCGCGGGAATTAGTAAGCGCCGATATCCGGAAATTGGAAGAAATCATTCATCCACTGGGCTTTTTCAGACAGAAGGCCAGAAATCTGATTCGTGGAGCGAAGAGAATAGCGGAGGAATACGGAGGTGAAGTGCCGCGGGAAATGGAGAGCTTAACCTCACTCTCCGGGATTGGGAGGAAGAGCGCCAATGTTATCAGATCGCAGATTTGGGGTCTCCCGGGGATAATTGTGGATACACATTTTGGGCGGGTTTGCAGGCGGCTTGGCTTAACGGAGGAATCAGACCCGGTTAAGATTGAAAGAGAAATTGAGGCGATCATCCCCAGGAGGCATCATATCGACTTCTCGATGAGGATCAACCTCCATGGCCGCAAGTGCTGCATGTCCAGAAACCCCAACTGCGATGCCTGCCCCCTTGGTGATATCTGTCCCAGTTTCGGGCTGTATTAGCTCAAAAAAAAGCATTGTCTAAGTTGTCTAAATCATTCGGGCCATGTTTCCGTTTCTGCGGCTCCCTGCCCTAAAGCCGCTATATCCCCCGGCGTAAGAGCATCTTTGTTTTTTTCCTGAATCCAGCGCGTTAAAGCCTCAAGAATCTCTCAGCCGTATCCTGATTTATCGCGTGTTCGATTTGGCAGGCTTGACGTTCGGCGTTATCACCCTCAAGTCCAAGCGCCAACTTAAAAAAACCAACCAGTATTTCGTGTTTCTGCAAAATTATCTGGACTAACTCAAGCCCTCTAGGCGTTAGGTCGATGAAGGAATTTTTTTCGTATTCCACCAAGGCGCGACTTTTTTAGGCTCTTTAGGGCGGCCGTTACCGCGGGCATCTGGAACGGACAGCGCGCGGGCAATATACCCTCGCAACCCGGCTCTTCCTCATCCAGCAGCAGTATTGTCTCCAGATAATCTTTCATGCTTGGGGATAAATCAACATCCATATCTGGGAAACGGCAGCAGATTGGATGGACCTAGGCAATATTCCCACTTCCGTTGAATGCGCCAATAGCTCTCCGCAGCCTTCGTTTCCAAATCGGCACCCAATAAACCGAGTGGTGCCAGGGTCGGTGAATCAGATATTCGATTTTCCAGCAGATTAGCGGGAGGGCCCTCCATCCGCCAACCTCACCAACGCTAACCTCCAGCGCTTTCAGGAAGAATGCCCTCTCATACTCGTCGATGCGCAGGAGCGGCAACCCCAGGCATAACGGCAGCGCTGGACCATCTCCATGTATCCCAGCCCGCCTCCCGTGTTCCTGCACGCGGCTGTCCAGCTTTTGCTGCAGACTCCCAAACCAGCCGCCGGAATTCACCGGCAGCGTAAGCCATCCGCTGGGCTCATCCAGAATCAACTGCTTCCCCACCTCAATCACACTCTCACAGGGAGGCAGCAAACCAGTTACCGGTATCTTGGGGCGCTCGGAGCACACTAGGATTGGAACCATTGGCTCCATCGGCCAAGTAGTTACCTCAAAGTTGCTTGCCTCTCCGCCTTTTTCAGGCTCCTTTTTACCGACATCCGAATACCCATACATTCCTATTCCAGCTTCGCCGCTCATCCCAATCAAATCTTTTGTGAGTCTATCGGATAGCTGCGATACTCTATCGGGCGCTCCAAGTCCAACTATATAGGCCGTACAAATTCGGTGACTCATAATCCAGACTCATGTTAAGCTTATATACCGAAAACAGCGCAAGAGGAAGGGACGATGAAAATCAAGGTTCAAAAGGTGGTTGATGATATCGTGGGGATCATAAAATTCTGGGATGGGGTGCAAGCCGTAATCCTCCAGCACTTTGCCGAGAAGGATATATACGATCCCAATTTCTCGATTACGCTTGATGTCTTCCGAGATTCCAAAATCCCCGATAAGGGCGAGCGGGCAGCCGTCTTTCCGAATATACGCTACTTCGAAACCTCTTCGAGCAAGGAAAAAGATAGGTTTCTGATGGAAGACCTCCCGGTTCGCATATCTTACAAGGACACAAGCCGAGTTGAAAATGTACTCGAATTAACCTGCGATGATCGCTGGCTTTCCAGGGAACGCGGCACCTATCTCTTTCATCGCATTTCCACAGGCGCCGTGGTTTGGTCTAGAACGAACTGGATCGACAAAATCCTAGAAAGACTTGATAACCTGCCCGATGCCTTCTGGTCTACCTGGATTGAATCCTGCCACCGCCGCATTGATCATTTTTTGGGCGATATCGGAGCCGCGATAATGAAGAACGACCTCCTCTATTTTCGCCTTTCGCTTTCGGGTTTCCTGCGGGTGATAGTGGAGGCCCTCTTTGCCATAAACCATATGTTTGAATCAGGACCAAGGGTTTTTACCGCTTCCTTGGCCATTATGGAAACCTTGCCGGAGGGCTTTGAGGCAAGCTGGGAAAGCTTGCTGAGAGAGGATGAGTCTCTGCCGCCATACCGCAAGAAGGAAATCGCGGATATACTGGCTCGCGGGGTGTTTGCCCTTAGGCAGTAAGGCGCCAACCGCCTTAGAATATTCGGGCTTTGAAGAGTTTTCATAGACTTTACAAAGCCACCCTGTTAGGGTTAGCCTTAGTCTATTCAAAATCACTATTCATGAGGGTAAGGCATGTCTAGGAAATGCGAAATTTGCGGAAAGGGTACTATTTCCGGGAACAATGTGCCCCGCAAGGGCCTTCCGAAGAAAAAGGGCGGAGCCGGTCAGCACATAGGTGTGAAGACAAAACGATCCTTCAAACCCAATCTCCTCAAGGTTGGAATAGGCGGTAGGAGCAGGCGGATGAAGGTGTGCACTCGCTGCCTCAAAGCCGGAAAGGTTATCCACGGCCGGGCTTCCCGCACATTCGCCTAAATCGCTCCTAAGATTTCCATACGGGCTGCCCCAGCCGCATATGGCATAGACTTTTTAGAGAGACTCTATTGCCCGTTCGCTCTCTCTGGGTGTGTTTATATTCCTTAAATGCTTAGCATTCTCCGGTCTTAGAGTGAGAATTTCTATGCTGTCCCCAAGTGCCCTAATGGCTCGCCGCCCCTGGGCAATTAGCTCCCGAGCCACCCGCGCCGCAGAGTGCTCGTAGATTGCGGGCATGGGCGCAACGATGCCTGTTTCATCCACAAACGCGGTGATGCCCCTGCCCTCAATTCTGGCGTCAATCAGTCTCTGCAAGTCGCCCCTGTCCAAAAAGGGCATATCCACCGGCACAACGAGCCAACTGGAATTTTCCACATAGCTGAAGGCATCCACCAGCGACGCAAGCGGTCCCCAGCCATCATGGGAGTCGATAATTTGCCTGGCCCCGCGGTATGCCGGCAGCGCAGCCTGGTCCGATCTCAGCGAATAGTAGGCTCCACCCTGGGTCAGTGTTTCCAGCAGCCGGTACATTCGCTTGGATTCCGCTATCCCATGGTAAGAGAAAAATTCCTTCGGCGATCCCATACGCCGACTTTTCCCTCCCGCCAAAACCAGGCCGCACAAGATGCTCATGCCGATTCCGCCGTCCTGGCCCGACGCACGCGAACGGAGGAGTTTTTGTAGGCGGGCTCGAAGCTAATGGGGTCGAATGAGGGATGGGTTAGGCGATTGGTTTCTTCGTAGTGCATCGGCATGAAAACCTGGCCGGGCGCCACCGTGTCGGAAACAACTGTTTTAACCACGACAGTTCCCCTGCGCGAGGACAGCTCCGCCTCATCGCCATTTGCCAATCCCCAATTCTTGGCGTCTTCCGGATTAACCTCAACATAGCAGCGGGGGCTGCAGAGCTTCTTGAGCACATCAACCTTTGCGGTTCGGGTTTGAGTGTGAAACTGTACAACCGAGCCTCGGCCGGTTATCAGCACTGTCGGGTAGGACTTATCCGGGAGTTCGGGAACATCTTTTGATTCATCAAACAGTATTCTGGCCCGCCCATCGGGGGTGAAGAAGCGGCCATCCTCAAATAACCGGCGTTCGCTTCCCTCATCCGCATTGCCCGAGGGGAACGGCCATTGGATGCCGCCTGCCGAGCGAATCATGCCGTAGCCGTCAATGCCGCTTATATCGCAGGGTTGGCCCACTGACGCCTCCCTCAGGATGGCGAAAACTGCCTCGGGGCTGCTCCACCCGGAAAAGATTTCATCACAGCCCCAGGCCTTTGCCAAGGCCCTAAAAATATCGAAGTCGCTCCGCGCCTCCCCCGGCGGATCAATGATTTTATCAACTATGCCAATGCGTCTCTCGGAATTAATCATAAGCCCTGATTTTTCACCGCTTCCTGCCGCAGGAAGCAGCAGATGGGCGTAATTAGCGGTCTCGGTTGTTGAAAATAAATCCTGGACAACGAGGAAATCGAGTTTCTCCAATTTGGGATATAGACTGTTTCTGTCAATCCATGAATGCGCGGGATTCGTTGCAATTATCCATAAACCCCTAATCCGGCCCTCATCCACGGCTTCGAGAATTTTGTGGTAGGGCATGCCGTTTTTTTTCGGTATCAGCGTGGGATTGATGTTTAGCAGCCCTGCTATTTTGTTTCTATCTCCTTCCTTTAGAAAATCGTATCCCGCAAGAAGGCTGGTAGTATTGCTGAACAGCCTTGATCCCATCGCATTTGCCTGACCCGTTATAGAATTGGGGCCTGTGCCCGGACGGCCTATATTTCCGGTTATCAATGCAATATTGATTATTGCCTGGGCCGTTCTTACACCCTGATGGCTCTGATTCACACCCATTGTCCACCAGAAGGATGCGGCATGCGCCCTGTGGATCATTTCCGCGAGTTCATTTACCCGTTCCCTTGAAACACCCGTTCTCTCTTCCACCTTCTCGGGCGCATAATCCCTTATATGATTTCGAAAGTCATCGAATCCCGATGTGGATGAGGCTACGAAATCTCTATCAATCCAATCGTTTTCCAAAAGCACGTGGGCAATTGCATAGAAAAGATCGAGGTCTCCCTTTGGTTTGATCCTGATGTGCAGATCCGCTTCAGCGGCGGTTTTTGTGCTCCTTGGATCGATAACTACAATCTTTGGATTGTGCTTGTTCATCTTAACCCTGTTCCAAATTACGGGATGGGAGATTGCAGGGTTTGCGCCGACAAAAATCAGCAGATCGGACTCTTCGAAATCCTTGTAGGTGAATGGGGGAGCGTCGAATCCGAACGCCTGCTTGTAGGCAACGGCGGCTGTTGCCATACACTGCCTTGTGTTCCCGTCGGCATGCAGGAAACCCATTCCAAACTTGAATAACGCGCCTAGCAGCGCCATCTCCTCAAGCGGTATTTGCCCCGTACTGATGAAGGCCACGGATTCAGGCCCGTATTTTTCCTTGAGCGATTTGAATTTGTCCACAAACTCAGCCAGAGCCGCATTCCAGCTCACCCTCTTCAATTTTCCTTCGGGGTCCCGAAGCATCGGGTACAGGGCCCTATCCGGCGCATCGAGCGGTTTGAGCAGGTGAAAACCCTTTGGGCAGGAACTGCCTAGATTTACAGGGTAATTCTTGGCAGGCAGAAATGAAAGCAGCTCGCCCTCATTCATCGTCGCATCAAAATTGCATCCAACCGAGCAATAGCTGCAGGTGGTTCTAATGCTTGTCATATTTTCCTTCCTTTAGCCTTCAGTCCGAAGGCATTGATCAAAAAGATCATCAGTGCGGAGACTATGGACAGTGCCGCAAAGGTTAGAAATCCCCGGGCATAACCGATGTTCGAAGAGTATTTGGTAACGAATAGGGCCATCAAATTAGGTATCACGAAGCCTCCGAAGGCTCCAAGCCCTCCAACCCATCCCGCCGCGCCTCCAATTGCACCGGGAATTTCCTGAGGGAGAAGTTTGAATACCGCGGCATTGCAAACTCCCATCCCCAGGGCCATCAATACGATCCCAAGTATTGCAAGCTGCAAGGCGCCGGTAAATCCAATAATCAGGGCTCCAATCAGTGTTATCAGGAGGGAGAGCAGGGCAGCCTTGCCACCGCCGATTTTGTCGGAAATTCCACCGCCTGCAACTCTAGTTAGCGAGGCCGTCAATGAGTAGAGCGCGGTAAGGCTCCCAGCCAAGGCTAGCGTAGTGCCGTGATAGGATGTCCAGTACTTTGGCAGCCACCCCGTTAGGGCCATAAACCCTCCAAAGGTGCAGAAGTAAACCACAACCAAGGCCCAGGTTTGCCAGGATTTACCCGAGTGTGCGAGGCTTTCCGAAACCTTGGCCTTTGGGAAGAGCTCTTGCCCGTTATCCTCCATGGCTATTTTCTTTGCCTCGGCAGGCGGATATCCGCCCTTAAGGAGTTGGAAATACCATGCATTGCGCCCGAGTAGGGCATAGCCGATGGTTCCAAGTAAAAGAAGGGTTAGCCATATATAATAAGAGCCCGCCAAGCCAAAGAGTGGAAGTGTTACGGTGGTTATGAGAAGGGCAAAGAGCCCAGGCGCAAGATTTCCAACTCCGGCGTAGATACCGAGCACAGTGCCCTGCCGTTTTTGAGGGAACCAATACGATGTTTGGCTGATACCCACCGAGAAGGTGGCGCTGCCGCAGCCCGCCAATATGCCGAAAGCGAGAAGCCAGGGATAGAACGAGCCGATGTTCTCGCCTGCCGTCCTAATCAGAAGCGCAAGCCCCAGAACTCCCAACAGGGAAATGGTGAGCAGTATCAGGAAGGGTTTGCGCCCCCCTGTGGTGTCCACCATCGCCGAAAACGGTATTCGCAGCAGGGAGCCCGAAAGATTGGGGATGGAAATCAAGAGCCCCGCCAGCGCCGGTGAAACCCCCGTCCCCTCCCTTAGAAAACCTACTGTCGGGCCAAAAAGGGACACCGCCGCAAAACCAATGAAAAATCCGAGTGTCGCTCCAACAAGGCCTTGGATTGGGCCTCCTTTAATTTTCGCCATTTAAACTCCTAACATTTTTATATTTATTTTATCAGGAAACAAAAGGATTAGACACCCCTCCTCCGCCTATTTGCGAGGATAATTCCGCCTGAAGAGTAGGGCTTATGTCTTGCGAAGCGTGGAATGACGCAGTATGCGGCAGGGCTGTAATTCCCACCGCATTGCCGCATTCCGACTTTGGGATGCTCGAGAACGGCGCCTTCGTGCGCTTATTGTCGCGCCCAGCTTGGAAAGGATAGACTGACTATTGATAACCTCACCTGGCCGCTGTCACCATAAACAACGTGAGCTATCATTTCTTCGCTAGTCAATGGAATCAAGTGATCGATGTTCAATGTCCAATAAGATGGTAGCGCTGCGCCCCGAATCGTCCACGGCCGTCAGATCGTAACGCCCTGGAGGAGCGGTCCACTCCAGGACTTCGTTGGGAGCGCTTCGACCGATAAAGGAGGAGTCGGAAAACCACAGCAATTCCGAAACATCCGCATCCGCAGAAGCTGTTAGGGCCAGCATGGAATAACGCGGATGCTTAGGATTGAGTATGTGCACCGGCCCTTGAAGAGGGTAGATGATCTGCGGGGGTCTTCCCCCGCGGATGCCGTATCGAAAGGAATCGGGCGGATAGGGCGGCGGCGTAAGCCGGGGCAGGCCGGCCTCCTCGAAGAGAGTCAGCATATCCGATGTCCAAAACTCACGCACCTGGGCGATGACGCCCGGGCTGGCTCGACGATCGGTGCGATAGCCAGTCATTGTATCGATGAAAACCTCTCTGTGAATGTCGCACCGGCTAATGGGAGAAATTCCGGGTATGAACCATCCGGGAGTCGATGTGGGGCATAGTTCTCCAAGGAGCTCCCCGGATACGGCGCAGACGGGAACCTTGCGCAAATTTCCAGGAGGGAGTCCCTGCCAGAAACGCCAATGCCTCGTTTCTCTGGCCAGGAGCCCATCTATTATCCGAAACAGTAAGGGGGTGGCCATGCTTCGCCCAAGAAAGGCCGTGTTGCCGAGGCCGTCGAAGTTTCCGATCCAAACTGCCGCCACATAAGGGCCAAAAACGGCAACACACCACGCATCTTTAAACCCGATGGAGGTCCCGGTCTTGAAAGCCACCGGGATGCCCTCTGTTTCCCCGGGGCGGTATTCGAAGGGAGGCGTATTGAGGGTCAGCATCTCCAAAGTCAGCCAGGCTGCATCGGGGGATACCAGATGCACGCCAGGCGCGCTCTCTTTCGGATCCGACCTTACAACCCGCCATTGATTGAAGCGGCCGGCATTGGCCAGCGCGGCGTACAGCGATGTAAGCTCCATCATACTGACTTCCGCACTGCCTAAGACGATGGACAGGCCGTAGTGATCCTTATCCTTAAGATCATCTAGGGCTGCAGCGGCGAGCAAGTCATGCAGATCCGGATCGGATAGCCGATGGGCCAGCGAAACGGCTGGAATGTTGCGGCTGTCCACAAGGGCCTGCCAAGCCGGAACGGCGCCCTTGAAATCGCTCCTATAGTTGTCAGGCGTATACTCGCTGAAACTCCCCGGCGTATCCTTAAGAATCGTGTCTGGGGTGATTAATCCCTGATCCATTGCCAAGGCATAGATGAAAGGTTTCAGGGTTGATCCAGGCGAGCGCTTGGCTGTGACGCCGTTCACTTGACCCTGGATGCCGTCATCCATGTAATCGGCAGATCCGACGCTGGCTAAAACCTCCATGGTTCGATAATCGGCGATCATGACGGCGCCATTCAGAACTCCATAGCGGCGAAATTGGTCTATATGCCTCTCCAACAGGTTTTCCGCCAGTTTTTGGATACCCAAATCCAACGTCGAAGCCACCATTTCATTCGACGGCGGGAGGGTATGATCAAGATACTCGCTGAAATGAGGGGCTTCAAAGGGGAATTGGCACTTGGCGGAGACGGGCATCATCAGCGTTTCAGAGATTTCGACATCCTGTGGATGTCGGTTTATCCAGGAATCAGCCAGTATGGAACGCGCTTCCAGCAATTCAGCCGGAAGGAAACCGGGACGGGGAGCCCGAGCGGTCGGATCCTGGGGGATTACCGCCAGGAGCAGCTGCTCGGATAGCGCTAGCTCACCAATATCCTTACCGAAATAATAGAAAGCCGCCGCTGGAAATCCTTCGATATTGCCTCCACAGGGGACGAGATTGAGATAGGCCTCAAGGATTTCCTGTTTGCCGTGAAGGATTTCCAGCCGAATCGATACCAGAATCTGCCGTATCTTACCCAATATGCTATGTGTGGTGAAGCCGTATCGAAGGCGGGCCAGCTGCATGGTAACCGTCGATCCGCCGATGCGCCGCTCCCTCCTCACGTAGGTTTGCCATCCGGCCCGTACCAGGGATATCGGATTAACTCCAGGATGGTAGTAGTAGTGGCGGTCTTCCTGAAGCAGAACTATTTCCAAGAATTGGGGAGGAAAATCCGCGATGTGGCGAAACAATCGGTACTTCTCATCCTCGGTAAGAAAGAGCCTGAGAGGCGCACCGTGCCGATCCGTAATCAGGCGGGATTTTGGCACGCCCTCCAGGATGGCTCGTCTCGGAATGAGGATTAGAATTGTCAGGGCGGCAATGACTGCCGCCGCCCCGAACGCCAGATATCTGCGCAGTCTTATTCGACTGTGACAGCCGGAGCCGGATGTATCGACCATGTTGACCTATCGTACATCGCTTCCGCGTAAACCGGCGGAGAGGTGAAGACTCCCCGGGCGATGGGGCGGATCGTATAGTTGAACTCCTTCAGTCTACCAGTGACAGTCCCGAAAAGGATGATTCGATCCTCTCGGATATCGACGTATTCGGGCTTCCAGGAACCGGATTTCACAGACTCCCGCACTGAGGCGATATCCACCTCGAATCCTGCCGGCAGGATATCGACGATGGCCACCTGAGATATTGTAGAATCGTCCAGAGAACGGAATCGGACGGATGCTGCGGCATTTTCCCCCAGCTTAAAGGAGTTGGCGGTATTTCCCCTGGCATCCCGCAGCTCCCTGTAAACTTCGATTCCATGAGAGACGGCCTCTTCCGGCCGTTCGGCATCAAAGCCCGCGCGAAGAGCCTGGTAGAACAAGTGCAAATTATCGCTGTTTTCTATCTCCAGGCGGTTGGCCGAAGGGGAAAACCGCGTCGAAAACAATTTTTCTCCCGTGACGGTTAAAACGGAATCGGAGTCATCGGATCGGTATTCCACGACAACAAAATTCCCCTGCTCCGCATCCGGAACCTCATTTAAATAGGAATCGATGCCCATTAGCGTAAAGCTGGACGAGAACGTGGTGAATACTCCGGCTTCCAATCTGTCGGTGATGCTTTCAAGCAGGTCATTCGAAAGGTCTTTGAGACGTCTGGGGAAATGCTCGGCGAGCATCCGCAAATATAGGGCGGAATAAGCTAAGCTGTTGAGGTAGATCCCGGCCTCCTTTCCTCGGTACTCCCGCTTTATTTTTCCCAGAATAGCGGAAGCCTGGCGGTCTTGCTGGAGCATGGCGTAGCTCCCGGCAAGGAAGAGGCCTGTGAAATCCGTCTCCCAATCCTTGTGTTCTTTGTTAAGCTGCTTTTTCAGCCGTTCGATTTCCGGCGTAGTCACCCGATCGTTCAGTGTGAGAACATAAATGGCAAACGCCCTATCTATCACCTCATATCGGCTGCTCCCCTTCGATTCGGCGATGGCCTCCAAGCGCCGCAGGCACGCGTTATATAAGCTGTCGGAGACATCAAATCCCGCCTTCCGGGCCTGGCGGAGGAACATCGCCGTGTAAGTGTCGATCACTGGATAAGACGCGGAGCGGGAAGTCCACGACCCCACCGAGCCATCATCCTTGATGCGGGATTGGAGAATTTGAATAGACTTTCTGACTTTGCTGTCGGCCTCATCCGAAGTCAGGTTCATCTCTTCTAGCAAGTCGGGGTATAGGAGCGGAAATGTCGAGCTGACCACCTGCTCCGTGCAGGCATAGGGATACTCCACCAGGAAGAAGTACAGCCCCTTGGCCAAAGCAATGGGAAGGTAAGAAAGGGAGATCTCATTGGTTGCCAGCTCATCCCGGACAACCCGCGGCATCGTGATAGTTTCTTTGCCCCGGCGTACGGAGCCCGAATGGACTGTTGTTCGATAGGGCATCGCCGGGCGCAAGCTTATTGACGACGTATAAGTCGATGTCTCGTTATTGGCCGAAGCCGTAAATTGCAGTGTTGTCCCGCCGAGAGTATCGCCGGCCCGAACCCGGAAAACGGCCAATTCGTCCCGCCCTTCGGGGATATCCATAACAACGGCGGGCTCCGTGGATATCGACAAACCAGGACCGGGATCAACGGCCAGGCGGACAGCCGCATTCTCCCCCGATCCCTTCTGATTGTTAGCGACAGTCACAGAGACCTCGAATTCATCGCCGGGAGCCGCCGCCAGCGGAACACTGGGTTTGATGATGAAGGTGTCGCGGATCAGCGCCGACTGCTCCGCTCCCCCCACCGCATCGTCCGATACGGCGACAGCCATAACCCGGAGGGTTCCGTTGAAATGGGACGGTATGGTGTACTCCACCAAGCCCTCTTCCGGCCCGGAATCAAGAATACCCGACCAATATGCCACCGGCTCCAGCCTGCGGCGGCGGAATGGATTCAAATTCCTTTCCAGGTATTCGCCGGGGCCGCCTCCGCCTACGGCGGTAACCGATTGAACGATCGAGAATTCCGGCAGCAGCAAATCCAAAATCTGAGTCGTGGAGACTTCCATCGCCCGCTTCCGGAAGAAGAATTCCAGAGGTTTCGGCGTAGAGTATCTGGCTACCTGGAGAATTCCCTCGTCAACGGCGAAAACCACGATTTTCCCTTCCCGGGACGTGGAATATCGAATCGGGAAGGATCGGCCCGGCTTGGCCTCTTCGGGGATAACAAGCTCAATGTGATTCGTCTGCTTCTCCCGGCTAACCGAGAAGGGCGCCGCGCCGTAGCTCAGCGGGCTCATAAAGATTTCGGGAGAGTTTGATGATCTTAGCAGGCAGATATTGACATACCCGTTTCCTTTCAAATCCTGGGGGACGCGGATAGTCTGCGTGGTTGACGATCCAGCGATTTGGAACCATTTGTAAGCGTATACCTTATCGCTCTCAATGGTGATGAGGCCAGCGCCGGAATAGGGAGCCTTAATGAAAATCTCAACCGCCTCACCATGCTCGTAGTCCGTTTTATCCAACACAATTTCCAGTTCGGCGTTTCGGTCGAGCCGTCTTTCGACGTTTGCGGCTCCTTTGACGGAGTACTTGAAGCTGTTATATTTCCGGCCATCGGGTCCGACAAGCTCCACCTCGAACTCTCCGGGTGTCTCCGTCGGAAGGTTGACGGCGGTTCCCAGGGCCGACAGATCAATGGATTTACGGCTGATGCTTCTGGGTTTCTCCACGGATTCGTACTTGAAGACTCCGCTGGGCTGCCGAACCAGCGTGGAGATGTAACGGATTTCGCTGATTTCCAAAATCATATTCTCGACAGCCTTCGGATTCATGGACGAGTCAAGGGCCAGGAATTCCACGGACCGGGCGGAATCCTTGTTGATGTACCTTAGGCTGCCGTCTGCCTTGTATCCCACCAGGTAGTCGAGCGGAGAGACGAATGTCGATGTTTCGAAGCTCACGCCGCGTCCGCTTCCCTTTTCGAAGGCCTCGACAAAGAACCTAAGGTTGTAGGACGCCTCCTCAAACCGGCTTAGGTCGATAGGAAACTCACATCGGCCGAGCTCGTCAGTCTCCTGTTCCCCGAGCTGCTCCTGGTATTCATTATCCTTAAGCAGGGGATCGAAGAACTTGTAGTCCTCGTAACCTCGAAACCGCCGGTAGCCCGGTGACAGAGTAAGCTGGGCCGAAACCCGATTCCCCAAGGCCGGCGTTCCAAATAGATTTCGGACGCTGACGATGCCTTTGAGATTATCGGCGGAAATCCAGCCATCGGTGGCTTGGGGCATGAATGAAGCGCTGATGTTGAGATTGTCGGGAAGGAATTCCTCCACCTTCAGGGTGGTGGAACCCAGCAAAATTTTCTCATCGCGATTTCGGGTTTTTCTTACCAGATAAAGTGAGGCGACATAGGCCCCGGTTGGGGAGTATTCCTGCGTCGCATACTGGAATTCCTCGAAGCCGGATGAGGAAAGCCTCCGTTCTTCGGTGAGAATTTCCGATCCCTTGGAATCAGTGATTCTAAACTCCAGCGGCGTGCCCTCAATATCGATATTCCAGTCGCCGGATTTCACGACGGCGCCGAGGCGCATTTCGTCGCCGGGCCGGTAGAGCCCTCTGTCGGAGAACAGAAAGGCATTTAGCTGTTTGGGATCAGTCGCGCCGCGGATTCCTCCGACTTCGAATCCGGAGTACTCCAGGTACTGCCCTACCCCTATGTAGGGCAGAAAGGACATATCATCTCCCCGAGACGCGACAAAGGCGACGGGTCTATCCTCTTGTTTCAGGTGATCGAACGGGGGGAACGCGGCATGCCCCTCCGAATCCGTGTATCCGGAAGCGACAGCATTACCGTTGACTGCCAGAACCTGGACCAAAATGCCCCCTGCCGGCGCACCGGTTGCAAGGGACTGGATGAACACATCGCGGGAGCCGTCGGCTGCTTTTTTCACATAGACGCCGAGGTCGGTCACCATGATTAGGCGCGCATCGCTGTAGTAATTGTAGTCGTCATCCTTGTGGCCCGCTTCGAAGAAGAAGAGCCCGTAGCGAAGATTGCTTTCGAGGGCAGTGTGGAGATAGCGTGAAAAATCGAAGGATATGTACTCCGCCTTCGCGGGATCCGCAATGGCTACTCTCTTCCGCTCGCGGTACTGCTCGGTGATGTTGTATTCCCCGAATCGGTAGTTTTCAAACTGCAGATCGGAGAGCTTGCCGTTGGATTGGGTTATCAGATGATTGAGATCGTCGGGGCGAATTCTTCCTATGTAGTAGTCCACACTTGGAACACCCCTGGTAAGGATGGAAATCTTCTTGTCTCCGCTCATTGACAGAAGAGAGCCCTCCGAGAGTATCTTCACCTCCTTCGGATAGTGGTCCACCCGCAAAATGGTTTTGAAGTCCTTGCCGAGAAAATAATCCCCATAGAAATGGGCTCCCTTAGTGAATTTAAGGTAAAGGTAACGGTCCTGCGGCACATCTAAGCGAAAGCTGTTGGTATCCGCGTATTCCGCTGCATTCGGAATGGCATCCAGTTCGACTAGCTTACTAAGCCGCAGAACCTCGGACCCAATTTCATCCCGAGGCCCCCAATGATGATCCTCGGATTCCCGGTATCCCAGAAATTCAGGGCGATCCACAGGCAGAAGCCAAACCTCCAAATGGCTCAAGAGCTCTTTCATGGTGATGGTCCCCTGGGTGGAAAGGACGAGAACCTGCTCGTATTCCTGATTTTCGTTAAGCACCAGGCTGTGGTCGGCCGAGAGAACCTGAACGTAATTTGATGCCCCAGGCACGGTTACCCTGCCTTTCACGCCAGTTTTCATCGGTTTTCCGCCCCAGGATGACCGCAGCCCCTTGGCAACCAGAATACTCGTATTGACGTCTTCGGCGGGGATGCCGATCGGCTCGGATACGATGAAAGTTTCCCGGAAGTCATCGCTGTGGCTGACGGTGAAGCCGTACTCTCGATTGCGGAAACTCCCCGAATCCGCCTTGAGATCCGGGATGATGGTGATCTTTCCATCCAAGGATGCGGGGTCGATGGGATAATTGGAGGAGAGAGTTGCCAGAATTCGCTTGATTGCGCCATCCCTCGGATCAATGTAAAACTCCGATTTGGCGATCCAAACCTGCATGGCGTCAATGGAGAACGAAAAACCCTCGTCCACCTCAACATGGTCAGCAAATAGCTCTTTGGGAAAACGGACTTTGTATTCTGTTCCCACAGGCCAATGCTCGTCCGGAGTAAATATGAGATGCCGATCGTCATCCCATTTCCATGTCCCGGGAATAAGAGGATCAATGGGAATGGGATATTCCAGCTCCTTCCCAACATCCTCAGCTCGGGCAACTGAACCGAAGAATTCGATTTTTAGGGAGGGAACCTCCGATGCACGGGATTCGGGGATGTCCGGGGTGTTGAAGCGATAGTTAACCTCTAGGTCTTGAGGGCGTCTTTCTTTAATGAAATACGCGCAGCCTATCACAGCGAGAACGAGGGCAATGACGCTCGGCGCTATCCAGAGAATTCGCTTGATGTTCTTTTTGGACTTCAAAATTCGCCGGATGGAGGAGAACGCGGCTAAAAGAAAGCCAGGCGGCGTGTAGCGCCCAAGAAAGTAGGAAGAGGTATATTTTGACTTTTTCTTATCCTTCGCCATATCTTACTCCTTATGACCTTCTCGAAAGCGCGTTTACACATACCATGCCCATCAGGCGCGCGATAAAGCCGCTTTCGGCATTTCCGATATCACTCTGCGGTTCTACGACTCATAATTCTTAGAAATCATTGCCTGTCACCTCGACGAATCCGCCGAATACCCAGTCGCCGGATTCCAAGACATACCACCAATCCTCAATTCCATCGACGATATCCTTGGTTTCGGACCGGCCTGTCGTCTTCAGGATATCATTAACGCTGTAAGAGGCCACAACCGGGGAGAGCTCATCGGGGGCTTCATGGGATGCCGCCCCGTCCTTAACCACTAGGAGGGCAGCAGTGGAGTCGAGAGAGATCTCCCTCAAGGCATCCTGCAGGGCATTTTTGATGGCTATGCCGAAGGCCGAGCTTCGTAACTGAGAGGCCGATTCCAGGAATTCGGCCTTCCTTCCCTCATCCTCGGCCGCCATGGCCAACTTGTAGAGATGAGCGGCCAAGATATCGTCTTCATTTTCGGAAACCAATTCCGCCTTGATGTAATCGTCGAGTCTGGCATATCCATCGGGCGTCGCGTAGTTAATCCGAATGAAGCCGTTAGTATCGCCTTCTGTTCCGATGGCGACGATATGCATCGCTTCGAGCTCCGGATCCGTTGACAGCTTGCTCAATTTCGGCTCCGAATAGATTTTCGCGTTCCGGGTAAGCACCGCGGGAGTCGATTCCGGAATCACGAACCAATGGCTCACCCAGCCCTCTTCCCCGTCGGACAATCGAATCGGCGTGAAGATTCGATCCGTGTTCTCAGGATCCGGCTTCTTCTCGCCCACAATGGCAACTACTTCTCCGACATCCAACTGCCGGGTTCCTCTGCCGCCCGGCTCTTCCCGGAACAAAAGCCCGTCGAAGGTGATCGTGCCGGGGATTTCGGTTTCAATCTCTTCCGGTTCAGCCGCCTCCGGTTCAGTCACCTCCGATTCAGCCGCCGATCTGTTCTCCTCCCCTTTGGAAGACTTGGGAACACAGGAGGAAAACGCGAGAAGACCAGCGCTCAGAAGCCCCAATAAGACAGCATATCGGATAATTCCGGCAGCGCACTTCATAGTCAACTTCGATTCAATGGTGTTTTGCATCATAGCTCGTATTTTAGCATAGCATTGACTGTTAGGGGAATATCCATCTTCGGAAATACCCTGCTGCCGTTATTTTTTCGACGCTGTAAGATCAGCCGCCAGGCGTTGAGTATTCAGCGGGGTGGAGACCCGATCTCTTACGCCCATCGGCGCTCCATGCGAATTCGGCCGCCTGCCCCTGTCTCTTGAGCGCTCACCATCTCCCACCCTCAGCGCCCAGGATCAAGTTTGGGCATCAGAGATGGGCTTTATCCGGATTTGGGAAGGCTGCTTATACTCTAAAAAAAGGTGGTGCAGCATAGGCGCAAAGGAGACTGCTTCAAAGATAATGCTGCCTAGTTTTTTGAAACGCTCAAGAATGGCCAGCCGTTATTTATTTCTTGGCAATGTAAGTCCAGGGACAACGTTCGCCAAGAGGAACGGGCGGCTTAAGACTGCCGCTAAATCGGGGGAGCGGATGAAGCACCACTATCTCATTACCGGGGCAGAAGGCCCTCGGGCAGCGGCGCCTGGCGCCCGCCCGCCTTTCTGTTCCTAAGTGAGCGCTTTAGGGAGAGCCCTGTTGGAAAACCCCAGTGTAAATACCTCCGTTTTGCGCCACTGCAGCAAGCTTGTTTCCATCGTCTGAAGAGGCAATGAATATCCAGTTTCTGTTACCGGCCTCCGCGTGGTGGGTCCAGCTCGTCCCGGAGTCGTCTGAGGTGTAAATGCCCTCCGAGAACTCAAGGTCATATCATCTTAATATCAGTAACGGTCAGCCCAACATTCTCAAACCTGCTAAGAATGGCGCCAACTAGCGCCCGTCTTTCTCATATAACGGCAAGATTTCTTCAGGAGTGCCGGTTTCTATCAACCTTCCGTTTTCCAGCCAGATGAGCCTGTCACAGTTTTCAACGGACGAGAGCCTGTGAGCAATAACCACTATCGTCTGATTACCCTTAAACCTATCGATAGTTTGCCTAATCGCCCTCTCGCTTTTGCTATCCAGTGAGCTTGTCGCCTCGTCAAAAATCAATATTTCAGGGTTGGGGTATAGGGCTCTGGCAATTGTTATACGCTGTTTTTGACCACCGGAGAGCATGGAACCCCGTTCACCGATTCTGGAATAAATACCATCCTTCAATTCATCAATGAAATCTATTGAAGCCTTCTTGCAAACTTGAAGAATCTTCTTCTCATCAATCGTATCCAAATTCTCGCCCAGTGCCACATTCTCCGCGAGCGTACAATCATAGATATAGGGAAACTGATGAACGTATCCAAAGAGTCTCTTCCACCTCAATAATTTTTCCGGCGTTACACCGACACCATCGATTCTCATTTGTCCCCTGTCCGGTATTAGAAGCCCGATCAGTATATCTACGAGGGTGCTTTTACCAGCCCCTGAATGACCAACTATCCCAATGGATTCACCCTTGCGAATTTTGCACGACAAATTCCTTATCGCATATTTTTTTGAGTTACTGTACGAAAACGAAATATCTATCAATTCTGTTTCATTGTTAAAAACTGACGCATCATCATACTCTGCTCCTGTGCCGTCATAGCGGTTGGATGTGAGGTAGGTCTTTCTGTTTTCCTGTTCAGCAAACTGTTCAATTTCATTCATAGTTCCGAAGAAACGATCGATTTGTGGGATAATGCCTCGAATTTGTGCCAAAAAACTGACTATCCGGTTGATAGCGGGTAAAACCTTCCAGGCTGCAACAGCAATTACTGTCAGGATTCCAACAATTTCCAACCAACTTAATCGAAGTATGCTAACCATCAGGATGATAGACAGGGACAGAAAGATAAAACCAATGGTTTCCATAACATTGGTCGGGATAGAACTCAAAACCTTACGCAAACTGCAATACTTGGAGAATCGATAGTTTTTCTCAGCGTATGACGCCTGTAGTTTACTTTCTAAGCCAACAATCCTGACATCCTTCATCCCATAGGCCGCCTTAGATGCTTCCAGAGCGCTGGCCATATAGAAGTTAAAAAATCTCTGTGAGTTCTTGTCGATTTTTTTGCGCACAATTCTATATATGCAATAAGAAGTCAGCCCAATCACCATCGTCATAGCTGGCATCAGCGTTGGTTGGATAATAAACACGCTTGTAAGCATAACAAGTGTAAGAATAGAATTGCTTGCGGTATGCAAAGTTAATTGCATGAATTGGCCTATCTGCTCTTTTTGGCTGATAGTAACCAAGAGCTCTTGAGGATTGCGGCCTAGATGCCATTCGTAGGCCACATCCATAATCATCTTCAAGATTCTGTTCCCCAAAAAAGTCTGTACCTGTGCTTCATACCTACCAACGTACAAATTTACAAGCATTAAGAGCCAATTCTTTAGCGCTACTGTAATTACAACCAATACGCTCAATGCTAGAATCAGCTTTTCATGGGTTATGGGTCCCTCTATTCTGAAATAATCAATGAATTTGATAAACAGTGACGATGTCAACACCTTTTCCGGAATTGAAATCGAAGTTGCATACAGAGAAATCAAACCGAGTGCCAATGCCTCAATAAGGGCAACACCCACCATTAATAGGAAAAGCAAAAAAAAGCTGCTCTTGAAATTTGACGGCAAGTGCTTCATTACTCTTCTGAGATATCGTATTACGCTAATGTTCAGTAACAACACGGCAAATCCTGCTTTGGGGCATCTGTCCACCAAGCGGTGAGTGGAACGGTATTTAATTCCTTATCAATAGGCAATCCGTTTCGGATAAGGATAACGCTCCTTCTGGATCTGTTCAATCAACTGTGTCAGCCTTGGCATCATTGGGAGTACATATGGCAAAAACGAAGGACAAAGGTGGAAATCCCGTCGATTTCGAAACTTTTCGCAAGCAGACCTATGATAAGTTTTTCAAAGGCAGGTTCCTAAACTGGAGAAGGCGGTGTCTTGACTCACCCTGAACAAGGAGATAGTCCAGGCCTCCTGGCTCTGGACCTAAACAGAACGTGTGTTATTGTCAGTTCACTTTGACTTTGTGCAGAAGTATCTGTTAACCTGGCGCGGACCAACTCCCTTGAGATGGGCGCACTTAGCCGCTTTAGCTGTCAGCTCCGGCCGAGCCACAAAGTGCGGCGGCCCGTGTCTTAGGGTTAAGAATTTCTTTCTTCGTCTTCTTCGCAGAGGTTCAATCTTATTGCCATTGAAGAGCCTTTGATCTCTGCCTAAGATTTCGAGCTAAGAGGGGATATTGAGTTTTCCTTCAAGCTGACATCAGACTTTTCTTAAGGTCTAAGCCGCCCCTTAGGGCGCTAGCCTTAAGGTGAGCGTTTTAGGGGCCCCAAGCGGTGGGCAGAATGCTTAAGGGGCATTCTGTCTATCCCAGGCGTCAGTTAGCAAGATAATGACCGCTGGAATATCCCAAATGCGGTAAAAGCAAAAAGAGCACGAGAAAAACGAGACTGGCTGCTCCTTAAATAGCGGCTGCGTAATGCTTGAGGATTACCCCCTAACAGACAAAACGGCCTGGAAAACCTACCGGTCAAGCGCTGAGAGATGTGCCGCAGCAGGTGTCATTTCCAAGCAATATCACTTGGCCGACAGCGCCAGCATAAAACTGAAATTTCGAAAATTCTCATTTTGAGTGCAAAGTTACACGTACAGCAGCTTTAGCGAACAGAGACGCATAATGCCGGCTCTTTGGGCTCACCCGGAATGGGCTTCTGAGTTCTCACGGCCCCTATGGGTTTATGGACGTAAAATCGAAGGCCTGCACATCGAATAGACCATTTGCGGTTAGCTTCAAATTGGGGATTACGGGGAGGGACAGGAA
>Ga0056121_1000050_pt1 | contig 60739 bp, 52 predicted proteins | sample WorMetHEROISLAND_FD_83872 | JGI IMG/M metagenome (GOLD analysis project Ga0056121, IMG submission 83872) | Marine gutless worms symbiont microbial communities from Max Planck institute for Marine Microbiology, Germany - Olavius sp. 1 HERON ISLAND ...
CCCTTTGACAACGTCAATAAAAGCCTTTACCTTGCCCAGGTCCTTGCGGCCGGGAGATGCTTCCACCCCAGAGCTTACATCGACGGCATCGGGGCTGCCATGCTGCAGGGCCGCGCGGATATTCCCGGGATCCAGGCCGCCGGCCAGGATGACCGAGCGCTGTTCAAAGAGCTTCCGCGGCAGCTGCCAATCCCAGACCTCGGCATTACCGCCCGGTAGGGCGCCCTGTCCACATTCCACCAGCAGGGCTGCGGCCGCGAGGTAATTCGGAGCCTGGTCAAATCCAGGGTGCCGCTTGGCAAACAGGGCCTTGATCACCTGCAACCCCGCCTGGCTTAAGTGCACAACTTCTTGAGGTGTTTCCCGGCCGTGTAGTTGGACCGTGCTGAAACCGCATGTGGCTGCCAGGCTCAATATGTCGGCAGAAGGCATATCCACACAGACGGCCACCGGGATGACATCGGGCGGCAGCTGGCGACAGATGTCCCGCGCCTGAGGTGGGCTCAGGTGGCGGGGGCTTTTAGGGAAAAAGACCAGACCGATGGCGTCGGCTCCCATTCGAGCACAGGCTACGGCTTCCTCCGGCCGTGTCAGGCCGCAGATTTTAACCTGGGGCTGGTCCGTGAATATACCCGCAGCGACCGTCTCAGTCATCATCACACCTGCCCGTTTAGCATGTCCCGCAACAACCGGCTGGGGTCAGCAGCCCGCACCAGGCTCTCACCAATGAGGAAGCTGCGGATGCCGGCCGCCAGGTTCGCTTTGATATCCGCTTGGGTGCGGATGCCGCTGGCCGCAACTGGTATGCAGTCTGGCCCCAGTTGATCAGCCAGGCGCATGGCATTTCGCGTGTCGGTTTCGAAAGATTTCAGATTGCGATTGTTGATGCCGATAAGGCGAGCACCCACGGCCAGGGCAATTTCTATCTCAGCCTGGGAATGGATTTCCAACAGGACATCCATTCCCATAGAGTTGCTCAACTGAAAGAGTGCTTCCAGCTGCTCCGCAGGCAGGATTCTTACGATCAGCAAGATAGCATCTGCCCCGTGGGCCCGGGATTCGTATACCTGGTATTCGGAGAGGATGAAATCTTTGCGAAGAACAGGGATACCGACCGCCGCCTTTGCGGCCGCCATGTCATCCAGGCTGCCCATGAAATAAGGCGTGTCGGTCAAAACCGATATAGCCGCAGCACCGCCGGCGGCATAGGCCCCGGCGAGGGCGGCCGGGTCCAGGTCCGGGCGGATGGGACCTTTGGAGGGTGAGGCGCGTTTGACCTCGGCAATAATGTTCACGGCGGTCTGCTTTTTACCGGTGAACTGTTCCAGGAAAGCCCGCGGTGGGGCGGCTGCGGCGGCGCGGGTCCGGATTTCACCAAGCGGTAGCGTATGCCTTGCTTTTTCGACATCGGCACGTTTCCGGGCCACGATCTGGGTTAGAATGTCTGGAACCATGGCGGTTACCCGTTTTCAGCAGTGAAGGTTGCCAGGCTGGCGAGTTTTTCCCGGGCGGCGCCGGAATCGATGGATTCCTCGGCCAGTTCGATCCCGGCCGGAAAATCCGGTGCCTGGCCGGCACAAATCAGGGCGGCGGCAGCGTTGATAACGACGATGTTGCGTTTGTCGCCCGCGACGCCATCCAGGATTTCCCGCGTGATGACCGCATTGGCGGCGCTATCACCGCCGGCCAGGGCCGTCGGTTCGGCCAGGCGGCCGAAAAATTGCTGGGGGCTCAGGTCGAATGTTTTCACCAGACCGTCCTTTAATTCTGATATGCGGGTGGGGGCACAAACGGAAATCTCGTCGAGGCCGTCGTGGCCGTGTACGACCATGGCTTGCCGGGCGCCCAAATGTGAGAGCGCCCGTGCGAACATCTCCGTGAGTTCCGGCGCGTAGACCCCCAGCAACTGACAGTTGGCCCCGGCCGGGTTGGTCAGCGGGCCGAGCATGTTAAAAATACTGCGCAGACCGATTTCGGTCCGGGCCCGGGCGGCGTGGCGCATGGCGCTGTGATATACCGGCGCGAAGAGAAAACCGATACCGACTTCATGCAGGGCCTCTTCCACGATTTCCGGGGCGGTATCGATCTTGACGCCGAGCGCCTCGAGCAAGTCCGCACTGCCGCACTGGCTGGAAACGGAGCGATTGCCATGCTTGGCCACGATGACCCCACAGCCGGCGACCACAAAGGCGGTCGTGGTGGAGATGTTGAACGTTTGGGCACCGTCACCACCGGTTCCGCAGGTGTCCACGACGATGGCTCCCGGCGGCTGAATGCGCTGGGCCTTGCGCCGCATGGCCTTGGCCGCGCCGGCCAGTTCGGCGTAGGTCTCACCGCGTGTGGCCAGAGCCGCCATCATCGCCCCGATCTGGGCGTCCGTAATATCGCCGGAAAGCACGGCGCTGATCATTTCCGTCATCTGTTCTTCGTTCAGTTCCACTCCCGCAATGATCATTTTTAGGTATTCTTTAAACATGCGGTGTCTCCTATTTATGAGCTTCAACGCCGAGTTTTATCCGCCTCGGGCGGATTGGCCAATCAGGCTTCGCCAGAGGCTACGCCCGACATGAAGACTTTTTTGAGATGGGTTCATGTTATTGGTCGCCTATAGTTGAATTTAAAAAGTTGCGCAGCAGCCGCTTGCCGACCGGGGTCATGATCGATTCCGGGTGGAACTGAATGCCCTCGGTGGGGTGGTTGCGGTGGCGGACGCCCATGATTTCACCATCGTCGGATTCCGAAGTTACGGTCAGACAATCCGGAAAATCTTCCCGGCAGATGGCCAGGCTGTGATAGCGCATGGCTTGAAACGGCTTGCGGATCCCTTTGTACAGGGCCTGACCGTCGGCAGTGACCATCGATGTTTTGCCGTGCATGAGGGCCCGGGCGGAGACCACGCGGCCGCCGAAGGCCTGACCGATGGTCTGGTGACCAAGGCAGACGCCCAGGATGGGGACCCGGCCCGAAAATGTTTTCACGGCGGCCAGAGAGATCCCGGCTGACTCGGGCCGGCCGGGACCAGGCGAAAGAACGATGCCGGTGGGCGCCAGGTTCTCCAGGTCATCTATCGCGAGGGCATCGTTGCGAACCACATGGACCGGGTGCTCCATCTGCTCGATGTATTGCACCAGGTTGTAAGTAAATGAGTCGTAGTTGTCTATCATGACGATCATGGGGAACCTCACTTTAGCATTTCAAGTGCTTTCTGAATGGCCATGGCCTTGTTGACGGTTTCTTGAATTTCTTTTTCCGGATCGCTGTCCGCCACGATGCCGGCTCCGCTGCGGATGGTCAGTTTTCCGGATTCCACGCTGGCGGTCCGGATCGTGATGGCCAGGTCCATGTTACCGCTGAAGGAGATATAACCAACCGCACCGCCATAAGGACCCCGGGGGGCGTTTTCCAGTTCCGCGATGATCTCCATGGCCCTTACCTTGGGCGCCCCGGACAGCGTTCCGGCCGGGAATGTGGCCCGAATCAGGTCCCAGGCGTCCATTTCCGGCTTCAAATCACAGGTGATGTTAGAAACCAGGTGCATGACGTGGGAGTAGCGTTCCACAAACATCAGGTCGGTTACCTGGACGGTACCGGTTTGGGCGATGCGGCCGAGGTCATTGCGTCCCAGGTCGACCAGCATCAGGTGCTCGGCGCGTTCTTTTTCATCGGCCAGCAGTTCGTCGGCCAGCAGGCGGTCCGCTTTTTCCGACTCGCCGCGGGGGCGGGTGCCGGCAATGGGCCGCAGCGTTGCAATCTGGTTTTCCAGCCGCACCATGGTTTCCGGTGATGAACCCACCAAGGCGGTATCGGCCAGGTGCATGAAAAACAGATAAGGGGAAGGATTGATATACCGCTGGGCCCGGTAGAGCATCCAGAGCTCATCCGGGGCCCGGCAGGTAAACGGCTGCGAGATCACGGTCTGGATAACATCCCCGGATCGGATATAGTCTTTCACCCGGATCACCATTTCTTTGAACATGTCCGGCGCGATTTCGGCTTCCGGCATTCCATTGGTGCCGCCGGTGCCGTGTTCATCAGCGGGCAGGCCGGTGCGCATGGTTGCGGTCATGTGTTCGATCCGCTTGGCCGCTCGCCGATAGGCTGCCGCAGCATCGTCTTGGTCGTCGATAAAGGCGATGGCCACGGCGGTTATGGTATACCGGATGTTGTCGAAAATGATCAGTTCGTCCGGGATGATGAAATGGGCCAGCGCCGTGGTGTCCGGCAGCCGGTTGGGGATCTTTTCGAAAAAACTCACCATTTCATACGTCATGTAGCCCACCAGGCCGCCCCAGAACCGCGGCAGGCCGGGAACACTGGCCGGGTCGAATCCGGTTGAAAGGTCTTTGAGGATTTTCAGTGGATCGCCGTTGTGGAGGATCCTTTGGGACGTGCCCTGGGAGGTCACCTCGACGTGGCTTCCAAAAACCCGGATGTGGCTCCGGGCCGAGGTTCCCAAAAAGCTATAACGTCCCCAGCGTTCACCCCCCTCCACACTTTCCAGGAGGAATACTGGGCCATCACCGGTGTAGAATTTCCGCAGCAGGGATACCGGCGTGTCCGTGTCGGCCAGGATTTCGGCGCACACCGGCACCACGTTGTGCCGGGCAGCCAGCGCTTCAAATTGTTCTTTTGCGGGGAATTGACTTAATTGCATATATCCTCTTATCTGCCTGGTTAAGCGTCTTCGCCATGCTTATTCGGGGCGACAAAGTAAATAAAAAGGGCCGCAGTTTCCCACGGCCCCAAAACTAAAAAAGGACCGTGGCTTGTCTTGCCACGGTCCCGAAATTCTAATGTATGTTATTCGAGCTTACAGTCCGCCGGCAGGACAGTTGACGCAGTTCTGCCACCACCACCAGCGGGCGCTTTCAATGTTTGCTGTCTTGTTGACCTTCCGCTCCATAGTTGTATTTTCCTTTGTCGTCGCAACCTATAGTTAAACCTGGTGGGCTGTCAAGTTTTTTCTAATGCCGGCACCCCCCCTGGACTCAGGATGGCTTCGAGTTTGCGCAGATTTCCCTTTTCGCCCACCGCGATGACGGTATCACCCGGTTTGATCACATATTCAAATGATGGATTGAAAAGCATGTCCCCGTCTTCCAGTTCGATGGCGATCAGGATCAGGTTGAATCGCTGGCGGATGCCGGAGTCTTTCAACATGACATTGGCCAGTTCCGAACTGGGCAGCACCGGAATCTCTTCCATCTGAATTTCCTTGTGACTGTGCTCAAAAGCCAAGTCCAGGAAACTGGTGACCGTGGGACTCAGGATTTTTTGAGCCATGCGCAGGGCGCCCATTTCGTAGGGGGATTCCACCGAGGTGGCCCCGGCGGCCAGTAGCTTCTTTTTAGAAGATTCCCGGCTGGCCCGGGCCATGATGGTCAGTTCCGGGGCCAGCTGCCGGGCGGTCAGCACCAGAAAAACGTTGTCGGTGTCCGTGGCCAGAACTGAAATCAGGCCCTGGGCCTTTTTCACGCCGGCCTTCAAAAGGGTTTCCTCAGCCGAGGCGTCCGCATTGATATACAGGACCTTGTCTTCATCCATCTGGGGGATCAGGTCCCGGTCCTGTTCCAGGACCACCACATCCACCGGTCCGCGCCGAAGCTTGCTGCACAGTACCCGACCGATACGGCCGTAGCCGCAGACGATATAGTGATTGTTGAGATGACTGATTTTGCGGTCCACTATGCGCCTCCCCATTATGATCCGTATGCGGCCCTCCACCATGAACTGCACCACTGCGGCGGCCACATATAGCGTTAGCCCGACTCCAAAAAATACGAGAAAAATCGTGAAAAGATGTCCCGGGTCGCCCATGGGCTGCACTTCCATGAAGCCCACGGTGGAGATGGTGATCACTGTCATATAGAGGGAGTCCAGAAAAGTCCAGCCCTCTATCAGCATGTATCCAAGAGTGCCGAAAGCTATAATGATTAAGGACAGGATCGTTGAAATAACGAGATGTTTCGAGGTTTCCATTTAAGCCGCTGCCCAGATGAATTTAACTGTCTGATTCTTCGGAAGTCGGTCAAAAGCCATTATCTGCAAAATTCTCTAAAAAATCAAGGGATTTGAGTGGTTGACGAAAACAGGTGTATTTGTTAGAAACCTTAACGAAGTCCCATCAGCGGGGCTGCCGGAACGGTTGACCGGACCGGGGGCGCTGCGCCATGTCGAATACACTAGCCAAGCAGTATGGAAGCGGATTCTTTAAAATACCGCCGTCAGCGCGAAGCGATGGTTAAAAAGCAGATCGAGGCCCGGGGGGTCTCGGATCCGGCTGTTCTGGACGCCATGCAAAAGGTGCAGCGGCATCTATTTGTGAGCGAAGCTCTGATGGATCAGGCGTATGGCGATTACCCCCTGCCGATCGGGGCCGGACAGACCATATCCCAGCCCTATATCGTGGCTGAGATGACCCAGGCCCTGCAACTGGGCCCGGATGATCGGGTGCTCGAAATCGGAACCGGCTCCGGCTACCAGGCGGCGGTTATTGCTGAAATTGCCTTCCGGGTCTATACCATTGAGCGCATCCATTCCTTGTTTGTCAGCACCCGGGCACTTTTTGACCGGTTGCAATACCACAACATTGTCACGCGCTATTCGGACGGAACCACCGGTTGGTCTGATCAGGCCCCTTTCGATGCCGTCATCGTGACGGCCGGTGCTCCGGAGATTCCGTCCGTTCTGGTACAGCAGCTCGCGGTCGGCGGCCGGCTGGTGATGCCGGTCGGCGACCAACATGTGCAGGAGTTGATCAAACTATACCGGGACGCGGATGGGATTCATCAGACCAAGATGGGGGGGTGTCGGTTTGTCAAGCTGATCGGCGAGCACGGTTGGCACGAATAGGCGCCTGGGCACAGGCGGCATATTTTGGCCCAGGGCTGCGTTCTCGCTTCTTTGCAATCCTCGACGTAGAATAACTACGCCTCCGGTTGCAAAGAAGGCTGCGGCCTTGCCCTGAACCAAAATCTACCACCTGTGCCCAGGCGCCCTTTTGCATGTAAAGCAATCGGCTTTGGGGGACAAAAGCTGGCGTAAACCTCCTGACACCTCTGAATGATCTTCCCCTGTATGGCTGTCGACGGCCTTTCTTACAGTAGATTTTGTTTTTCTAATTAAGGGAACTGGATGTATATGGAAAATGAGAAGTTGACTTGGAGAGAAGCGTTTATGGCCAGTCCGGGGCCGCGGACGGTGCGGGCGGCGGGTTTGCTGACCCTCAAGGGATTGTGTATGGGGACCGCTGATATCATACCCGGGGTCTCCGGTGGGACCATGGCATTGATTACGGGTATTTACCAGCAGCTGCTGCAGGCCATTAAGTCGGCCGACACGAAGATGGCCGCCATGCTGCTGAAATTTGATTTGAGAGGTGCTCTGGCCTTGCTGCATGTGCGGTTTCTGTTGGCCTTGTTTTTAGGGATCGGGGTGGCGATCATCAGCCTGGCCCGCCTGGTCAACTACCTGCTGCATACCCATCCGGTCTTCATCTGGAGTCTTTTCTTCGGCCTTATCGTTGCCTCGGTGCTGGTGGTCAGCCGGTATGTCTCCCGCTGGTCCGTGCCCACCGGTATTAGTTTTATCGCCGGCGGCTTGCTGGCCTGGCTGATTGTCAATGCAGTCCCGGTCGCCACCCCGGAAACCGCCGGGTTTATCTTCTTTTCAGGCCTGGTGGCTATTTGCGCCATGATTCTACCGGGTATCAGCGGTGCCTTCATACTCTTGATTCTGGGAAAATACGAGTTTATTACCGGATGTCTGAAAAACCCCTTCCTGGTCGACAATTTCATTACGATCATGATCTTCTGCGCTGGCTGTCTGGTTGGATTGACGGCGTTTGCCCGGGTGCTGAATTTATTGCTGAACCGGTATTACAATCTGACCATTGCGTTTCTCACCGGCCTGATGGCGGGATCTCTACCCCGGATCTGGCCCTGGAAAGAAGTGGTGGAAGCCAAGATCATCCGCGGCAAGGAACATGTCATCCAGGTTCGCAATATTCTGCCGGAAGCGATTGACGGCGCTTTTTTTCTGGCAATCGGGCTGGCCGGGGTGGGGTTTGCAGTGGTTCTCTGGTTGGAGCGGATGGCGGCTGGGGATCAGGTCAGGTCCGACGACTGAAATCCGAAGTCTGAACGTGCAGGCGATAAAAACCAAATAGAACAAGGGCTCATCCGATTCAGCGCAGCTTTTGTCTTCAATGTAAGCAATTTGGTCAGATTGGTTCTAAGATTCTTCTTCTGCCTTCAGTCTTTGACCTGATAGCCTGAAACCTGACGCCTAGGGGCAGGGTTCATTCCTTTTTCGTTCCCAGTTTTTCCATCAGTTTGCGGTTGACTTCCGCCGGCACCATATCGTCGATATCACCGCCAAACTGGGCCGCTTCCTTGATAATGGACGAACTGGTAAAAATCCAACGCAGACCGGTCATCAAGAAAACTGTCTGAATTTCTTTTTTCAATTTCCGGTTCATCAAGGCCAACTGAAATTCATATTCAAAATCGGAGACGGCGCGCATGCCCCGTAAGATCGCATGGGCCTGTCGTTTTTCAGCGTAATCAACCAGCAGGCCGTCGTAAGAAGCCACCTCTACATTGGCGCAATCAGCCAGACAGGTTTTCAGCAGTTCGATCCTCTCCGCCAGGGAGAAAAGCGTCTTCTTCTGCGGGTTGTGCAAAATGGTAACGATGATTTTATCGAAGATCTTGAGACCGCGCTCGATGATGTCCAGATGGCCGTTGGTGACCGGGTCGAAGGAGCCGGGGTAGATGGCGATACGTTCCATGGCGTAACCTCTGGTTAAAGATTCATCGCGAGAAATAGCTCGAACCGGGAAGATCAATAGAAGCTATCTCAAAGCATGATTATGGTTCAAGATCCAGTCTTCGCTCTGCGAGCTTACCTCTTCGCCTTAGGCTACGCCGCACAAGTCGCCGGCCAGGCAGGCAAGGCGCCCAACTGAGTCTATCGGCCGTAGCTTAAGCGGAGGCTGAAGATTGGGCCAATCAGTCTTCGCTCTGCGAGCTACGCCCGACAAGAAGGCTGCTTGAGATAGCTTCTATTTTGATGGCGTTCATACCACATATGTCAGAAACGAGACAAGCGTTTTTCCATATTTGCGGTGATCCGATATTTCCAGGAAAGCCCTCTCCGCCGGGAGTTCTTCCCGGTGCGAGTGCTCGATCACCAGCCTAGCGCCGGGTTTTACGCTGCGACTCGCGTGCAGGTTGTCAAGGGCCTTTCCGACCAGACCCCGCTCATAGGGTGGATCCATGAAAACCAGATCATACAGCGGGTCGGTGGTTTGGATACACTTCAGGTTGCGGGCGATATCCCATTTAATCATCCGGATGGTATCTTCGAGGGCCAGCTGGTGTACATTTTTCTGGATGGTACGGATGGCGTCGCGGCTGTTGTCGATACTGACCACCATCCGGGCGCCCCGGCTGGCTGACTCAATGCCCAGGGCGCCGGTTCCCGCAAACAGGTCCAGGACCGTTGCGGCCGCAACCTGCTCGGCGAGGATGTTGAAGAGCGCTTCCTTTACCCTGTCGGATGTGGGCCGAATGCGCTGGCCGCTGAGGGAAATCAGCCTGCGACCACCCAGTTTTCCACTGATGATGCGCATAGGTTTGTAAGGTGTTTAGACTTCAGGCTGAAGGCTATTAGGTTGACTGTTGTATCTGCGCGTTTTTCTAAGTGCTGATGGTCAGTCTACGAAGGACCGATTCTCTACGGTGAATAATAATAAATGGGTTTCCCTAACGCCTAAAAGCCTACAGCCTCTTAGCCTGATTGTTATGAAGTACTCTTGAGCTTTTTGTGCAGGTAGCTGCGGGCTACCCCTATGGCCTCGGCGGTCTTGGTGATATTGTTGTCCTGCTCGCTTAGCTTGCTCTGGATAAAGGCCTTTTCAAAGGCTTTTTTGGCATCCTTGAGGTTTTCGATCGCGAACAACCGACCTTGTTCCGACAGGCCACGCTCCGCTGCCGGGGCCCCGCCCAGGTGGGGCAGATCGGTGATGTCGATCGTATCTTTCTCGACCATGATCATCAGGCGTTCAACGAGATTCTTAAGCTCCCTGACATTGCCGGGCCAATTATAGCCGCACAGTTTATCCATGGCGGTGTCGGTAAGCGTCTTTTCACGCCCCAGATTTTCATGGGCATTTTCCCGAATGAACGTTTCTACCAGAAGTGGGATGTCTTCCCGCCTGTTCTTCAAGGACTGTACGTTGATCGGGATCACGTTCAACCGGTAGTAAAGATCTTCGCGAAATGTGCCGTTCTGAATTTCAGTTTCCAGATTCTTGTTGGTAGCCGCAATGATCCGGATATCCACATTGATCGTCCGAGAGCCACCTACGCGCTGGAACTGCATCTCTTGAAGGACCCGCAGAATCTTGCCCTGGGTTTTCAGGCTCATATCGCCGATTTCATCTAAAAACAACGTGCCGCCGTTGGCCAATTCGAATTTGCCGCGTTTTTTGGTGGCGGCTCCCTCGAAGGTTCCTTTTTCATGCCCGAACAGTTCGCTTTCTATTAAATCTTCAGGGATGGCGGCGCAGTTGACGTCAATCAACGGTTTCTGGGCCCGTGAACTGAGTTGATGGATGGTTCGGGCGATCAGTTCCTTGCCGGTGCCGTTTTCACCGGTTATCAGAATCCAGGCATCTTTAGGGGCGGCAATGGAGATCTCTTTTTTAAGTTCGATGGTTGCGGGGCTACTGCCGGTAATGGAGTTCTTCTCCAGGGTTTTCTTGCGCAGGTATTGATTCTCTTCTTCCAGCCGCCTGAAGTTCAGGGCATTGTTTATGGTGACGATCACCTTGTCGATCGATAGCGGTTTTTCGATAAAATTGTAAGCCCCCAGTTTGGTGGCCCGCACGGCGGTTTCAATCGTGCCATGCCCCGAGATGATGATGACCGGCAGGATGGGGTGCGACTTTTTTATTTCTTTCAGGGTTTCAATGCCGTCAATCCCCGGCATCCAGATATCGAGCAGAACCAGGTCGGGTGACTCTGCATCGATAATTTTAAGGGCTTCATAGCCGTTGGTGGCGGCGATTACTTCAAACCCCTCGTCGGTCAGCAGACCACCCAGCGACTGCAGAATGGAGGTTTCGTCATCGACTATCAATATCGAAGGGAACATCTACATAACTCCTTTTCCCGCTTACTACGCTCTGTATGCGTTCACAAGAGCGCCTGCCGGGCATAGCCTAAGGCGAAGCCCGGAAAACACCGCTGTGGACTAAAAGACGCCGCTTTTTCACGCGTGTCCGTTCACAAGGGGTGGATTTTAGTTCAGAGCAAGGCCTGAGCGCTTTTGAAACCGCAGGCATAGCTGATGCTATGTTGAGGATAGCGCTATAGCTTCACTGCGTGCTCACAAGAGCGAAAACGCCGCGGTGGACTAAAAGACGCCGCTTGTGAACGGACACTAATTGATATCCACCGGTAACTCAATAACAAACTTCGACCCATTGGGGTGATTGTCCTGTACCCGGATCCGGCCGTTATGGTCCAGGACAATCGAGCTGACAATGGTTAAACCGAGCCCCATGCCCGCGCGTTTGGTCGAAAAATTCGGCTCGAACAGCCGGGTTTTGTCCTCATCGGGAATTCCCGGCCCGTCATCAGCCACCTCGATGCGGACTATCTTCAAAATCTCATCGTGCGATAGATCAATGGTGATATGGCCCTTTTCTTCCATGGCCGCCACGGCATTGTCGATGAGGTTGATCATGGCCTGTTTGATCTGCTGGCGATCCAGGTTCAGTTCGGGGATATCCTCGGTAGCCCTGAAATCGAACGCCACCTGGTCCAGCCCTTCGCGATAAAGCGTGAGGGTCTCCTCAATGATGCTGCCAATGCGGCATAAGGTTGGGTTAGCCGTTGGAAACTGGGCGAAGGCGGAGAACTCATTGACCAGGTTGCGGATGAGGTCTACATGGTCAATGATCATCCGGGTGCACTCTTCAAAGACCGGGTCCTCTATCTGCTCAACATATTTACGCTTCAGGCGCTGGGCTGACAGGGATATGGGGGTCAAGGGGTTTTTGACTTCATGGGCAATCCGGCGGGCGACCTCGCGCCAGGTGGCCACCTTCTGGGCCCGCTCCTGCTCGGTGAGATCGTCAAATACCACCACGACCCCAATGTTGCGGTTTTCATCGTCCTTCAACGCGTTTACCGTTACCAGAAAACTTTTGGTCTGACCGTTGACAGTTGCCTTGATCGCGCGGTCCACGGCGTCCTGCGGGCCCTGCGTCAGGATGTCCATGATTTCCCGAGCCAGGTTGAGGTGCTGGTCGGTGAGAATATCGTAGAACGGGCGGTTCAGAATGCGGGCCGCTTCAAGGGCCAGCATTCGCTCAGCCGATTTGTTAATGGTGGTGACGACACCCTCGGCGTCCAGGGTTACCACCCCGGCGGAAACGTTGCGCAGTACGATCGATAGAAACTGCCGCTGCTCTTCAATTTCAACGTTGCGGTCTTTCAACAGTTTGGCCGAATGTTCCAGCTGTTCGCGTCCCACCCGCAGGTCCTGGGTCATTTTATTAAAAGAGTCGACCAGGGATCCAATCTCATCATCGGCGGCCATGCTGATGGTGAAGCTGAGGTCACCGTCGGCTACCTTGCGGGTACCGTCCGCCAGATCCATGATGGGGATGGTTATGGTCTTGGCCAGATAAAAACCAAACCAGATCGCGCAGAAGACAACCAGCAGGGCGACAATTGAAAGCGAGATATAATAGGAGATCTGAATGGGCTTTTTCAATAGTTTGATCTGCTGATATTCCTCGATTCCACTGGATATGGATTGCAAATTCTCCGCAATGGCCGGTGGGATGAGGACCGAAATGACCAACAGCGCATCGGCTTTAGCCAGATCGCTCTTAAAGGGAATTGTGCCGATCGTACGTACAAACTCGCCGTTGGGTAACGTTTCCGTGATGCTGCGCACGCCGTTGGGCATCATTTCTTTGCGCAAGTTGTCTGTAGAAACGGGATTGAAAGGCACTTCCTCCAGCTCTGGTGTGATGGCGTAAGTTATTCTTTTGGTGTTGATGTCGTATACTTCGATGGCGTCCAGGTTGAAAGCCCGCTGCACCACCTGAATATAGTTGTTCAGGGCCTTGCGCTTTTTGGCGGCCAGCATTTTCTTGGTTTTGATCTGGTAGGCGGCCCGCTCAAGAAAAAATAGGTTGTTCGCTTCCGACCGATTGTAGAGGCTGCGGCCCACGCGGATCGAGTTTTCCAGGGCCTGTTCAATGGGCACGTTAAACCAGAATTCGAGGCTGTTGGTGATAAAGTTGATGGAGAAAAAGAACAGCACCGTGGACGGCAGCAGGGTCAAGGCAATGAAGGCGATTACCAGCCGGGTCCGCAGCCGGGCGCCCATCACTTTGCGGCGGCGGTCATAGAGCAGCTTTACCAAGTTGCGCAACACGAGAAACAACAGCAGGATCAGCAGCAGCAGGTTGATGTTTATCAGGATAAACATCAAGATGGTGTTGGAGATCGGTAGATCGGGGCCGAAATGAATGACCTGGCTTTCGATAAACGTCAGCAAAGCCACGAGTGCGATGGCCACGACAATGATGATGGCTTCCCGTTTACGACGTCGACGTTCCTCGGGAGAAAGTCTGGTAGTCGGGGTGCTGTCGCTAAGGTTCTGGCTCATGTTCTGATCCGGCAAATCCGTTCACCGTCGCCTGTCAATAAATAAAATAGATGGAGTACCAATCTGTTTCGAAATCCCAGAGCGACATGAAGAAAATCACATAGTGCAGTTTTAGCGGGAGGGTGCGTTTGCTGAGTTCGGCTTTGGCCTGTATCTGGTAAGCGGTTCCTTTCTGAAGTTCAGCCAGGGGAATCAGGTTTAGACTGTCGACTTCCGTCATCAGCTTTTTGGCTTCTGAAAAAGACTGGGTAATGTGGGGTTCTGCTTCCCAGGATCGTTGGATTCGATATTTCTTCTTCAGATTGTCGTATTTAATGGTGTGGGTGATGGTGCGTTCGGCAATTTTTTTATCCAGCCACCAGTTCCGGGTGCGGTACAGGTTGACGAAAAAGGAAAACGTGGCGGCGACCCCGCTTTTGATGGCGTTTTCCATTTCTTCTGTAAAAGCACCTTCCACGGTCAGGTAAACCAGCAAGTCATCGCGGGTATTGGTCACGATGACATCGGTCAAGCGTGCTTCCTGCGCGAAAACTGCCTGGCCGGTCAGCAGGGTCAGGACGAGCAGCAGGATGACGATTTTCCGGTTTGAACCAACTGGCATAAGGTTACCCGGGTTAATATTTGGTGCTGTTCAAAATGGTTCAGATATACCGGATATTTAATGGAATTTAGCTTAAATGGCAAGTTGTTTCGGTTGGGTGGGTCGGGTTTCGGGGGGGTGGATTGTTTCGGTTGCCCAGCAGTCTTTCTTCTCGAAGAAGGTTTTTAAAAACTCGTGGTTAAAGGCATGACCTGACTTTTCAGCGACGACATGCCCCAGGATGGGCATGCCGAGCAGTGAGAAATCACCGATACAATCGAGAATTTTGTGGCGGACAAATTCGTCCGGGTATCTCAATCCGCCCGGGTTGATCACATCATCCTCATCGACGACCAGAACATTGTCCAGCGAGCCCCCCAGGGCCAGGCCGTAGTGCTTCATCAATTCATATTCTTCCAGGAATCCAAAGGTGCGGGCCCGGGCGATCTGGGTTTCAAATGTTCCGTCGTTGACATCCACTGTGCAGGTCTGGCGGCCGATAAGCGGATGGTCGTAATCGATGGTGTAAGTGATTTTATAGGTGGATTGAGGGTAGATTCCCACAAACTTTCCATCCCGCTCCACTTCAATCGGCTCTTTTATGACAAAAAAGCAGCGCGCGCCGGCCTGGTCCTCCGCGCCGGCGGAGCTGATGATTTCAGCAAACGGTCCCCCGCTGCCGTCCATGATGGGCATTTCGTAGTTGTCCAGTTCGACCAGGGCATTGTCGATTCCCTGCCCGGTAAAGCAGGCCATGAGATGCTCGATGGTGGAGATGATGAAACCGTTGTACCCGATGACCGTGGCCAAACTCGTGTCCACGACCATGTTGAAGCGGGCGGCAATGCCGGGGCTGTCCATCAGGTCGGTACGTACAAATTGGATCCCGTGATTGACCGGTGCCGGTTTGATGGTCACCGTGACGGTTTTACCGGAATGGACACCAATACCGCTGCAGGTCACTGACCGTGCCACGGTTCTCTGGTTGGTTTGCATGGACATGATTTTCTATCTGATCCGCAACGAAATGGGTGCGCTTGTCACCGTGATTTCGTCCGGTACGTATCTTATATTATTCCGCCTGCACCTAGCGTAAATCGGATAAGGCCCTATATTAAACAAAAACAGGCAAATGTCAAATCAACCCGCCATTTAATTGTGGTTTCAAGACGGCTGGGATTAATTAATTTGCCCGCGTCCGGTCAATTTGATATGGTTGCCGCACTGATCGGCTGGTCAGGCTGTTCCGGCCGGCAATTCGGCGGTAGCGCCCTCCTGCGCGTCAAACGGTCCTCACCGTACATTTCCCGCCTAATAACGGCATCTGAACTGCAAGGATGCCAAGCTGCCCTTCGCGGCTGTAATCAAAATTAATCTATATGAATACAACAGGTTGGACCTTGTTCGACGACCAACGCATATGGTCCGACCCGTTGCGGGGAGCGGCTATGCTGGCAAAAGTGCTGAGCAGTGCCATCATTGGTATCGAGGCGGTTATGGTTGAAGTGGAAGTGGATATTGCTTCCGGGTTGCCGGCCTATACCACGGTTGGTCTGCCTGAGGCGGCGGTGAAGGAGAGCCGGGAGCGGGTCAAGGCCGCCATCAGCAACTCGGGATACACCTTTCCGGATGACCGCATCACGGTCAATCTGGCCCCGGCCGATATCAAAAAGGAGGGCACGGGTTTCGACCTACCGATGGCTTTGGGAATTTTGACGGCCACCCGCCTGATTCCCCAGGAGGCGATTTCCCGGTACCTTGTGATGGGTGAACTTTCCCTGGACGGTCGGGTAAAACCGGTGCGGGGCTCGTTGCCCATGGCTCTGGAAGCGGCCCGGCGGAAGCAGGCCGGGATTATCGTACCCCGGGAGAACAGCAATGAAGCCGCCGTCGTGGATGGTATTCGGGTCATTCCGGTAAGCACGTTTTCGCAGGTGGTGGAATTTTTAAGGGGAATGATAGCCATCAAACCGGTCCAAACCAATGTGGTTGCAATGTTTGATACACGTCTTGTTTCAGGGGACGACTTCGCTGAGGTTATGGGCCAGGAACTGGTGAAAAGGGCTCTCGAGGTGTCGGCGGCCGGTGGTCATAACCTGTTGATGGTCGGTCCTCCGGGGTCCGGGAAAACCATGCTGGCCCGGCGTCTGCCCGGGATCCTGCCGCCCATGGCCTTGGCCGAGGCCATCGAGACCACCAAGGTTTACAGTGTGGTCGGTATGTTGGCAAAAAGCCAGGCCCTGGTGACCCGGCGGCCGTTTCGGTCACCCCATCATACCATTTCCGATGCAGGACTCATCGGCGGCGGCCACATTCCGCGGCCCGGGGAGGTGAGTCTGGCCCACAACGGGGTTCTGTTCCTGGACGAACTGGCCGAGTATAAAAAACATGTTCTCGAAGTCCTGCGTCAGCCCCTGGAAGATAAAACCGTTACCATTTCCCGGGCCGCCTCCACCCTGACCTACCCGTCCAGCTTCATGCTCGTGGCTGCCATGAACCCCTGCCCCTGCGGATTTCTGAGCGATCCCAAACACGCCTGCCGCTGTACCGCCACCCAGATCCATCGCTATCGGTCGAAGATTTCCGGTCCGCTTTTAGACCGGATCGACATTCACATCGAGGTGCCGGCGGTGCCGTACCAGGACCTGATGGGCAAGGTCAAAGCCGAACCGTCGGCCGCTATCCAAAAACGGGTCGCGCTTGCCCGCCGGATTCAGGCCCGCCGTTTTCAGCGCGCCCGGATCTTCTGCAATGCCCAGATGGGCAGCCGGCATATCCGCACCCATTGCCTCGTCGATCCGGAGTCGCGTCGTTTGCTGGAAACCGCGGTAGACAAACTCGGGCTGTCGGCCCGGGCCTACAATCGCATCCTAAAGATCGCCCGCACCCTGGCGGATCTGGCCGGCCGGAAAAACATCGGCGCCGACCAGATTGCCGAGGCGATTCAGTATCGGACCCTGGATCGGGCTCAATAATAAAGGCGGCTCTTTTGAGCCGCCTTTGCAGAGAGGGATATGTTCTTAAACCGGATAGCGGAGTACTGACTTGTGGGGGAACGCCGGAGGACCGATTTCGAGGTCAGTATCAACCTTATATGTTCAGAGGATATGTGGCCGGCGTTAGGGAAATATATAATTGGTTGACAGAACGCAGGGTCAGCAATTAAGGGCTTAGATATGCGCACATGCTCAAGCGTTACCATTTTTGGTAAAAGCTATTTGATTGAGCAGTACGGGACTTTTGGTCGTCATGCCGGTCCCGGATCGCGTCCGGGATGACGTATCCGGCATCCAGGAGGTTGCCTTAAACGGACTGGATCCCGGCCTTCGCCGGGATGACGGGTATTAACTAAAAAACTCTTTGACCCCTGAGTTAATTGTATTCATCCGATTTGTGGAGGCCCTCTCAATGGAAAAGAGAATCATGATTGCCGTCGACGATTCGCGGCATTCCAAAAAAGCAATTCATTATGCTGTGCAGATGTCTGCCCTGGTAGAGAATTTGCACTATGATCTGTTTCATGTTCAACCCATGATCTCGAGTTTCCTGCAGGAGGAAGCCCGCAAGGACGGCCAGGCCCGCAAACAGCTCAACCGATTAATGCAAGCCAACGAAAAAGCCGCAATGCAGTTGGTGGAATCGTATCGCGACGAAATGGTCGGCCTGGGGATAGCCGCTGAAAATATCGAGTGTCTCACCCGTAAGCGTAAACTGGGCTTTGCCAGGGAAATCATCGAGTTTGCCCAAGAGAAGCGCTACGACGCCATCGTGGCCGGTCGCCGGGGGTTGTCACGTTTAGAGAAGCTCTATACCGGCAGTGTAACCACCAATATCCTGGAGCAAGCCCGGGTTATCCCGGTCTGGCTGGTGAACGGGGAAACGGCGCCTGGTAATCTTCTGGTGGCCATCGACGGGTCCGAGGCCTGCCTGCGGGTGATCGACCACGTCGGCTTTGTGCTTGCCAAAAGTCCCACCGCCCGGGTGACCCTGCTGCATGTGGCCGGTACCTTCGGAAAGGCCTGCCAGATGGGGACTGGAGAGGATCCGGACCGAGAACTGGCTGAAATCATTGCTCGGGGCGAAAAGGCCTGTATGGACTTGTTCTACAGCCAGGCCCGCAAACTGTTCGAAGAAGCCGGGCTGCCGAAAGAGCGTGTGAAGTTGGAGGTGGTCAAAGGCGGCCGCAAGGCCGGTAAGACCATTATGGAGTTCGCGGCCAAGAGTAAATTCGGCACCATTGTCGTTGGCCGCCGGGGCATCGACAAAGCCTTTTTCATGGGCAGCGTATCGCGTTACCTCATCGATAGGGTGACTACTGGCGCACTGTGGATAGTCCCCTGAAAAGTGGTTTAAAAACCTCCCCTCAAGTCCAATTTCAGCGTTGGGACCAAGGTTTACATCCTCAAAATACTCAATGTATTCCTCCGGTGTAGACCTTGCTCCCGCCTTGACCTTGAACCTGATTGGAGGCTTTTTAACCACTTTTTTCGTAATCGTATTTATTTGAGTGGTTGGGAGTTTTGGTCGTCATGCCGGACTTGAGGAGCCTGTCCCGCACTGCGATGCGGGAGCATCCAGGATTGCTTTCTTAAAGTGTATTGGATCCCGGCTGCAGCTTATCCCGCACTTGATGCGGGGCCGGGATGACGGGCATTTAGTAAGAAAACGCCCCGTCCCCAGATTTATTTACTCCGACCGTGGATGTAGTAGATGGCGGCGGCGCAGAAGCAGAGCACGACAAAGACCAGCAGACCGCCTACTTGGAGGGTTCGAATAAAGAAGTGGTCGATTTTTTCGTTACTGTTTTCCAGCGCATCGTCGAGCAGGCGTTTACCGATGGCTTCCAGCTTGGCGAGGGTTTCCTGCCTTTGCCGTTCGATTTCCTTCAATACCACAATGCGTTCAGCGGTGATGTCCGCCGACATGCCGGCGCGTTCAGTCTTCACATCTTCCATGACGGCCAGGCGTTCTTTTTCAAGTACTTCCAAGGTGGCCCGGCGCTGGGTGTCCAGGGCAGCCAGGGCCCGATCCAGATCGCGCGCCAGGGATTTTAGGACAATGGCCCGCTCGGATGAGAGTGTCTGCGGCGCTGTTTCGGCCAGGGCCGTCAAGCGGTCGATGTCGCGCGAGACACGCGTGAATTCGGAGAGGGCCTGATCGATTTTTTCCGAAGCTGTCAGGCTTTCCAAAAGCAGTTCCGTCTGCCAGCGGGCCTGCTTGGGCAGGTAGTCGGCATAGGCGGACATCTGCTGGGAAAGGTCGGCCACGCCCACCGCCACCGCCTCCACGATTTCAAACGTGCCCAGGTCCTGGCCACCGATTTCCGCCGCCAACAAAATGGTGAGTGACGGACGAATAAAATGCAGAGACTCAATGGGATGTTCTCGGCTCCAGGTTTCAATTTTCTCTTCGGCGGAGGTGATGTCGCCATCTCCACTGATCTCCCGGGCCATGGATTCGACGATGGATTCCACTTTGTGTGCGCCTCTCACCGCCACAGGATGCCACGTTCCCAGGGCATCCTTGCCCGGACCTTCCTCAAAAAAAAGTCGCATTTGCACCGACAGGACCCACAGGTCCAGAAAGGCCAGTAAGGGGTCGGGTTGAAAAGCGGCCTGCTGGATGGCCGGGATGCCATTGATTTTCCACAACAGGGCGTTTTTGCGAACAACCGGATCAACGGTGTCGTCCAGGATCAAATCTGCATGGGCCTCGACTAAGCCGGATAGGGGCAAGGCTGCATGGTGAGTTTTAAGGCGCAACTCCGCCGAGGTGGTACGCAGTTTCTTCCCGGATTTGGTTTCAACCCGATCCAGCATGGTTTTACGCGGTTGCGCCTGGCAGCCGATCAGCGTCAGCAATAGAAAGAAGATGAACAATCCTGATAAGCGGGCCAGTTTATCCAATGATGGCATGGAGTCCTCGATTTATGAAAAGCAGTGTCACCGGTTGTTTGCTTGTTGAATAACGATAAGGTGTTGATTTGGGCCCAATTGTAGCCACTTGAATAGCATTATGCAAACAAAAAGGGCGGCGTTTCAGCTGGTATTGAAACGCCGCCCGTATAGGTGGCAATAACCTTCAGAAGTCTGCGAAGTTGTATATGCTGCGATCAGTCAAGTTCGAAACGGTCAAGATTCATGACCTTGTTCCATGCCGCTACAAAGTCGCGTACGAACTTCTCCTGGGCGTCCTCGCATGCGTAGACTTCCGCCAGGGCCCGGAGTTGGGAGTTCGAACCGAAGAGCAGGTCAACCCGGGTGCCGGTCCACTTGAGTTCACCCGATGCGCGATCACGACCCTCGAACAGGTCTGCGTCTTCCGCGGTTGCCTGCCACGCCGTGCCCATGTCCAGCAAGTTTAAGAAGAAGTCATTGGTAAGCGTCTCAGGTCGATCGGTAAAGACGCCGTGCTGGGACCGTCCGAAGTTGGTATTTAATACGCGTAATCCGCCAATAAGAACCGTCAACTCAGGTGCGGTAAGCGTTAACAGTTGCGTCCGGTCCACCAGTAGTTCTTCTGACGAGACGGCGTATTTTTCCTTCTGGTAGTTGCGGAACCCGTCGGCCTTTGGTTCGAGTACGGCAAAGGAGACCGCGTCCGTTTGCTCATCAGACGCATCCGTGCGTCCGGGTGTGAAGGGCACGGTCACATCGTGGCCGGCGTTCCTGGCCGCCTCCTCGACACCGGCGCAACCACCCAGGACAATCAGGTCGGCGAGCGACACCTGCTTGCCGCCGGTATGCGCGCCGTTAAACGCTTTCTGGATTTCAGAGAGGCTGCCCAGTACCTCAGCCAATTGATCAGGCTGGTTGACTTCCCAGTCCTTTTGCGGGGCCAGTCGAATGCGGGCTCCGTTCGCTCCGCCGCGCATATCCGAGCCTCGGAAAGTGGATGCCGACGCCCACGCGGTTGCGACCAGCTGGGAGACAGGTAGCCCTGAAGCCAGGATTTTGGCCTTGAGATCGGCGATGTCCTGTTCATCGATCAGTTCATGATCGACGGCGGGCACGGGGTCCTGCCAGATCAGCTCCTCCGCCGGAACCTCCGGACCGAGATAGCGCGCGTGCGGGCCCATGTCGCGATGGGTCAGCTTGAACCAGGCCCGGGCGAAGGCGTCCGCGAATTCCTCGGGGTTGTCCAGGTAGCGCCGCGAGATGGGTTCGTAGAGCGGGTCGAAGCGCAGAGAGAGGTCCGCGGTGGTCATCATCGGCCGGTGTTTCTTGGACGGGTCATGGGCGTCCACCACCATGTCCTCGTCGTCCACGTCCTTGGCCAGCCACTGGTGCGCACCGGCCGGGCTCTTGACCAGCTCCCATTCGTATTTGAACAGCACTTTCAGATAGCCCATGTCCCATTTTGTCGGGTTCGGCTTCCAGGCCCCCTCGATGCCGCTGGAGATCGTATCGCCGCCTTTGCCGCTGCCGTAGCTGCTTTGCCAGCCGAGGCCTTGCTCTTCGATGCCGGCACCCTCGGGCTCGGGTCCCACATGGGTTGCTTCGCTTGCGCCATGACACTTGCCGAAGGTGTGACCCCCGGCGACCAGCGCAACGGTTTCTTCGTCGTTCATGGCCATGCGCGCAAAGGTCTCGCGGACGTCACGGCCGGAGGCGACCGGATCGGGATTGCCGTTGGGCCCTTCCGGATTCACGTAAATCAGGCCCATTTGCACGGCAGCCAGCGGATTTTCGAGGTCCCGGTCACCGGAGTAGCGCTTGTCGTCAAGCCACTCGGTCTCGGTTCCCCAGTAAATGTCCTCTTCCGGCTCCCAGATGTCCTCACGCCCGCCGCCGAAACCGAAGGTTTTGAATCCCATCGATTCCAGCGCGCAGTTGCCGGCGAGGATCATGAGATCGGCCCAGGAAATCTTCTGGCCGTACTTCTGTTTGATCGGCCATAGCAAGCGGCGCGCCTTGTCCAGGTTGACGTTGTCCGGCCAGCTGTTGATCGGCGCAAAACGCTGGTTGCCGGTCCCCCCGCCCCCGCGGCCGTCGCCCATGCGGTAAGTGCCGGCACTGTGCCATGCCATCCGGATGAAAAGGCCCCCGTAGTGACCGTAGTCCGCCGGCCACCAGTCCTGCGAGTCGGTCATCAACGCATAGAGGTCCTTTTTCACCGCCGCCAGATCGAGCGTTTTAAATTCTTCAGCATAGTTGAATGCGGCATCCATCGGATTGCCTTTGCGCGAGTGCTGATGAAGAATTCTGAGGTTCACCTGGTTCGGCCACCAGTCCCGGTTCGACGTACCGCCGCCGGCAGTGGGATTGCCTGTCCTGCCCGTCACCGGGCATTTGCTCTCTTCAGTCATAACTTACCTCCTTTATTGTTAGAAACGCTCTTATATGAAAATCATATCCAAATAATAATCATTATCATTTAAAAGCCAAAAAAATTTACTGTTTTGTCCTGGTCCGGCAGGCCTTGCAAATACCGAAGAAATCAACCCGGTGTGAGAGGATGGTATATCCGGTTTCGGCGGAAACCTCCGCGGTCAAGTCTTTGAGACTTTCCAAGTCCGGGTCAATAATGGTTTTGCATTTGACACACACGACATGGGGATGGGGATAGGGCTTATTGCCGTCATAACGGTTGCTGCCATCTGCAAAACCGAGTTCCAGCACTTCTCCCAGTGATTTGATGAGCAGCACATTGCGATACACCGTTGCCAGGCTCATGGTCGGAAATTCATCTCGCAGCATCTGGTGGATTGTTTCCACACTTGGATGTCCTTGACTGTGAGCGAGGATTTTTGCGATCGCCAGCCGTTGCGGGGTCAGTTTGTGGTCGTTTTCCCGCAAGCGTTTTACGATAGTGGTGTATCTATTCTGGGTAGTGGTCATGCCGCCTCGATTGTCCGGTAATTGGAATTCTTACCAAATGATAATAATTATCATTTAACATTTATTTTCACACAGTTCAAGAAAAATCTGATAAACTTTAAGACACTAAAATTATTTTATAATTTAGCCAAACTCGGCAGGTCAACAATGGAAGGGATAAAAATGATGATAGCAAAAAGCCTCCGGATCAACACCATAACTGAGTTCCGAATCGGTCATGCACTGGCCGATGAGGGCCTGGGAGGCTTCCGGGTAATCGTCCCTGTCTTCCTCTTTCTTTTTACATTCCATGCAGATCGGTTGATGATCGAATATGGAAAAGATACGTGGTTCTTTGGCTCCCAATTTTTTATCACACCCCGGGCAATGGGTGGCACAAGCGATGTTTTCTTTCCAGTTCTGGGCCATAATGAATCCCCTTTTTCGGGTGGAATGATGTGTTTTTAGAATTTTAAAGCACCGCTAAACACAAGTCAATAAAACGACGATTAATGGTTTATCAGGAAATAACGCACCCGTGCCACGGCATAGCTGTATTTCCTCAAATTGCAACGATGTTGCGTTGTTCAGGGGTCGGTCCGGTTGTCCCTTGAGGATCCCTGTAGATCGGGTGACTCGATTTCTTCGAACATGGCCGCCGGCGCGCGACAAATCGGGCACTGATAGGGCGGCTGATCGCCGTCATGAATATAACCGCAAATAGTGCATCGCCATCTTTTCAAGGACGCCTCCTCGTGATTGGGGTTTTCTTTTTAAAAGAGATAGCAGATGGATATTGGCACCGTCAATCGATCATCAGCCGGTTTGAGTGATCGGGGAAGATGTGTTATCAACCTGATAGGGGAGGGTTTCGCGTGAGCGATTACAAACGCAAAAGCTACTGGCTTGAAGCCCTGCATCCGCCGGTTGTGCCCAATGCCGTCCTGTCTGGCAGCCAGGACGCCGATGTGGTGATCATAGGCGGCGGGTACACCGGTCTTTCCACGGGATATCACCTGAAAAAACTCAACCCCAATCTGGAGGTACGCCTGGTCGAGGCGGATGTTTGTGGTTACGGGGCCTCGGGCCGCAATGGCGGTTTTTCCATGACCCTGTTCGGGTTGACCAAGGGAATTACCGCTTTTCGTTTCAATGATGAAAAGGCCCGTGCGGCCCAGCTATACATGGAAAAGGCGGTTGCTTACTTGCATGATTTCATTGCCGCCCGCGAAATCGATTGTGATTACGAACAGTCCGGCTACCTGCTGGTGGGCACCAGTGATGCCCAGGTAAAACGGGTCACGCATGATTTCAAAATCCTGGAAAGATGGGGCCTGGGCGGCGTTGAACGCTGGGACCGGCAAAAACTGGCCACTGAGTTTAACACGAGTTTTTACAAGCTGGGCTGGTACGAACCGAACTGCGGTATTCTCAATCCCGCCAAGCTGGCCCGGGGCCTCAAGCAGGTAGCGGAAAATGAAGGCGTTGTTATCTACGAAGAATCGCCGGTTACCGCATTTTCAAAAGATAGCACCGGGGAATTCCTGGTTGAAACGGCCATGGGCGCTATCCGGTCTGAATACCTGGTAATCGCCACCAATGCCTATTCGGTTCTTTTTCCCCAGCTGCGAGCTCTGCAAAAACCGGCCTTTACCCACATTGTCCTGACCGAACCGCTGAGCCCGGATCAGATGGAGAGCATCGGCTGGGGCTGCCGGGCCGGGGTGGAGGATGCCCGCGATCTGATCCACTATTACCGACTCACCCATGATAACCGGATTGCCATGGGCGGCGGCGATGTTTCCGTCGGGTATGGGGCCGATCTTGACAAAGACCTCAACGGAAAAATATTCCGTCACCTGGAACAGCACATAACCAAAATATTTCCGCAGCTCGAGGGGATCGGCATCACCCACCGCTGGGGTGGGCCGGTGTCGGTGACTTTGGATATGGCCCCGGTGATCGGTTATCTCGGAGAGGATAGAAAAGCCCTGTTCTCCTTGGGCTGCATCGGACACGGGGTGTCCATGACGACCACCAACGGCCGGGCCATGGCAGAGTTGATCTGCGGCCGGTCTTCAGAACGGACCGAGCTGTTCTTTATCGGCCGAAAAGTCATTCCCTGGCCGCCCGAGCCGTTTACCCACGGACTGTTGCAGGTCATTCGTGGGTTTATGAAGCTGGAGGATCATTTTATTTATAAATAGTGTCAGCCCACAAACGGCATCTTTTGGCCCAGAGCGGCGTTTTCCAGGCTTCGCCTTAGGCTACGCCCGGCAGGCGCTCTTGTGAGCACGCAGTGAAGCTATAGCGCTATCCACAACATAGCATCAGCTATGCCTGTGGTCTCAAAATCGCTCAAGCCTTCCGACTACGCCTGAAGGCTACGCCGGACACGTGCTCTGAACCAAAATCTACCACTTGTAAGCAGACACTCAATAGCGGGGTCAAAACCATGTATTCCAAAAAAGTCAGTGTATCTTCGGGTGTCAGCCAGTTTGACAACCTGCTGGGCGGCCTTCTCATCGGCGACAATGTGATCTGGTATGATGATGCCGGCAGCCTGGCGTCCCTGTTTTGTCTTAACTTTATCCGCGAATCCAAGGAGCAGCGCAAGGCCATCATTTACGTGAGTTTCGACCGCTCCCCGAAAACCGTGATCGAGGAATTGGGCCCCTTGGCTGAGAACCCGCAGTTGAACCTGCTGGACTGCTTCACCTACGGCAAGGGCGACGGGTCCGAGGTGTTCAGCCGCTTTTATGAAAAAGGCGACCATCCATTGCCTTGCAACATATTAAAAATGGAAAAGCCTTCCAAACCTGCGCAGGTCATGGATGCCATTTACAACCTGCACCAGACTCTGGAGGGGGATGTGCGCCTGGTTTTTGAAAGCCTGACCGGGATGCAGGAATTGTGGGGCAGCGAAGAGAACATCTTGAAATTCTACTCCCGTTCCTGCCCGCGTCTCTATGAACTGGACACCATTGCCTATTGGGTCATCGAAAAAGGTGCCCATTCCAGCCGACTGCGGGCCAGCATCAACCACATTGCCCAGGTGGCCGTCGAGTTGAACCTCAACCGGGGCAAATCATCCCTGACCGTTCTCAAGGCAGACAAGCGCAATCCGGCGATCTTGGACAAACCACAGGGCTACTGGACCAGCGGTCTGGAAGCCAATTTCGAGAGTGCCCAGGGGACGGCCCGGCGCAGCGACCTGGGGTTGCGGATGAAGGACTTGCGCAAGAAGAAAGGCATGTCCCAGAAAGAGCTCGCGGGCCTTGTGGGGGTCACGCCCAGCACCATCTCACAGATCGAGAGCAGTACTATCTATCCTTCGATCCCGGCGCTTTTTAAAATCGGTGAGGTCCTCGGGGTCGAAATCAGCGCGTTTTTCCAGAGTCCGGCCGGAACCGGGAGACCGGTGTTCTCCGGTGAGGGCGTGGCCGTGAATTTTCCAGACCTGCCCAAAGGCAGCGTCCAGGGCTGGCAGCTGTCACCGCTTGACTTCGACGGCAAAGCGGAACCGTATCTGCTGGAAATCGAAGCCAACAAAAAGCTGGCGGCCCACTTTTTTGCCCACAAGGGTGAAGAGCTGGGCTACCTGCTGGAAGGTGAGCTGAAGACGGTTATCAACAACACCGCCTATACGGTGAAAGCCGGGGAAACCATCTACCTGAAGGCGGATAATCCGGCTGAGTGGACCAACCCAGGTTCGGACACAGCACGGTTGTTGTGGATCAAGATGAAATAAGCGAGGCGGTATCAGTAGCGCAGAAGAGCGATGCCCGGCATGTGCTTTCGACATGGTTGGAGGGAAGAAAATGATAGATTGGTTTACATGTAGCCCATAACGTTGTTGATCTTGGCAAGACACCTCAAGATACCAAAATCATTCCACGATTGAGTTATACCATCTAAAGCCAAGCACCATTATCAATTGTTTTCGGTTGTTGATATCTTGAACATATATGCAGTTTTAACGGATTTGTGATATTGGCAACATCATATAGACCAGTGAAATCTATACGTCCGTTTCAAAGTTTTGGGCAGATGAAAATAAGGGAATGAACATGGAAAACAGAAGAGCTTTTCTTAAAAAGAGTGCCCTAGCGACACTTGCTTTATCTGTTCCCAGTCTACCGGCCAGTATATGCAGCGGCAAGATAAGCTCGAATGTTCCGTTGAAATCCAAGAAAATTAATAGAGCCATGATTACATGGTACAGCCAGACCGGAAACACCGCACGACATGGAAAGTTAATGGCCAAAGTCTTAAGGGCACGGGGAGTTAAGGTTACTTTCTCAGAACTTAAAGATGTAGACATTGATGATATAAATACTCACCAACTCTTGATAGTCGGTTCTCCGGTATTCTATTACGACACCCCAAAGTATGTGAAAAGATGGATGGCCAGGTTGCCCAAAATAACTGGTATGGCAGTGGCATCCTATGTAACTTTTGGTGGACCTGAGGGTAACCAGCATAACGCAGCGTGCTCCATTATGGAGGGCTTGGTGGAGAAAGGTGGTGTGCCGATAGCCATCAATGCATTCATGAATATGGGCACATATCCGCCAGTCTGGTCTGGGAATAAGGTCAAAGAACATACCTGGAATACCAGGCATTTGCCCGACGTCGAGACTTATCGTAGGGTGCGTGAGTACTCGAAATATATAATTAGCCAGATAGAGAAGGGGCATTCGAGTGAATTTGCCAAGACAATGAACGTGAGAGAGTTTTCAACCGTGTTTGGACCCATCTGGTGGACCAAACGTTCTGTTGATCAACACCATATTGTAAAGAACAAATGCATCGCGTGTGGGACCTGCGTAAATAAATGTCCCGTCGAAGCCATTGACTTGGCAGATTTCTCCATAGATAGGGAATCTTGTGAATTGTGCTTCGGGTGTTTAAACAATTGCCCGGCCCAAGCGATTTACATGATGTATAAGGGAGAGCAGTTGATTGGATATCTGGATTTCATGAAAGCACATAATTTGAAAGTATCATTGCCTAAAGAGTTACAGCGTTGATACCCATATCGAGTAGATCAGTTCACGATCAGGTTGTTCATAGCTGACATTGTTTGCGGCACCAGAAAACAAGGGAGATTCTGATGAAGGTACTGGCTTTAAATGCTACCTATCGTAAAAACGGGACTACAGTGTCACTTGTGGAAAGAGCCCTTGAAGGGGCCGCTGCTGTCGGTGCGGTAACAGAACATCTGCTTTTGAAAGATTTTGATATTCGTTACTGCACCAATTGTTTAAAATGCTATGGTGATTTGGAGCCGGAAATTGCTCCTTGCACCCATGATGACGATGTTACGCTGATTTTAAAAAAAATCAAAGCAGCTGACGGCGTGCTTCTCGGTTCTCCGGTTCATATGGGTTTCGTTACCGGATTAATGTTTGTATTTATGGAGCGAACTGCCTTTCGATTGGCCCGTCCGACTGGTGAGCTTTTGGGGCTCAAAGGCTGTCCGGAATCACGTTTGACGGGTAAACCGAGAGCACTGGCCAGCATTGTTACGGCAGGCTGTGTCCCAGAAGAGCTCAGGCAGTATTGCGATACGGGAACGGAATGGTTAAAAGATAATGTCCCCATGCTGTTCAATGGCGAATTTGTTATCGACCAATATGCGGCTGCTTTTTTCCCCAAAGAATTAAATGATGATCAGTGGGCAAAGGCTTTCTTCCTAAGAAAATTGACAGTAGCCCAGCTCGAGGAAGCCTTCGCGTTAGGAAAAACCTTGGCATCCCGAATAGCCGAAGGCAATGTGCAAGCATATGACCAGTCAATGTTTTTAGATAAATCGAAGTAATCGAAAGCGTGATTTGCGGATGATTATCTTATCCAAATCTTATAACCAGTCTGAAAAAGGCAAGCATACCATTTGTATTTGAAAACCATCCAGGCGTGCACTGCGACCATGTTTCGATGGTATTCCTGATTTCTTGATCACCATGAAAAACCACACAAAGTGTTCAGAATTTCGGGGAAATCACAATATAGCGAGGCCTTCATAATCCTAATTTAGCTCATCACAGCATGCAGCACGGAATGTACGGAGGTAACTATTGGAACTATTAAAGATCGATGCAAACAAATGTAAACGCGACGGCCTTTGCGTGGCGGAATGCCCCACGGTGATTATCCACCAAAAAGATAAGGAGAGCGTCCCGGAGATGGTGCCTGGCGGCGAGTTGACGTGTCTGCGCTGCGGCCACTGCGTGGCCGTCTGCCCGCACGGCGCCCTGAATCATATCGAGGTACCCCTGGAAGCCTGTCCGCCGATCCGCAAGGAAGATATAGTGACCCATGAACAGGCAATTCAGCTCCTGCGGTCACGCCGTTCGGTCCGGGTATTCAAGGAAAAGCCGGTGGAAAAGGTGACGTTTCAACACCTGATCGAAATCGCCCGCTACGCACCCACGGCCAGCAACGCTCAGATGGTCGAGTGGGTGGTGATCCGTGGTCGCGAAAAGGTTCACGAACTGGCGGAGCGGACGGTGGATTGGATGCGCAGAATCCTGGAAAGGGATCCCCAGCCGGCCAATGCGCCCTATATGCCGATCGTGGTGGGCGCCTGGGACATGGGGTTTGATGCGGTGCTGCGCAACGCGCCCGGTCTGGTGGTTGCCATGGCGCCGAAGGAGGATCCTAACGGAATGGTGGACCTGACCCTCGCGCTCTCCTACCTGGAACTGGCGGCTCCGAGCCTAAAGCTCGGTACCTGCTGGGCGGGCCTGCTCCAAGGGGCACTGCTTTCAGATTCGTCTGTGAAACAAGCTGCGGGCATCCCCGAAGATTTTCCCCATCACTACCCCATGATGGTCGGCTATGCAAAACCCAGGTATTACCGGATGCCGGAGAGGAAAACGCCGAAGATCTTGTGGAGATAGTTTGTGTCTATTGGTCCAAATATTAAAACCAAACCGATCATGCAGACTACGACCATCATTCCACAGCTATATTGGTAAGCAAAAAGGCTTGAATTATCCGATATAGTCCCTGCCCGCATCAAATGCATATACCTGCCATGTACTACAGATCCGCACAATTTTTGATATACGCAACTCCAGATATAGTCCGAACTTGACATAACCATATAATATCACATATATTTTATACCATCTGACATATTTGGAGGCTGGTAAGATAAATGGTATAAATAAATTTATTCTGGAAGGATGGATTCCATAAGTCCTCGGGAGGCAAAAATTGGAAAATCAAATTAATAAACTCGAGGGCCATTATATCGTCTGTGGCTATGGCAGGATCGGCCGGTTGCTGACGCAGTACTTGATCCAGAAGTACATCAATGTGGTGGCCATAGAGAGGGACAGAGAGCATGAAACCCAGCTTGATGGCGATGGTGTCCTCTACCTGATCGGAGATGCGGCTGATGAAAGTGTGCTGATGAGGGTCGCTATAGAACGAGCTGCCGGCATCATTGCCGCCTTGGGAACAGATGATGAGAATGTTTCGCTTGTTCAGCTGGCAAAAAATTTGAATCCTGATATTTTTATCGTGGCCCGTGCATCCCAGGATTCATCCAAGAAAACCCTGGAAGAGGCAGGTGCCCACAAGGTGATATCACCCTACGATATAGGTGCCCGACGCATGGCCCACGCGATTTTACGCCCCACGGTCATAAAATTTCTTGAAACCGCATTCAATGATGAGTCAACCGAATTTCAGTTCGAGGAAATCCGTGTGCGGAAGGGAGCAAAACTCGCCAATGTCAGCTTAATGGATTCCGGGATCCGGCAGGAGATGAATCTGATTGTCATTGCCATCCAGGACATGACAGGGGACATGATGTTTAACCCTAAAGCCGATACAAAATTTATTATTGGGGATACCATTGTCGTTATGGGAAGTGCAAGAAGCATCAAACAGCTTGAAAGCCTTATGGGGGGATAAATCATATGCGATAGTCATTTTAATACGAACACTTACCATAGTAATAGAAACATTGTGAAATCATACCAGATTGGACAACTCAAATAGAAAAGGCCTGTCGGGTTTAGCCCCCGGCAGGCCTTTTACGTGTTGGATCAGACTCGGTTAAGAGTTCAGAATCTTACGCGCGCTTTCGTCGTTCACATCCGTCACGTGCGGGATGCCCGTTTCGCGGGCGGTCTCGCGGTTGCCGGAGAACAGCTCGTGCCGGGTCAGGTTGGTGATGGAGAACTTGCGGGCCCCGGCCAGTAGTTGCTGCAGTCCGCAGGAGAGCTTGTCGGCCATGGTCCAGAAGGCGATGGCGCCGTAGGGGATGTTCTTCATTTCATCCTTGCCCACCTTCTTTTCCACGTCGAAGTAGCCGGCAAAGATTTCCTTGGCATCCCGGCCTACCGCGCGGACGGTCTTGGGCAGTTCGTTCCAGTGGCCGTTTACGTCGCCGCGTTCTTCAGGGTGCAGAGCCCCATAGATATTAGACCCCACAAAACCCGGGATCATAATGGCCCGGCCCATGCAGACCAGCTTGGTGAATGGCGCACCCAGGGCCAGGGCCTTGAAGATGCTGTCTTCCAGGGCGAACCCGCCGGCAAAAGACATGTCGACCACGTTATCGCCCTTGGCCGCCAGGATGCTGGCGTATTGGTAGGCCTTGGCGTGCAGATCAATGGATGGCACGCCCCAGCTCTGCATCATGTTCCAGGGGCTCATGCCGGTGCCGCCGCCCGAGCCGTCGATGGTGAGCAGGTCCAGCTTGGCATCGGTGGCAAACTTGATGGCCATGGCCAGTTCTTCCATGCCGTAGGAACCGGTCTTCAGGGTGATCCGGGCAAATCCAAGGCTGCGCAGGTATTCCACCGAGCTCATGAAGTCGGCGCGAACCGCTTCGACAGTATCGAGGTTGGTGGCGCCCAGGCGGCTGTGGCGGGCAAAGGATCGGATGGCCCCGCTTTTAAACGCTTCTTGCACTTCCGGCAGGGATGGATCCGGATCCACTACATAGCCGCGGTCTCTCAGAAATTGGGCGTAGTCGAGGCTGGTGACCTGGATTTCGCCGCCGATATCCTTGGCGCCCTGGCCCCATTTCAGCTCGATGACGACTTTGTCGCCGTATTTTTCGGCCACGAATTCCGCCACACCGTTGCGCGTATCTTCTACGTTGAGCTGCACAATGATGGCGCCGTAACCGTCATAGAAACGCAGGTAGCCGTCAATGCGGCGTTCCAGTTCCGGGGCGCTTTTGATACGGCCCTTGCGCTCCGGGCCGGGACCAATTTCAGATTCCAAATCGACACCCACTACGTTTTCGCCGATGACTACGGGGATGCCTACCAAAGCCGCACCGATCGCGAACGAATCCCAGTATTTCTGGGCCACGAAAGTTGAGCCTAATGCGCCGGTCATCAGGGGAATGCGGGCCTTGGTTTTTACTTCCCGGCCGAACTCGGTCTCCAGGGAGACGTTCGGAAAGATACAGTCGTCCGGATCATTGGACATGCCCTCTTGCAGGCCCTGCGAGCCGTAAGCATAGCCCTGGATCCGCAGGGAATTGTAGGAGACACCTACATGGCAGGTGTTGTTGGCGCCGGCGGTCACGATGCCGTAGCTGCGCGGGTAGAGCAGCTTGCGGCCGACCAGGGCGGACAGCCAGGTTTCACATTTGCCCTTGCAGTCAGCCCGGCACAGGGTGCATAGGCTCGATTCACAGGGATTGCCCCGGTTGGTGGTGCCCAATGCGTCGTTGTTTTTAATGATTCTTTCCATGGTTTACTCCCTTTTTCAATGGCGCCCCTGAGTCGGGGCTAAAAAAAATAAAAGGCGCCCTTGCCACTCTCAGCAAAAGACGCCCTTGTCTTAAAATTGGCCGGATCCGGACCCCACGCCATTGTAGGGCCACTATCCGGTATAAATTATTTAAGCTCGGATAATTAAGCAAAACTTATGTTCAAAGTCAAGAAAATTAGTGAAGGTTGATGTGATGATTTTCAATAACCAACGGGTAAGCAAAGGTATTTGGACAGCCGGTTGTTAGACATATACACAAGATCTGGAACAACCCGGTATTTGCAAATAGGAAAGATGTGCTGCAGTAAGGATGAAGCAGGTTGGGTTAGCTACTAGGTATTCAATTCCTCGGATAGGAGAATCGCTTCTGCTACCTGGCGAACGTGTTTGCGGGAATCCATGCTTTTTTTCTGGATCCAACGGTGAGCCTCGGTACCCGTCATCTTGCGCCGCATCATGAGGATCTCCTTGGCGCGTTCGACCTGTTTGCGGGTTTCCAACTCTTCCTGGATGACCTTGGTTTTAACCATCAGTTCGGTGTTCAGGATCGCCACGGCCGCCTGGCCGGCGACAGCGCTGAGCAGGTTGACCTCGGTTTCGGTGAAGTTATGCTGGTGTTTGGTAAAACAGTTCAGGGCCCCGATCACCTTTTTGTCTTTTAGTTGCAGCGGCACACCGACCATGGAAACCAGATCCAACCGCTTGGCCATCTCCTTTTCCTTGAAACCTCCGCTCTTGAGCACGTCTGCGATGATCAGGGGGCGTTTGGTGCTGACAATATGACCGACCACCCCTTCGCTTAATCCCAGGGAGCGGTCCTTGATGTATTCCGGGTCGATGGCCTGGGTCGCTTTCAGGTGGATCTTGGGCGGGTTTTCCTCCTCATTGATCAACCATAGGGAACAGATGGCCACACCAGTGACGTTGGCCGTTACCATGACGATCAGTTTCAACAGGTCTTCCAGGTAAAGGTCGCTGGTAATCGCCTGGCTGATATTCATCAGCGCCTTGATGTAGTCATCGTGGGTATGGTCGGCGTCTTTTCCCATGGAATCAGCCATATACGAATCAATCGTAAAATACAAGTCTGTTACCGCCGATGCCGGCACATACCGTTCCCATAAAAAATCACCGATACCAAGCAGTCCCACGCGAATGCGCGGTAATAAATGAGCGTGATTTATACTCGAATTTTTCAGTTAACGGAGTAAGCAATGTGGGGTGTTAAGCACCGGCAACACACAATATGTTGTGGTGTGTCGACAACTTGACACACTACATCTGTTGACATATAATCGCGCGGATATTAATCTGGGTGTGGCGGTTGAGCGGGTGGGTAGGCCTTACCCAACTAAGGAAGATATCATGACCAACGAACGGACGGCGGGCGAGCACACACGGGGACCGATCTGGATCATATCCGGCGGCCGCTATGTAAAACTGGATGCCAGCCGCCTGGTTCAGGGCAAAGATTTTGGCCCGGTCAAGGAGTACCGTATTTCCCAGTTGGGACGCTATTTGCTCAATCCCGGTCCCATCGAAGTTGAAAAGATCCTGGTAGGGTGTGAAGTCCATTTTCGCCAGTCTCCCGTGACCGGGCCGGTTGGTCTTTTCAAACGTCTACTGCCGGGTAAAAAGAAGAACCCGCCCGCAGAAACGGGCCAAGCCCCGCAAGTCATTTTTTCAGCCTTTGCCGACCCGGGACCACGCCTGGACACACCCGCACTTGAAGCCCATTTCGAGCAGGTGCAAGAGCACCTGCGGCCCTACGACGACTTTTTCCATGAAATCTCCAAGCTGGATGTGGACCACATTGCCGATATCGTCGGCATCTGCGAAGATGTGGACGGTAATCGCTCCTACCTCACCATGGAAGGGAGCATCAACGACAAGCTTGATTATCTGGCCAAGCACATCCGCAAAGAGGTCAAGGTGCGCCTGGAGAATGTATATACCGAACCGGGACTCTTTGAACTGCGCGGGGCCGATTTCGTCAATTATGACCGTACTCAATCTTTCCGACTGATCCGCTTCCTGCTCGACGGCACCACGCGCAGTGCAGTATTGACCCCGGCTGGCCAGGTGGATTTCTGGGTAGAGGATTACAACCTGGTTCATTACCTCCAGCTGTTTGAACATACCATTCAGACCAATCCCCAATTGCAGGAATCCCTGCGTGATTGCGTCAAAGACCGGGCCCTGCCACTAAAGCTGATGTTTAACCAGCAGCTTGATATCGATTATTCGCAGCATGAACTGCCGCTGGTCTGCCGTGAAATCTTCAAAGGCCATCAACCGGGGGAAGGCGAAAAGGAGGCCATGCTGAGTTTTATCAATGACCGCAAGATGAGCATCTCCTTTCACTTTCTACCATTGGCCGGCGGGGATGGAAAGCTCTGTACCGATATTTCGATCATGCAGGATTTCAGGGTGCTGGAACCCATTAAAGACAACCTGCCGCAGCTCTACTCCGAACTCTCCAAAAGAGCAGCTATCTCCGAAGCCGGCAAGTTCTACCTGCTGGATACCATACGGGGATACAAAGATGTCTGAAAGTCACTTCAACGCCAATGACCATGCCTGGATCCGGGAACTGATGGATTACCCCGAGACCCTGGCGCAGCAGTTGGATTTTTTCGACGATACCTCCCAGATCGTTGTCCCGGAGGACCCCATCGAAAAGGTGGTCTTCCAGGACCGGGCCAAGGCTGCTATCCGCAAGATCGCCCAGAACCGGGGACACATATTGATGGTCGGCCGGCCGGGCACCGGCAAATCGCTGCTGGCGGACATGTTTAAAGAAGTGCTCGAAAAGTCCATGGGCGATTACCTGAGACCGACCGAATCCATCGTGGCCTACCCCGGCAAAGACCGGCACCACATCCGCCTGGCCTATGAAAGTCCCGATAAAATCGAGAACCGCATCGAGGCCTTGAACAACGATATCTTAACCGCCGCAGATGCAATCGAAGAATTCAGCCTGGAGGAACAGATCCAGTCCGTGCGCAAAATGAAAAAAGTTTTGCTGTGGATTGCCGGACTCACCGCGGCCACCGGTTTCTTTTTTCCGCCGGCTTTCATCGGGACGAGCCTGGCCGGGATCGGGGCAATCTTCATGTTCATGCAGGAAAACACTCATCGCGCCCAGGAGAAAATCCAGCGGGAGGCACAAACCGGCAAGAAGAACACGGTGAAAAAGATCGTGGACATGGTCCCGGAAGTCCTTTTCGACCCGCGCAAGGATACAGCGTTGATGGCCCGGATTTCGGAACCCACGGCCCGCAATCTCAAAGGCGGCTTCCGGCATGATCCCTACCAATCCGGCACATTACACACCCCCTGCCACAAACGGGCCTTTCTGGGGGCGCATGCCACGGCCCCGGTCATCTACCTGGACGAACTGAAAACGCTGATAAAGGCCGGTTACATGGCCGACCTGCTCGAAATTATGCAAAACCGGCATTACATCCTCGAGGGCGGCCGTAATTCGGGCAGTGGTTCGGCCGATCGCTCTGAAGATCACCTGAAAGCCGACAATATTTTTATCGCCTGCTGCAACCACGATACCCTGGCCTACCTGCAGGAAGAGGGTGACGGCGCTTTTTTAAGCCGGATCGAGGACAAAGGTGAAGTGATCCAGATGGAGAACGCGGTACCCCAGACACCGGAAAATATCCGCCAGGTGGCCCAGTACGTGAAACAGGAGATCGAAAATGTCGGTCGTGAATTCGAGTCGGTGTGGGGCCGGATCATAGAGAAAGAGGGCCAGGCGGGCGTGCGGGTGCGGAGTGAGCAGATTTTCGGTCAACCGCTTCCTGAAAATTACCACCTGGCCGAGCGGGAATTTTCCCGGGCGGCCGTGATGGAGATCATCAAGGAACTGCGTTGCCGCGCGTCCGATGGCAAACTCAGCACGATTCTCCGGCCGATCAACGGGGTGATCAAATCAGCTGAATTTGCAGCGATCCGGGACAATGCTGATCTGGTTGATCCTGATCATGTCCGCCAGGCGCTTGACGAGCACCTGAGCCTGGAGGGCGCCATGTCCCGCGAGGTGGTCAAGCATAAAAAGGACCTAAAAAAATATATCAGCGCCTTGAGCGACTCGGTAGGCTATGTGGTCGGTCTGGCCGTAATCCAGTCACGATCAAGCGGCCAGATGTTCGGCCAACCCCTGCCGATTCACTGCCAGATCAATGCCGGCGGGGCGGATACCGTGATTGCTCCGGGCAAGATGGGCGATATTGCCAAGGCCGCCGCCCAAAATGTGCGCGCCTCGATCAAGAAAGTGTTTAAAAAGATCAAAGCCCCCTATGTGGGCTATGAGATGCACGTGGAGTACATCCAGGCGCATGGCGGTGTGGAGGGAGACAGCGCCTCGGTGGCGATGGACATCGGCCTGATATCGGATTACATCAAGCAGCCGGTAAACCAGAAGTTCGGTATCACCGGTTCTCTGACCGGTGACATCATGCTGGCCGTGGGCGGGGTGACCGAAAAGCTGCGGGCTATCATGGATGCGGATCTTGGCATGCAGGGGGCTTGCATCCCCTGGCAGAACAAGCATGATGTGGAGCCGCTGCTGATCAACGCCCAGGTGGATTTCATCCAATCCAATGAAGTGCCCGGGCTACGAATTTTCCGCAATACCGACCAATGCGAACCATTTGATATCTATTTTTGTAAAACCAAGTACGACGCCTACCATATTATGATGGGGGCGGACCGGGAAGAGGTGGAAACCCGAATGGCCGCCCGTAGCCGCAAGGATTTGGAGTTCGTAAAGCAGCTGGAATCAAAAGAATAATCCTATCCATAAGCAAATCCTTTAAAACATGGTCCTCAGCGACAAGCTTGTCCCGGTTCGGGGCAGCCAGAGATATTAGGCTTGGCCGTAAGAGCATTATTCTCGCGAAGACTGGTCTCTGCGCGATGAATGGTTTTGCCTTTGTGTTTCAGTGGCGAAGCCCGTTTTAGAGGCAGCCCCTAGACCGGTCCTCCGGGCCAGGATTCTTTACGCCGGTGGTCGAGATCAATTTTGGGCTACTCGTATATTCTCAGAATTGCATAAACGGATTTGACCGCATTTCCCGGGCAATGGTGGAACTCGGGGTGGGGCCGTAGTCGTGACCGGGCCACAGAATCGTGTTTTCCGGGAGGCTGCAGATTCTGGTCGCGATAGAGGTCTCCAACTGACGTTTGCTGCCACCCGGTAGATCCGTGCGGCCCGCAGATCCGACAAAAACCGTGTCCCCGGTGAACAGGTGGCCATCGGTGTGCAGACAGATTCCCCCGGGGGTATGCCCTGGCGTATGGATGACGTTGAGGGTGACCGAACCAATCTGAATCGCATCATTATCTTTGAGCAGCACATCCGGGGGGGGCGAGCCTTTGCCGCCCATGAGCCTCGAAAACCCGCGATTGAATAATCTACCAAGGGCGGCTGCATCCCGCTGGTGGATATAGAGCTTGGCCCCGGTCGCAGTGATTACGGCCGCGTTGCCGGCAGTATGGTCGGAGTGGTTGTGGGTATTGATGATATGGGTGATTGTGAGTCCCTGGTCGGCGGCCAGGCTGATCAATCGATCGGTATCGAAGGCCGGATCAATCAGGGCGCAGGTCTGGCTGGCCTCATCGGCCACCAGGTAGCAGAAGGTGGCCATTTTTGATAGTTTAACCTGTTGAATTTGCATGTCAAATTTTTTCTCAGGTATCTTGGTGATCAATGGCGGCTTAATTTAGCATCGCCCTGGATATTTGTCAAAAAGCCTTGATACCCATGCCACTGATACGGTCGCCGCGTGCATTTGACATTTATGATTCGGCCCTTACTTTAGAATCGTATATTTAAAGCCGGTGAAGAACTAAAAGAGAACTTAAGCTACGCGCGAATGAGCATGCGAGCGGTGACTTAATTCGGAGGAATTAGATGGTAATTGAGACCAAAGAGCAGGTCCTGGAAAAGGTCCTTGAAATGAAAAAGCCCCACTGTCCCCATTGCGAAGTAGAAATGCGCATCTGGGAAGTGCCGCCGATCAATGTCGGTGATGGATTGGGGTGGGGCGAACCCTACCTTTTTCTGTGTTTTAACGATGACTGCAAATTGTACAAGCGCGGTTGGGATGATCTCGAGGAGAATTATGCCCAGAAAGCATCCTATCGTTGTTTTTGTTATCCCAGCTCAGGCAAATTCGAGGTCATGCCGGTGTTCAGCCCCCAGGGAGGCAGAGGCCAGGAAATTGACGAACAGGTACTGGCCGAACAGGAGATGTTGAAAGAGAATATCAAAAAGGGCTTTTCCGTTTTAGCGGATTGCTATGTCAGCAAAGACGGACCTGCGATTCTGAAAATTATCTTGGATCCTACCGAGCCTTCGCGAGTGCGTCTCAAAGCGGCCGAGATGCTCGGCGATATCGGCGAACTGGATGCAATCGAACCGTTGCGGAACCTCAGAGTCGGAAACGAGCTGGTGGATAAGGAAATTGAAAAAGCCGTGACGAAGATCCACAAACGTTTCTATACGCGGGAGTGCCCTTTCTGTGCCGAGATCATCAAGGAGCGGGCCAAAGTCTGTAAGCATTGTGGGCAGGATGTTGCCGGCCAGTAGAAACTGCCTTTAAACAAGTCTTTTGGTCCAATCTCGGCGTTTGACATAAATACCAGCACGCAGTGAAGCCTCTGGCGCTATCCTCGAAATACTATGCGTATTCTTCCGGTTTAATATTCACGGCCGCCTTGCCTGTCGGGCGGTGCTCGCATAGCGAAGACTGGACCTTGGACCAAAAGCCATATTCAAAGTCAGTTTCTTCCGATTTTGAAAAAACCAAAACCCCGTGGTATTAACCACGGGGTTTTTTGTATCTTGCGGACCGTAATTGCCTTGCCAGTTTCTACGAGTGTTCGTTCACAGGTGGTAGATTTTGGTTCAGGGCAAGGCTTGAACGTTTTTGAACCCGCAGGCATAGCAGACGCTATTTCGAGGAGTTCTATAAAGTGAAAACGCCGCCCTGGGCTAAAAGATGCTACCTGTGGACGAACACTATCGGGATATGTTGACGTTCATACTATCATAGGACCTAAAGACGAGTTTTACTTGCTCCAACCGATTGGCCGGGACCGGCTGGAAATCATCAGGGTCAAAGCGGTTGGCGATTTCGACCTTGGAGGGAATGGACCCGAGTCCTTCCCCAATTGTTTGGCCTGATAGGGTATCCATGACTATAGCGCTACGGCCGTCTGACACGATTGAAATTGGGACCTGATAATCTTCCAGTAGCTTTGCGGCAGACAGGATTTCTTTTTCCCGGGAGCCTATGGAGCCGGCGGCACACTTTATCACCATTAGGCGACGGCTAGCGATGCGAATCACGATGTCAACTTTAGAGCGGTACGTCTCACCCTGGATGTCGAATGCCAGTGGCGCATCGACTTCCAGATCTTTCTTGGAAAAGCCCTTGTTCTCCACCAGATACTTTTCAACGGTCTGCCGGTTTTCTTCCGCCCCGATGTTGGGCACCTCTTTGCCAGTCACATAATCTTTGATGTACATGCATATCCTTCCGAATCAACTTAAGAAGAGGGCTTGGAGATGTTTGTGCTACGGAGTATGAACAGCCTGATTCCGCGGTGTTAGGTTTTATGTGTTAAGTGTTAAGACAGTTCTTCAAGCCCCTGAAGATCTCTACGCGTATGCGGGCAGCATTTGCTCTTCATTTGAATCCTTGACCCCTACTTTAATATCAACGACTTCCCCGTCATCTCGGCTGGTTGTTCTATGCCCATGATATCCAGAATGGTGGGGGCGATGTCTGCCAGGCGGCCCTCTTGCAGCCCTGCCGATTTGTGCTTGTCATCAACCAGAATCAGCCTGACCGGGTTGAGGGTGTGGGCGGTGTGCGGGTTTCCATCGGGATCCACCATCTCTTCGGCATTGCCGTGATCAGCGGTGATGATAACCGTCCCCTGCTTGGCCAGAATCCGGTTGACGATTTGGGCGGCACAAGCGTCCACCGTCCGGCAGGCCTTGACCGCCGCAGCGAGCACGCCAGTATGGCCCACCATGTCCATATTGGCGAAGTTCAAGACAATCAGATTATAACGGTCTGAATCGATGCGGGCGAGTACTTCCGCGGTTACCGCCGGGGCACTCATTTCCGGTTTGTAGTCATAGGTAGGGATGTCCCGGGGTGACGGAATCAAACAGCGGTCTTCGTTGGCGAACGGTTCTTCTTCGCCGCCATTGAAAAAGTAGGTGACATGGGCGTACTTCTCGGTTTCCGCAATACGCAACTGGGCCAAGCCCTTTTCGCTGACAATCTGGCCCAGGATATTTTCGTGATGCACCGGCGGGTAGGCCATGGGCAGGGTGAACTGCTCGTCATACTGGGTCATGCAGACATATGCGCTCAGTCGCGGCAAGGACTGGCGTTCGAATTCGCTGAAATCCGGGTCCGTGAAGGCCCGGGTGATTTCGCGAGCCCGGTCTGCACGGAAATTGAAGAAAATGATAGCGTCGTTCTCCGCCACGGTCGTCAAAGGATTTCCTTTTCCGTCCGCCAAGAAGATAGGTTTGACGAACTCGTCGGTTTCTCCCCGGCTATAGGCAGCCTTTATGGCTGCCACCGGGTCATCCGCGGGTGTGCCCTCTCCCAGGGTGTAAAGATCGTAAGCCTTTTGAATGCGGTCCCAGCGTTTGTCTCGGTCCATGGCGTAATACCGGCCGCAAATGGTAGCGACGGCGCCGACGCCTATCTTGTCCAGGTGGGATTGAAGTTCGGCGACATAACCGGCACCGCTTTGGGGCGGCGTGTCCCGTCCGTCCAGAATCGCATGTACGTAGATTCGCTCCAGGCCGCGGGCCTTGGCAGTATCCAGCAGAGCGATCAGGTGCGACAGATGACTGTGCACGCCACCGTCGGAGACAAGACCCATCAGATGCAAGGCGCTTTGCTGCACCGCGGCCTTTTCCAGTGCGGTTACGATCACCTGGTTTTCGGAAAAACTGCCGTCGGCGATGGCCTGGTCGATGCGCAGCAGGCTTTGGTAGACCACCCGGCCCGCGCCAATGTTCAGGTGCCCGACTTCCGAATTGCCCATGATCCCGTCGGGCAGACCCACGGCCTGCCCGGAGGTGTGCAGGCGGGTCACCGGGTAGGTGGCCATCATCTTATCCAGAAAGGGTGTCCCCGCCAGGGCGACGGCGTTGTCGACCGACTGCGGGTTGATTCCCCATCCGTCCAATATCATCAGCATACAAGGGCTGCTATGCGTCATGGTTGTTCTCCTGGGCCTGCAGGGCCGCTTCGTATTTCATAAGGCCGGGGGTTTTTAGACGGGCAGCGTCGGTCCACAGGCTCTCCAGGTCATAAAAATTCCTGACCGGATCGTAAAAGATATGGATGACCACATGACCAAAATCCATCAATACCCATTGGCCTTCCTTGAGGCCGTCGATGCTAATCGGTTTGAATTTGTGCGTCTTCAGTTCCTTTTTGATTGTCTGGGCGATCGCGGACACCTGGCGGCTGGAGCTACCACTGCAGATGATGAAATAGTCCGCTACCGATGTCAGATCCTGAACATCCAACAGTACTGGCGCAATTACTTTTCTTTGTAGCATCGCATTTACGATCAAATCGAGCAGCGGGTCCAGATTTTCGGTCATCGATACAGTCCTTTTTGGTGTATGTAGTCGGCCACACGATCTGGTAGCAGATGTTCATAAGGCTCCCGGGCTGAAATTTTATCCCTGATTCCGGTAGAAGAGATGTCGACCGGGGTCACGGCAAACAGGTTGACCGGCTGCAAAGTGGGATGCCGAAATTGGCCCGTTGCTGATTCAAAAACATAGCCATCGGATATTCGGGCGTCAAGAAAGGCCTGCAAGGTTTCGTGGTCGGGCGGGGTGTGACTGCGACCAGCACCGGGACGGGTCATGACAATGAAAGCCACGTTTTCGAACAGGCGCCGGTAGGTTTTCCAAGTATGGATTTCAACGAACGCGTCCAGTCCGAGTATAAAGAAAAGATTGGCGGCTTCACCGTAATGGTGTCGAAATTCATCCACGGTTTCTACGCTGTAGGAAAGGCCGGACCGGTTGATTTCTGTCTGGGAGACTTCCAGACCATCCAGAGGTTGGACCGCAAGTTGCAGCATGGCGCTCCGGTCCGCCGGTGGTGCAATGGCCCGGGTGGTTTTGTGGGGTGGTCGGGACGCGGGTATCAGGAAAACCGTCTCGAGACGGAAACGGTTTTTTACTTCCAGCACCGTTTTGAGGTGTCCCAGATGGATCGGGTCGAAGGTGCCGCCAAACAGTCCTATGTTAGCCATGGTGTATTTTGTCTACCTCGGATGCAAGAGGTCAAGTCTTATTCGTATCCAGGTAAAGCAGAATTTTAGATTTGAGTTTTTGCAGTCCGGTCCCTTCACGGGCTGATATGGTCAATACTTCCCGGTCGTCACAGGCAAATGTAAATTTCTCAATTGCCGCCGCCGTATCGGGCAGGTCGATTTTGTTCAAAACTACGATCTGGGGCCTTTTTCCGAGCGCTACGTTGTAGAGGGTCAGTTCCCGGTTTATGGTCTTAAAGGCCGCCAACGGGTCGGCCGGGTCAATGTCGCCGGCATCGATCAGGTGGACCAGGACGCGAGTTCTCTCGATATGGCGTAAGAATTGGATACCCAGACCGGTACCAGCATGGGCGCCTTCGATCAGGCCCGGTATATCTGCAACCACAAAGGGTTCACCCCAGTCGGTGTGCACCACCCCCAGGCTGGGGGTCAGCGTGGTAAACGGGTAGCTGCCAATTTTGGGTCGCGCAGCGGATATTGCCGATATTAAGGTTGATTTGCCCGCATTCGGCAGCCCGACGAGGCCCACGTCCGCCAGAAGTTTCAGTTCGAGTTTGAGCTCAAAAGCCTGACCGGGCTCGCCCGGCTGCGCAAACCGGGGTGTCCGGTTGGTTGCGGATTTGAACCGGGCGTTGCCCTGTCCTCCGCGGCCGCCGCTGGCCAGAACCAGGCGCTCACCATCTGCGGTGAAATCCTTGATCACCTCGCCGGTTTCGGCATTGGTAATGATGGTGCCTGGAGGAATCTCGATAACCAGGGATTCACCTGATTTTCCGGTTCGATTGGCACCTTGGCCGGGTGTACCGTTTTTAGCTTTGAAGTGTTTTTTGTTGCGGAACTGCTGGAGGGTGCGCCTGGCAGAGGAAGTGATGAAGGTGATATCGCCGCCTTTACCGCCATCACCGCCGTCCGGTCCGCCCCGGGGGATAAACTTTTCACGCCGGAAACTGACGCAGCCGCTCCCGCCGTTGCCGGACTGGACGGTAATTAACGCTTCATCTATGAATTTCACTCGGCATAAACGCTTACTTTTTTGCGGGAACGTCCCATCCGTTCGTAGGCCACGACGCCGTCAACGGTTGCAAAAAGTGTGAAATCCTTGCCCATTCCCACGTTGGTTCCCGGATGAATTCTGGTGCCCAGCTGCCGAACGAGGATATTGCCGGCCCGGACTCTTTCACCGCCATACCGTTTTACACCGCGGCGCTGTGCGTTACTGTCGCGACCGTTCCGAATGCTGCCGCCTGCTTTTTTATGTGACATGGTATAACCCCCCGTAAAACTATAAGGAATTCTTTAATTTCAAATGCTAAACTTTGATACTGTCGATCTGGACCGCCGTGAAATGCTGCCGATGCCCCTGTTTACGGCGATACCGTTTGCGGCGTTTATATTTGAAAACAATAATTTTCTTGCTTTTGCCCTGGGCGACGATATGGCCACTGACAGTCACGTTTTCGACCTTGGGTTGTCCGATGGTCACGTTCTCGCCGTCCGAGAACATCAGGACATCGTCGAAAGAAATTTCACTGCCAACGTCGCCGGCCAGTTTTTCGACCTGCAGGATGTCGCCTTCGCGAACTTTATATTGTTTTCCGCCTGTTTTTACGATAGCGTACATGCGTTTTCTCCTTCCAGTCAATCTACTCCATTTGCTCGCTTTTAAAAATAGTTAGTTTTAAACTATTTCCAAGGTATGTCAAGCATATTTTTTTCCTTTTTGTAAAATCGCTTATCCTCTGGATCAGGTCGGAAATTCTAGTTATTTCATGGTGTCTTTGTTGCAGGCTGTTCAGGCTATAGGCTGAAGGCTGTTAGGAAAACCAATTCCATTAGAGTGGCTTCACTTAGCGTCCGTTCACCTGGATTGGCTCATAAAACAAAGAGATTATTAGCTAACGGCCAACAGCTTATGGCTTATAGCTGATTTTCAAAAGAAAATCCCTTGACAGCCAGCGCTTGATTTGACATATGAACACCTGCTCATATGTTAATAATATTGTCTTGCAGGAGATGTCCCATGGGAACTTGCCAGATCCGGCATATCAATCAGGAAAACGTTGCCAAAGCCCGCGATGTTATCCCTGAATCGGAAGAAATTCATGGGCTTGCAGAAATGTTCAAAGCCTTGGGCGATCCCACCCGCCTGAAGATCGTGACGGCTTTGGTAGCGGTTGAGCTCTGCGTCTGTGATCTTTCTGCTGTTTGCGGTCTTTCGGAATCGGCCGTTTCCCACCAGTTGCGCATTTTACGGAACCTGCGGATCGTCAAATATCGACGTGAGGGAAAAATCGTTTATTATCGGCTAGATGATGAACATGTTGAATCCCTCGTCCGGCAGAGTCTCGCCCATATTTTTGAAGAGGACCGGAACCAGAAGATCATTCAGCCGGTTTCGGAAGGAACCCATCATGGATAAATTGTTAGGGTTCATAGAGGGCAGCTTGGCGGCGGCCTGGTATGTTTTCTATGAATCATCACCCTATATGCTTTTCGGTTTTTTTATTGCGGGCATCATTTATATTTTTCTCAAACCAGAACTGGTGGCCCGTTACTTCGGCGGACGGGGCACCCGTCCCGTGGTACTCTCCGCCCTGGTGGGTATTCCCATACCCCTGTGATCGTGCGGGGTTATCCCGTCGGCGGCGGGATTGAAAAAACAGGGGGCTTCCCGGGGTGCCACCCTGTCATTTCTAATCTCGACCCCGGAAACCGGTATGGACTCCATCCCGATTACCTATGCCCTGATCGACCCCTTGATGACGGTGGTGAGACCCATAGCCGCTTTTTTCACGGCGGTGGTAGCCGGCATTTCCGAAAACCTGCTCGGTCGCCGCGATGATAACAACGAAAACGCAGTTAGGCCGAAACCGAACGCCCTTGTCGGCCAGCCCGAGTTTTCCCCGGCGCCCAACGCCATTCTAAGCGTCAGCCAGCCATTTAGCCGCAAAATGGCGGATGGTATGCGCTATGCGTTTGGTGGATTGCTGGGAGAAATCGGCCCGTGGTTCGTATTCGGCGTGCTCCTGGCCGGCCTCATTATCACCCTGGTACCGGATAATTTGATCAGCGGCTATCTGGGCAACCCCCTGCTGGCCATGGCCGCCATGCTGGTGGCCGGCATTCCCATGTATGTGTGCGCCACTTCATCTACGCCGATCGCTGCGGCGCTAATCTTGAAAGGGCTCAACCCCGGCGCAGCCCTGGTCTTTCTGCTCGTCGGCCCGGCCACGAATGTGGCGACGTTGAGTATGGTGTCCGGCCTGCTGGGCAAACGGTCAGTGGCCATTTACCTGGCCGCCATCGTGGTCTGTTCATTCGCCATGGGGTTGCTGGTCGATTTTCTCTATGTTACATTCCAGATTCAGCCTATGGCTGTCGCCGGCCAGGCTGCCGAATTGCTTCCCGAGTGGATAAAGTTCGGATCCGCCTTTGTGTTGACGGTACTGTTGGTTCGTATTTTCTGGCCGGCCCGCAAAACCCCTGACCAGGCAGTCGGGCAGGCATCTTGCGGCTGCACTAAAACCTGCTGCTGCAGTAAATAAGAGCGCCGGCATTTAAGTCTAGCTGGTGAACCTGTACGCTTTGGGCGGTATTCAGGCAGAAATGCAAAGAGAAGGGACGAACGGCTTTGGAACGTAGTTTACAGCACGATATCACCATTTGGAACCGCGACACATTCACCTCCGACTCCCTGTCGCTTATCGGCGAAGAACCCCTTTCAATCAGGGTGCAAGGCAATCCTTATGCGGTCATCATGCGAACCCCGGGGGAAGAGAAGGAACACGTGGCTGGATTTTGTCTGGCCGAGGGGGTCGTGGACCATCCGGATGAATTTATATCGATTGCACGCTGCGATATAAATGATACCAACGTGGTTGCCGTCACGCTGACCCCCGAACGGCGGTCCATGATCGATGACATTCTGGACCGGCGGGAATTTATCAGCCAGACCAGTTGCGGGATTTGCGGCAAGGAAGTGGTGCGCGACCTGCAATCCAAGATTCGCCCGGTAGAGGATGACATTCGATTCGATATTCACCAGGCCAGCCGCTGCCTGGATGAAATCGACAATTACCAGCCGCTGCGTAAAACCACCCGGGGAGCGCACACGGCGCTCGTATTCAACCGTGCGCTGGACCTGATCTCATCGGCCGAAGACGTCGGTCGCCACAATGCCCTCGACAAGGCTATCGGGAAGCTTTTTCTGGACAACCGGATTGGGGAAGCCGGGCTACTGGTGATGGCCTCGCGGGTCAGCTACGAACTGGTCCAAAAGGCGGCCCGGGCCCGGATCCCGGTCATTATTGCTGTTTCAAGGCCGACTTCATTGGCAGTCGAGCTGGCCGCGGCGCTGAATATGACCTTGGCGACCAAAGCCAAAGGGATTGGTCTGTTCGTGTTTACCGCCCCGCAGCGTTTGGTCGCTCAGTCGTGATCAACCCATATCCCATCTGTCAACCGGCTTGCTATTGAAACTGTTTTATTTGATTGCTTAGATAAAGATTCCAAGCGTACTGACGATACCCAGTCATCAGCACATACAAAATAGAGAGGCCTTGAACATGTCAGCTTTCAATGTGGTCTTTAAGGGTGAAATTCTGCCCGGGCAGGATATCGACGCGGTCAAAAGACAGTTAAGCTTGGTCATGAAGACAGATGCCCAGGCGATTGAGCGGCTGTTTTCCGCGACACCTGTGGTAGTCCGCAAGTCGGTCGACGCGGCCACCGGCCGAAAATTTGAAAAGGTGTTTGCCGCGGCCGGGGCGGTTTGCCACCTGGAGCCGGTCGGGACGCCTTCCTCCGCAAGCCCGCCGGTCTCCAGTCCGGACAGTCCGTCGGCTGATTGGGCGCATATATCGCCGCAGGCCACCACCATTATGAATGTCGATGGAGGAAAGATGATTCTAACCAATGTTGAGGTCGTGCCGGGAAAAACTATTGTCGAGCATTTCGGCCTGGTCTCCGGCAGCACCATCCGGGCCAAACATGTTGGCCGGGATATCATGGCGGGTTTGAAAAATATCGTCGGCGGCGAGTTGAAGGGCTACACCCAACTGCTCACGGAGTCGCGCCGGCAGGCCACGGAACGCATGATCGACCAGGCCCGGGAACTGGGTGCCAATGCGATTGTCAATGTGCGGTTTTCGACTTCTTCGGTGGCCCAGGGCGCAGCGGAGCTTTATGCCTACGGTACCGCGGTGCGTGTCGAGTAGAAGCGGCTCGCAGGCTTTCCCACAGGCCCAATCTCGGCGTTGGGCCGGGGAACTCGATCCTCGAAATATTGCATATATTCCTCCGGTCGACTTCCCCAGCCCGCCTTGATCTTGGACCTGTGGAAAAGCCTGCGAACCACTTCTAACAGCTCATTTTGGAATTCTCTTCCGCGACAACCATAGTTGAGGACAAACAATGGAAAATCTAATTCTATTTCTGATCCTCATGGCTCTGGGATACGGCCTGGGAACATTTGCGGAAAAACGGCATTACAAATCCATTCGCAAGCGGGAAAAGGAGCTTTTGAATCTGCCGGCCGTGACCTTGAAAACCGCCCACTATGAACCGCACCAGGTGGCGTCGGCCCGGCTGGTGTACGGTAGTGCCGTTATTTCCATCGATTACTTCAAGATGATTCTGGCCGGTCTGCGCAATATCTTCGGTGGTACGGTAAAGTCCTATGAAAGCCTGGTGGACCGGGCCCGGCGCGAGGCCACCCTGCGCATGAAGGAGATGGCTGAAAATGCCGATGTAATCGTGAACATGCGTATCGAGACCGCCGCGGTCGGCAAGCAGGCCAACAAGAAAAGTGTCGGCTGCTTGGAGGCCATTGCTTATGGCACGGCCATTACGTTGAAAAAATGAAATTCACACCCCGCCAGGTAGATCCCGAAACCAACGTCAATGTCACCCCCACTCACCCCCTTAAAGAGTTGGCCATTTTACTGGGCGGCCTGGTGGGGCTCGTCGTAGCGGTATACATCCTGCTCGGTTTCCTGGTTGATATCATCGTGCCCCGGATTTCACACGAAACCGAAATGCAGCTAGCCGGACTCTTCGTGGGCATGGTGCCGGCGCGTCAGGATGTGGACGAGAAAACCCGGGCTGTGCAGGAATTGGCCGATCGCATCCAGAAACAGTGTGTAAGATTGCCTTACACATTCAACGTGCATGTACGCAAATCAACGACCATCAATGCCATGGCCATGCCAGGCGGTCATATTGTGGTGTTTACCGGGTTGCTGGAAAAAATGGGCAGCGAGAATGAACTGGCTTTTATCCTGGCCCATGAGATCGGGCACTATGCCCATCGCGATCACTTGCGCGGATTTGGCCGGGCCATGGTGTTCATGACCGTTTCGACCGCATTGTTCGGGGCGGACAGCGGTGTCAGCCGCCTTGTCGGACAGGCTTTGAACCTGACCGAGATGAGTTTTTCACGTGACCAGGAGACGTGGGCGGATGAGTATGCCCAGGATACGGTCAACTGCTACTACGGGCATGTGGCCGGGGCTACCGATTTCTTCAAACACATCCCTACAGAAAAAGACCCGGGCAAGTTCGGGCATTATTTTGCCTCCCATCCGGAAAACAACCGCCGCATCGAGAACCTGGAAAAGCGGGCCCGGCTAAATGGTTTCAGGATCGAGCAGAAAAAACCCCTGGACATATTTTAGTTCTAGCTTCCCAGGGGCAACGTTGGCATATTCTTCTTCTAGCGTGCCGAACAACATCTCAAAGGTCCGGCCCAAGGCCGCGGAAACCTCGTGCTCCGGTTGACCGGCGGCGGCGGCTATCCAAGCCAGAAACGCCTCCTTCTTTTGATCGGATACCCGATAGGGTGCCTCCGGTTGTTCCCACAGGTGATCGAAGAATTCACGGATTGGCCCGATGGCCAGCGGGGACAGGTTCCCAGAAATAGCCAGAACATGGCGAGCCCACAGTGTGAGGACCAGGTTATAGTGGCCGATGTAGCCGTATCTGTCGAGCGGTTGCAGGGCGATGTCCATTTTGGACAGCAAGCTATCGAAGGCCATTACTTCCGCCAGCACCTTGCCGGTCTTTTCCACGTCGGCCAGGGTCTCAAAATCCCGGTAAAGCACGCCATTGGCGTAATTATCGTAATAGCGAGGATGGTCGAGGAGTAATCCCCCCAGAACGCCCAGCCACGCCTCCCCCCAGAAATTCAGGGGTAGACCGGCCTGGTTGGCCCAGGATTTCGACTGCCATTTGCGGGCCTGCCATTTAAGCTTGAGGCCCAGGCCGTAGCCGACCCGGAATATGTCAGCCAGTCGGTATTGGCAGATCAAGGCCCCCGCCCGGGCCGCCCGCTTTCCCTGCTTTCCTGTCAGCAGGTGCTCGAGCCCCAGACTGATGGTAGCACAGGCCTTTTTGACTTTCTGTTCCAACTGAAGCTTTTCCCGGATCGGTTCCCTGTCCGCAACCACCACCTGATTGCATACCGTGGCGAATTCACCTTGCAGCTGAAGGACCTGTTCGGGATTGGAGACCGTCTTCAGGGCCCGGCCGAATAGCGTTTCGGTATCCAGGAAGGAGGACGCCAGGACCGGCACCGGTAAACGGCCCATGCGTTCTCCCGGGACCGTGTCTTTGGGGCGCTGGTTCAACAACTGGTCCGCCGTGATGGGTTGGTAGATCCCGATGGCTTCATCCCAAGGGAGAAAGCCCTTTTCAGCCATGCGGACATTGCGCAAGCGGTATTCTTCCTCGGTTACTTCGGCCGGAATTACCCGGACCGCCTCGATGACAATGCTGCGGTACAGGGTGTAATCGGTGGCCGCCATCCGGTTGAGCAGGTCCCGAACCAGCTGTTTGCGGAGTTTTTCATCATCGGCTTCGGGTCCATCCGGATGGGGGTAATCCGGGATGTTGATATAAACGGAATCGTCGTAGGTAAAGTAGGACGGCGGCAGGGCGCCGCTTTCCTGGTCGTGTTCCCGGATGATCACCTGAATATTGCGAAACAGGAATAATTCCAGAAATTCGAGCTTCTCCGTCATCAGCCACCGGGTGGTCCGGTCCGGATCAGCCCGGTAGAGCACTTCCAGCCACCGGATGGTCTCCAGAAAATCAATCTGATCGGCCGCCCATATCTCCGTGTCTACGATATAGTCGAGTTGCCGGTCTTTTGCCAGAGCCAGTAGCGGCCGGGCATCATCGATACCGATGTCATGGATCAACAAATGAAAATCCTGCTCTGTAAAGGCGTGCACAACAGCCGCGGGGTGCTCGGCCGAGAGGATGGCATCCAAAGCCTTTTTAGGCGGCATACCGAGGATTTCGCGTTTTTTGGCATGCAGGGCCTGGATTTTCTTCTGGACAATATCGGACATGATTTTACTGTCGGGTTGTATGGTTTTCTACTTTGGCATCTATGGCGCTAGTCTGCTCTTGAGAGGCTTTTACTAATAGGGGTTCAAGGGGTCAAGGGTCCGAGGGGTCAAGTGAAAAGTGCAAACCGACATAGACCAAATGATAAAGAAGGAGGATCAAAGCAGTTTCATCTTAATGGTAAACACTATTTAGAGCCAGTTATAATGCTTTGGGTGTCCACTCGAACCCTTGAACCCTCGGCCCCTTTAATTCTTGAACCATTGCCACTTTTGTCGTCCCGCCGTAACAATAAGAATAGCGGCGCTAAAAGGCAACCATGTTTTTCAGGTCGAGCGGATTAGGCGCGGTTGGACGCTTGCGCTACACCAGGCTCGCTCGAATCGGTCAAGGTGACAATCCTGTCGCCGCCGGAGTGGCAGATGTTATTTGCGGTTGAAGGGCGCAATCCGAATCAGCATGAGCAATCCCGGGATGGCGATCAGGGCACAGAAGACGAAGAATTCCGCCCAGCCCAGGTATTTGGCAAAATAGCCCGTGGGGGCGGATGCCAGTACGCGCGGAAAGGCCATCAGGCTGGTGAGCAGGGCGTACTGAGTGGCGGTGAACTTTTTATTGGTGATACTGGCCATGTACGCCACAAAGGCGGCGGTGCCCATACCACTGCTGATATTTTCGAAGGCGATCACACCGGCCAGGGCGTTCAGATTCGGTCCGATTTTGGCCAGAATGGCAAAACAGGCGGTGGACAACGCCTGCAACACCCCGAACACCCAGAGACTTCGATTGATGCCGAGCTGCAGCATGAGTATCCCGCCGACCAGCGCGCCGCCGATGACCGCCCCGGTGCCGAAAATTTTCACTACCGCACCAATCTGGGTTTTGGTAAATCCGATGTCGAGATAAAACGGCGTGGTCATAGCGCTGGCCATGGAGTCCCCGATTTTATAACATAGGATGAAAGCGAGGATTAAAAGGGCGTTGCGGCGACGAAAGTACTCGGATAGCGGGTCGATAACCGCTTCCTGCAGGGTGCTTGGCTTGCCCAGCGGCATCTCCGGTTCCGGGGCCAACAAGGTGGCAATCAGGCAGGGCAGCATAAAGGCAGCCATAATGAGGTATACATTGGACCAAGCCATATGATCAGCCAGGATCAGGCCACCGCCGGAAGAAAGCATCATACCGATCCTGTATCCGTTGATGTAAAGCGAAGAACCCAGTCCCAGTTCATCGTCCGCCAGGGTTTCCCGGCGGTAGGCGTCGATGACGATATCCTGGGAGGCGCTGAAGAAAGCCACCAGGATGGCGGCCAGGACCATCAGGGTAAACCTGCTGGCCGGGTTGCACAGACCAAGCCCGGCAATTGCCGCGATAAGCGCCGTCTGGGAAGCCAGCAACCAGCCCCGTCGTCGGCCGAGGCCCAAAATTGCATAGCGATCCAGAAACGGCGCCCATAAAACTTTCCATGTGTAAGGAATCTGCACCAAGGCAACCAGGCCGATGACAGTCAGGTCCACGCCCTCTTCCGTCATCCAGGCCTGCAAAACACTCATGGTGAGCAGCAGGGGCAGCCCGGCAGCAAACCCCATGATCAGCGCCAGCGCCATGCGGCCGCTGAATATCACTTTGATCATGGGTTTTGGTACCGAAGTTTGAGCCATCTTAACTTTCCAGATGAACGTATCAAATTCACCTAATCGGCGGTGGATGCCCCACTTTAAGCCAAATCGATTTCACTAAAGGCAAAAAAAAACGGGAAACGCCACAGAGCGTTGCCCGTTTATGTATCATATTGTACAAGCGATGGCTACGCCGACAAAAGCTGCTCCGGGGTAACCACGGCACCGAACTTTTCCTTCAACGCTTCCAGACCTTGCTTTTGTTCCTCCAGGACTTCGAACAGCTGCGCGGGAATGTTCTCCTCTTTGCCATACGCCTCGATCTGCATGTTCACCCGGGCCAGGATGTTGTCCAGGTAGAGAGAGAATTGGCGTCTGTACAGTTCTTCCGGATAATCCTTATTGATAATTTCCTTAAAGAGTCTCTGGAGATCTTCGTACCGGGGCAGATAGCCGATAGGCGTGTCGATGGCCTCTACTTCACCTTGCACCCGCCGTTCAAGCCAGCTCAACCATGCTTTTACGTCCCGTTTCTCCCCGAGCAGTTTTTTGGTCTTGCCGCCCCGGGCGTCGTCGGTCAGAAAGTAGTTCAGGCCGGCCATGATCGGCGCATGCTCCACGGCGATATCGGGGTGGTTAAAAAAATCGAACTGGGCCTGCATGTAGTCGCCCAAAGATCCGGGGATGAAAGGGGCGTTGGCCCAGGGGGCCCGCTTGACGCCGGTGGCGCCAACTTCCGTCGCCGTGGCTGCGGATACAATACATGCACCGATGGCGACACCCTGGTTCGGAGTCTTGGCTACCCAGACCGGCGGCATGGTGTCACTGTCACGTCCGCTGTAGGTGATGACCCGCGTTTCGACGCCCCGGGGGTTTTCGCACTCGTTCGAGTAATTGGCCAGAGCGCTGGCGGAAACCGTGCAGCGGGCATTGGGGTGGGAAATGGGTATCGGTTTGCCGTCGTCGTCCGTCATACCTTTTTCCCATAGTCCCTGGAAATTGATACCCTTGGTCGGAGCCTCTTCGCCGTTGCCGACCCAATGGGGTTTACCGCGATCGCCGATAAGGACATTTGACCAGATCACTTCCGTTCCGGGATTTCTTAGAAGATCCATCAGGTAGGGGTCGCCCTCCCGGTTGACGTCTTCCACGATACCGAAGATGCCGCACTCCGGGTTGACGGACCGGATAGAACCGTCGGCGGCCAGCCACATCTGGGCTAGGTCGTCGCCGACAAAATGGGTGCCGGCCATGGCGGTGGTGGTTTTGCCGCAGCCGCTGGGGGCCGCGCCGGTAAACCAGGTGATACGGCCGCCCGGGCCGTCCATGCCGGTGATGAACATGTGTTCGGACAATTCATTGCCCCGGTTTTCGTAGACCGCCTTATCGACCGCGAAGCGGTGGTTGCCTTTTTTCAACAGCAAGGTGTTGCCGGCATAGGTGCAGTTGACGCTGAATGTCGTACGATGGCTGCGGTCCATGAACACCCGGGCGTTGGGCAAATCCTCGGGCCGGTTCAGCCCCTGGCTGTGAACGTTGGTAAAAAAGTGCCCGCGTTCGGCAACTTCGTTGTCGAAGTTTGCAAATGCATTCCGGTAGAGAATCTCGGCACTGTGGGTTACGTAGGCCGAGCTGGTGATTTCCAGGGCGGGGTTGGACACCGGCGCGCCGATCGGGCCGCGCATGTAGAATCCCACCAGCATGATCATGCCCCGCATAATGCCGGCCATTTTGTCACGGACATCTTCAAGGGCAGCGTCCCGCAGCATTTTATTGGCCAGGGAACTGACCTTTTCACCTTCGTTGGCGATGTAAAACGTGCGATCAATAATCCGGCCCTGTTCATCTTTGAGGTCGTAGTGGATGGTGTGGTCCGGCATGGCGAGTGGCGCTTCCTCTTTGAACTTCAGTGCCCAGTAGCGGATCAGACGGCGGTCTTCTTCCGAGCCGGTATTGATGTAAATTGAATCCGGTGCGCACATGGACGCGGCATTGGCAATTTTCAAGATAACATCCGGGTTGGTGATCCGGTCGATCCTGGCGGCGTTTTCGCCGTCCATTTTGCTTTTAATGAGATTGAGCCCTGCGGCAGCGTCGGTAATACCTCCTATTTCACTTAGGATATCAATCCCCTCACCTGTTTCTAACATTCTGCTCTCCTGCAATTCCCATAGAAATTATTTGGGGTTTATTCGCGCAACCTGCGGTTAAACCGCTTACGAAAGGCGCCCCAACCCCGACCGGATGTGGTCATGTGTTTTACCAATTCTTCCGGCCGCCCATGGCATTAAAACGGTTGCTATATAGGATATGATCTCCACAAGTTCTATGAGACCAGATCAAAATTCTACTCATGGGATGAAACGATGATTTCCTCCAGGCTTCTTTTTGGGACGTGGTGCACCTCCTGGTCGTCCCGCCAGTATTTGATGTCGCCATCCGGGCCCACCTTTTCCAGTACGATGGTTTCCGCCGGCTTGCCGATAGCCAAAACCAGCAGTATCTCCAGTTCCTCCGGGATCGCACAGGCCTTTTTCAACTTGGGTTTGTTGATGGCGCCGAAGATACAGCCGGCCAAGCCCATTTCGCGGGCTCCAAGCAGGATGCTCTGGCTGGCAATGCCGTGGTCACACCAGTAATTGCTGGTAATGCGGGTATCACCGGTGATGATGATATAGGCCGCCGGCCGCTCCCCGGGCACGGGGCCCGGCCAGTTTTTCAGATAGGCCGCCCATCCCAGGCAATCGAAAATGGTCTCATTTTTTTCCGGGCTGGAAGACGTGATGTATTTGAGCGGTTGGCGATTGGCGGCGGAAGCCGAGCAGCGGGCCAGGTCGATGAGTTCGCGCAATGTTTCAGTTGGAACCGGATGATCCTGGGCAAAACGCCGGCAGCTGCGATTTTGTTTTATCAAATCAGCAATCATCGTTACTCCCGTGGCAGGCGAACCTCTCCGGGGACGGCATGTGGCGTTCGATCCAGGTGAGGATCTGGTCGAATTCGGCTTGCACCTCCATCAAGGCCTTCCCGCGGTGACTGACCTGGCTTTTTTTCTCCTGTGGAATTTCGGCGAACGTTTTATCAAAGGGCGCATAGTAAAAAACGGGGTCGTAGCCGAAACCATTGTCCCCGGATGGGGTGGCGGTGATTTCACCCTCGCACCGCCCCTCATAGGTCAGCGCCGGACCGCCAGGCACCGCGATGGATATCACGCATTCGAAGGCCGCCTGGCGATCCTGACGGCCATTGAGTTCACTCAAAAGCTTGTCGCATTTATCCTGGTCGGTCGCATTTTCCCCGGCCCATCGGGCGGAGTGGACCCCGGGCGCACCCTCCAGGGCCTCCACCACCAGGCCGGAATCATCGGCCAGGGCGGGAAAACCCAGCACCCGGGCGGTAAAACTCGCTTTCTTGTAGGCATTCTCCTCGAACGTGTCGCCGTCTTCCACCACTTCCGGGATGGGGCCGAAGTCATCCAGGCTTTTAATGTCTACCGGATAATCTTTTAACAGGTCGGATATTTCTTTGAGTTTACCCTGGTTGCGGGTAGCGATTACCAGGGTTACGGTATTGTTCATCGCAACCTCTTGATCCGCAGGTCCCTTTCAGGAACCGGTCGGCGCATGCCTGCCGCCGATGGTCATCGCGCGCAAAGCGCACGGAAAATTTGAATAACTCTCACTACTAAAATAGACCGACAATTTTGTAAAGATTTTTTCTGAAGATAGGGATTGAAGTTTTTTCAAATCAATGTAAGTATAAGAGACTGTTGTGTAAACAGGCCATCCGGGCTGTCTTGCGGGCCGGGCCGCCCTGTCTGGAACCGCTACCTTCAAACTCGCTATGAATATCAAACATCGCCTGCAGTTGGTTTTCCTGTTGATCGTCCTTGTGATCCTGACCGGGACCCTGGGGTATTACGTCATGTTCGGCGGGCAATACACCATCATGGACTGTCTCTACATGACGGTGATTTCCATTACCAGCGTCGGTTATGGCGAAATCATCCAAGTTTCAGGCAATGCGACGGCAGAAATATTTACGATGGTGCTGATCATATTCGGCATGAGCATCATTTTATATGGCCTGGGTGCCATGACAGCCATCTTGATCGAAGGGGAATTGTCTGGTCTCTTGAGGGAAAAGAAAATGAAGAAATCCATCAGCAAACTCACCAACCACATCATTGTCTGCGGCGGCGGACAAACCGGCCTGCCCGTCATCCAGGAACTGATCAAGAACAACGAGTCCGTTGCGTTGATTGAGATCAACCAGGATGCCATCGACCGCTGCCTGTCCTATATCGAGGATCTGCTCTACATTCACGGCGATGCCACCGAGGATGAGAACCTCCTGACAGCCGGTATCGAAAACGCCCAGGGAATTGCTATCTGTTTGCCGTCCGACAAGGACAATCTCTACATCACCATGGGCTCACGGATGCTCAACACCAAAATCCGCATCATCTCAAGCCTGACCAATGTCAAATTGCAGCCCAAATTGACCAAAGCCGGGGCCAACAGCGTGGTTTCGCCCAACACCATCGGCGCCCTGCGGATTGCATCGGAGATGATACGGCCCACCGTGGTCGATTTTCTGGATTCCATGCTGCGCAGCAAGCAGGGCAACCTGCGGATTCACCAGGTCGTGATTACCCAGAATACGGCCTCGGTCGGCAAAACCCTGGGCGAATCCGGGCTTAAGGAAAACTTTGGTCTCTTGGTGCTGGGCTCCAAAAGACCCGGCCGGGAGATCCAATTCAATCCCGACCCTTTCATTACGATCGATCCGGGATTGGTGCTGATTGTGATGGGGGAGGTGGATGATATCGCGGCCGCGCAACGGAACTTCTAAAAAGGGTACCCGGTTTCATGGGGTCAAAGGTTAAAACTATCCAAAACCGTTTAAGTCCTCGCCCTTTTTTGATCTAACGGTTTGAAAGGTTTAGGCCTTTTACTCGGGCCCGCGACCCCTCGGACCCTTGTGGCTTTTCGCAACTCATTGCCGCCTTTCACTCTATTGACCTCATCTTGAATTTATGTAAATTTCAACTCCATGCTCCTCGAACTCTCCATAAAGAATTTTGCCATCATCGATGACCTCAGTATGCAATTCAATGGGGGGTTTACCATTCTGTCCGGCGAAACCGGAGCCGGCAAATCCATCATTATCAATGCCGTCAATCTGATTCTGGGCAGCCGGGCATCTTCGAAGATGGTGCGCACCGGAACCGACTACGCGGAACTGGAGGCCTTGTTTGCCATCCCGGCCAAAAGTCATGTGGGGCGTGTCCTAGCGGACCTGGGCTATGGGTCTGAAGACGGGTTGATCATCAGAAGAGTCATCTCGGTCGGCGACCGCCACCGCGTCTATATAAATGGCCGCCTGGCCACCATGCAGGCCCTGGGGGAAGTCACCCGCAGCCTGGCAAGCATCTCCGGGCAGCACGCCCACCAGGTGCTGTTGAAAGAAGAAGCGCAGCTCGGGATTTTGGACCGGTTTGGAAAGCTCGCCGGCCAGCGCGACAAGGTTGCCCGGGGGGTCCGCCGGATTCACGATTTAATCAAGGCTTTAAAGCGGCTCAAGGCCCGTGAAAAACGGAGTGCCGAACAGCGCGAGTTACTCGCCTTCCAGCAAACAGAGATTGACGCTGCCGCCATAAGTCCCGGCGAAGATGAAGCGCTGGAGGTGGAGCGCAAGCGGCTCAAATACGCGGAAACCCTTTACGGAACGGTCTTCAAGAGTGTGGAGATGCTCTACAGCGCCGATGGCGCCGCCGTGGAGCGGTTGTCTACGACTCAGTCTGACCTGGAGAAGGCCGGTGATATCGATCCGGTTCTGGCCCGGCGGGCCAAGGAGTTGTCCGCAACGGTTTTCCAGGTGGAAGACGTGGTCCAGGAGCTGCGCTCCTATCTCGGCACCATTGAAGTGGATGACAAGCGCCTGGAAGAAGTAGAGGAAAGGCTGGACGAACTCGGCCGCCTGAAAAAAAAGTACGGCGGGTCCCTGGATGCCGTCCTGGCATTTCGAGACTCAATCGATGGCCAACTGACTGAGATTGAAAACCTGTCCGGCGCTGTAAAAAAGACCCGGGCGGAATTAGCCGCCTTGAATCGCGAGGTCGGCGGCCTGGCAATGAAACTTTCCGAGCAGCGCCGGGAAGCCGGCACGCGGCTCTCCAACCTGGTGGCCGCCGAACTGGCCGGCCTCGAAATGAAAGGGACCCGCTTCAAGGTGATGGTGGAGCGGTTGTCGCCGGATGAAAAGACCGATGAAAGCCTGGTCTATAAAGATTGTCTGCTGCTGGAAACCGGGTTCGATTCCGTGGCGGTTCTCATTGCACCCAACGTGGGCGAAGAACTCAAACCCCTGGCCAAGATCGCTTCCGGCGGGGAACTCTCCCGGGTCATCCTGGCCCTCAAGGTGATCCTGGCCGGTACCGAGGCGGTGGAAACCGTGGTGTTCGACGAAGTCGATGCCGGTATCGGTGGCGGCGTGGCTGAAGTGGTCGGCCAGAAGCTGTCCGAACTGGCCGGGAAATGCCAGGTCATCTGCATTACCCACTTACCCCAGATTGCCCGTTTCGGGGACAATCACTTCCTGATATTCAAGAAGGTCAAAAACAAGCGGACCCTGACCCACATCGAACCCCTGGACCCGGAGCAGCGGGTCCAAGAGGTGGCCCGGATGCTCGGCGGGGTCAAGATCAGCCAGACGACGCTGAAGCATGCACGGGAGATGCTGGGCCAGGCTTTGCCTGGCAGGTAGAAGGTTGAAGGTAGAAGGCGAAAGTTTTTAAAACCAGAATGCGGAAATCAAAACAACGTTTCCGGCCATGACTATTTGCAGGACCAAACCATGAAAAGATTATTATTCATTCTTTTACTGTTGCTGGCCAGCACATTCATGGCCTGTTCGAGTGTCAGGGTGAGCCAGGATTATGATCTTGACAAACCTATTCCGGACTTGAAGACCTACCGGTGGAAAACCAGCGCGCAGACAGCAACCGGAGATGTGCAGGTGGACAACCCCCTGCTGAACGAGCGGATTCGTCGGGCGGTTGACCGGATGCTCAATCAAAAAGGATTTCAGAAGGTAGCGACGGACACTGCTGATTTCCAGGTGGCGTACCAGTTTTCGATCCGCCAGAAAATCCGATCCGATGATGTTCGGGGGACGGTTGGATTCGGAGTGGGCACCTACGGCCGCCACGGTGGCGTAGCCATTGGCACCGGCAGCCATGTCACCCAGTATGATGAAGGCCTGCTGGTCATTGATCTGACCGACAATCGAGATGCCCTGTTATGGCGCGGTCAGGGTACGCGCTACCTGCCGACCCATTCCAAGCCGGACAAGACGGAAAAGATCTACAACGAGTTGGTGGAAAAGATTCTGGCCCAGTTCCCACCCGAAACCCAGTAGTCGGAAGTCAGGCGTCAGAGGTCGGAAAATCAGGTCCCGTCCTGATATAGGTTGTCACATAGCAAGGAGAGATTTAAGCTATGGGGCGATCATACATCATTCGTTACAGTGAGGCCTTCAAGCGTCAGGTAGTGGCTGAACTGGAGACGGGTAAG